>Ga0209420_1001632_pt1 | contig 10486 bp, 11 predicted proteins | sample BlaSpr_A8_OM1_O1_FD_187972 | JGI IMG/M metagenome (GOLD analysis project Ga0209420, IMG submission 187972) | Forest soil microbial communities from Thunder Bay, Ontario, Canada - Black Spruce, Ontario site 2_A8_OM1_O1 (SPAdes) (version 2) | ecosystem: Environmental > Terrestrial > Soil > Boreal...
GTCCCCGCCGAGTGCGGCAAGGACGTCGGACGAGAGGGTCCAGATGGCCGTGGAGAGAAGGGACACGTCCACAACCGATCCCTTGCCCGTGCGAGAGCGTTTGAGAAGAGCGCCCGCAACGCCAAACGCCAGGGCCAGAGCGGCATTTCGGTCCCCCAGGGCGCCACGCTGACCGATGGGGTACTCCCGCTCGGGTGGGCTGAGCATGTGCGCCATGCCACCCCGCGCCCAAAAGGCCGTGGCGTCGTAACCCGGCCGATCGGCGTCGGGACCCCGGACGCCATACCCGTTGCCCATGGCGCACACCAGGCTCGGGTCGCGGACGGCCAGAGCCTCGGCGTCGAGCCCCAGCCGCCGCAACGCCTTGGGCCGCATGTTGGTGAGGAACACGTCGGCGGACTCGAGCAGCCGGTGTAAGACCGCTTGCCCGTCCTCGTTCTGGATATCCAATGCGATGGAGCGCTTCCCCCGGTTGGCCAAGGCGAGCGAGAGATTGACGCCGCCATGGTCGGTTCCGATGCCCTGAGAGGCCAGACCGCGGTAGGGGTCCCCCTCCGTTGGCTCGATGTGGATGACATCGGCGCCCCAGTCAGCCAGCAGCGCTCCCGCCACCGGGACGAAGACCCATTGGGCCAGTTCGACGACCCTCACTCCATCAAACGCCTGTTCTGTCACGCCCGCGATCCCTTGCGCTACGAAATCGGCGACAGCACAACCAGCGGGATCGCGCGGTTGGTCCTCGACTGGTAAACGTCATAGTTGGGCCATCCGTCGGTCATGACCTTCCAGAGCCGCGGCTTCTCGGCATCCCCCGCGGTGCGCGCCATGACGCTGATTCGCTCGGCGCGGACTTGGATTTCGGCGCGGGGTTGAGCCAGCAGGTTCCGGTACCAGTTCGGGTGGGTCGGGGCTCCACCCATTGAAGCGACCACGAGGTAATCGCTGCCATGGCGGCCGAAGATGAGGGCGTTGGTGCGAGGCTCCCCGCTCTTCCGCCCGGTGGTCGTCAGGAGCAGGGTCGGCACCCCGTTCCAGATGTAACCGACTTCGCCGTCCGTCTGCCGGTAGCGCCGGACATGCTCCGGCCCCACCAACTCGAGATCCGGTGCCTGGTAGCCCTCTTCGCTCATGCCTGTCCCCTATCCGAACACGACCGGGATGGCCGTGGCCCCACGTTCGTAGAACCCGATGAACGCCGGTGGTTCGGCGTCCGGGTCGAGCCGGAGGTTCGGGAGCCGGTCCAATAGGGCGTTGATGGCGATCGTCATTTCCGCACGTGCGACGTGCTGGCCGAGGCAGACGTGGGGGCCGTTGCCGAAGGCCAACGTCGGCTTGGTGGGACGGAAGGGGTCGTAGTCGTCCGGGCACTCCCAGCGCTCGGGGTCCCGGTTCGCCGCGCCGAGGCAGATATGCAGGACTGCTCCCTTCGGGAGCGGCGTGCCGAAGAATTCTTCGTCCTTCGTGACCCAGCGCGAAAACATCGGATCCGTCGGCTGCCACCGCAACGACTCTTCGATGACGGGACGGAGCAGGCTTCGGTCCAGCCGCACGGCTTCGAGGAGACCGGGTCGCTGTAACAGAGCTGCCAGCGTGATGCCCATTTGCTTCCAGGTCGTGCCTGAACCCGCGGCGAGGAGCAACATCGAGAACGAGTAGATCTCCGCATCGGTGAGCCGGTGTGTTCGACCGTCCTCGTCTGTGATCTCGGACTCCACGAGGACGCTGATCAAGTCGTCCTCGGGGTGTTCCCGGCGGGCGGCGACGATCGGTGCGATGATTCCCACCATCTGCTCGGGCCGCGCCAGTGACTCTCGAACGTCGAGAGCCTGTGCCACCGGCACGGCGAAGCTGCCGGTGATCGTGAGAACCGGGATGGCGGCGCAGAACTCCACGTTCAATTCGGCGCGACCCTGCGCCTGGAAGGAGTCGATCAGCGCATTGACGGTGTGATCGATCCAATTCTCGATCCACCACGATGCCTTGGTCGGCGAGAACGAAGGTTGGACGAGGCCCCGGTAACGACGATGCTGAGCCCCCCCCATGGACAACATGCTGTTGGTGGGACCGATCTCCCCAGTCTCGAGGTCGACCGCGTCCGGGGACGACGCGAAGAGCTCCGCGTTCCGGTAGGCAGCGTCGCATGCCGCCCAGGAGAAGGTCGAGAAGTGGGGGCGATCCGGACACGGCAAACCGTGGAACATATAGTCCTGCTGCACGCCGGACAGCTCGTGCACCGTTCCTTCGTGGACGGCCGCGTCTTCTCGAAGCGCCTGCCAGACGGGGTACGGGTCCTCGCGATAGTTGCCTCCGTTGTGGGCGTTTGTGCTGCTGGCCAGGTCAAAGAGCCTGCGGACCCGGTCCAGATCGAGGACGTCCTGGGTATCGGTCATCGAGCGACGTAGCCCCCGTCGATGGGGAGCAGGACGCCCGTGACGTTCGCCGCGCGGTCACAGCACAGGTACACGGCCGCCTCGGCGCAGTCCTCCGCCGTAATCGGTCGGCCCAGAGGATGCATGGAACCGGTGTGCTGCGCGATTTGCTCAATGTCCACGCTCGAGGTGTCCATTCCGCCGGCGGCCATGAAGTTGGTATAGGGCATACCGGCTGGGCAGATGGCATTGACCCTGATTTGGAAGGGTGACTCCTCTACCGCTACAGCTTTGGTCAGCTGGTGGACTGCGCCCTTCGTCGCCCCGTAGACCGTCCCGCCCCAGCCAACGAGGCCAGCCACGGACCCAGTATTGAGGATGACCCCACCGCCGCCTTGCTTCTTGAACTGGATAACGGCGTACTTGCAGCCGAGGAAGACACCACGGAAGTTCACCGCGGTGAGGCGATCGAGATCCTCGACCGAGTGATCCTCGAACGCCATTCCGAGTCGTGGCGTCGGGATGCCCACGTTGTTGAACATGATGTCCAACCGGCCAAATCGGTCCACCGCCGTCGCCACCGTCGCGGCGACGTCCGGATCCTGGGAGACATCACACCGTTCAGCGAGAGCCGTGCCACCCGCTGCCTCGAGCTGGGCCACGGTCTCCTTCGCCCGGTCCAGGTCGACATCGGCGCAGATAACCGAAGCGCCCTCCTCGACGAAGCGAACCGCAGATGCCCGGCCGACACCCGAACCGGCACCCGTGATTATCGCTACCTTCCCTTGGAGCAACACAGTGTTCTCACCCTCCTTCTTGTGACTGCCTCGGCGCACCGGTCGGGCACGCTTCGACGGCGGTACTGATGCCGGCCCCGCCCCCTTAGGCAGTGGTCGGCACCGGGGGTTCGGACGGGGTGAAGCGATAGAGCCGTTCGGCGTTCCCGCGCAGGAGCTTGTACTGCGTCTCGGGCGGGAGGTGTCCGATCACCTTCTTGACGGCGGCGATGCAGTTGGGCCAGGTGGAGTCCGAGTGCGGGTAATCCGTCTCGCACATCACGTTGTCCTCGCCAATCTCACTGAGACTGGCGATACCGTGGTGGTCCTCGATGAAACAGCCGAAGACGTGCCCGCGAAACAACTCCCGGATGTTGAGCGTGTCCAGGTCGACGTCCGTCGTGGCGTGATCCATGAACTTCTGGCCCCGCATAACCCAGTAGCGCTGCTTGTCCAATACCTGCTCCGCCCGCTCGAGGAAGTAGGGCATCCACCCGATCTCCCCCTCGGACAGCGCGATCTTCAGGTTGGGAAAGCGCTCGAACATGCCGCTGAACAACCAGGAGAGCATCGCCCCTGACGTCCGGATGGCGCCCCAGGCCAGGTTGGCCATGAACGGGGAGTCGGGAGCGATCTGCGGCACTTGAGAGGACGAACCCACGTGCATGGACGCCACCATGCCAGCTTCGTTGGCTGTCGACATCACCGGATCCCAGTAGCGACCTTGGTCATGGATCGTCGGCAGACCGATGGGGGCCGGGTTCTCGGAGAAGGCGAACGCCGTGACACCCTTGTCGGCCATCCGCTCCATCTCTCTGGCGGCCAAAGCCGGGTCCCACATCGGGATCAGCATGAGAGGGATGTAACGGCCCGGAGCGGCGCCACACCAGTCCTCGACGATCCAGTCGTTGTAGTGCTTGAGGAGCTCGAATCCGAACTCACGGTCACTGGCCTCCATGAAGAGCTGACCGCAGAAGCGTGTCAGCGTCGGGAAGCACAGCGACGCCAGGATCCCAGCTCGGTCCATGTCCTCGAGACGAGCGGAGGCGTCATAACACCCGGGCCGCATGTCGGAGTAGGCCAGCGGTTCTGGGCTGAATTCCTCTTTCGACTTACCGGCCACCGCGCTCAATCCGGAGCTTGGAAACCGCTTGCCGTCATAGATCCAGTAGTCCATGCCGTCGATGGTCTCCATGTGAGGTGCTCGGTCACGATCCTTCGTGGCCACCCTGTCGAGCCAGAGGTTCGGTGGCTCCAGAATGTGGTCGTCGACCGAGATCAGCCAGTCAAGATTCGGGTCAGCATTCATATGTCGCTTCCTTGTCGCTCACTTCGGCAACTCGCCGATGCACATGTGCTTCACTTCCTGGAAAGCCCGGATGCCATCGATTCCCCGCTCTCGACCGAGCCCACTCTGCTTGTAGCCGCCGCTCGGCGCATACGCGCTGAACATCGAGGTGTTCACGTTCACCGCCCCGCTACGGATCCGCCGCGCCACCGCCGTCGCCGCCGCGACGTCGGCGCTGTAAACCTGGCCGGACAGTCCGTAGATGCTGTCGTTGGCGATCCGGACGGCGTCGTCGACATCCTTGTATCCGATCACCGCGAGCACGGGGCCGAAGATCTCCTCTTGCGCTGCCGGGTTCGAATTGTCCGGAACGTCGAGCACCGTGGGCTCGAAGTAGTAGCCACGCTCAAGCCCCGCGGGGCGTCCGCCGCCACAAACGACCTTCGCTCCGTGCTCCTCAGCCAGCGAGACGAACCGCGCGCAGCGGTCGCGCTGGGCCGACGTGATCAGGGGACCCACCATCGCCGAGGGATCGCTCGGCGGTCCGACCTTGATCGCAGCGTAGGCGGCGGCGGCCGCCTCGAGCGCCGAGTCCTTCTGTTCCTGCGGCACGAGCATGCGTGTGGCGGAAACACACGCCTGCCCGGCGGTCATCGCGATGACCTGCGCCGCCCCCTGGGCTACGCGATGGAGGGCGTCGGGGAGATAGATCTGTGCCGACTTGCCGCCGAGCTCCAGCGCCACACGCTTCACGGTCGACGCCGCTTGGGACAGTATCTGCCGTCCTACCGCAGTGGAGCCGGTGAACGACACCATGTCGACGCGGGGGTCCGACGTGAGGAGCTCGGCCCCATCCGCACCCTGCTCGACAACCACACTCAAAACACCGGGAGGCAGGCCCGCGGCCTCGGCGGCGGACCCGAAGACCAAGGACGAGAGCGGAGTCAACGGACTCGGCCGCAGAATCACCGAGTTCCCCGCCATCAAGGCTGGGATGAGCTTTTGGAAGGCCATGATGATCGCCCCGTTGTAGGGAGTGATCGCCACCACGACTCCGACGGGCTCGCAACGCCGGACGCTGGTCGCGACTCGTCCGCGTACTAACTCGTCCACCGGGACAGGATTGGCTTCCTCCTCGGCCAAGGCGAGGAAAAGGTCAATGGTGTGCCGAGACAAATCGATTCCAGCGGCATACTGCGCCATCTCCGCAAACAGGACGGGCTGTCCTGCTTCCGCGACCATGGTGGCCACGAGGGGCTCATGGACCGACTCGATATGGTCCAGGAGGGCGTGCAGGAACTTTGCTCGCTCCCGCCTGGGACGATCAGCCCAGACTCCTGCGTCGAACGTCCGCCGGGCGCCGGCAATGGCCCGGCCTACATCTTCGAGACGGGTGGCACCCAGCTCGGTCACCGTGGACTCGTCAGCCGGATTCACGATCGGGAAGGGTTCGTCGCCCTCCACCCACTTGCCGGCCACGAACGATCGGCGCTCTCCGAGGATCGGGCCTGCCGTCACTGCGCCATGCGCCCATCTGGGAGGTAGAGCATGGTTCTACCTTTCCAGAGTACTTAGTAGCAGTCAAGCGATCTTTAGGGCCACGGTAGGCGGCCCGGAAATTGCCGCCCGCCGGCGGACTCAGCCAGTTGGAGCGCCCGTCACGCCTAGGGCCGTCCCAGCCTGCTCAAACGCTATCGGAGTTGACTTTGAGCGACTTGACCCATCAGGACCACCGAATCCGCAGGCACCGGTTGCTCTACCGCACGACCACTGACTCGCCTCGTAGCCAAAAGGGCGCAACCGCCTACCGACGTTGACCCACAGGACAACGAATTTCACGAATTCACGACCCCATCAACAGGTCTTGCCAGTTGGCAGGAACCCGTCCGGCTGGTCCAGGTACGGGTTGGTCGAGGGGATGATGTTCCGGGGGTGCCAGGCGAGGCCCGTTCACATATTCGTTTGTTTGGTAGTTCCAAAACCAATCCTCGCCTGGCTCGAAGCTGCGGATGACAGCGTGACCCGACGAGTTCGCGTGCGCGGTCGCGTGTTGGCTCGGGGAGTTGTCGCAACACCCAATATGGCCGCACTCCGCGCACCGTCGGAGGTGAAGCCACCAACCCTCAGCCGCGAGACATTCCACGCAACCAGGCCCGCTCGGCGGGACCTCTGGATCGACGGAATTCGTCATGTTGCACCTCCTGCTCTGTATCTACCAACGGTAAAGGAAAAGGGCGATGGCCGTCACGCGCGACCGCAGCCACGGGACAAGCGGTCAACGAGAGCCGCATTGCGGCACGGAGGGGGAACTTTGGGTTGACACAATAGCGATGGTCACACGTGATCCCGCAACCATATTGATGGACGAGCCCCCCAAGACATCGTCGACGACCAGCGCGGCACCGAGCTCTGCAGGCCGGCGATGAATCCATGAGGTTGACCAGTACAGAGCGAACAGGTGACCGTGATTGTCCCAGAACAGTTGCGGCGTCCGCTCCGAGCCAGCACACTGGCATCTGACGCCACGGACCGGGCGAATTTCCGATGGATCCAACCAAGATTGAGAGCACTTATGGAATATGCAAAGGCGAAGGAGTTGCTACACACGGAGCGTCTCCATGTCGAGCACTCGCTCGCGGAGATCGAAGGGGAGGGACGGGATGACCGAACCGCCGCCGATCAGCCCGGGGATATGTATGACTCGGCCGAACCACTCACCAAGGAAGGCACTGACGAATCAATCAAAACGGAGCTACAAGAGAGGTTGGCAGCGATCGACCGAGCGGAACGGCGACTCGAAGATGGCCAATACGGCTACTCGGTTCGCAGCGGGCAACCGATTCCCGACGATCGCCTCGAGGCCGACCCTGCCGCGGAGCTAACCATCGAAGAGGCCCGACAAGACACCTGAACGACCTCTTCGGAGGCCAACGCCCTATTTCTCTCGTTGGAGAACCGCCAAGACCCACGGAGGAAGCACTATGCCAACTGACCACGTCGCACAGCCGTGGGCAATTCGTTCCGCATTGGTCGCCGTAGCCGAGCTCGATCGATCTGTCTCCTTCTACCGGGAGGTCGGCCCATTCGAGGAGCTTGCTCGCGACGACGCAGTCGCGGTGCTCGGTGATGCGTCACCCGCGTCCATCGTCCTCATCCTCCGCAAAACCGGGACTATTCATCACACTCGCCATGGCCCACAGTCTCTGGGTCTCCGGTCGATCACGTTCAACGTTGGGTCGCTCGGCGAACTGGATCGGATCGAGTCCGTACTGCGTGACCACAACCTCTTTACGTCCCGTCAGCAGATCGCCGATGGCGCATGCGAACTCGTACGCGGGCGTGATCCGGACAACATGCCGGTAGTGTTCGTCTTCTATGCCGAGGACAAAACGCTCGGACCCGACTATTTCCGAGCGGTTATGAATCTGGTTTACACACTCGACGCTTGACGCGACACCGTGAATTGGCACCGCAAGCAGTCGGACACGCTCCGCGACGACTCGCAAGAAATAGGCTTGTCCAACAATGGCTCTTGATCCGTCTCCCGCCACTGCGGAACTCGCCTACGCGAGTGTCGGCGAACTTCGGTCTCGGCTAGGTGCCGGCGAGCTCACTTCGAGCGAGCTCGTCGAGACGTTGCTCCGACGAATAGAGGCCATCGATGCGCCGGGTACATCGACGGCGCTACGTTCTGTGTTGGCCGTGTCTGATCGCGCCTTGAAGGAAGCTCGCGACTCGGACGATCGGCGCCGGGTCGGAGCACCGATCGGAGCGCTCGAAGGGATTCCAGTCCTCATCAAAGACAGCATTGAGGTGGCCGGGCTTCCCTCCTGTGCCGGCGCGACAAGCCTGCTCGGAAGACCACCAGCGGAGGACGCGCCCTTAGTGGCGCGGATTCGAGCCGCCGGCGCCGTGGTCCTCGGCACGACGAACCTCTCGGAGTGGGCCAACATTCGCTCGCCCCGCTCCAGCGGCGGTTGGTCGGCCGTGGGTGGCCTGACCGGCAACCCGTGGGCCCTCGACCGCAACGCCGGCGGTTCTTCGTCGGGATCGGGGGCCGCCCTGGCCGCTGGTCTGGCGCCGCTCGCCATCGGCACTGAGACTGACGGGTCGATCACCTGTCCGGCATCGCTCAATGGGGTGGCCGGGATCAAACCCACTGTCGGCGCCGTCCCCACAGCCGGTGTGGCGCCCGTCAGCCACAGCCAAGACAGCCCGGGGCCAATGGGCCGCCGCGCCAGCGATGTCGCCATCTTGCTCGAGGTCGTCGGGTCCAGGGCGGGGGTCACCGAACGGCTGACCGCTGGTGTCGAGGGGGTGCGGATCGGAGTTGCCCGGGACTGGCGGACCGGCCATCCAGCCACCGATGCGTTGTTCGAACGGGTCGTCGAGGAGATCCGCAGTTGTGGTGCGCAGGTAGCGGACGTCTCTCCGGCTTTACCGCACGATGAAGTGCAAGCCGACGAGCTGACCGTTCTCCTGTGCGAGCTGAAGGAGGGAATGGACCGCTACATGCGTAGTCGGGGGCCAGGCGGCCCGCAGAACCTGGCCGAGGTGATCGCCCACGAGGACGCGCATGCCGGGATCGAACAGCCATATTTCGGCCACGAATTTTTCGAGCAGGCAGTGGAGCTCGGTGGTTGCGACTCCGACGCGTATCGAGAGGCCCGGGCCCGCAACCTGGCCTGGGCGCTCGAGACCTGCCTCGAGCCGGTCATGGGCGGCATCGACCTATTGGTCACCGCGACCTACGGTCCGGCGTGGAAGTCGGACTTGATCTTGGGTGGTCATCCGGCGGCATCCTCGCCTGCCACCACCGCGCCGGCCATAGCGGGATGGCCCATCGCCACGGTGCCCATGGGCACGGCTGACGGCTTGCCAGTGGGACTCGGCATTATCGGCCGACCAGGCTCCGAGGCGGTGATGTTGGCATTGGGAGCTACGGTCGAGAAGCCGGCACTGCCAGCCTGGATCGATCCAAGAAGAGGCTGATGACGGGGCAACCAGCGCCACCCAACATGGTGCCCCAACTAAGGCGGGGAGGGGGTAGGTCGCAACCGCATTCCGGGCTCTGTTTGTTTCCGGGCCATCAACATCGGCGCAGGAGGAGGGGACGCCCGACGTTCTCTCCCGCGCCGAATGTGTCAGGGCCAGCGGAGCTTCAACCCCTGTCTATCCGGCGGAGCGGGACAAGGCCGGAACGAACCAGGCGGCGTCCACGGTGCCCCAGCCGGTCGCGTCGTTGTAATAGCAAGGACAGGTGGCGAACGTGTGCTTCGCCCAGTCGCTGGTGCTGTTCGAGGACCGGTGGTTCCTGTATTTCGGCATGGCCGATTCGCACATCGGCTGCGCGGTCGCGCCGGCCGTCCACGACTGACCCTTAGAAGGAGCCGACTGGTCGCGCCGCCACATCGGACGAAGAGCGCCCACCGACTCCAAAAGACGTCAAGCGGTGCTGCGTGCCGCCGGGGACCGGGGAGCGCCGGTCACCGCCGAGAGGTGGGCCGACGGGCGGGTGGCCGAGAGCGGCTGAGCAATGTCCTCAAGCGACCGCTGCTCGGCATCGACGCCGAGGAAGATCGCGACAACTCCGCCGATGATCATTACGCCTGCCCCGATGAGGTAGCCCACGAACAGCCTGAAGTGGTCCTGCCCGTTGCCGATGAGCTCACCGTAGAGCCAGGGACCTAAGGCGCCGAAACTCTGGGCGATGGCGAAGAAGACAGCAATGGCCTTGGCCCGCACCTCGACTGGGAAGATCTCACTCACCGTGAGGTAGGCCGACGATGCGCCGGCCGAGGCGAAGAAGAAGATCACGCACCAGCAGGCCGTCTGGGTCACGGCGTTGAGGACGCCGGCATCGAACAGGAAGGCACTAAAGGCGAGGAGGGCACCGGAGAGGATATAGGTGCCGGCGATCATCTTCCGGCGCCCGATGGTGTCGAAGAGACGCCCGATGGTGAGGGGACCGATGAGATTTCCCAGGGCGAAGAAGATGAAGTAGTAGGCGGTGTCCGTGGCGGGGACGTTGTAGATCTTGGTGAGCACCAACG
>Ga0209420_1001633_pt1 | contig 10480 bp, 10 predicted proteins | sample BlaSpr_A8_OM1_O1_FD_187972 | JGI IMG/M metagenome (GOLD analysis project Ga0209420, IMG submission 187972) | Forest soil microbial communities from Thunder Bay, Ontario, Canada - Black Spruce, Ontario site 2_A8_OM1_O1 (SPAdes) (version 2) | ecosystem: Environmental > Terrestrial > Soil > Boreal...
CGATGCGCAAGTGGGTGATCGCGTTCTCTTGCAGGCGCTAGATCTTCGCGATCACATCGTCGTGGAGCTTCTCCAGGCCGCGGGTCAGGCCTTCGGCGTCGAAGGCCGGTGGCGCGATCACGACACGCGATATTCCGATGTCGGCGAGCGCCTTCAACTCGTCGACGCGCGGGCGTCCCATGCATGACAGTTCGATCTGCTTGGGGTCGCGTCCGGCTTTTTCGGCCTCAGAGTTCATCAGCGCGAACAGTTCCTTGAGCTTGGGAATTTCCGCGAGCGCCGGGAAGAAGCCGTCGCCGTAGCGTCCCGCGCGTTTCGCCGCCGCGGGCGAATGGCCGCCGACATGGATCGGTACTCCGCCTTTTTGCACCGGCTTCGGGTAGCATTTCACGGGCCCGAAGTTGAAATGCTTGCCGTGGAACGAGGCCGCGCCCTCGCTCCACAGCGCGCGCAGGGATTTGATCGCCTCGTCGGTGCGCGCGCCACGCGTGTGGAAGTCGATTCCGAGTGAGGTGAACTCCTCCTCGAGCCATCCGCTGCCGATTCCGAGTATCGCGCGCCCGCCGGAGAGCACGTCGAGGGTTGCCGTTTCCTTGGCGACGTAGAGCGGATGCCGCTGCGGAAGAATTAGCACGCCGGTCGCGAGTTTGATTTTCTTCGTCACCGCCGCCGCAAACGCCAGCGGCAGCAGCGGATCGGGAATCGCGACGTCTTCGCCGCCGGGAATTTTCCCGCTCGACGAATACGGATACGGCGATTTGTAGTCCTGCGGAATCACGACGTGCTCGACCGTCCACATCGATTCGACGCCGCATCGCTCGGCGGTGGTCGCCAGATGCGCGAGCAGGGCGGGGTTGCTGAAGGGTCCGGAGTTAACGAACATCAGTCCGAGTTTCATTCTCTGTTACCTCGTCTCGCGATGAGCAGGATCTACTATCTTCTCAATAAAAGTTCTAACCGGGACGAAGTCCCGCACGCTTGTTCAAATTACGCGGGCGCGTTACTTGTTGGTCATGGATATTGGAAAAGTTGGAATATGGTTTTTCCTCGACGCGATGCCTGCGCCGGACAGCGCCGAGTTCGCCCGGCAGGTCGAGAAGAACGGCTACAAGGTGCTCTGGATTCCCGAGGCGGTCGGCCGCGAGCCGTTTGCGCACGCCGCGTATCTGCTCAGCCATACCGAGCGGCTGTCGATAGCGACCGGTATTGCGAACATCTGGGCGCGCGATGCGCAGACGATGGGGGCTGCGTCGAAGACTGTCGCCGAACTTTCCGGCGGCCGCTTCCTGCTCGGCATCGGCGTCAGTCACAAGCCGCTCGTGACCAACCTGCGCGGCCACTCCTACGACAAGCCTTACAGCTTCATGAAGGAGTACCTGCCCAAGATGAAGGGTGCACTCTACCTGGCACCGGCGCCGAAGGAGCCTGTGCCGGTGGTGATCGCGGCACTGCATCCGAGGATGCTCGCGTTGTCGGCGGCTGAGGCCAACGGCACGCACACCTACTTCGTGCCGCCCGAGCATACGGCGAAGGCGCGCGAGCAAATCGGGCCGAACGCGATGCTATGCGCGGCGCAGGCCGTCATCCTCGAAACCGACGCGGCCAAAGCGCGCAAAGCCGCGCGCGACTATATGAAGACCTATGTTCCGCGGCTGCCTAACTACACCAACAATCTGAAGGCGCTCGGATGGGACGACAAGGAATTTGAGAACGGATGCTCGGATCGGCTGGTCGATGCGATCGTGGCGTGGGGCACCGAGGACAAGATTCGTGATCGCATCGACGCGCACCTCAAGGCTGGCGCCTCTCACGTCTGCATCCTGCCGCTGCGCGCCGACGGCGCACCGCAGCCCGACATGCGCACGGTCCAGGCGTTCGCGCAGCACTGAGGCGTCGTCGATGAGCAGATTGTTTTTGGCGCTGCCGGTTTTCGTCCTGGCGATCGCGGTCGGCGGATGTGCGACGCAGAATGAGCAGCACGCGCAGCAGGCGGAAGCCGCCGCGGCCAAGGCGCAGAAAGCGGCCGAGCAAGCCGAGCAATCCGCGGAGCAGGCGCAAGCGGCCGCCGACAAAGCGACCGAAGCTGCAAATCGCGCGACCAAGGCGGTTCAGGACGCGACCGTTGAAATCAACCGCGTCGCCGACCATCTCGATCAAATGCATCGTGACTACGAGGCCGCCCATGGACGCCGCCTCTCCCACGTGACGAAGGCCGCCCGCAAAGCCGCCGCCGATAGGGCCGCCGCAGCCGCGCCTGCGGCGGCGCCGTCGAAATAGGACGACGCTGAATACCGTGCCTGAGCCAATCAAATCACAAGCAGTCCGCACGCCGACCGAAGCCGACATTCGCGCGGAGAATCCATCCCCGCAACTCCGCCGGCACGCGTGGATCAATATCGCTGGCCCGATTGCCGCCGTCTTTCTCGGAATTTTCGCCGCTGCGATGTATCTGCGGCCGGTCGATGTGCTGCGATGGATTCAGATCTCGCGGCTGGGATGGTCGGGCGTGACGCAGAACGACCTCGCGCTCAAGGACGGCCTCATCACGTACCTGATGACCGGGGGCTATTCGGGGATGGAGCCGGTGGTGATGATTCACGGGCTCGGTCCAAACGCGGCGCTGGTGTGGCGCGGCATCATGCCGCCGGTGGCGGACGCGCATTACAAGGTTATCGCGCCTAACCTGCCGGGCTTTGCCTCATCCGATCACAAGCAGGTCCAATACACGATCGCGTACCAAGCCGAAGCCGTGGCCGAGATGATCGACGAGTTGAAGCTCGATCACGTCAACCTGATCGGTAATGATCTCGGCGCCGACGTCGCGCTCTACTACGCCGTCGAGCATCCCGACAAAGTGGAGCGGATGGTGCTGGTGTCGGGCGGGCTGGTCGGCGCGCGCGGGGCTGAAAAGCTGCGCCAGGGGATGCTGCCGACGACGCCCGAGGCGGTCCGCGCGCAGGTCGAGGCGAGCTTTTTCGATCTACCGCCGATGCCGGACTTCATTTATCAGCGCATGATGGAGCAGTTGAGCGGCGACCTTCAGGCCGAGACCGACATGATAAATTCGGTGCCGCGCGACGAGGCGCACATCCGCTCGAAGATAGGCCAGGTCTTCAACACGCTCACGATCATAATGTGGGGCGCGAAAAATCCGTACTTCTCGAACGCCGAAGCCGAAGCGTTGCACGCGGCGATGCCGGGTTCGGCGACCGTAGTCTTCAAAACCTCCGGGGCGTACCCGCAACTCGAGCATCCCGACGATTTCGCCGAATCGCTAATCTTCGTAATCAAGCAGGAAGAAGGCGGCCGCTAACTCTCCTCTGGCGTCGCGATCAGAATGTGTTCCAGAACGAATCGCAGTTGTGAAAGGTATTGAAGTTGGTCTCAGGCATCGGTGTCGGCGGTACCAGCGACTGGAATTGATCGGTTGACGAGCTATAGGGCGTCCACATCGGTTGTTCGGACGAGTTAGGGTTAAGTGTCTTGGCGAACTGAGTCCAGTAGCTGATCATCGAGTCGGATAGCATCTGCTGGTCAACCGTAAACGGGAAGATCTCACCTGATACAAGCATCAGGTATTGAATCTCCGCGCCGTGATAAGCGCCGAGCGGAAAGCTTAGCCCGGGTATCGTACCCGGAGGCGCGTTCTCATCATTGAACTCGTACGTATAGGTAGTCGTGAATTGCGACAAGGACTTATCCGCATTGCGCGCCGGACAGCTAAACACTCCGTCGGTACCATTGGCACCAAGTGCCAGGCCGCCGTTCGGATAACTCGAATAGGGGTATAGGGCCTCAACTGAGGACGCCAATTCCGAGGTCCATAGTGCCAGTACCGCGGCGTCGTATTCCGCCTCAGTGTCGATAGGATTCCCGGTTGCGTCGTACTCTTCTGCTACGAAGGCCCTGTATTCATCATGATTGGTACCTGAGATCACAGGCACCTTATTGAACTCGCCGCTCTTGAATGCGGCGGTAGGTGTTTGTGTAAGCAGTTTTCCATCGACGAAGGGATACACCACGCCTGGCTCCACGGCGACCAACGCGTCTGCTGACACCCCGCGCAGGCACTCTGCTGTCTGACTGCTGCAGCCGACGGCGCTGGCAATGGAGTTCCCGGCCTCCGCGAAGCCATTAGAAGTCTCCGCAGTCTTCACGATTAGAACAGAATCAAAGTAGTCCTGAAATTCCACATAAGAGCCGCTCTCTGCTATCGCGCCGCGAAACAGTCCTTTCGCGAGCGGAGATGCGAGCTGGGCATAAACGCTCTGCCCTCCGGCGGACTCACCGAATATGGTTACACCCTTTGGATTGCCGCCAAAGGCCTTGATATTCTCCTGAACCCAGTTAAGCGCGAATTGCTGATCCATGAACCCATAGTTACCCAGCATATGATGCTCGGCGTCGATACCGGACTGTGCGAGGAATCCCAGCACACCCAGGCGGTAGTTAATCGTGACCACGATCACACCGCCGCCGTTCACGAGAGGCGTGGGATCGTATAGGTCGCCACCGCCACCCGTTAGTCCGCCCCCATGAATCCAAACCATCACGGGTAGGCCTTTGGATTTCTTGCTGGTAGAGGAGGATGGAGACTCGTCGCCAGTCTCTTCGCCCGGCTCGGCTGCAGCCGGCGTATATACATTCAGGAACAGGCAATTCTCGCTGCCACTCGGTCCGGGTTGCGTGCATTCACTGCCGAACTGGTTTGCCTCGAGCGGCGCCTTGAACTTCCCGAAAGCTTCCGGCGGCAGCCAGCGCAAAGCTCCCGAAGGATCCTTGGCATATGGGATGCCGAGATATTCGTTGACGCCATTGACGGTCATCCCGAGCACGACCCCGCTTTTGGTAATCGCAAACGGTTTCGGAAACGACTTCTTTGCCGAAGCACTCGCAACCATGCCCAGTGTGCAGGCGCAAACAAGTGCCACGGCCAGCACCAGTCTCGAAGTAATCCCGTCGCGCACGAACCGGTCGCCCGCCTTCTCGCCAATCTTCATCGTTATGAATCTCCCCAAGGAACGTTCGACATATGCACAGACGGCCCGCGCTGCGCAAGAACATTTCTTCTGGCCGCAGTGGCTTGCGCGGGAAGTAGGCGTCTGCGATAAGCGAGTTTGAAAGTTTGCTCCAGCGAGGAATCGACAACGATGAAGCTCTACAATACGAACCTCTCCAACTTTGCCACCAAGTCCCGCCTCGTCATTTACGAGAAAGGACTCAACATCGAGATGGCGCCGATTCCGGGCGGCGATCTCCACTCGGCCGAGTACGCCCAGATCAATCCGCTCGGCAAAATTCCGGCGCTCGATGCCGACGGCCTGCTGATCCCCGAGTCCGAAGTCATCAACGAATATCTCGAAGACAAGTACCCGACGCCGCCGCTGCTGCCCAAGAGTCCCGAGGGCCGCGCCAAGGTGCGAATCATCACCCGCTTCCACGACCTGTACCTCGAACCGCCGCTGCGTGCGCTGTTCGGCCAGATGAATTCGAAGACTCGCGACGAAAAAGTCGTCGCCGAGAAGGTGGCCGACCTCACGAATCGCCTCGGCCAGCTCGACAAGATGCTCGCCGATGGAGGCTTCGCATGCGGCGCCGAGTTCACGCTGGCCGATTGCGCGCTCGCGCCCACGATGTTCTTCGCGACCAACCTGGGACCCGTCTTCGGCATCAAGCCGCTCGACGGACGTCCGAAACTCGCGGCATGGTGGGCTCACGTGCAGACGCGCCCGTCGGTGAAAAAAGCCCACGGTGAGATGGCGGAAGCGCTGGCGGCGATGCAGCGCGGCGGCCGCTAGAAAATCGTCGCGTGAAAGCGGGAGCATCTGCTATGATGCTCCCGCGTCTTGCTGCGACTCATCGCGCAAGGATCAAACGAGTATGTCTTATCTCGACCGCGACGGCGTAATCATCTACTACGAACAGCACGGCGCGGGACCCTCCGTGCTGCTCTCGCACGGCTACAGCGCCAGCGCGCGCATGTGGCAAGGTCAGATGGAAGCGTTATCCGACAACTATCACGTGATCGCGTGGGATATGCGCGGTCACGACCGCTCCGACTCGCCCGACGATCCGTCGCTCTATTCGCACGAAGCAACCATTCACGATATGGCCGCGGTGCTCGACGCTTGCGGCGTCGGCCGCGCCATCATCGCGGGCTTGTCGCTGGGTGGTTTCATGTCGCTGGCGTTTCACCTCGCGCATCCGACACGCACCGAGGCGCTGATGCTGTTCGATACCGGGCCCGGCTACAAGAAGGACGACGGCCGCGCAGGATGGAACCGGCTCGCGGACAGCGTGGCGGTGGCGTACGAGAAAAAGGGTCTCGCGGCGGCCGGCGCCAGTGCCGAGGTCAGCCTCGCGCGTCATCGCAGCGCGCAGGGGCTTGCGCACGCGGCACGTGGGATGCTCGCACAGACGGATGGCCGCGTGATCGAGTCATTGCCGTCAATCGCGGTGCCGGCGCTGGTGCTGGTCGGCGAAAACGATGTGCAGTTCCGGCCGTCGGCGGATTACATGGCGGCGAAAATTCCCGGTGCGGACAAAGTAATCCTCGAACGGGCCGGACACGCCGCAAATATCGATCAGCCCGCCGTGTTTAACGACGCTGTTCGCGCCTTCCTCGATCGCGTGACCGCGTAGCAGCTGCTGGAGAACGCTCCCGCGAATCGGCAATATTGTAGATCGGATGCCGGGATCGCATCGCCGTCGTTGGCGACAAGTCTGCAGACCTGATTGATCATAGGGTCGCCGCGAGATTCCCTTAGGACCAACGCTAGCATGGCTGTTCCTCCGCTTTCCGAAATCAATCGCAACCTGTTCAATAAGCTCATCGATCATCACATCCGCTTCTCGCTGGCCAAGCTGCGGATCGAGTTGACGAAGCATGACTGGTATCGCGCGACGGCGCTCGTCGTGCGCGACATGCTGGTCGAGAAAATGCTCGCGACGCGCCAGCGTTTCGATCGCAATCATGCCAAGAAGCTCTACTACCTCTCGCTCGAATTTCTGATCGGCCGCTCGCTCGAGAACAACCTCTTCAACCTCGGCATCATCGACACTTGCCGCGATTTCCTGGCCGAGAACGGAATCGACCTACAAAACCTGTTCGACGAGGAGCCCGACGCGGCGCTCGGCAACGGCGGCCTTGGGCGGCTGGCCGCGTGTTTTCTCGATTCGCTGGCGACACTCGATCTGCCCGGCTACGCGTACGGAATCAACTACGAGTACGGACTCTTCCGCCAGGAGATTCGCGGCGGCTACCAGGTCGAGCGGCCCGACGCGTGGCAGCGCGAAACCTCGCCGTGGCTGGTGGCGCGCCCGGAGCAGTCGTGCAGGATTCCGGTTTACGGGCGCATCGAGCACCGGATCGACAAGCGGGGCGAATACAATCCGATCTGGGTGGATTGGCGCGTGTTGGTCGGGGTGCCGTCCGATCTGCCTATCGCGGGATTCGGCGGACGCACGGTGAACTTCGTGCGCCTGTATTCGGCCGGCGCGTCCGATGAATTCGACATGCAGATCTTCAATGCCGGCGACTACATGAAGGCCGTCGAGCAGAAGATGCTGTCCGAAACCATCTCGAAAGTGCTGTACCCGTCCGACGCCGTGGCGGCGGGCCGCGAACTGAGGCTGCTGCAGGAGTACTTCTTCGTGGCCTGCGCAGTACACGACATAGTACAAGGATTCGTCGCTCGCGGTCAGGACTTCAGCGATTTCGCATCGCAAGTAGCTATTCAACTTAATGATACGCATCCCTCACTGACTATTGCCGAGTTGATGCGCGTCTTCATCGACGAGTACGATCTGGAATGGCCGATGGCGTGGGAAATCACGCGCAACACCGTCGCATATACGAATCACACGCTATTGCCCGAAGCGCTGGAACGATGGCCGGTGAGCCTGCTCGAACGGGTGGTGCCGCGGCATCTGCAGATCATCTACGAGATCAATCGCCGCTTCATGGCGGACGCTTCGTTGGTGTGGAAGGACGACCCCGAACGCCTCAAGCGGGTGTCGATCCTCCAGGAGGGTTACGAAGGAGGGCAGATCCGGATGGCGCATCTGGCGATCGTCGGAAGCCATTCGGTCAACGGGGTTTCAAAGCTGCACACCGAACTGGTTAAGACGCGGCTGGTGCCCGACTTCTATCAACTGTGGCCAGAGAAGTTCAGCAACAAGACCAACGGCGTCACGCAACGGCGATGGCTGTTGACGGCGAATCCGGGTCTGGCCAACCTGCTCGACGCGACCATCGGCGTGGGATGGGCGACCGACCTCGAGCAGTTGAGCGCGGTCGAGAAATTCGCGGACGACCCCGAGTTCCAGCGCCGCTTCAGGGCCATCAAGCGCGCCAACAAGGAGCGCCTCGCGAGAATCGTGAATCGAGTCGCCGCGGTCGACGTCGATCCCGCCGCGATGTTCGATATACAGGCCAAGCGAATCCACGAGTACAAGCGCCAGCTCCTGATGGCGTTGGGGATCGTGCATCAGTATCTGCTGCTCGTGGACGAGGGCCTCGAGCCGCCGGTGCCACGCACGTACCTGCTCGCAGGCAAAGCGGCGCCCGGCTACTGGGCGGCGAAGATGATCATCAAGTTGATCAACAGCCTGGGCGAAGTGATCAATAACGATCCGAAGACCCGCGAACTGATCAAGGTCGCCTTCCTGCCGGACTACCGGGTCTCGCTCGCGGAAAAAATAATTCCCGCCGCCGACGTTTCCGAACAGATCTCGACCGCCGGCCGCGAAGCGTCGGGCACCGGCAACATGAAGTTCGCGATGAACGGCGCGCTGACGGTCGGGACTCTCGATGGCGCGAACATCGAGATTCGGGAAGCCGTCGGCGCGGAAAATATATTCATCTTCGGCCTGACCGCCGAGCAGATCGAAGATCTGACTTTGAAGGGTGCGTACCGGCCGCGTGAATACTACGAGACTGACCCGCGGCTCAAGCGAGTGCTCGACGAGCTGGCGTCCGATCGCTTTTGTCCTGGCGAGCCGGGACTGTTTCGATGGGTTCGCGACGTGCTGGTCAATCGCGACGACTATTTCCTGATGGCGGATTTCGAATCGTATGTGGGGATCCAGTCAGAGGTGTTGACTGAGTACCAACATCCGGAAGTCTGGACGCGAAAGGCTATACTCAACCTGGCGCGAATTGGCTATTTCTCGAGTGATCGGGCCGTCGCCGAATACTCACGCGAAATATGGCACCTCGGCCAATCATGACTCGATTATTCAGGCGTCTGTAATCAGCGTAAAACCCAGGCTCGCGGCTGCGCGATTGAGCGCATCGTCGAAGCACGCGAAGCTAACCGAAGATCGAAGCGTCACTTCCATCAGATCGGCCGTTGCCAGGTGCACCGCGTCGTAGGCCGTCAAGCGATATTGTTCCGCCAGATCTCCCGCGCGGCGTATCGTGGTCGCGTCGACCGGCAGGCGATCCAGCCGATTCCAGCCTTGCTCGAATTCATGCTTGTGGCGCTTCAGAGCAGCCTCGTCAATGTCAGCCAGGCGATGTTTCCTCGCGAAGGCCGACCTGGCCTCGACATAGGCGACGAGGCTGGTGGCAACGAGATCCGCTCGTACGACCGCCCGCTTCACTTCAGCGCTGCCAACTTCCCGCGCGTAGAGCTTTACCAGGGCGGAGGTATCCAGATAGAGGATCACCTTCGATCCTCAAGCACGATCTCAGCAAGCGACTTCTCGCCTGGGCCGATTACGATTGGGCGCAACGCTCCGCGGATCTTGCCACCTTTTGCCGGGAGCATTCCCGGAATCCGCCGGAGACGCCGCGCGAGTGCCGAGGCGTCCACCTCCGCGTTGGCCGCTGGAGCCAACGCCAGCAACCGTGCCACCGGCCGGCCGCGAGATGTGATTACCACATCTTCGCCGTTACTGGCCTTTTGAAGATACAGGGATAACCGCGCCTTGAACTCGCGCACAGATGCTTTCATGAGACCACATTATAGACAATGTAGTCACATCGCGCGAGGACACGGGATCCGCGCTTCCAGAAATGCCAGGCCGGAGGGCGTGACTTTGACGACGATGCGTCCGTTCACGTATTGCCTTGCGACTAGTCCGCGCTCGTTCGCATTCTCCCAGACCGGGAACCTTGGGCATGAGGTGCGCCACGCGTCCATCACTTCGTCGTAGCTTCTCTCTCTGTTTGCAATCCACTCGAGCAGATCGAGTAGCAGGGATTCGACCGCATCGAACATGGATTCGTCTTCCGGCATGGCCGCAGAATATCAAACTCAAAGTTTCCAATCACGCCGTAACCGTTTTGCGGTACGTCCGTACTACCGTCTATGAAGGCACTGGTGCGTCCGCCAATACAGCTCGCGTTCCTGGGGCTGCTGGTTGGATTGTTGATAGTGGCGCCGGCTGGGCAGGCGCGAGCGCAGGCGAATTCAGCAGGGGCGCCGTCATCTGGCGCAGCAAATGCGAAGACTCCGTCTGGTGATGAGGCGGG
>Ga0209420_1001634_pt1 | contig 10476 bp, 9 predicted proteins | sample BlaSpr_A8_OM1_O1_FD_187972 | JGI IMG/M metagenome (GOLD analysis project Ga0209420, IMG submission 187972) | Forest soil microbial communities from Thunder Bay, Ontario, Canada - Black Spruce, Ontario site 2_A8_OM1_O1 (SPAdes) (version 2) | ecosystem: Environmental > Terrestrial > Soil > Boreal...
CCCAGCCGCGGGTGGTCAAGCCGGACGCTTTTGTTACATCGGTGAAGTGTAATGCGGAGGAGTTGCCGTCCTGGTGGTACAGCGTGATCATCAAGTCTCCACCTTTACGGTATTGCTCGATAGTCGAGTCATTAACAACCGCTATGTCTAACTTACCGTCATTGTCACAGTCAAATAGTGCGATCCCGCCGCCCCCCATCGTCTCCAACACATAACGCCGGTCAGTCCGGGAATTGGGCACGGTTGTGACTCCAACCTCGGAGGCAACGTCTCGGAAAAAGATGTGAGCGTTCGACGCGGAGTCCGCTTCGCTTGTCTGTCCTCTTGCGGCATCGCCAGACTGGGCCGTAAGACGAGAGGTTTGCACGGTTAGACCAGCTATGAATGGAGAACAAACCAGGATTGCCAAGACAATCAAAACGACTGTTCGCTCTCTCCCCATGAGATGGACAGGATTTTAGCAGCTTTGCCGGGACTGGTCTCCGGCTAAGTTCAGACTCCGAGTCATCCTCATCTCGCTATACGCGTCTGCTCCTTCGGCCACGATTTCGGTTTCAGAATCGGTTTCGGCTGAGGCGGAAAACTGAGTGAAGACGCATTGAAGAGAAGAGAAAAAGTGTAACTCTTGTTTTCGGTGCATCCCTAACCTTTGTGTTGGGTCGCTCAAGTTCTGGAACCAACGAGATGTAGTTCACGATGGAAGCGGTTCTTCGCTTTCTTCTGTCGTTTGATGCCGAAGATGCGCCGGAAGAGGGTTCACTCCATGTAAATGACTTCCCGCATGCGGACCAAGCGTTCGCCGGGTTGCAGGTCCGTCTTCGCCGTCTTCCAAAACAATCCCTCGGCGAATGCGTACGAACTGCTCGGGAACGGTTTTTCGACGACGCCAATCTACAACACCGTGGGTGACTGGACCCGAAGCGTCGGCACCAACTTCGTAAATGACGCCCGTTTCGGTCGGAGCCACATCGCGCTGAATAACGGTACTAGCTGGGCCTCGGGCGTCGGGCAATTTGGCAACACCCTCGGCATCGGCAATGGTAACCTGCAGGCCTCGACGGGTTGCTAGCCCTCAACTTTAGCGACGACCTCGAACCTTAACTCGGGGAAGGCAGAGACCGGCGCCCAGTTCCGAACTTATCCTGTTTGGAGGTAAAAGCGCCCAGCCTCCGAGGGACGTCCAGTTTGCCCTGAAGCAATACTACCAACCATAAACCGCGTATAATGAGGCAGGCGAACACCCTCGCCTGCCTCATTTTTATCTAGCAGCGATTCTTTGGCGGGAGTCTTCTTTAGGTCAATGGCGCCCAAGCAAATGTCCAGACATCCGCGAATAGTTCCACTTCCCCTCGTTCTACTCAGTTTTCTTCTATTTGCTTTTCCTCTCGCGGCCCGGCAACAAAAAGGCCCTCCCACCGCTCCCGCTGTTTCTGCCACAACCACGGAGCAGGCGCTAGCGTTGGCCGAACAGGGTCACTGCCGCGAAGCCATTCCCCCACTCAAACGGGCCCTCAGCGCCCAAGGTCCGGCGGACACCAGGAAACAAGCCGGCGTCCTTGGACTTCGCTGTTCTTTGACCGTGGATAATCGTGAGTCCACCGTCGAATTTATCCGGTTGCTCAGCCAACACTTCCCGCGGGACCCAGAAGTGCTCTTCATCCTCGTCCATGCCTACTCGGATCTATCAACAAGAACGGCCCAGGATCTCGGCCGCATGGCTCCGCAATCAGTTCCCGCTCATAAGCTCAACGCCGAAGCGCTTGAGATGCAGGGAAAATGGGATCCCGCGCAGCTTGAATATGAAACTATACTCAAACAGGATCCGCAGGCGCCCGGCATTCACTTTTTGCTCGGCAGGTCGTTGCTCTCCCGGCCGGATGCCGGTCCCGATGCAGCGCAACGCGCGAAACAGGAATTCCAGAAGGAAATCGAAATCGATCCGAAAAACGCCGGCGCTCATTACGTCTTGGGCGAACTGGCGCGCAGAGACGAAAATTGGGAGGAAGCCATCGCTCATTTTTCCGCGGCCGCGAAACTCGATTCGACTTTCGCGGACGCATATTTTGCATGGGGGTTTTGTCTCGTCACGGTCAGGCGTTACGAGGAGGCAATTGCGCCGCTGCGTGTGGCGGAGCGCCTCACCCCCGGGAATCCAGAGGTTCACTATAATCTGGCCACCGCGCTCAGCCGAAGCGGAAACAAGGAAGACGCAGACAAAGAGTTTGCCATCCACCGCAGCATGACTGCCCCCAAGCCCACATCTCCGGCGGCTGAGAACCCCCAATGAGGCATTTGCCGGTTGCGTCAAAGTGCAAGAGCCAGGAAAATCGTACTGAACGTCGAATCCGATCGAACAAAAGAAGACAGATGGCAGACGCATGCGCGGTGTGAGCCGGCGCGGTTTTCTGTCGGGAATTGCGGCGGGAGCTTTGCTTCTGCCGCGTTGGCCCGGACTTGCCCTCCCTGACGCGCCTGGTTTTCCCTTCGAAGAAGTACCCGCGGAAAGAAGCGGCATCCGCTGGGTGCACACCAACGGAAAATCCGAGGCAAAATATCTGCCGGAATCCACCGGACCAGGCTGCGCTTTTCTTGACTACGACAACGATGGCTGGATGGACATTTACCTGGTGAATAGCGGCAAGTGCGATTTTTTCACCCCCAATTCGCCTTTGCGCAACGCACTATACAAAAATAAGCGCGATGGAACCTTCACCGACGTGACGGAAAAAGCCGGCGTGGCCGGGGGCGGATTCGGCCAGGGGATCGCCGTCGGCGATTACGACGGCGACGGCTTCCCCGACTTGTACGTCACGCAATACGGCCGGAGCATCCTCTACCATAACAACGGCAACGGCACTTTCACCGATGTTACCGAAAAGGCCGGTGTAGCCGCTCCCGGCTGGGCGTCCAGCGCCGTGTGGTTTGATTACGATAATGACGGGCGCCTCGACCTGTTCGTGTGCCACTTCGTCGAGTTCAGCAAGGAACTGAATAAGCCTTGCGGCATCCACGAAGATGGCCGCCATCACTACTGCATTCCCAAGATCTATTCGCCGATGGCCAGTTGGCTGTACCACAACAACGGCGACGGCACGTTCACCGATGTTAGCAAAGAATCCGGGATCGCCGGAAATCTCGGCAAAGCCTGGGGCGTCGTGGCGACGGACATCAATAACGACGGGCTGATGGACTTGTGGGTGAGCAACGACACGGTGGCTGATTTTCTCTACGTCAACCGTGGCAAGGGAAAATTCGAGGAGATCGGCACTACCGCCGGCGTCGCCTATAGCGATAGCGGCCGGCCGCGCTCCGGCATGGGCGTGGATTCCGCCGATTTCGACGGAGACGGCTGGATGGACCTGTTCGTCTCCAACCTTGACCGCGAAATGTTCGCCATCTATCGCAACAATCACAACGAAACGTTCGACGACCTGGCGCTTTCCACCGGTATCGGCAAGGCCACCAAATTCATGAGTGGCTGGGGGCTGAAGTTTTTTGACTACGACAACGACGGCAATCTGGACTTGATCCTCGCCAACGGCAATCCCGACGACCTGATCAATTTGCTCCACGGTGAGGTGACCTACGAAGAGCCAATGATGCTTTTCCGCCATACGGAAAAGGGCTTTCAGAATGTCAGCGCCGAGAGCGGACCCGTATTTTCACGGAAAGTGTCCGCCCGCGGCCTGGCTATCGGCGATTTCGACAATGATGGCGCCGTGGACGTCCTCGTTTCGGTTAACAACGAAGCGCCGATACTTCTGAAGAACACGGCAGCGGCGGGCAATCATTGGCTAGGTGTACGGCTCATCGGCAAGAGGTCTAATCCCGACGCGATTGGCGCGCGCATCTCCTTTCAGGCAGGAGACTTGAAACGGAGTCGCGTGAAGGTGGGCGGAGGCAGTTATCTTTCGTCTCACGATCCACGCATCGTCCTGGGTTTGGGAAACCGCGACAAAATGGATTGGGTGGAAGTAAAGTGGCCGCTACCGGGTGGCGAGACCCAGCGGTTCACGGATCTTCCCGTCGATCGCTACATTACAGTCGTCGAGGGTGAGGACAAATGGAGGTAATTCGATGTACTTCTACAGGTTTCATCATTTCGCCCAATCTACGTCCGATGGAAATTCACTGGTGAGGATGGAGAAATTGCTGAAGCACTTGTCGATTCTACTGGCAGCCACACTTTGTTTCGCGGGGTCCGCGCTCGGACAGGAGCCGGGTAACCCTCCGCCGACGTTTACCAAGGACGTGGCGCCAATTTTGCAGAAGCACTGCCAAACCTGCCATCGGCCTGGTGAGGCTGCTCCGTTCTCGATGCTCACCTACGAGGACACGCGTCCGTGGGCGGCGACAATCAAGATGGTGGTGACCCAGAAGATCATGCCGCCCTGGTACGCCGACCCAAAATACGGACATTTTTCGAATGAGCGATCGTTGTCCGCCGATGAAGTGCGAACTCTGGTGGCCTGGGTCAATGGCGGATCGCAGAAAGGTGCTCCGGAGGACATGCCTCCTCCGGTAAAGGATTTTGTCGAAGGCTGGGGCATCCCCACGCCAGACGTCGTCTTTCAACTTCCCAGGCCTTTCTCGGTTCCGGCCTCCGGAGTCATCGACTATCAGTACGTGATCATCCCGACGGGCTTCAAGGAAGACAAATGGGTGCAGGCTCTTGAGGTACGCCCGACCGATCGCGCCGTAGTGCACCACATCATCGCGTATCTTCGCGAGCCCGGCTCCAATTACTTCAAGGACCAGAAGCCGGGTGTATTCTTCATCGCGCCCCCTCCGAAAACCGACGAGAAGACCGACGCCAGTGCGTTGCCGAGCGATTTCCTGGTTGGCTACGCTCCGGGACAACCGGCGGAAATCCTGCACCCCGGTGAAGGCAAGCTGATCAAAGCAGGTTCCGACATCGTCTTTGAAGTTCACTACACGCCCAACGGAAAGCCCACGACCGACCAGACCAAGTTGGGGCTCGTTCTTGCGAAATCGGCGCCAAAAGAGCGTGTCTTGACGCTCTCCGCCTCGAACGGAACGTTCAAGATTCCTCCGGGCGATCCGGACTACAAGGTGGACGCATCTTTCGAGGTGCAAAAGTCTGTGAAGCTGGTCGGGTTGCACCCGCACATGCATTCGCGCGGGAAGTCATTTGAATATCGGTTGACATTTCCAGACGGCAAAACCGAGACGATCCTGAGCGTTCCGGTTTACAACTGGCATTGGCAGCTTTGGTACAACCTGGTTGATCCGATTGACCTTCCGCAAGGCACGAAGATTGAATGCAGCGCGCATTTCGACAATTCGGCGAATAATCCGGAAAACCCCGATCCGACCAAAGCCGTCATTTGGGGCCAGCAAAGCTGGGATGAAATGATGGTCGGGTTTTTCAATCTGAAGTTTGACGCGACGATGCCGGCCAAGGAAATCTCGACGCCAGGAGCGGTGCACACGCACTGATATGTTCCGACTTCGACGAAATCGGTGTCTTACGGCGCTTGTGCGGTTACTCGCGCTTGCGCTCGCGGCTTGCTTCATTGGCGAGGTCGTGGAAGCGCAGGATAACCCCGCGCGATTCCATGTGATCGCGCTCGCCGAGCATGGGGGCATCCACAAGCCATTCGTAGACGCGGCAAAGGTTTGGCTGGGCAAGCTGGCCAGCGAAAACAACTTCTCCGTGGACTACATCGAAGACACCGCCAAAATCGACGACGCCTTTCTCGCGAAATACAGTCTTTTCATTCAGTTGAACTACCCTCCCTACAATTGGACCGACACGGCGCAGGCTGCCTTTATCAAATATATTGAACAAGGCAAAGGTGGATGGATCGGATTTCACCATGCCACGCTGCTCGGAGAGTTTGACGGATTCCAGATGTGGCCCTGGTTCCACCAGTTCATGGGAGGCATCCGCTTCAAGGATTACATCGCAAGCTTTGTCACCGGCACGGTCACTATCGAAGACACTACTCATCCCGTGATGAAAGGCGTCGCATCGCCTTTCGTGATTAAAGATGAAGAGTGGTACACCTACGACACCACGCCGCGACCGAATGTCCACGTGCTCGCCAGCGTGGATGAGAAGACCTATACGCCCGCGACCGATAGGAAGATGGGCGATCACCCGGTCGTCTGGACAAACGAGCACATGAAAGCCAGGAACGTTTACATCTTCATGGGCCATCGTCCCGAACACTTCAACAATCCAGCGTTCACGCGGATTTTCACCAACGCCATATTTTGGGCCGCCGGCCAGCAGGAGAGTCGCGAGCGATGAACCACGCCCATGTTCGAATGACAACTCGCCGTAAGAGATTCCTGGTTGCCGTGGTGCAGGCCGCAATGGCGACGGCCCTGGCCCTGATTTTATCGAGTGGGTTCACACCTGCGGCGGAGCCAGCCTTCAAAGTCCTCGCATTCTATTCGACCGATGTCGAACCGGATCACGTGAAGACTGCCAATGATGCGCTCGCTTTTTATAAGGGTCTGGCGGCAAAAGACGACTTCGTATTGGATACCACCACCGACTGGACCAAACTCAACGAAAACGATCTCAAGCCTTATCGTTTGATCCTTTGGCTCAACAACTTCCCGCAGATTCCCGAGCAGCGAACGGCGTTCGAAAAATACATGGACGACGGCGGCGGATGGATTGGTTTCCACGTCGCTGCATACAACGACAAAGATACTCATTGGCCCTGGTTTGTTCAGTTTCTCGGCGGCGCCGTGTTTTACACGAACAATTGGCCAGTATTGCCGGCGAAGCTGACCATCGACGATCGCAACGACCCTGTGACCAAGGGACTGCCTGCAACTTACCAAGCCCCGGCAAATGAGTGGTATCTTTGGAAGCCGAGCCCGCGCCTGGATAAAAATGTGCGCGTTCTCGTGACCCTCGATCCTTCCAACTATCCCATTGGAAAAAAGGACATCATCACTGAAGGCGATCTCCCCGTCGTGTGGACAAATACGAAATACAGGATGTTGTACATCAATATGGGCCACGGACCCATGGTTTATGGCGACCGTATCCAAAACAAGCTTTTCGAAAACGCCATTCTCTGGCTCGGCAATAAAAAGTAGCTGAACCGACCAGCGGCATCGCGGAGGTCTCGGGTGACGAGTACTCGAATGGTTGCGATCGTTGTTTGCCTAGCGTTCAGCGGCCGAGGCCAGGCGCAAACGCCAACGGGCGCTCAACCGATGAAGCATCTCCTTGTGGTCGGCGAAGAAAAAGGCTACCGGCACGAGGCGGTTTCGCACGCCATGGCCACCATGGAACGCCTGGGCCGTGAGTCCGGCCTGTGGACGACGACAATTCGGACGGACACCGAAGTGCTCACAAAACGAAAGCTTGAATACAACGCAAAGAACCTCAATGACTTCGATGCCGTGCTGTTCTACACCGGCGGCGAGTTGGAGATGAACGCGGAACAGAAGGCCGCGCTTTTATCCTTCGTTCACGACGACGGCAAGGGGTTTGTCGGGGTGCACAGCGCGACCATCACGTTCACCTCCTGGCCCGAATATGGAGAAATGATCGGAGGATATTTCGATGAGCATCCCTGGGTCACGTTTGATGCGCCGATTATCGTCGAAGATCCAAACTTCCCCGGCATGCAACAGTGGCCCAAATCCTTTGTGCTGAAGGATGAGATTTACCAGATGAAAGATTGGTCGCGGGAAAATGTGCGGGTCCTGATGCGACTCGATGCCGGCAAACTCGATCTGAACAATCCGCACGTTCACCGCAAGGATCGCGATTTCGCCGTCACGTGGGCAAAAATGTACGGGAAGGGCCGGGTTTTCTACTCGACCTTGGGCCACGTCGAACAGAATTGGGACGATCCGAGGATGCAGGAGATGTATGTGGAAGCCGTCAAATGGGCCATGGGACTTGTGAATGCGGATGTGACTCCGCGTCCGGCTCCCGCCCTGTCCGGTAACGCGCAGAACGGCGTCATGAAAAACGGGCAATCCTCCGGGGTAGCAGCCAAGCGATGACGGATTGAACTAAGCAACCGAGCAACTGTTTCGCTCGAGCGTATGAAATGGAGGTTGGAAGCAAATGTGGCGAATGATTTTCTTGTTGCTGCTGAGTTTCTCCGCTTCGGCGCAGAACGCGCACCCGATTTTGGCGTTGGGCTCCCCTGCACCGGACTTTTCCTTGCCCGGGGTGGATGGCAAAATCCATCGACTGGCCGACTACGCAGCCAGCCCGATTCTGGTCGTGGTATTCACGTGCAATCACTGCCCCATCGCGCAAATGTACGAGCAGCGAATCCAGCAGCTGGAAACCGATTACCGGGACCGCGGAGTGGCGGTGGTGGCCATCCAGCCAAACGATCCCAGGGCGCTGCGAATCGACGAACTGGACTCGTCCGACATGAGCGATACGCTTGACGAAATGAAGATTCGCGTCGAGTACAAACATCTGCACTATCCCTACCTTTATGACGGCGAGACGCAATCGGTCGCGCGCGCCTACGGCCCGCAAGCGACGCCCCACGTCTTCATTTTCGACAAGGACCGAAAGCTGCGGTACGAAGGTCGAATGGACAATAGCTATCGCACCGAACAAGTGAAATCTCAGGACGCGCGGAATGCCATCGAGTCATTGTTGGCAAACCGCGAAGTATCCGTTCAAAAGACGGGAGTTTTCGGTTGCTCGACCAAATGGCAGGAAAAGGAAGCATCGCGCGTCGAATCGCTTCGAAAGATTGAAGAACAACCGGTAAAGCTGGAAATGGCGACGGCGGCCGACCTGAAGAACCTTCGTGAAAATCCCGCCAAACACATGCTCCTCGTGAGTTTCTGGGCTACCTGGTGCGGCTCGTGCATCGACGAGTTCGCCGATCTGCAGGACACCTATCAGATGTACAAGGTTCGTGATTTTGAGCTGATTACGGTCTCCGCCAACATGCCCGACGAAAAGGCCGGCGTGCTGAGAATGCTCGAGAAAAAGCACGCTACCAGCAGGAACCTGCTGTTCGCCTCGGACGATACGGCGGCGCTGCAAACGGCGTTCGACCCTACCTGGGAATCCGCGGTTCCCTATACCGTGTTGCTCGATTCCAGCGGCAAAATTCTCTACAAGATCTTGGGTACCGTAGACATCCTCGAATTGAGGCGCACCATTCTGGCGAACCTCCCTTCGGACTACATCGGCTTTAACCAATACTGGCAGGCTGGTTTAAGCCAGAAGGCAGCGGCGAACCTTGGCGCCCGATAAAACGGTGCGCGGGAAACAACAGAGAATCACATTCAAACTTCCAATTCCGAATTTGCCCGAGCCTCTGGAGGCCCGATGAAGACGTATGTGCGATTGCTGCTGGCGGTGATGCCAATCCTCTGGGCGCTGACGCCTGCGGCGTGCACCGGCGACGAAATTCCGAAAACAGCATGGAGGAGGCCGCTCGGGCAACCCCTTTCAACCCCCGGCGTTGCGAAAAATGGCAGGGACATCGACGATGGTTACTGGCAAGGTGCTCCGGTCGGCGGCTTTGGCTCGGGAACATTTTCGCGAACCTATCGAGGCGATTTCGCCCGTTGGCACATCAAGAGTGGAGTGCACAAGTACGCTCCAGTCTCTGCTAACCAGTTCGCCATGTTCCAGCAGGTAGTGGGTGAGCCCGCCGGGACCGCCCAGGTTCTGATGACCGATCATCCCAGGAACGGAGAACTTTCCAGTTGGCAGTGGGATTATCCAGTCGGCGCGGGCGAGTATGCGGCGCTGTTTCCGAAGTCCTGGTATGACTACAAATGGGACAAATTCCCCGCGCACGTTGTTTTAGAGCAGTTTTCCCCAATTCTGCCCGACAACTACAAGGAATCCAGTTATCCGGTGGCGGTCTATCGGTGGCACGCGGAAAATCCTACGAACAAGGCCATCACCGTTTCCGTTCTCTTGTCCTGGACCAACATGGGAGGATGGTTCCGAACGTACACGCACGACTTTCAGGGCGCTTTGAATCAGGGAAACGAAAACCATTTCCGCAAAGAATCTGTGACCGCGACGGAGACGATAAAAGGCGTCGTGTTTGACCGCAGTCGGGCCGACGGCGCACAAAACGAATGGGACGGCGAATTTTCGATCGCGGCGCTGGAATCGCCCGGCGTGGAAGTTACCTATCAGACGGAATTTCTTGCTGACGGCGACGGAAAGGCCGTGTGGGTTCCTTTCTCGAAGGACGGAAGGTTGGCGGACAGCGACACTTCCTGGGTAAGTGCCAGCGAGAAGTTGGGCGGCGCCGTAGCGGTCAGGTTCACACTACAGCCCGGCGAGAAAAAGGTAATCCCCATGGTGATCGCCTGGGATTTTCCGGTGGTCGAGTTTGGGCAGGGCCGCAAGTGGAATCGCCGCTACACCGACTTTTACGGCACCAGCGGCAACAATTCCTGGGCCATCGCGCGCGACGGGTTACTCCACGCAGCCGATTGGAGTGGCGCCATCGAAGCCTGGCAATCTCCCTATAG
>Ga0209420_1001635_pt1 | contig 10472 bp, 7 predicted proteins | sample BlaSpr_A8_OM1_O1_FD_187972 | JGI IMG/M metagenome (GOLD analysis project Ga0209420, IMG submission 187972) | Forest soil microbial communities from Thunder Bay, Ontario, Canada - Black Spruce, Ontario site 2_A8_OM1_O1 (SPAdes) (version 2) | ecosystem: Environmental > Terrestrial > Soil > Boreal...
CCACCGTCTCCACGGTCATGGTGCGGAACTTGGTCAGCGTGAACGGCAGCGCGTAGCGGCCGAGACGGGTCTGGCGGAAGAACACCGGTCCCGGGGAGCTGAGCTTGACGCCGACGGCCACGACCAGGAGTAGCGGGGAGGTGACGAGCAACACGGCCGAGCTGAAGGCCAGGTCGAAGGCGCGCTTCATGAACTTGTCCCAGCGGCTGAGGTGCGGCTGGGCGATCTCGAGGAACGGCATGCCGGCCAGGTCGGTGAGCCGCGAGCGCCAACTGATGAGCTCGTAGTAGCGGGGCACCATGGCGATGTGGATGTGTTCCTGGAGGTCCCGGTAGACGTCGAGCGATTCGTCCGAGAACTGGCCCCGGGCGGTCACGAGGATGCGGTGCACGTCGAGCCTGCGGCAGAGGTCAGGCAGGTCGCCCACCCGACCCAGGCTCCCCGGGTCGGAGAGGTCACCGTCCACCACGCGTCCGACCAGGTTCATCCCCGGGTCCTGGCGGACGCTGAGCATGATCCGCTCGGCCGTGGTGCCGGCGCCCACCACCAGCACCCTGGTCGTGGTCAGGGTGTGCAGGAAAAAGCGCAGGATCATGCGCCCCAGCGTGATCACGACGATGGTCACCAGGACGGCCATGACGAGCTGCGTGGGGTTGGGCTCAACGGTGGCGGAGGTGGCGTGGAAGAACGAGCCGACGGCCAGGGTGAGGACGCACCCGCACCCCACGCCGAACGACAATTCGCGCATCTCGAGGAAGGCGCTGGGCTGCAGTCGCCGGTGGGTGACGCGGTAGCACCCCCCGAGCGCCAGGGCGATCACGACCGCCACCGGGAAGAAGGAGTCCACCTTGGCGTTCACCGCCAGGCGGTCGAGCTGGTTGGGCTGCACGGCGGAGACCATGGAGAGGACGACGAGCGACAGCGGCAGGGCGATGCAGGCGCAAATGAAGTCACAACAGATCTGCAGCAGGGTCAGCTCACCGTCGGTAACGCTCCGACGGGGCCTCCGGGCCCAGTTGCCCGGGCTGCGCAGCGAGGGGATGGCGAAATTGGAGTCGTCGACCGCGGCGACGACCGCGGTCGATTCGACCTCCATCCGCACTCTCGAATCGAAGATTTTCAACGCCTTACCCCCGGGCCGAAGCTGCCTCGACCAGGTCGAGGGGAGCAAGACTCCCGACCGCCATGTGTACGGAACGGCCGTGGCGGACGTTCCTCGCGGGTCAGGGGAAAAATTGTGTCAGCTGACCTGGCCATTCACCCAACGTTCGTTTGCACGTCGAGGACGCCCTGTCGTTGTCACGCTCCAGGGTCCACCCTTTGAGGCCTTTCAGAGATCACTGAATCCACGGCGAGCATCAACGGCCGACGAAAAAGGCCCGGGTATCGTTTCGCCACCATGCCCCAGGGGTCGGTGGAGTAGTCGATGCACCCCTTGTGGCTCCTGGTCCTGATCTGCGGGCTGTTCGGGCTTGCGGTGGGCTCGTTTCTCAACGTCGTCATCTACCGGGTGCCCCTGGCCGAGTCCATCGTGTCGCCCCCGTCCGCCTGCCCCGGGTGTGGGACGCCGATCGCTCCACGCGACAACGTTCCCGTCCTCTCCTGGGTCATCTTGCGGGGACACTGCCGGCACTGCCAGGCGTCGATCTCGCTGCAATACCCGCTGGTGGAGCTGGCCACGGCGGCCCTGTTCGCCGGGACGGCGGCGCGGTTTGGCTACGACTGGGCCCTCCCGGCGTACCTGGTCCTCTTCGCCGGCCTGCTGGCCTTGTCGTGGATCGACGTCGAGCGGCTCGTGCTGCCAAAAGCCATCGTGTACCCCGTCTTGGTGCTGGTCGCCGCGCTCCTGCTCCTCGCCGCTGCCCTCATCCCGGCCTGGCACGACATGGCGGTGGCGGCGATCAGCGCGGCCGCGTGGTTCGTGTTCTTCTTCGCCCTCAATTTCATCAGCCCACGCATCCTGGGTTTCGGCGACGTCCGGCTGGCACCGGTCCTCGGCCTGGGCCTGGGCTGGCTCGGCGTGCGCTACGAAATCCTCGGGTTCTTCCTCGCCAACCTGATCGGCGCGGTGATCGGCATCGCTCTCATTGCCACGAAACGGATCGAGCGGAGCCAGCCCATCCCCTACGGTGTTTTTCTGGCGGCCGGAACCGCGGTCGCCATCTTCGCCGGACCCGAGTTGCTGAAGCCATTCGCCCAGTATCAGCTCTGAGCCGCGTCATGGGCGCAGACAGGTGCACCGGCGATCAGCGAACGAACTCCATTCGGAGTCCCTCTTCGTCCCACTGGGGGTCCTCGGGAAGCCGCACTCCGGCGCGGGCAAAGAGCCGGCGCGCCGTCCAGAGGAGCGCCGCGACGTCGAGGAGGTGCGAAGCGGGAACTCTGGGCAATTCGGCATCGAGGATCCGCTTTACCCCATGCATCTTGCTCTCCAGCAGAGCCCGACGCTCCCCTCGCCCTGCCTCCGTCCTCTTGGACCAGCGCAGGGGCACGTCGTTGTTCAGTTGGAAGAAGCTCAACTCCGGGTGGACCTCGTACATGCTCCGCTGCCGGAAGGGAGCCATCTGCGCCGCCACCTCACGGTAGCGAGGCAGCAAGGCGCGGCTCACGGCATTCAAGCCCTCGACGTGGCCGTTTGCGCCCTCTTCCACCTGGGAGCGAACCGGAGCGTTCTGTATGGCCGCGCCCCGCTTGCCGAGGAGGACTCGGGCCTCCCGGTCACAGGTTCGGCCGCCGTGCGCGAAGGCATCGAGGTAGCCGACCGGTGCATTGAGCGCCACCATCGCAAAGGACGGACGCTCGTCGAGGACGTCGACGAATGTCTCGTAGACCCTCGGTTCATCCGGCGCGAAGGTCGTGCCGTGGAGCTTGGCCGAGGCGACAAGCCATCCCGTGGCGCAGGGTTTGACTCCTGCGACGAGATCGTACGGAAGGACTGGACCCCGGTGGGCGCGTGAGTTACTGGTCAACTGGCACGACCCCCGTTTGCCGCGACCGCTCCCGCATCAGCGAGTTGCATCTGCCGATTCAGCGTCCGATCGAGCTCCTTGGGGTGCACCGAGACCTCGAGTGCGTCCTCGTAGGTGATGATGCCCCCATTGATGAGGGAGGCCAGGCTCACCTCCAGCGGCTGCATGCCGTCACCGAGACTCGTCGCCATGACGTTCATGAGCTGGTTCGACTTCCCCTCGCGAACGAGGTTGCGCACCGGGTTGTTGGCAATCAGGATCTCGAATGCAGCGACCCGTCCACCACCTATTCGTGGCACCAAGCGCTGAGCGACGATGGCGCCAAGTGATGCGGCGAGCTGTATACGAATCTGGTCTTGGCGCCAGTCGGGGAACACGTCGATGATGCGGTCGATCGCCTGAGCGGCGTCGTTCGTGTGCAGGGTGGCGAACACCAAGTGACCCGTCTCAGCCATCGTGAGCGCGATTTGGATCGACTCGGTGTCGCGCATCTCACCCAGGAGCATGACGTCGGGGTCCTCGCGAAGAGACGACCGGAGTGCCCGGTCGAATGACGGGCTGTCCAGCCCCACCTCCCGCTGCGTCACCGCGGACATCTTGTGCGAGTGCAGGTACTCGATCGGGTCCTCGATCGTCAGCACGTGCAGCGACCGCGTCTCATTGATCCGGTCGATGATGGCAGCCAACGTCGTGGATTTTCCCGAGCCGGTCGGCCCGGTCACGAGCACCAAGCCGCGCGGCAAGGTCGAGATCCACTCGGCCACCGGCGGGAGCCCCAGTTGCTCGAAGCTCGGAATATCCGTCGGGATCATGCGCAACGCCAGAGCGGTCTGCCCCTTCTGCGTGAATGCGCTGGCTCTCAGGCGCGCCTTGCCCTCCCACGAGAACGAGAAATCGACGTCCTGGTGCTCGTCGAAAGTCGCGACCTGCGGAGGATCGAGCAGCGACCGGACGATGCGGTCGACCTCCTCGCCCGACATCTCACCCGCCCCCTCAATGGGCCGCAGCTTGCCATCGACGCGCAACCGCGGCGCCGACCCTCCCGTGAGGAGCAGGTCGGACCCACCTTGATCCCACAGCATCTGAAGCCAGGGGGAAATGCTTTCCGTGTTGATGGCCTTCAATTCAACCACCGCCCTTCGTACGTTTGTATTGGTTGTGAGCGAATCTGAAGCGCCCGGCCCACCGGGGGCCGGGCGCTTCAGTTCACAAATCGCTACTCGCAGCAGAGCTGCGAAACGACGAACCTAGGAAACCGAGCTGCAGGGGTTCGTCGCCGCGGTGTAGTTGGTCGCAGCTGTCTGAGCCGTGCCTCCCGGAGGGTTCACGTACACGTTGCCACTGCCGTCAATCGAGATGACGTAGTGGCCCGTGTTGCTCGGCCAGCTCTGCAGGTACGGACCACCGTTCGCAGAACCGGTAAGGGCAGCCTGGTTGGCCGGCCACGCGTTGTTGTTGCCCGGGTAGGCCCTGTACGCCTGAACCGCGACTTCGACGCTCTTGGCATCGGAGTTGCAGGCGGCCACCGCGCTGGAACTCGTCACGCCGCTCAGGGCGAAGATGACCGTGGCGGCCAAGATGCCCAAGACGACGATAACGATCAGGAGTTCGATCAGGGTGAACCCGACTTCCTCTCCCGCGGCCCGGCGACGCCGGATATCCCACAGCTTTTCGTAATAACGCTGAATCACGGCTCTTGCCGCCTTTCATGAATAGGGAATCCCGTTGTTGGGATCACTGTTTCGCCAAACCCCTTTGCGTCAGGTTTAGAGCACCAAAGGTGCTCAAGGTTCACCACCTTCTAACCCCTTATGCAAAGGAACCTTGTAACTGAATTGTCGGCCATTGGATCGAAGGACTTTATGAATTAGTCCCAGAAAAACGAGCACGATCAGCGGCGGGTTTCCAACGGTAACGCGTGATCGACGGAACGCCGCCTGCGGTCTCGCGTCCGCGCCAACTACGTCTTGTGGCGCTGGATCGGAGACCCCAATGCCCAAGGTGGGACAGAGGAACGAGGGTGAGCGATCTAGACGAACCAGGCCGCCCTCTTTAGAGGAACTTAGGTGACCTTGACCTGGTGATAGATGCCGTACATGGCGGACACCAGTGCGACGGCCACGAATCCGACGATCACACCCATGAAGATGATGACAGCCGGCTCGAAAAGACTCGTAAAGCGGTTGACCCGGATGTCGACTTCTCGGTTGTAGTACGAGGCGGCCAATTCGAGCTGCTCGTCGAGCGTTCCCGTCTCTTCGCCGACTCGGAACATCTGACGAGCGGCGCCGGGAAACAGACCGGTCCGCGCGACAGGCCCGGCCAGGCCCTGTCCTTCAATCATGTCTTCGCGCACGCCGCTGAGACCGCGCTTGTAGACCGCGTTGTTCGCTGCGTCTGCGGTTACCGCCATCGCATCGGGGAGTGAGACGCCAGCACGGATCATCGACGACAGGATGCGACAGATTCGCTCCATGATGACCGCCTGAACCATGTCACCCAGGACCGGTAGCTTGAGAACAATCGAGTCGAGCCAGGCTTTTCCCTCATCCCATCTACGCAGCGTCATCATTCCAGCGACGACGGCGATGAGCCCGACGGCGAGTGCCCACCAGTAGACCTGGACGAAGTTGGACACGCTCAACATGATGCGAGTGGGCAACGGGAGCGTGGCGTGGAACGACGCGAAGAACACCTTGAATCGGGGTAGCACGAACGTGGCCAAAATGACGACGGTCACGATGGCCATGACGAACACAACCCCGGGGTAGATCAGGGCTCCGGTGACCTTCCCCCGAGCCTCGATGTCCCGATCGATGTAGTCGGCCAGCTGGTCCAGTACCACGTCGAGGGTTCCGGTCAGCTCAGCAGAGCCCAGGATCCCGAGGTAGTAATTCGGGAACGCCTCGGGGTGCGCCGCGCAAGCCGAGGCAAAGGTGTCGCCCGCCTGCAGACGCTCGATCATGTCCAGAATGGTGGATTTGAGCAACTTGTCGGTCGTCTCCTCGGAGATGACCTCCAGGGCCTCCATGATCGGGATGCCGGCCTTGACGAAAACACCAAGCTGGCGCGAGAAGTGCATGAGATCCTTGCGCTTCACCGTCTTCTTGGTGATCTCGAATTTAAGGACGTTCTTCTTCTCGTTCAGCTCGACCGCGGTAAAGCCCCGTTCGAGCAGCGCCATATGGGCAGTGCCTCGCGTGAGCGCTGCCTCCGTCCCTGTCACGCGCATCCCGTCTTGGTTCAGCGCGCTGAATCGGAACTTCTCCATGTGATTACCTCCGCCCTCGGTTGCGGATCGCCAAATCCGCGTCACAGAGCCTCAATGCTGCGTATGACCTCGAAATAGTTCTCATGTCCTGCCCCACCAAGTCCTCCCGGAGGGTGCGCCTGCCTTGCTTCATGTCCTTGGGATGCAGCTCGTCCTGGGTGGCCCAGCCCACGACCCGTCGCTTGATCTCAGGCATGATCTGCAAGAGCTCGTGTACACCGATCCTGTCCTGGTTGCCCGTCTTGTCACAGAAAATTGCAATCTGTCCAACGCCAAAGTCCTGCTTGGGTGCTCCGCCGCTCTCGTTCGTAGAACGACATCTCCACCTGTGTCGGCACGTACCGCGTCTTACATGAGGGGCATATGCGCCGAACCAGGCGCCGGCCGACGATGCCGAGCACCGAAAAAGGAATACTTCCGGCCCCACATCCCCCACGTCTGCTCCTTGACCCGTATCGGAGACTTCCCGGGCCTGCTTGAGCCAGTTTGGGCGTCGGGTTATCCCGCTGACCAGGGTCTGGAGCGGACGACATTAGGTTGCAGGCCATGAGCATGCGAGGGCATGGAATGGGAGGAGGCCGCGGCGGCGGATGGGGCGGCATGCGCTCCCTGCGCCAGGACCGTGCCGTGCTCCAGCACCGGGTCACGAAGGGCACGGCCCGGCGGATGCTCACTTTCGCCGTCCCCTACCGAACCATCCTGGCCATCTTCATGCCCGTGGTCATCCTCGACGCCGCCATCGGGGCGGTCAACCCGCTCATCTTGCGGGCGCTCATCGACAACGGCATCGCCAAGAAGGACACCCAGCTCGTTGTTGAGCTCGCCGTCCTGGTCGCCGTCCTGGCCCTGGGCGATGCCGGTCTGGCCCTCACCGAGCGGCGCATCTCGGCCTACATCGGCGAAAGCCTCATCTACGACATGCGATCCAAGATCTTCCGCCACATCCAGCGGATGCCCTTAGCCTTCTTCACCCGGACCCAGACCGGCGCCCTGATCAGCCGGCTCAACAACGACGTACTGGGGGCTCAACAGGCCTTCACGGATCTGCTGTCCAACGTCGTGGGCAACTTCGTCACCGTCATCATCGTGCTCGGCGCCATGTTCTTCCTCAGTTGGCAGATCACCCTGATCGCACTGGTGCTCGTCCCCGTCTTCCTCGTCCCGGCCCGGTTCGTCGGACAACGCATCGGGTCGCTGACCAGGGAGGGCTACAACCTCAACAGCGAGATGAACATGGTCATGCAGGAGCGCTTCAACGTCGGCGGCGCCATGCTGGTCAAGCTGCTCGGCCGCCCCGAGGCCGAGGCCGAGTCCTTCGAGCACAAAGCGGGGCGGGTGCGTGACATCGGCATCGCGCAAGCCACCTACGCCCGGTTCTTTCTGGTCGGCCTCACCCTTACTGCGGCGCTGGCCACCGCCGTCGTCTACGGGGTGGGTGGCCTGGCGGCCATCCACGGCACCCTCGAGGTGGGCACCGTGGTCGCTCTCGCCCAGTACCTGACCCGGCTCTACGCCCCCCTGACCCAGCTCTCCAACGTCAACGTCGACGTCATGACCTGCCTGGTGTCCTTCGAGCGGCTCTTCGAGGTGCTCGACATCGTTCCCATGATTGAGGAGGACCCCGAGGCGATCGATATCCCGCGGGGCAATGCCTCCATCGAGTTCGACCACGTCGACTTCGCCTATCCGGGCGCCGAAGAGGTCTCCCTGGCCTCGCTGGAGGCAGTGGCCGTGCTCGAGAAAAACGCCCGCCATGAGGTGCTGCACGACGTCTCCTTCCGGGTGGAGCCGGGCCAGATGGTGGCGCTGGTAGGCCCATCGGGTGCCGGCAAGACGACCATCTCGTCGCTGGTGCCCCGCCTGTACGACGTGACCGAGGGTGCGGTACGCCTGAGCGGGACCGACGTACGCCACGCCACCATGGCGTCCGTGCGCGATGTAGTGGGTGTGGTGACCCAGGACCCGTATCTCTTCCACGACACCCTCCGGGCCAACCTCACCTACGCGCGCCCAGAGGCCTCAGAGCAAGAGCTCCTGGCTGCGCTGGAGTTGGCGCAGATCGGTCATCTGCCCGCAGGGTTGCCCGACGGGCTGGACACGGTGGTCGGCGAGCGGGGCTACCGACTCTCGGGCGGCGAGAAGCAGCGGGTCGCCCTGGCCCGCCTCATCCTCAAGGCGCCCGACATCGTGGTGCTCGACGAGGCCACGGCCCACCTCGACTCCGAGTCCGAAGCGGCCGTCCAGCGCGCCCTGAGGGAAACCCTGGCCGGGCGTACGTCGCTCGTTATCGCCCACCGGCTCTCGACCGTACGCGAGGCCGACGAGCTGCTCGTCGTCGACGAGGGCCGCATCGTCGAGCGCGGCACGCACGCCAGCCTGCTGGCATATAACGGGCTGTACGCCGAGCTGTACCGCACCCAGTTCGCCGACCAGGAAGAAGAGACGGCCCCGACGTAGGAGCGATGTCGCCAGGTGGGCCGGGACGCCCAGCTGGCGGGTAACACCCGCGACCACGTGTCGAGCCTCTCGGGATGATGGAAGGCCGTCCGAGGGAGGACCAGCGGACGAGTTGCCAGCCGACCTCGGAGAGCGCCGGCTCAGTCGGATCTCCAAGGGCCCCGCCTCCCCCCGTAGGCCCTCCGCCGGATCTGCGTTGTATCCCGGCGAAAAGTAGAATCCGTTCTAGTGGCCGTCCGGGCCCCGTGCCCGCAGCCGCCGAGCCCAAGCTCGGAACCCGCACCCGTCACGAGCGGCAGACAGTTCAACCATCAACGACTCAGGAGGTTCCCCGTGCACAACGAACTCTGCGAACGCCTCGGGATCGAGTTCCCCATCTTCGCCTTCACCCACTGCCGCGACGTGGCGGCCGCCGTGTCCAACGTCGGCGGCCTGGGCGTGCTCGGCGCGGTCGGCTTCAGCGCCGAGGAGCTCGAGGTCGAGCTGAACTGGTTGGACGAGCACGTGGGTGACCGTCCCTACGGGGTCGACATCGTGATCCCGGGCAAGTACGAGGGAATGGATGAGATAGACCCGGTCAAGCTCGAGGCGGAGCTGCGGGCCATGATCCCCGACGAGCACCGGACCTTCGCCAAAAAGATCCTGGCCGACCACGGCGTGCCCGAGCTCGAGGGTGGGCCGCGGCGCGAGCTGCTCGGATGGACGGCGGCGACGGCTGCCCCGCTGGTCGAGGTGATTCTGCGGCACCCGAAGGTCAAGTTGGTCGCCAACGCGCTGGGGACGCCGCCCGACGACGTGATCACGCAGGTGCACGAGCACGGGATGCTCATGGCGGCCCTGGCCGGTTCCGTCAAACACGCACTGAACCACAAGGCGGCCGGCGTGGACATTGTGATCTGCCAGGGCTCCGAAGGCGGCGGCCACACGGGCGACGTCGGGTCGATCGTGCTGTGGCCCGAAGTCATCGACGCCGTGGCGCCGCTGCCGGTGCTGGCGGCGGGTGGCATCGGCTCGGGTCGCCAGATGGCGGCGGCCATGGTTTTGGGCGCGGCCGGCGTATGGACCGGGTCGCTGTGGTTGACGGTCGAGGAGGCCGACGTGCCGCCCAAGCAGATGGAGTCATACCTGAAGGCCACGTCCCGTGACACCGTGCGGTCCCGCTCCTTCACCGGCAAGCCCTGCCGGCTGCTGAAGAACGACTGGACGGACGCGTGGGAGGACCCGGGCAACCCCAAACCGCTCGGCATGCCGTTGCAGATGATGGTGGCCATCGACTGCGTCTCCCGCGGCCATGCCTACCCCGAGGAGGCCCGGGACGTGAACTTCAACCCGTGCGGCCAGATCATCGGGGCGGCCACCTCGGTGCGACGGACCCGCGACGTGGTGCTTGGGATGGTGGAGGACTACATCGGGGCGGTCGAGCGTCTGCAGCTGGTCAACGAGGGCGCCGGCACCTGAGGATCCATCCGCGGCGGGCGTCCGCGGCGTACCCTCGTGCACATGGCGGGGTCGCCGCGGGCTGACGGGCCTCGATAACGTGCTTTCTTCGAGACCGCCCACGGCCTTCGTCGACGAGTGGCTTGACCGGCCGATCTCACCCCTCGCTTGCGCGTTGGGTTGGTGCGCCGGTTTCATTGGATTCGTCGGTATTGTCCGACTTCTCGGGGGTCCATCGCGCGGCGACTACGAGTTCCTCGTCTACTCGATTTGGGCCATCGAACATGGACAGTTCGGATGTGCGTTTCCCTCCTCCTCAACCACAACTGACCCCTTCT
>Ga0209420_1001636_pt1 | contig 10470 bp, 6 predicted proteins | sample BlaSpr_A8_OM1_O1_FD_187972 | JGI IMG/M metagenome (GOLD analysis project Ga0209420, IMG submission 187972) | Forest soil microbial communities from Thunder Bay, Ontario, Canada - Black Spruce, Ontario site 2_A8_OM1_O1 (SPAdes) (version 2) | ecosystem: Environmental > Terrestrial > Soil > Boreal...
CGATGAGTTTTTGGTGCTGTGCCCGGGCATCGGCGGCCCCGACGAGGCTCTGCGACTGGCCGAACGCCTGGCGCTGGCGCAGGGCAAGGACGTGTGCCTGGCCAAGGGCAGCATCGCGCTGCGGCTGAGCATCGGCGTGGCCTGGTCCAGCGGCGAAGACGCAGACGCCGACGAGCTGGTCGCCCAGGCCGACCATGCGATGTACGAGTCAAAGCGCGAGGGAGCGGGGCGCCCCAAGCTCGCGCAGCCCAGCCCGACGCTGTAGCTTCGTCTACGCCCCCTGCTGGGAGACCTCCGGGCGCGCGGCCGGCGTGTTGGCCTGGGCCCACGCGATGATGGCGGCGCTGCCGTTGACCGTCGAGCCGTCGGGCAGCGCGAGCACGGGCAGCTTCTCCTGGCCGCTCATTTCCTTCAGCTCGGGCCTGCGACCCTTGGTGAACAGGCCGAAGGGGATGCCTTTGCCATAGACCTGCTTGTCGAAGTCGTGGCCGGCGTCGCGCAGGGCTCGCTGGGCACGGCGACAGGCGTGCGGCGACGGACCGCCCTCGTCGATGTGGCAGACATACAGGGTTGCCTTGTCGGGCATGTGAGACCTCCGGGGTTCGCGCAGCGATCGCTGCAGATGCAGGTTAACCGGTCTACCGTCCGGCCGGCTCGAGCAGCTGCGTCCGTCGAGATAGGCTGCAGTGGACAGCGAGCGGAGAGGGAGGTTTGATGGTCGAGCCGTTGCCCCGGGGGCGCAACCCGTTTGGCGAAAGCGCAGTGCAGCGCGACGGCGCGGGCGTGGCGCGCTACGTCGATCGGCCTGCGTCGCTGGTGCACATGCTGCGCGCGAGCGTCGAGCGCGACGCCGGAGCGACGGCGGTGCTGGAGGTGGGCGCCGACAACGAGATCAGCTACGGTCAGCTGTGGGATCGCTCGGCGCTCGTGGCCGGTGGCCTGGCCGACGCGGGCGTGAAGCGCGGCGACCGCGTGGCGATCCGCCTGGGCAACGGCATCGACTGGGTGCTCGCGTTCTTCGGCGCGCAGCTGCTCGGCGCGGTGGTCGTGCCCGTGAACACCCGCTTCACCGAGCAGGAGGTCGCCTACGTAGTGCAGGACTCCGGCGCCGTGTACACGTTCGCGCCCGGCTTGGCGCTGCCCGACGGGCGCGCCACGGTCGTCGAGGACCTGGCGCCCGGCGATCTTGCGGCGATCTTCTACACGAGCGGCACGACGGGCTTTCCCAAGGGCGCGATGACCACCCATGGCAACTTCCTGACCAACAGCGAGAACGCGTTTCGCTGCCTGTCCGCAGACCGCGCCGACGGGCCGTCGATGTCCACCCTGGTGTCCGTGCCGCTGTTTCACGTGACCGGCTGCAACACCCAGCTGATCACCATGCTGGAGCTCGGCGGGCGCCTGGAGATCCTGTCGGGCCCGCTGGACTTCGACGGCATCTTCCAGGCGGTGGGCGAGCACGCGGTCAACCAGCTGGTGTCGGTGCCCGCGATCTTCCACGCGCTCGTCCACCACCCGAGCTTCGCGCAGCTGGACGTCAGCCGCGTGCAATGGGTCTCCTACGGCGGCGCGCCGATCGCCGAGAGCCTCGTGCATCGGCTCAAGGACGCCTTCCCCCACGCGCGCGTGGGCAACGGCTTCGGACTGACAGAGACCTCCTCGCTGACGTCGTTCCTACCCCACGAGGAGGCCGAGGCGCACGCCGACTCGGTCGGGTTTGCGATGCCCGTGGTCGACCTGGCGCTCGACGAAGCCGATCCGCAGACCGGTGTGGGCGAGCTGCTGGTGCGCGGGCCGAACGTGGTGGCGGGCTACTGGAACAAGCCGCAGGCCAGCGCGGAGACGTTCGTGGACGGCTGGCTGCACACGGGCGACCTGGCGCGCGTGGATGACGACGGCCTGCTGTACATCGTGGACCGGCTCAAGGACATGATCAACCGCGGCGGCGAGAACGTGTACTCGATCGAGGTCGAAAACGTGCTCGCGGGCGCGCCCGGCGTGGGCGAGGCGGCGGTGGTGGCGGTGCCCGACGAGATGATGGGAGAGAAGGTCGGCGCGGTGATCGTGCCGAGCGCCGGGCAGGCGCTCGACGTCGCTGCGGTGATCGATTACACGCGCGAGCACCTGGCCGACTTCAAGGTGCCCCAGTATGTGGCCGTGCGCGAGCAGCCGCTGCCGCGCAACCCGGGCGGCAAGCTGCTCAAGACGCAACTGCGCAAGGACACCGATTGGGGCAAGCCGCTGCGTTAGGGCCGCGCGCCGGCGCGCGAGCTTGGGCACAACAGACAACGACGGTCGGGCGAGGGAGATCAGATGGCAAAAGTGCAGACAGTGCAGGGAGCCGTCGAGGCGGACGAGCTGGGGGTGACGCTGGTGCACGAGCACGTGCGCTTTCGCGACGAGGCCGTGGCGGCGCAGTGGCCGGGGCGCTACGACGACGAGCTGGAGCTCGACGCGGCGCTGGTGGCGGTCAACGCGGCCAAGGACAAGGGCGTGCAGACGATCGTCGATCCCACGGCGATGTTCGGCGGGCGCGACGTGCGCTTCATGAAGCGCGTGGCCGACGAAACCGACGTGCGGATCGTGGCGTGCACGGGCATCTACAGCTATGACTACCTGCCCCACTACTTCGCCAACCGCGACGTTGACACGATGGCCGACCACTTCGTCGAGGACATCGAGTTCGGCATCCAGGGCACGGAGATCAAGGCGGCGTTCTTGAAGTGCGCGGCGGACGCCGCGGGAGTGACCGAGAACGTGGAGAAGATCCACCGCGCGGTTGCGCGCGCGAGCGTCAAGACGGGCGCGCCGATCATGGCGCACTCGATGCCCGCGGTGGCCACGGGCCCGCGCCAGGTGGAGATCTTCAAGGAGGAGGGTGTGGACATGGCGCGCGTGCAGATCGCCCACTGTGGCGACAGCGACGACGTGGGCTACATCGAGGGGCTGCTCGAGCAGGGCGTGTACGTGGGGCTCGACCGCTACGGCCTGGAGATGTTCATGTCGATCGACAAGCGCAACGCGACCGCCGCGGAGCTGCTGCGCCGCGGGCACGCCGAGCGCCTGATGATCTCCCAGGACTTCTGCGCGAGCATCGACTGGTTCCCGCCCGAGGCGGGCGAAGCGTTCGAAAGCAACGGCGCGATCCGCAACTGGTCGATGACGCTGGTCTTCGACGAGGTCGTGCCGGCGCTGCGCGAGATGGGCGTGATGGACGACGCGGCGTTCAACACGATCTTCGTGGGGAACCCGAGGCGCTGGCTGGTCGGCGAGTAGCGAGGCTCGGCCATCTTGATGCGTGCCGACGGGATCAACCGTGGGATGCGTGTGTCGGCCCTCGGCGTATGTGCTGCGCTGGCTCTCTGTATCACCGCCGCGAGCTGTGGCATGGCGGTAGGGGCGGCCCGCTCCTCCGCTGTGTCTCCACAGGTGATTGCTAGGGACCGCGCTTTGGCCGAACGCGCTCTGCTGCGGGAACGGGACTTTCCGTCCGGATATTCGGGCGGCGTTCGCAACGGCGAACAGGAGGAAGCGAGCGGCGTGAACTCGCTCCTACACACGGCCGCAGTGAGCTGCCTGCATGTCAACGTGGCTTCCGTCACGCACAAGACTCGCGTCACCGTATGGTCGGGAGAATTCGTGGAAAACAAGGAAGAAGGTACTTCAGACGGCTACGTCCATATCGAGAACACGGTGACCGTTGAGTCCACGCTGGCCGCTGCGAAGACGTGGTTCTCGATACTCGCGGGGCGCCGGGCGGCATCGTGCATTGGTGAAGCGCTCAGGACTGCCTTTCTGGATGGAAGCCCAGGGCTACGAGATCCTGGGAACTCGGTGTCTCGCGCAAGTATCGAACTGCTGGATCTACCGCGTTTTGGCGAACAGAGCGTCGCATATCGGGTTCGGGTGCCCATCACGGCAGAACATGGCAGCTACATCACCTACTTCGACTACCTGCTTGTCCGCAAGGGCCGCGCTCACATGGCGCTGACATTCGAGAAACTCGACGCCCCGGTGACACGTAAGCTGGAGCAACATCTCGCGAGCGAAACGACCAATAGGCTCGAAGGCTGACCGCAATCGAGAGCCCACGGGGCTCTGATCTGGCCCGCTCTCTGTGGACCGATGAACGGGGTCCGGTCACCACTGGCGTGACCCCCGTTGAGTGGTCCGGGTTTGACGTCATCCACGCGGCGTTTGATCCTCTTACGAACTCGACTTCGAGCGGCGTGCTCGTCGCCGCTCCAGCAGACCGCCCAGTGCCGCGGCCCCGGCGCCACCCGTTAGCCCAACCCCTAGCCAATGCAGCGCTCCATAACGGGCGATGACCACCAACACCACGCCGACGACGGTCGCAATCGCCCACATTGAGATCGCTCTCGTCGACGGAGCCCGTTGCTCTTCTCGATAGCGCGCAAGTCCGAAGTATTGAGCCGCCACGCGAAATGACACACCCCACTTTCCCATATGGGTATGATATCCCTTCAGGCAAGTCCGGAGCTCGACCGGCCTTGGCTCGTTCAACCGTCACAAGCCTCCCGACGAACTTGGCTGCTGGATGGCGTGCAATCGGCCGATCGGCAGCACTAAGTTGTCTGGCCACCGCACTGCTTTGAAGAATGGCCCGTAGCGGACAGCCTGCTTGAGCTCTCCACCTGCATCCAACTCACCGGCCCTGAGCACCACTCGCGCCTCGCTTCTGCCGCTCGCCGTCGTGAGCGTCGCATCCGCCAAGGCACAAGCACAAGCTCCGGCAAGATAATGAAACCGCCAATAATGGCTACGCCCACCGCACCGTGCCCGCTAACGATTAACCATGCTGCCACTGTTACCATGCCGGCAAGCATCCACACGCCTGACCGCCAATACAGCCACTGCTATGCCTTGATCACATGAACCGAGGCCGCGATTGCTGGCCAGCTCGCTTGCTGCGACGCTCGTATCGAGCGGCATCGTCGATACCTGAGCTTGAGTAATTCATATTGCAGTAGACACAAGCATCGCTCGTTCATCTCATTCATTCCCCCCGGTAAGGGCTCATCGCGGGATGTGACTCTGCGGTTTTTGCGCATGGCGTCGCCACCCAAGTCGCCAGACAGGCTCCACAACAACGAGGAGGCCGATAACCATCTCGAGAGGAGTCGCATACTTCGGTCCGCTGGTGGCCACACTCACACCGACAAAGGTCGCGACTACGGCGAGGATTGTCATGCGCGCACTCGCCGGCACTTCCTCTCGCAGATGGATATCGCGAGCCTGAGCCGATTTATAGCCTAGTATCTCATGAGCTAGCAGTCCTGGGACAACCAGTCCGAGGGTAAATAGCCAAGGCCACCGCCAGATAACACCCGCAATGGCGGGAATGACCATAAGGACATATGTCACAAGTGCTAGACCGAGAGGAGGGGGAGCAGACGCCTGCCACCAAGGAAGCGAAGTCTCAAGCCGTTGGGTATTACGGTGAAACACTATCACTCATCGCTAACCCGAGCCACTCGCAAGATGACATGGCTCCTTATGTTCCTTCCGGTAGCTGGCGTATGCGTATTCGCCGTCACTTCACTTGCAGGTCGGATCATTACGATGTCGCCATTTTAGTCGCCAGATGGGCTCTATCAACAGCAGGAGATCAGCCACAATCACAAGCGGCACAAAACGTTTTGGAACCGCGCCCGCTGCGAACACACCGATGATCCCTACCAGTAGGCCGAGAAGTGACAGTCTCTTATCAGACGGCAATCGTGTTCGAACCGTGATGCCGCGTGCCCGAGCTGCCTGGTATCCAAGTATTTCATGCGCAACCATGCCGGGCGCAACTAGCGCAAGCGTCACGAACCACGGCCAGCCCCATACGGCCCCCATGATCGCCGGTACAAACATGACCACATACGTCGCGAGCGACCATGGGAGCGAAGGCGGCGCGTGTGGTCGCCACAAGCGGAACACACTTTCATCACTCGCTGTCTTCGTTTCATGCATTCGAGCTGCCCATGCCACCTGAGTAGATCGGGAGCACTCAGCAGTTAGTGTAGATAGCGGCTGAGGCCAACTTCCCAAATATCCCCGTAGGAAGAGGGGCGACTAGAGTAGTGAAGCTGATTACTTCGCACGTAGTCGCCACTTCGGCGGTATACGGCACCCTCATCCCTGGATGTGACGCCGCATACTGCGTATTGATCGCCCAATGAACCAGCTTCACAGCTTTGTGCCAAAGTTTCTTACCTTGACCTTCCGCCCAACCCCAGGCTTCGCCCACGGAAAACTGACCGTTGGGATCGGATTCATTGATCGGGTCATCGTCTGCGAACGCATACACCGTTGCGCTACTCAACGAATCGGATTGCGTCCAGCGACCGGCGGTTGGGTCGTAGTAGCGTTCCCCGTAATGGTACAGATCGTTAGGAATGCTTCCAGCACCGGCATCGCCTCCCACGAGGTGGTATCCGCCTTGGAACAGGAACGGGTCGTTCGTCGTGCTGTAGGCGAGACTTCCGGCGGCCATGGCGTTGTCGCCGTATGGCCCGTAGCGGACGGACTGCTTGAGTTCTCCACTCGTATTCAAGAGCCCGATGATATCGCCTTGAGCGTCGTAGATTGGGTTGTAGCTGGTGCTGGCGGGCAGCCGCTCGTCGACGATGAGACCAGCGGGAGTCCGGGCGTAGTAGCTGGTGCCAGCTTCGTTGGTCTGCTTGGTGGGCCCAAGGGTGCTGTTTGTGTTCGTTGACCCGAGGCCACATTCAGCCGCTCACTGTCACGACGCTCGCCGCTCGGCGTCGCGGCACCGCCCAGCCGCCTTCACGCCTCGCCCGCAGGCTCACATGCTGCCTAGCCCTGGAGCATCATCGAAGACGGCCGGAAATGCGGCCCGGATGCCACCACAAACTATCCGTTCCTTTACTCGAAACGATATGGCACCAGCCTACCGGCATCTGTCTCAATCGCGCCGGTCACGTAGCCAGGTCCAAACATGCACTACGACTCCGACCAATGCCATCACGAGTAGGACTCGGAATATCCAACCCCATATCGCCAGCAGCATCGACGGATGTTTCGCTTCGACGTAGAGGTATTGCAGCACCCCGCCAACGACAATGATTACTGCGAAGGCGTTTTGGCGTACCGCCGGACGACTAACAATCCGCCGAATGATTCCAGCTTGAGCTGTATCGCGATTACTGCCTACTTCGTTATCCATAGTCGTATTGTCGCAGCCACCAGAGTGTTCCGTCGTCTCCTCCGCGCACCCAGGCCCCCACTGGAAGCTGCCCGATGATCAGCTCGCCCAAGCTCAAAATAGTTCTTCTACCCAGGTCACAACTTCATGAATTCCGCTACATTCATATGCCCATTCTACAGCTTCGCGGACGCTCGGCCCTTTGCCTCGACTCACCAGTTCTTGGTGATGCAGTCGCCACACCGTCGCTTTGACGACGAAGCATGCAACACTGAAGGCCTTAATATATTTCTCTGCATATCCAATCGGCCCCTGCAGCCAGACTGGGATCGCCAACTGCCCGTTTGGGTCAGTGCTGTTGATTGGATCGTCACCCACAAACACACACCCGCCACCAGTCGGGTCTTGCTGTGTCCATCGTCCTGTTGTGGGGTCATAGTATCGTTCACCGTAGTGGTACAGATCGTTGGGAATATTGCCAGCGCCAGTGTCACCTCCGGCTACATGGTAGCCACCTTGGAAGAGGAACGGATCGTTGGTGGCGCTGTAGGCCACGCTTCCGGTTGCGGTGGCGTTGTCTCCGTAGGGTCCGTAGCGGATCGCCTGAACGAGTGCTCCGCTGCCGCTGAGTAGGCCGATGATGTCTCCGTTTGCGTCGTAGATGGGATTGTAGCTCGTGCTTGCGGGAAGGCGCTCGTCGACGATGAGGCCAGTGGGAGTCCGGGCGTAGTAGCTGGTGCCGGCTTCGTTGGTCTGCTTGGTGAGCCCAAGGGTGCTGTTTTGCAGTTTCGTCGACCCGAGGCCGGTGAGGGCGCTTTGGCCGGCTTCGAGGTACGTGAGGCTCTGTTCGCCGAGGGACGGCGGGGTCAGGGTAGTCAGCTGGTTGAGGTTGTTGTAGGCGAACGTCGTGCTGGCGGATTCGGAGTAGCCGGTGATCGCGGTCTCGTTGCCGGCGCCGTCAAACGAGTATCCGGCGATCTCGGTCGAGCTCGATTTCGAGCACGCTTTGTTTTCTTTCATGCGGCACAGAAGCTCGTTGCCCTCATTGTTGACGAAGTAGCTCTTTGTTCCACCGGTCGAGCCCGTCGGGTTTATTTCTTGGTTCAGGCGATTTCCTGCGCCGTCGAGTTCGTACTCGTAGCGGGAGGGATATGTGCCGGTCGTCTTCGCTTCGGCGAGCCGGTCGAGCAGGTCGTACTGGTAGGTTGTCGTATCGCTGGCGACGCCCGGCTGGGACATCGTGTCTTGGAAGATCAGAGGCGTGTCGTGCGTCCCTTCGAGATATGAGTACGTGTTGCTGAGCAGCGTTTCCCCGCTCGGGCTCTTCGCTGCGATCACGGTAGGTCGTCCGGTGGTGGGATCGAGTGTGTAGTTCAGGCTTGCCCCCGACGGGTAGGCGATCCTGGTCAGTCCCTGGTCCCCGTCGTACGTGAACGTCGTGCATTTCGATGGTGTGCCTGAGCACGTGCCTCCTGGCTCGTACATCGCTTCGAGCTCGTTCAGCCCGTTGTAAAAGTAGTGGGTGCTGCCCCCGGCGTCGGTGAAGCTCAACAGGTTCGATGCTTCGTCGTAGCTGTAGCTGGCGCTCGTGCTTTCGGGAAGGGATTCTTCGGTCAGCCGATTGAGCGGGTCGTAGGTGAATTTGCTGGTGCCGGCGGGGCTGACGAGCTTTTCCAGGTTCCCGTCGCCATCGTAGGTGTATTTGAACGTCTTCGTGGCGCCCGGGCCCGTGTACACGGCTTCAGTGACCCTGTCGATCTTGTCGTAGGTGATCGTCTCGGTCTCGCTGCTGGTACATGAGCCGCCAGATTCGGCGAGGCATTGCGTGATGACATGCGGTCTGCCGTCCGCGTCGACGGTGATCGTTTTCTTGCCGAGGGTCGAGGCGAACGGTGCGATCACGGCCTTGAGGTTTCCTGACGTGTCGTATTCATAGCTTGTGAGGTGTTCGTCTGGGTCTTCGGACGTATTGACCGTGCCGTTTTTGTTGTAACTGAAGTTCAACGCGTTTTCGCTCACAAAGCCGTCCGCCTGCTGTCGCAGTGCTCCACCAATGCCGCTTGCACCTTTACCGCCGGTGCCAGTGCAGGCATGGGTGCCTTCCCAGTAGCAAATGTTCGTCGTCTTGCGCCGTGGAGAGATCGCGGCAGTCGGCTGGAAGACGTATTTTTCGTCTTCGAAGTCTGCGGCGGTGGTGTAGCCGTGTTCGAGCGCGCCTTTGGGGCATTCTGTCAGCGGGCTTCCGCTCGTGCCCTGCACTTCGCACCCTAGGTTTATCCCGGCAGTGCCGTAGACGAGGCTCGTCACTCCGCGACTGTCGCCCGTTTCGCGCGCGGTCGCGGTCGTGGAGGTTCGATTGTCGAACTTATCGAACGTCGCCGTCGTTTCGTGGCCTTCAGCGTCAAACGTCCTTTCGACCTCGTCCAGCACGTTTGAGCAATAGAGCGTTTCGTGGGCTGCCAGTTTGAATTTTTCCCCGGTTTCTTCTTTTTCGGGTTTTGTCCAGTCCGGGTCTCGCACGATCGTCGCCTGCTGACTGCTGGTGCAGTATTTGCCCGGCGCTTCGCCGACTTCGTAGTAAACGAATCGCGTCGTGGGTCCGGTATTGGGTGAGGTTTTGGTCACACGCTTGATTTCCGTGACCCTGTCGTTGCTGTCATATTTGAATGTGGTGATATGACCGTTTGGGTCGGTCGCGCTCGAAACGACGCAGATTTCTGCCCCGCCGCAGCGTTCATAGGTGTATTTGGTCACCTTGCCGTTGGCATCCGTATAGGAAACGAGGGGTGCGGCTTCGCCGTTCCCGCTATATTCGTATTTCGTGTTGCGTGAGCCGCTGAGATCCTTGATTTCCGTGACGAAAGCCTCTTCATTTTGCAGCTCTTCGATTTTGTGGCCGTGCGTGTCGGTGTAAACTTTGCCGCCTTTGCTGCCATATTCGACCGAGATGACGTTCCCGAAGCGGTCGTGGACACCTGACCCGAGACCTTCTTCGTTGTAGTCGACATAGTTCCCACTCGCGTCATAGGTCAGACGGTACTTGCTGCCGGACGGCAGCGATTTCGGGCACGGTTCTGGGCTTCCGGTTTCGCACATCACCGCCTTGATCCCTGGAGGGGTGATGAACGAGTCGTTGGCCTGATGGACGAACGTGAACCATGCGCCGGTCGGTCCTTCCATCGCCACAGTCCCGTCGGCGTAGGGCCACAAGCGGTTCGCATTGTAGTTGGAGTCGGTCCACTGGCCATATTCCTCGACCTGTTCGAGGTTGAGGCTGTTCCACGTACGGATACTTT
>Ga0209420_1001637_pt1 | contig 10464 bp, 10 predicted proteins | sample BlaSpr_A8_OM1_O1_FD_187972 | JGI IMG/M metagenome (GOLD analysis project Ga0209420, IMG submission 187972) | Forest soil microbial communities from Thunder Bay, Ontario, Canada - Black Spruce, Ontario site 2_A8_OM1_O1 (SPAdes) (version 2) | ecosystem: Environmental > Terrestrial > Soil > Boreal...
AGTTCACTCTGCCTCATCACCTGGATCTGGTGGGCCGTTGGGGATCTGGATGCCGAAGAGTGCGAGAGGCGCGCCAGCAGGGAGGATCCGAGTCTCCGGCTTACCGAAGTCATCATCCTGTTGACTGGGGTCGCTCTGCTGGCTGCCGTTGGGATGGCCCTGATCCGCGCCGGTAACGCGACGGGAGCCACGAAGGCGTATCTGATCGCTCTGGGACTGTTGAGTGTGACGTTGTCGTGGGGATTGGTCCATACCGTCTTCATGCTGCGATATGCCCGGTCCTACTACTCCCGGCCTGTGGGTGGAATCGACTTCAACGAGGACGATCCGCCCACCTACTTGGACTTCGCGTACCTAGCCTTGACCATTGGCATGACGTTCCAGGTCTCTGACACGAATCTGACGACCAAGGGGATTCGGAGGATTGCCCTCTCTCACGCCCTGCTCTCGTACTTGTTCGGGGCGGTGATCGTTGCCCTCGTGATCAACGTGGTGTCCAGTCTCCTCCATTGAGCCAGAGGGCTCCGTCGGATGGACACTGCGGTACGGGGATCAGCCCGAAGACGTCGCGAAATACTCAGAAGTGCTCGGCGGAGCAGAGCTTCCTTACCGGCCTGACGTGTCGGAGTGTGGTACGTCATCCCCGAGAGATCGGGCCAGGACCCCGACAGCCTCAAGCTCTGCCCGCAGTTGGCGCGACGAGCGGAACAGGACGGTCTGGATCCCCAACTCGCTGGCCGTCTCGAGGTTCTCCTCGGTGTCGTCAATCATCAACGTCGTGTTCGGGGTCAGGCCGAAACGGTCGAGCAGTCGTCTGAAGATGGCGGGCTCGGGCTTCGCAACCCCTTCCCGACCGGAGACGACCGTACCGTCAAACCAACCGAGAAACGGGAATCGCCCAAGACGGAGCGGATACGTTTCCGCCTCCATGTTTGTGAGCGCATAGCACGGCAGCCCGGTTTCTCTCACTGCCCGGAGGACCTCTACAGACCCGGCGTTGACGCCACCGACCATTTCCTCGCTGCGACTCGACCAGGCCCGGATCAGCTCAGAGCACTCGGGATGCCTGGAGGCGAGCTCGGCACACGATGCCGCGGTCGGGACGCCCCGGTCGTGGGGCGCATGCCACGCCGGCGAACAGACCTCGACGAGGAACCACTCCATCTCCGCCTGCTTCGCGAACAGCTTGCGGTAGAGGTGCCGGGGGTTCCAATCGAGCAAGACACCGCCCACGTCGAACACCACTGCCTCGGCCGGGGAGCGCCCGACGCCATTGGGAGAACGCACATCAACTATGTTAGTATGAACACAATGGATGTGCAGGCCCGTCACCAGATGATCCTGCAAGCGCTCCGCCAACGCAGTCCAGTACTGGTCGGGGAACTGGCCGATGCGCTGGATTGCTCTGAGATGACCGTGCGTCGCGATCTCGAGTCGCTGGAACGCAATGGAGGCCTCCGTCGTGTGCACGGCGGGGCGGCGAGTGTCGTCCTGAGCGCCGAGGAGACCCCCTACGGCATCCGCGCCCTCGACTTCACCGACGCTAAGGCGGCGATAGGCGCCGCTGCGGCCAACCTCTTGGCCGACGGTGAGACGGTCATCCTCGATGGTGGTACCACCGTCATGGAGGTGGCACGAGCACTCCGGAGCCGACGGTTGACCGTCATGCCGCTCGCCCTCAGGCCAGTGTTCGAGCTGCACGAGTGCCCGGGAATTCAACTCCTCCTACCGGGTGGCGAGGTCCGTCCGGGAGAGCTGTCGTTGACGGGGAGCCTCGCCGAACCTTCTTTTTCTCAGCTCCGATTCGACACGTACGTGATGGGCCCTTGCGGCATCGACGCCAAGGCGGGCATGACGACCCACTTTCTCGCCGAGACGGCGGTCAAGCGCGCCGCCGCCAGATGCTCGCAGCGGGTCATCGCCGTGGCCGACTCCTCGAAGATCGGGCGAGTGGCGTTCGGACACGTCTGCGATCTCGACGAGATCGACATCGTCCTGACCGATGCCGGAGCCGACCAACGGAGGGTGGAGGAGTTGCGAGCGATGGGAGTCGATATCCGCTGCGTCTGACCCCGATTCCGCGCTTGAACCGTCGAACGGCATCAGCGCCATTGGATCGCTGGCCTCGGCTGGCCGTCATTGCCGTTTTCTTCGCGCAGGGCTTCTTGTTCGCCTCCTGGACGGCCCACATACCGCAGCTGCAGCAGCATCTCGGCCTCAACGACGCCCGGCTCGGATTCGCCCTGCTCGGAGCCCCCCTCGGCTCCGTCCTGGCCATAGGCGTGGCAGCGCGCATGCTGCCGGGACTGGGAAGCCGGCCGATGGTCCGCCTGGCCCTGTTCGGGTATTGCGTTTCGGGACCATTCCTCGGGCTCACCGGTTCGTTCGGAACCTTCTTCGTTGTGTTCCTACTCTGGGGCTTCTTCCAGGGGCTGCTCGACGTGTCGATGAACACCCAGGCGATCTCGGTCGAGCGGTTTTCCGGCCGCGTGTTGATGCCAGGTTTCCATGGATCGTGGAGTAGTGGCGCCCTCGCTGGTGCGGTCGTCGGAGCGTGTGCGGTGGGCCTGGGCGTCTCGCTGAGCGAACAGCTGCTGATCCTGGCGATACCGTGCCTCCTGGTCGTGGGCTGGCTCACGACCAGGATGATCCCCGACCAGCGGGTAGGCGATGACCCCGAATCCTCGAGACGCAGTCACGACGGGCGCCACGGCGTACTGCAGGTGGTGCTCATTGTCCTTGGGGGCATCGCCTTCGCCGACATGCTCTGCGAGGGTGCTGCAGCCGATTGGGCTGCCGTCTATCTCCGCAACTCGCTGCACGCCGTCGCCCTCGTGGCCGGAATGGGCTTTGCGGTCTATTCCTTGGCCATGCTGGCGGTTCGGCTCTTCGGTAATCGCCTCTTCACCAGGTTCGCCCCCCACCATTTACTCCCCTTGCTCGCCGTGATCGCCACCCTCGGATTCGCCGGCGGTCTCGTCGTCGCCCGCCCCGTGAGCGTGCTGGTTGGGTTCGCCCTGCTCGGGGCGGGACTCGGAAGCGTCGTCCCCATGACCCTCAGGGCGGCCGGAGCGGTGGGCAACGTGAACACGGGAAGAGCGGTCACTTTGGTAGCCGGTTGTGGTTGGGCCGGTTTTGTCGTGGGGCCGGTCGTGATCGGCGCAATCGCATCATCGACGACACTGCGCACCGCCCTGTTTCTCATCCCGGTGCTCACGGCCACTGTCGCGGTGGGTACATGGACGGCAAAGGCGATCCGGCGCTCGCCGCTCCCCGCCGGCACAGCGCCGAGCGCAGAGGCAAGCGGACCTCCGCTCAGCGCGCTGCCAACCGAACGGCTCCTCAACTGAGGCGTCTAGGGGGTTCAGCTCCGGCATCGAGGGGCAGACGGCAGCGCGACGGCCAGTTCGGAACGCCGACGAAATGTCCCGGAAGTCCACGCTAGGTCGGCTCCGCCAAATCCCCGATGGAGCCGCAACGCAGACCCTGACCTATGGGTCACCACCTGAACCCTGCGGATCGCACGGGACTATGTTGATGAGCACAGCGCTCTAAGGAGGTACTCATGTCCGACTTCCCTGGCGTCACGCATGTGGCGCTGACCGTCACGGACCTTGCTCAGAGTCGGCCCTGGTATCAGGAGCTATTCGGCGCTCCACCGGTCATCGATGAGGACACGGGCCCGTTCCACCACGTCGTGTGGCTTCTGGGCAGCCAGACGTTGGTTGGCATCCACCAATTCCCTGACCCACACGGATCAGAGCCCTTCGACGAACGGCGTCCTGGTCTCGATCACCTCGCCTTTGCCTGCGCGAACAGGGCGGAGCTCGAGCAATGGGAATCCAAGCTCAACGCGCTCGGTATCGAAAATGGCGGCATCATCGATGCCCCCTACGGTTCCGGCTTGTCCTTCCGTGATCCGGACAACATCGCTCTGGAGTTCTTCGCTCCGCCGGGATAAGAGATGCGCTGTGGCGTTTGACCACAATGGGGCTGGCATTCGACTTTGGCAGCTCGCGAGCCCTTGCTTCAACTGTGTGATCACCATTGAACTAGCCAATCTCTAGAACGGTGTCAGCTGGTCGGGTGAACTGGTAGCGCCTGAGTCTTCCGAAGGACGGTTCGGCATCGTTCATGAGGCACCTCGCGGTTATTTCTCGGCGGGACGACTCAAATCCTCAAACCACTGCTCAATACTTTCGGTTCGAGATGCGCCGGGCCAGCCACAGCTTGAATCGTTCCCATCGAGTTTGCATAGGGGCGCTTGGCATGGCTTCGAAGGTACACCATGCCGCCACCAATCCGGCAGGGCTACGGATTGAATGACCTGAGCCCGGCGTTCGCGCGCACTCTGCGGGCGTCACTGGCAACCGACCTATTGGAGCAGATCGGGTTCGAAGAGAAGCCAAGCCCTACGGGACGGCAGCGATGCTCAGGGCGTGAACGTCACGCCTGCGGGCACGCGACTAACGGCCGGCGCTCTACCGCTCCCCGGGGGGGTTGGGAAAACGGGAGCGCTCGACCGTGTCGCTGAGGATGACCTTAGGAGCCCGGCCCGAAGTTCATGCAGCGTCCGCGAACGGTTGATGACACGGCAGGCGGCGGGTAACACCAGCGCGAAGCAGCCCACCCCGACCCGGCAACTGCGACACTCTCAGCACGACTGCCGGAGGAAGCGTTCAGGGGCTTCCGTAGCCCCCCCCCCGCCGATCCGTGGTCCAGCGTTACGTGTGGGCTGCCGCTTGCCGGGGTTCCTGGCGACGCAGCTGAGCCAAGATGGACCGCTGTGGGACGACCCGGAAGGACGACCATTCAGATGCCACTTCTCGTTTCCAGTGCAAAGGGCGCTAACGGCGCAGGATACGGAGCCATCCTCGCCTTCGGTTCCGTCGGCAACGCGTTGGGAACTTTCTGTGACGACAGCCGTGTCGCTGACCCGCGAGGATTGTGCGTCGATCCAAGCGGCGGCCTGCTCTATGTCAACAACGGTAACGATCGCGTGCTCGCCCTTGACCAGAAGGGACAGGTCCTGAGAGACACCGGCCCGATCAACGCACTCGACCCCGGTGGAGGGGTCTTCGGACCCGATGGGCGCTACTACGTGGACTCCCGTCGTCTCCGCACCATCATGGCTATGCCGGCGCGCCTTGACGGACCGGCCATTCCGTACCTTCCTCCTGAGGTCGTCCCATTCCCGAGGGGGTTTGCATTCGCTCCCGATGGCCGCGTCTTCTTGGCGTCGGGTATAAGCCCTTCGGGCATCGGCGAAAACACGATCAAGGTATTCGATGCCGATGGCCATCTCCTCGCGCCGCGGTTGGTCGAAGATTCGCAGCTGAGCCCCCTTGATCTCGCCATCGCGCCCAACGGCAACATTGTGGTGTCCTGCGAATGGCCCTTCGGCGCGCCCGACGCCATTTCGAGCGTTCGCGAGTACGACAGCACCAGTGGCCGACTCGTCAGGATCTTCAAACCTGACGGTTCGATCCCCTTCCGCCACCCCAGAGGCCTACGGTTCGGCCCGGACGGCGATCTCTGCTGTGTCGCGCGAGATGAGGTCGTGTCGTTCGATTTCGAGACGGGAGATTTCTCGGGAGCGATCGTCAGCAGTTCCGATCTCTTCGGGCAGGCACTCGAATTCTTTGGCTGACCGTCAGCCCCCGTCACCATCGATAGAGCAACCCGACGCCCCGAAGGTCAGATGCACCATTTCCCGACGCATGGGGTCACCCTCGATCCCCACCCGCAGACCAGCATTTTCCCGATACACAATCGCTCCTGCGAGTGGCACCCACTTGGCCTTCGGGGTAGATGCGGTCTAAAACCCAGGCCTCACCGTCTTTTGCGCACGATCTCCTCGGCTCTGGCGGATATCTTGCTGAAGAGTCATAGTTTTGGCAGTGGCGAAAACCATCGATTGGGAAGCTCTACTCATCAAGGGTCACGAACCCCTGAAGGTCGCGCAACGGATCTTTCGTCATCTTCCTCACGATCCCCGCTGCAAGCTTTGCCTGAACCCCTTTGGCGGCGTGGCCGGCAAAATGGTCGGCCTCCTCGGGCACAAGCCATCCCGTAAGAACCCGAACATCTGTCAGTACTGCTTCGATCGTCTGCCAACCGGGGGCATCGAGATCGACATCGGAGTTGTGTTCGCCGATGTACGAGCTTCGACAGCTCTGGGTGAGCAGTCGGACGCCACAACATTCGCCGAGCGTCTCAACGCCTTCTACGGCACAGCAACGAAGGTGCTGATCCACAACGAAGGCATTGTGGACAAGCTGATTGGCGACGAAGTGATGGGGCTCTTCATCCAGGGTATCGCTGGCCCCGATTATCGACGCAAGGCAGCGATGGCCGCTCTTGAACTGGCTTCGGAGGTCGCCGAATTGCCCCTCGGCGTCGCTGCCAACGCAGGTGTCGCTTTCGTCGGGAATGTGGGATCGGGAAGCGTATTGGACTTCACCGCGCTCGGTGACGCCGTCAATGTTGGTGCTCGCCTCCAGGCCCACGCCTCGCCAGGCGAGGTTGTACTTGCAGCTCCGCTCTACCCACTGATTGAGGCGGAGTATCCAGGAGGGCGGTCCGATCGGATAGCGATACGTGGCCGGGACCAGCCAGTTGACGTTGTGTTCTTGACCCTGCCCGCGTAGACGCGCGACCGACCGATACTGCCGAACTGAGGGGAGCTGGCCCGACAACGAACCCGACCCTGCCGCACGCCGCCCTCAATCAGCGCCCCAAATGGGGGCCCACGCGAATCGACCGCAGAGCGGGCACAACAGAAATGTCCTAACTTGGTCGAAACGCCCTGCCGGGATGGTCCGGCTCTACGAAGCGAGGTCACCGTCATGAGTGTCACCGTTATCGCCCACTTCCCAGTTACCGACGTCGAGAAGGCCATCGCAGGCTTGCAGGCCAACGCAGCGCTCCTAGAGGAGATCACCGAGGACACCAAGGGCGGCGGGATCATCCACCACACCTTCGTGGCGGGCGAGGCCGAACTCGTCGTCATTGACGAGTGGGAAACGGCTGAACAGTTCCAGAGCTTCTTCGAGGGCAACCCCAAGGTCCAGAAGGTCACTGAACTTATTGGCGTCACCGGCCCTCCGGCCGTTGCGATATACAAAGGATTTGAGGCGCCCGGACGGGTATAGCCAGCTGGCGCGTCAAGTGGGGCGACTTTAGGGAGTACTGTCCCGGCGTTCCGGGGCAGTCTGATCACTCTGACGTCCAGGCTGGATTTCAGGGACAGACTGGATTTCAGCATTGAGGATTCTCTTCAGTGCCTGGAACGAAATGACGCCGTCAGTCCAACCAGTAGCGCCACATCTTCGGGTCTGAGCGAACGAGCTGGTATTCCTCCAAGTCCTCCAGGGCTGGTCTCAAGTCATTCCGAATCCGCGCCGCAAGCACGAGAGAGAGTCGTTCGTCAAGCTCATGACGAGTCAGCTGGCCCTTTGCAAACGCTCGCTGAAGAACTCCGACTGCAAGGTCTCTGGCACCGTCTCCGACCCGCAACTGACTGCGCACAGACGATGTCCTGTTTCGCCGGTGGTCCATGAAAGACAGCCTAAGACCGCCGTGTGGGAGTTGACGAGATGCGGGGGAACGAGGAAGGCCGGATTCGGGTAGCCCCGAAGATTCGAAGGGCGTGACCCAAGTCCTGGCGATCGGTGACACCCCGACTTCTCCGCTCGGACGAGCACCGGCCAGCTCCGTGAGTGCTGAAGTCGGCCGGTGCTACCGAGGACCCATTTCGACTCAGCCGGAGTCAGGCGGTTCTCACCACCTCGTAGGTCACGAAGGTCAGGCCATCGCCGATGGTGGTCACGTTGACGAGGCGCATAGGCTTCTTGTCGCTGGTCTCTCCAAAGAGGCGCTTCCCGGTCCCGAGCAGGACCGGGAAGATCACGAGTCGGAACTCGTCAACGAGGTCATGCTCGATCAGAGTCTGCACCAGTTGGTAGCTTGCATAGACAAGGATCTCGCCGTGGATCTCCTGCTTCAGCTTCGAGACCTCGCTGACCACGTCGCCCCTGATAATCGTCGAGTTGGACCATTTCGCATCCTGCAGAGTGGAGGAGACGACGAACTTGGGCATGGTGTTCAATTTGTCCGCCCACTCGCCGCTTCGGGTCAGCCAACGCATCGCAAACCATTCGTCGCTGCGACGCCCCAGCAACAGGGCCTCGGCCCCCAGCGCCTCCTCGGTCTCGACCTTGGCCCAGGCTTCGAGGTCCTCGCCTCCGAACTGGCCGAACCATCCGCCGAGCGTGGATCCCTCTTGGCCGTCGGGGTCCTCAACAACGCCGTCAAGCGAGATGTTGGTGGTGATCACAATCTTCCCCATTTCGGGTCTCCTTTTCCGTCGGTGTTGTCACCGTTACGAATACAGACACCGCAACACTGAGAAACTGGGCGCTTCCAGAACGCCCAGTTAGCCCTTCGAGCGGTGTCTATAGGAATGATGGGACTACAACAGGGTTCGAGAAGGAGCCGCCAACGTGGGCACAGTCGACCTGATCACAAGAGCACGGGCCGGGGACGGCGACGCGTTCGAAGCGCTGACCCAGCCCTTCCGCCAAGAGCTCCAGGTGCACTGCTACCGAATGCTCGGCTCCTTCCAAGATGCCGAGGACGTCTTACAGGATTCGCTGCTCGCCGCCTGGCAGGGCCTCCGTGGCTTCGAGGAGCGCGCCTCGCTCCGGACCTGGCTGTATCGAATTGCGACCAACCGATGCCTCAACGCACGTCGCTCGGCGAGCCGACGCCGAGCCAAGGAGTGGGACGTGCCCGGGGTTGAGCCGCCCGAGCCGACGCGGCTGGGCGAGGTTCCTTGGCTCCAGCCATATCCCGACGCACTCCTCCCAGATGCAGTCGATGAACCTCCCGGCCCAGAAGCCCGTTACGAGCAGATCGAGTCCATCTCCTTGGCGTTCGTTACCGCCGTCCAGCTCCTTCCGCCTCGACAACTGGCCGTTCTCGTGTTGCGCGATGTGCTCGGGTTCCACGCCAATGAAGTGGCCGACATGCTCGATTCGACGGTGCAGTCGGTGAACAGCGCCCTCAAACGGGCCCGCACCAGCCTCGAGCTGAAGGTGCCCTTTGGTGCCGACCGCCTCCCGGCACCCCCCTCCCGTTCCCCTACAGAGGACGCGATCGTTGCGAAGTTCGTCGCGGCTTATGAGTCCTCCGATCTCGACTCGCTGGTGACACTCCTGACCGACGACGTCTTCATTTCGATGCCGCCGCTGCCCTTCGAGTATGAAGGTCGTGATCCGGCCTCCCGCTTGTTTGCCAGCATCTTCGGCTCAGGCCGGACGTTCGACCTCTTATCGACGCGAGCCAATGGTCAGCCAGCGTTGAGTGCCTATGTGCGCGACGCAACGGGCACCAGTCACGGCGTCGGCCTCTTTGTCCTGACCCTCATGGGCGAGCGGATCTGTGCCATGACCCGTTTCGAAAACAGTGTTCTCCCCTGGTTCGGGCTACCGCTATCGCTCCCCAGCCGATAGGCCGAATCCACGAATGCGGTATCAAAACAGCGTCGAGGTATTCCGTGGGCACCCCGGAGCGGTTAGGCCTTGTGGCGTGGGAGCGGACGACGAAACGACGTTCTGACGGACGCCGGATACGGGTGTGCGGCTTATCGCAAGTGGCATAGCGGGGAGGGTCCGGGCCATTGGCCGACGGACAAGGGTTTCCGACATCTTCAACCCGATGGGCTACCCAAAATCGACCCCATCGATAGGTGTCGCGGGCTTGATGTCTGGAAGGCGTCGCATCCGAAGCGAGTTGGCGAAGCCAAGAAGTCCGGCGAGGGCGGGGACGAAGAGAGCGAACTGGAGGGAACGGTTCCGCGCCTCGGTGTTGATAGCGAGGATCGCCTGCTGGACGTCCTGAGGCTCGCCCGAGATCTGCGCTTGGAGTTGCGTGTTGCTCATGACCTCCGCGTCCGTACCCATCTCGGCGGCGATCTGCTGCTGCTGGGCCGGGGGAATTGCGGCACTCGAGTAGGTCAGATGGGTGAAGCTCATCGCCAAGACCCAGAGCAGCAGGCCGCCTGCTACTGCGAGCCCGAACGACAGGCCGAACGAGCCGGCCGCGGAGTTCACACCAGCCGCTTCGCTGACCCGTTCCTCGGCGATGGGAGCGAGCGTGAAGTTGTTGAGTTGGGACACAAGGAGGCCTAGGCCGGAACCGGCGACCAGTAGCGGGACGACGAGATACCAGCCCGAGTCCACTCGTGGCACGAGGGGGATGATGGCGGCGATGCCGACAGTGCACAGGGCGAAGCCGGCCAGCACGATGTTGGCGGGGCGGCGCTTGCCCGCTTTGCGGCCTGCGAGGAGCGCCACGGCGAACATGGAGAGCGAAAGGGGCGCCAGGGAAAGTCCGGCTTGCATGGCGTTGTACTCCAGCGTCATCTGCAAGAAGAGCGGCAGGGCGATCATGGCGCCGCCG
>Ga0209420_1001638_pt1 | contig 10463 bp, 6 predicted proteins | sample BlaSpr_A8_OM1_O1_FD_187972 | JGI IMG/M metagenome (GOLD analysis project Ga0209420, IMG submission 187972) | Forest soil microbial communities from Thunder Bay, Ontario, Canada - Black Spruce, Ontario site 2_A8_OM1_O1 (SPAdes) (version 2) | ecosystem: Environmental > Terrestrial > Soil > Boreal...
ATGAATTCCTGCTGGAACTGGAAAAGCGCGAGCGCGAGCGCACCGGACTTTCCTCGCTCAAGCTCGGCTACAACCGCGTTCAGGGGTTTTTCATCGAGGTGGCGCGCCGCGACGCGGAAGCGGTGCCGAAGGACTACATCCGCCGCCAGACGGTCAAGTCCGCCGAGCGCTTCATCACCGCGGAACTGAAGGGCTTCGAGGACCGCGTGCTGGGCGCACGCGGCCAGGCACTGGCCCGCGAGCGGGAACTGTATGAGGCGGTGCTGACGCAGCTCATCGACGCCCTGGGGCCATTGCAGGCCAGCGCCGGCGCGCTCGCCGAAACCGATGCGCTGGCAGCCCTCGCCGAGCGCGCCGCTGCCCTCGAATGGACGGCGCCCGAGCTGACCGAGGAGGCGCGCCTGATCATCGAGGGCGGACGGCATCCGGTGGTCGAGCGCGCAAGCGATGCGCCATTCGTGCCGAATGACCTGCATCTTGCGCCCGAACGCCGCATGCTCGTGATCACAGGTCCCAACATGGGTGGCAAGTCCACCTACATGCGCCAGGCCGCGCTCATCGCGCTCTTGGCCCACATCGGCAGCTACGTGCCGGCCGAGCGCTGCGTGTTAGGGCCGCTCGATCGCATCTTCACGCGTATCGGGGCGGCGGATGATCTGGCAGGTGGTCGCTCGACCTTCATGGTGGAGATGACCGAGGCCGCCAACATCCTCAACAACGCCACCGCGCGCAGCCTCATCCTGCTCGATGAGATCGGCCGCGGCACCAGCACGTTCGACGGGCTCTCGCTCGCCTGGGCAATGGCGCGCGACATCGCAATGCGGGTACGGGCCTTCACGCTGTTTGCGACCCATTACTTTGAACTGACCGCGCTCGCCGGTGAGGTCGAGGGCTGCGCCAACGTGCACCTGGACGCGACCGAACACGGCGACGGCATTGTCTTCCTGCATGCCGTGAAGGAAGGCCCCGCGAGCCGCAGCTATGGGCTGCAGGTCGCGCAGCTCGCAGGCGTCCCCCCCGCCGTGATCGGCGAGGCGCGTCGCTACCTTGAGCAGCTCGAGTCGCAGCGTGACCGCGCTGCGGTGGGCAGCGCTCGGCCGCAGCTGTCGCTGTTCACCCAGGCCGCCGTCGTCGCGCCGGACGCCCTGCGCGCAGCTCTCAGGGCGATCGACCCGGACGAGCTGTCACCGAAAGCGGCGCTGGAAGCGCTCTACGCACTGCATCGACTGCTCTAGGCCCGCGCGAAGCGCCCCTGCGTCAGGAACACACCGGTCTGGTGCGCGACGCGCGCGGACAGCAGCAGCCCTAAGTGACTCACCGGCAGCACCAGGTGATCGGAGGCTCCCGGCATGCGCGTCTCGCTCACCGCGATGGTGCCGTCGTTGTCTTCATCGAACCCGGCGATCAGCTGCCCGACCCCGATCGGCTCGGTGCCGGCGACGATCCCAAGCTCGCGCTGGTGCGTCCAGCGTCGCTCGCGCGGCTTGAGCAGCTCATCGGCGACCGAGCGCCCCATGAGGTGGGCCACCGGGGCGAAGCGGCTGGCCCGCTCGGCGGCGCGGCTGCCCACGCACGGGGTGCCCAGGAACACCGCGCGCCCCGGGGGCTGCGCCGGGTAGCGCTCAAGAAAGCGATGGATGACCAGGCCCCCCAGGCTGTGGCCGACAAAGTGCACCTCGGCTGCGTTCAGTTCGCGCACGAAGGCCCCGAGACGCTCGGTGATGGCGCTCATGGTAGAGACGGCCGCGAAGTAGCGGAAACTGTGCAGGGTGAGATCAAACTCGTGCGCCAGGCGGTGGCGCAGGATCAGCGACTCGTCTCCGGGCATCCACAGGCCGTGCACATAGACGACGTGGGCCACGGCCGTTTCAAGGCTGTGGCACGCGCACTCGCACGTGCAGCTCGCGCAGCTGGGCCTCGCTCACTTCCGTGGGCGCATCGGTCAGCGGGTCGGCGGCGCTCTGAGTCTTCGGGAAGGCGATCACCTCGCGGATGCTGTCGGCGCCGGCCATGAGGGTTGCGATGCGGTCGAGCCCGAAGGCGATGCCGCCGTGCGGCGGCGCGCCGAATCTCAGGGCATCCAGCAGGAAGCCGAATTTCTTCTGCGCCTCGTCGCCTGCGATCCCAAGAAGATCGAATACCGTCGACTGCATCTCCTGGCCGTGAATGCGCACCGAGCCGCCGCCGATCTCCGCTCCGTTCAGCACCATGTCATAAGCCTGCGCCAGCGCCTCGCCGGGGGCGGCGCGCAGCGCCGCGGTATCCGGGTGCTGCGGCGCAGTGAAGGGATGGTGCATGGCGACCCAGCGCTTCTCGCCCGCGTCCCACTCGAACATGGGGAAATCCACCACCCACAAGGGCTGCCACAGGCCCACGACCAGCTTCTTGTCGTGGCCGATCTTGAGCCGCAGCGCACCGAGTGAGTCGCCGACCACCTTCGCGCTGTCGGCGCCGAAGAAAATGAGGTCGTTGTTAGTGGCCCCGGTGCGCTTGAGGATCCCATCGATCGCCGCATCGCTTAGGAACTTGATGATCGGCGACTGCAGTCCGTCGCGGCCGCGGGACACCTCGTTCACCTTGATGTAGGCGAGCCCCTTGGCGCCGTAGCGGGCAACGTAAGCGGTGCACTCATCGGTCTGCGAGCGCGGCATCGCGCCGCCGCCCGGCACCCGAAGAGCCGCGACACGCCCGTTGGCATCGCCGGCGGGTCCTGCGAACACCTTGAAGTCGCAGTCCTTCACCAGGTCCGCCACGTCGGTCAGCTCCAGCGCGATGCGCAGGTCCGGCTTGTCGGACCCGTAGCGGCGCATCGCCTCCGCGTAGCTCATGCGCGGGAAGGGATCGGGCAGTGCCACATCGAGCACCTCCCTGAAGAAGTGCCGCACCAGACCCTCCATCAGTCCCATGATCTTGTCCTGGGACAGGAAAGAGGTCTCGATATCGAGCTGCGTGAACTCCGGCTGTCGGTCCGCGCGCAGATCTTCGTCGCGGAAGCAGCGCACGATCTGGTAGTAGCGATCGAAGCCGGCGATCATCAACAGCTGCTTGAAGATCTGCGGCGACTGCGGCAGGGCGAAAAACTTGCCCGGGTGGGTGCGACTGGGCACCAGATAATCGCGGGCGCCTTCCGGGGTTGCCTTGGTGAGCATCGGCGTCTCAATATCGATGAAGCCGTGGCCATCGAGGTAGCTGCGCATCGCACGCGTGATGCGATGGCGCAGGAGCAGCCGATCCTTCATGACCTCGCGCCGCAGATCGAGGTAGCGGTACTTGAGACGCACCTCCTCGCCCACCTGTTCATCGAGCTGAAAGGGCAAAGGATCGGAGCGGTTCAGCACCTCGATCTGCCCGGCCAGCAGTTCCACCGCGCCCGAGGCGAGGTTGGCATTGACGGTGCCGGCGGGTCGCGCACGCACGCGGCCCGTCACCTTCACCACAAACTCGCTGCGCAGCCGCTCGGCTTCGGCGAACACCGCAGCATGGGTCGGGTCGAACACGATCTGCAGCAGGCCCGCGCGATCGCGCAGATCCACGAAGATGACCCCGCCGTGGTCGCGACGGCGATGCACCCAGCCGGCCACCGTGACCTGCTGGCCGAGCAGCTTCGCATCAACCTGTCCGCAATAATGTGAGCGCATGAGGCGCGCGATGTTACGGACGCACCGGGGACATTTCCAGCACGGCCGCTGAGTGCGCTCGCCACACGCTCGAAGCGCTCGACATGAGGACAGGCCCGATCGGCGGATGACACGCCCGATCGACAGGCAGGCACCCGTTGTCGGCCACAACCTGCTGCGCGTCGTACTCGGCCACGAGTGAGGTCGGACCCGCGCTGCCCGGCTACCCCGCGCGGCGGCGTTCACGATTCATAGGTAATTCATGACCTTGGCCCGGCGCAGGGCTTGGGGTCCGGCAGCGCAGCTCGCGAAGCCGCAGCCGCGCGCTTCAGGCGGCAGGCTTAGCGAGCGATTGCGCGGGATGGGCGGGGGCGGGCGGCACCACCACTCCGCAGGTGATGATCATCCTCATGGCCGCATCCACTGACATGTCCAATTCCACGACTTCACGGCGCGGCAGGATCGCGAGGTAGCCGGCAGTGGCATTCAGCGCCACCGAGATATAGACCGCGACGTGTGGTTCGCCGAGCCTCTCGCTGACCTCCGGCACGTCCTCGGCGGTGAGAAAGCCGATGCTCCAGACTCCCTCGCGCGGGTACTCGACCATCACCACCTTGCGGAACGAGTTGGACTGCGACAGGACGCTCTCGGCAAAACTCTTGACCCCACCGTACACCGAGCGCACGACCGGGATGCGATTGAGCAGTTCCTCGGCCCACATGACCAGCTGATGGCCGACCAGGTTGGTGACCAGGATCCCGGTGAGAAATACGATGATCAGAGCGAGTACAAACCCAAGGCCCGGCACCGAGAAGCCCACCAGCGCCTGGGGCCGGTAGGCCGGCGGCAACACCAGCAGCGTGCGGTCCATGAGGTGAAGTATGGTCGTGACTACCCACACGGTGGCGACGATCGGCAGCCACACCAGGACGCCTGCGACGAGATAACGCCGCAGACTGCGTTTTTTCGGGGTGCTGGCGGCGTCCACGGCTTCAGCGCCGGCGCTTGCGCGCCACCTTGGAACGCGTGGTGCGCGTCGTGCGGCGCACAGCGCCCGCGCGTGAAGAGGCCGCGGTGCGCTCGCCTGACCCCTTCGGCTCGGCGCCCTTGGTCTCCTTGGCCTCCTTCGCCTCCTTCGCGCCCTTAGGTTCCTTGCTGTCCTTCGTTTCCTTGCTGTCCTTCGTTTCCTTGGCGTCCTTCGCCCCAGCCTTCGTATCCGCGCTCTCGGGCTTGGCATCGGGCTTTGATTCCTCCTTGTCGGCGCCCGAGAGGTTGCGCTTGGTTTCCTGGTCGGACTTGAAATCCGTCTCGTACCAGCCGCCCCCCTTGAGGCGAAATACCGGTGCCGAAACCAGTTTCTTCAGTCGCCGCTTACCGCAGGAGGGGCACTTGATCAGCGGCGCATCCGTGATCTTCTGCATCACCTCGGCGTAGTACTTGCAGGCCTGGCACTCGTATTCGTAGAAGGGCATGCCCAAGTATAGCGGCGCGGCACGGCTGCGCGTCAGTTGCGGCGCGCCTCGGGCTTGGCGAAGCTGAGCGCCCCGTCGTGGACCGTCACACGAATGCGGTCGCCCGGCAGGAACTCGCCCTGCAGGATCTTCTGCGCCAGGGGATTTTCGATCTGCTGCTGGATGGCGCGCTTCAGGGGCCGTGCGCCGTACACCGGATCGAAGCCCGCCTCGCCGAGCAGATCGCGCGCGGCGTCATCGAGGCTCAGGTCCATGTTGCGCTCGGCCAGCCGCTTGCGCAGGTAGATCAGCTGGATGTCCACGATCGCGCGGATCTGCTTGGTGCCGAGCGGGTGGAACACCACGATGTCGTCGATGCGGTTGATGAACTCGGGCCTGAAGCTCTGCTGCACGATCTCCATGACCGCGCTCTTCATCCTGGCGTAGTTCTTCTCGCCGGCGTACTCCTGGATCACCTGCGAGCCCAGGTTCGAGGTCATGATGATGACCGTGTTGCGAAAATCCACTGTGCGGCCCTGGCCGTCGGTGAGACGCCCGTCATCGAGCACCTGCAGCAGCACGTTGAAGACATCCGGGTGCGCCTTCTCCACCTCATCGAGCAGGATGACCGAGTAAGGCCGGCGGCGCACCGCTTCGGTAAGGTAACCGCCCTCCTCGTAACCGACATAGCCTGGCGGCGCGCCGATCATGCGCGCCACCGAATGCTTCTCCATGAATTCCGACATATCGATGCGGATCATGGCGTCCTCGGTGTCGAACAGAAACTCGGCGAGCGCCTTGCACAGCTCGGTCTTGCCGACACCCGTGGGACCCAGGAACAGGAACGAGGCATTCGGGCGGCGCGCATCGGACAGCCCCGCGCGCGAGCGGCGAATGGCATTGGCCACGATGCGCAGGGCCTCCTCCTGACCCACGACGCGCTTGCCGAGCGCCTCTTCCATGTGCAGCAGCTTCTCTTTCTCGCCCTGCAGCATCTTCGACACCGGAATACCGGTCCACTTGGAGACGACCTCGGCGATCTCCTCCTCGGTGACCTTGTTGCGAACGAGCGTCGGGGCCTTGTCCTCGGCCGCGGTGGCCGTGCTGAGGCGCTTCTCGAGTTCGGGGATCTTGCCGTACTGAAGCTCCGCCATGCGCGCGAGATTGCCGGCGCGCCGCGCTGCCTCGAGCTCAAGGCGCGCACGATCGAGCTCCTCGCGAATGTGTGCCGTGCCCTGCAGGGCTGCCTTCTCGGACTTCCAGACCTCGTCCAGGTCCGCGTATTCCTTCTCCAGCGTGCCAAGGGTCGCCTGCAGCGTCGCCAGTCGCTTGCGCGAGGCCTCGTCCTTCTCCTTCCTGAGTGCCTCCTGCTCGATCTTCAGCTGGATGATGCGCCGCTCGAGCTTATCGAGTGCCTCAGGCTTGGAGTCGATCTCCATGCGGATGCGCGCGGCCGCTTCATCGATCAGGTCGATCGCCTTGTCGGGCAGCTGGCGGTCGGCGATGTAGCGATGCGAGAGCGTGGCCGCCGCGACGATCGCAGGGTCCGTGATCTCGACCTTGTGGTGCACCTCGTAGCGCTCCTGCAGGCCGCGCAGGATCGCGATGGTGTCCTCGACCGAGGGCTCATCCACCAGCACCTTCTGGAAACGCCGCTCGAGAGCGGCATCCTTCTCGAGGTACTTGCGGTACTCGTCGAGCGTCGTGGCACCGACGCAGTGCAGCTCTCCGCGCGCAAGCGCGGGCTTGAGCATGTTGCCCGCGTCCATGGCACCCTCGGCCTTGCCGGCGCCCACCATGGTATGCAGCTCGTCGATGAAGAGAATGATCTGGCCTTCCTGCTTGGCAAGGTCCGTCAGCACCGCCTTCAGGCGCTCCTCGAACTCGCCGCGAAACTTCGCTCCCGCGATCAGCGAGCCCATGTCCAGCGCCAGGATGCGCTTGTTCTTGAGCCCTTCCGGCACCTCGCCGTTGATGATGCGCTGGGCGAGGCCCTCGACGATGGCGGTCTTGCCGACGCCCGGCTCCCCGATCAGCACCGGGTTGTTCTTGGTGCGGCGCTGCAGAACCTGGATGGTGCGGCGGATCTCATCATCGCGCCCGATCACCGGATCGAGCTTGCCGGAAGAGGCGCGCGCGGTGAGATCGATGGTGTACTTCTCGAGCGCCTGGCGGCTGTCTTCTGCGTTGGCATCGGCGACCTTCTCCCCGCCGCGCACCTCCTCGATGGCCTTCTCGAGAGCACCGCGCACCACGCCGGCCTCCTTGAACAGCCGCGCGAGCGCACGATCCTCAAAGGCCGCCAGCACGAACAGCTCGCTCGAGATGAACTGGTCGCCACGCTGCTGCGCAAGCTTGTCCGTAACATTGAGGATGCGGTTGAGGTCATTGGAGACATGCACTTCGCCGGGGGTGCCCTCGACCTTGGGCAGCCCATCGAGCATCGTCAGCAGCCCGGCCCGCAGCTTGTTGGCGTCCGCCCCGGCTTTCATCAGAAGCGGGCGCAGCGAGCCGCCCGACGCGTCGAGCAGCGCCAGCAGCACGTGAGCGGGCTCGATGAACTGGTGGTCGCGCCCGAGCGCGAGCGACTGGGCGTCGGCCAGAGCCTGCTGGAAGCGACTGGTGAGTTTGTCCTGGCGCATGCGGATTCGACCTTAGGGTGGGTGGCGTCTTTGTGGGGACAAACCGCAGTCCCTTCAAGGGACTGCGCTGACTTCGGGTGCCGTTGACGGGCGCGCGTGAGTATCCTCAGCAGTCCGGAATCAGCGCATGCCCGCCAAATCCCTTGCGTATCTTGCAGATCCGCGCGGCCGCCGGCAACGCCTTCAGCCCATCCGAACGCAGCGATCCGGCGCACAACGCCTGCGTCCGCCGATATCGAATCGGTCAGCTGCGTGTCTTGAGAATTGCGGCCGCCTGGACGGCGCCGGTCACCCGTCCAGGTCCCTCAGCTCAAGCAGCGGACCGACGAATTTCTCGTAATTGCGCCAGCGTCCGACCGAGCTCTTGAACATCTTTTGCCGCACTTGCCAGAAGCTGGCAGTGACCACGGGGCGCTGCGTTTTGTAGAAATCCAGGCACCGCTCATCCCACTCGAGGCCCAGAAAATCCACGATCTTTCTCGTCCAGCGCTCCTGATCGAGAACGAGTTGCGCATACGGCACATCAAGCATCGTCCCCGGCGGCAGCGCGCTGCGCCAATGGGCCACCATACGTCGGTGCTCACGGTAGTAGTGTGCGAGGTCGGACAAATCCATCGTAAAGCTCATCTCCGGGGAGAGCTGCTGGAAATAGGCTGACAGGCAGGCATCGATCGGGTCGCGCTGCAGGTAGATGAAGCGGGCCTTGGGAAATACCGAGTGAATGACGCCCAGATACTCGGAATTGAAGGTCGCCTTGTCCACGATCCGCTCGGCGTCCTTGAAATGCTGAGCCAGCAGGCGCAGATAGGCCCCCGACAGCTTGCCGCGCAGCGCCCCATCGAGCAGGTCTTGCCGAATGGAGCTTTCGTGCCGGCGCATGGCATCGCTCCAGAATGGAAGCTCGCCTGCACCCCGCGCGGCCGGGTGTGAGGCGATGATCTGTTCGACCAGCGAAGTACCCGAGCGCGGCATGCCGACCACGAACACCGGACGGTTCGAGTCCGAAGCACCGGCGTGCGCCTGCGCCAACGCCTCACGGGTGTAGATGCGCGTCATGTCAGCGACGAAGCGCTCATGCGCCTGTCTATCGTAGGGGTCGGCAGCCATCTTCTGCAGTTCATTGGCGCGCTGGAAACTGCGAAATGCCCGCGCGTAGCCCCCGACATCGTCATGATATTTGCCGATCGCGTAGCGGATGTTGGCCTCATCGTGCGGTGCCAGGTCACCGTCCGCGATCTGCTCGGCGCGCTTCGCCCACTCGGCATCCGCGGGCGTCATCTTGCGCACCCGGGCGAGTTCCGCCCAGGCGCTCGGCGATTTCGGATCGATCTCCGCGGCACGCTTGAACAGGGTCTCGGCTTCATCGAGACGCCCCTCGGGCCCGGCGATCTGGCCCAAGGCAACCAGCGCCGTCACGTTGCGCGGAGCGCTCCTCAGCGCCTTCTCGAGCAGATCCTTGGCATCACGCCAGCGGTTGAGCAGTACCAGGCTGCCTGCCAGGTTGACTTGGGCGTCCACATAGGCCGGCCGCAATTTCAGGGCACGTCGCAGCGGCGTCTCGGATTCGACGACCCGGCCGCGCCATCGAAGCACGGTGCCAAGGTTGTTGTGTGCATCGGACATGCGCGGGTTGATGCCGATGGCGCGATGGAATTGATCCTCTGCGTCCGCGTAGCGACCCAGACTGCAGAACGCCGCGCCGAGATTGTTGCGTGCAGTGGCGTGCCGGGCATCGATGCCCAACAAATCCTCGTAATAGCCCACTGCCTCGGCCCATGCGTCCCTGGCCATGCATGCATCACCCTTGGCAAGGAGAGTTGGCACGTCGCCCGAGGCTTGACGCGGCGCGCGCGCCACTGGCTTGGCAGCTTTCACGGCGGCGCCCGGAGTTGGATTCAGTCGCTGCACCAGCGCCCGAGTCAGTCCGTCGACCAGATCCTGAGCAACGCCCTTTTCGAGCAACCTCCACTTGAACGTGTTGGCGAGCTTGGCTCTCTGAAAGACGTTCAGGCGCAGGGGCAGAGCTTCCCGGTCCACCCGCTGAAAGAATCGGGGCAGGAACCTGCGCAGATCCTGGGCCGAGGGCTCGGCTCCGGCCTCGTTGCCCTGCTTGCCCGGGGACGCTGTTTCGGTCCGCAGCTCGAGGTCATCGGCGAGCGCGTTGCCAATGGCAGTCGCTTCGCGGGCATCCAGCCATTTAAACGTCATTGCTCGATCAACCCTTCCAGACGATTGGGAAATGGTACCCGATCCGCAGGCACCATAAGAGGTTCCATTTAGCGAAGATCATCACACTCAACCAAAGATTCACCCCCCGTATCGCACCGTTTCCGCAAGGCGATGCCGGCCGCAACGGCCAGCTCGCCCCGGATGCTATTGGTGGGTGAACCGCTCGGCAACCCCGACGACGGCAACGCCGGCGCTGATCAGCAACACCTGGATGGCGCTGGTGCGCAGGTCGGCGCGCCGATGCAGCCCGGGGATGAGCCCTGCGACCGCAATGTAGAGAAACCCCGCGGCGGCGAACGCCAAGGCGTACGGCAACGCCCCGAGCGCGCGCCGCAAGGCGTAATAAGCCACGATCGCCCCGACCACCGATGCGATGCCGGTGGCGAGATTGAAAAGCGCCGCCCGCTGCCGCGACAGGCCGGCCTGCACCAGGATGGCGAAATCGCCCACGCGGTGGGGGATCTCGTGCGCGGCAACTGCGAAGGTGGTCAACACGCCCAGCGAGGAACTGTTGAGGAACGCCG
>Ga0209420_1001639_pt1 | contig 10462 bp, 12 predicted proteins | sample BlaSpr_A8_OM1_O1_FD_187972 | JGI IMG/M metagenome (GOLD analysis project Ga0209420, IMG submission 187972) | Forest soil microbial communities from Thunder Bay, Ontario, Canada - Black Spruce, Ontario site 2_A8_OM1_O1 (SPAdes) (version 2) | ecosystem: Environmental > Terrestrial > Soil > Boreal...
CGGGGTCGTCGTGTCCGCCCAGGTATCACCCAAGGAGCGGAACCCTGCCTTTCTGGCGGAGAGCGCGGCGAGCGTCATCGCGAGCAGAGGCAGCAGCGCGGTGCCGACGGCAGCGGGCGCAAAGATGGCGAGGATTACGAGATTGCGGATGAACATCGCGACACTCGTGATCATAACCACGGCGACCGCCAGTGAGGAATTGTACATTCCCCTGAAGAGACCTGAAAGCTCGGTTGCCGCGGCTGTGCTGTTGACGAGGCCCCCGAGAAAGGCCGCGTAGTAGGTGCCGCGGGTTCCGTAAAATCGGAGCATTACATAGTTGGCGAAGCCGAGGCCGGCGATAACGACAACGATCAGCCACGACTGTCTGGGATTCAGAAGATTCATCGGATCTATAAATCTGTCCGGCAGAAGCGGGTATATAACGAAAGTCAGCAAGCCGAGGAGGACGGCGCTGCGAATTTCCTCGGGCTGCAATCCGCCGGCGAAGCGCGACAGACCTTCTTTCCACGCCAGCAGCATGGTCATCACGATGGCCGAAGTGATCGCGGTAAAGTAGTGGCCTTGTCCGATCAACGCGCCGAGCATCAGCGTCACCAGCAGGGCCGCGGAGGTCGTTATTTCAAGGGGCGCGTCTCGATCGATCACGAAGGCCGATTCGGGCGTGGCTTTGGCAGGTGGGGATGAACCCGCTGCCGCGAGCTGCCAGCTCTTCAAGAGATGATGGACGTTCAAAAGAATGACGAGCAGGAAGGTTCCGCAAAGGGCCGCGATCTCAAGCTGCGGAGCGACCAGGTAAGTGAGCGTACCGAGCAGCGCGATGATTGCGAAGGTACGGACGCCCACCGCCTTCTGCGCCCACTCGCGTTCCAAGCCTACGAGCAGGCCCACGGCGACTGCGAGCGCAATCTTCGACGCGGCGTCAACGTACGGAAATGGAACGATCACTTTTGGAAACACTTGTCGCAATATCCTCGCTAAAGTTTAGCGGTATCGGCCTGCTTTCCCCAATGGTTATCGAGGGCTGACGCTGATGGGTTCTACGACGTTTCTGCGGGCGACGATAAAATAGCAACAGGAATGCTCTCACGAGCGATCACGGCTATCCCCGATAGCTCCGAATCAGAAATTAGGTGATGCCAAGCGCCTGCCCTTGTGACCTCCATAGCAGCGGCAGATCGATCAGTCGCGAGAGCGCTATGACCGTCAAATCCGGTGGCTGGCGACCATTGATAATAGCCTCTACGATCTGGGGGGATAGAAACCCAAGCCCAATCAGACGCCGCACCGAGCGCTTGTCGAGCCCTTCCCGTTTCGCGAGTGCGTCAACTGACTCAGCTCGGCCCGAGACCAAGTCGTCCGACCATCGCCGAGCCCGCGCAACGGCTTTGAGAAGCGGAAGATCCACATGACTGGGCGTTTTGTCGCCCTCTAGCACAATCTTTGTCTCAACACCGCGTTGCTTCATCTCCAGCGGAACGAAGTTCACGAGAGAAAAATAGTGTGATGTCGCACCATCGACTGCGTCCGCTGAAGGAACCGGGAGTTTGAGAGAGAGTTGAAGACCCTTACGGCCGAGCTCGACTCGTTCCGTAAGCTCGCTCAGCGCCAAGGCCGCGTCATTACTCCGCAGCCGTTCTATCCAGCGTCGAGCAGACTTGAGGATCGACTCGAGTTGATCGTCAGCGATGGCGGACTGCTCCAGCACGAGCGCAATCGTCGCGCGGTCAGCCAGCACCGCTTCAGCGGCGGCAGAGACGGTTTTTTCAATCTCCGGCCCCGAGACCCGCCAACCCTTCTCCGCGCGTTCCGATTCGCCTCTGACCAAGCGCTTGGAAACGTAGTAGCGGTAGCGGCGCTGGCCTTTCGCCGCTCCCTGCACATAGAGCGGCTCGCCGCTTTCGTCGAACAGCTTGCCCGCGAGCGGGCTTCGCGTCGCGTGTGTCTCTCGAGCTTCGCTTTGGCGGGCCGCTCGGCTACGCAACCGCTGTTGGACCGCCTCCCAAAGGTCACGGCTGACCAGAGGTTTGTGCTGTCCAGGATGGCGCTCCTTCTTGTGTCGGATCTCGCCCACGTATGTAGGGCTGGAGAGCAGACTATAGAGCGCTCCGCGTGAGAAAGACCTGCCGCCTCGGATATTGCCCTTACGCGACGCTTTTGCGGCTGAAACGATTCCCCGCCGATCCAGCTCTCTCTTCAGAAGCCAAACGCTACCGAGTTCGAGGTAGCGCTCGAAGATGTGCCGGACGGTTTTTGCCTCTTTCTCGTTGATCACCAATTTGCGCTCGCGAAGGTCGTATCCAATCGGCAGCGTGCCTCCCATCCAGATGCCCTTGCGCTTCGAAGCCGCAACTTTGTCCCGGATGCGTTCACCGATCACTTCGCGCTCGAACTGTGCAAACGACAGCAGCACATTGAGGGTGAGCCGGCCTATCGAGGTGGTGGTATTGAACTGCTGGGTGACGGCCACAAACGACACGCCGTGGCCGTCGAACAACTCGACCATTCTGGCGAAGTCGGCAAGTGACCGGGTCAGCCGGTCGACCTTGTAGACGACCACGACATCGATCGACCTCGCGCGAATGTGCGACATCAGCTGCTGTAGCCCCGGACGGTCCATCGAGCCGCCCGAAAAACCGCCGTCGTCGTAAGCTGTCTTGATGAGCCGCCAGCCCTCACCCCCTTGGCTTTGGATGAACGCCTCGCACGCCTCGCGCTGAGCATGCAGCGAGTTGTAGTCTTGCTCCAGTCCTTCTTCCGACGACTTGCGCGTGTAGATTGCGCAGCGCTTGGTATCAGCCACGACCTTTCTCCTCCTTGCCCCGCTTCTGCAGACCGAAGAACAGGGGTCCCGACCAGTGGGTACCGGTAATCGCGCGGGCCACTTCCGAGAGCGACTTGTAGCGGCGGTTACGATAGAGGACGTCATTATCGAGCACGGTTACCCGATGCCTTACTCCTCCCCATTCTCGGATGAAGACGGTCCCGGCGCTGGCGCGCCGTCGGGGCGCCAGTTTGTTCGGACGGCTTCCGCCGTCGCCTCCGAGGCGGTCAAGGATTTTCTGAGCTGACGGCTTGAGACCACCGAGCGCCCGTTCCTGTATCCGGTACGCGATCGCTCTGCTCATGAAAACCGGGCTGAGCAAGGGCGACGGTGCGCTACCGAAGAGTTCTTTCCATCTCGCTCTGAGCGCCGTTACGTCGAGCGACTGGATGCGCTCGATCTCCCGTGTCAGGTCTTCAAAAGCGCCGCGAAAGGCGCTCCTTCTTGCGCGACGCGGTAAACCTTCTGGCTCCATAGGCACCTCCATTCAGGTGTCCATGTGCGCTCTGTTTTCGGCACAAAGCCAGTCTTGCTGTAGCAACTAAAGGGGCGAAATATTTATAGAATCTAGGCAAATCTCCGGACGGCCAGAAAAGCACAGGCCAGCGCGGTGAGAGACGCCAGCCCGCATGCCGACTCCTGAGATTGGGGGTTCGTCAGCAGGTTTGGTCTACTGAATCGCCACACTTAAGTCCAATCTTCTCATCTTTGCTCGATCGCACCTCGGCGGTCACAAAGCGAGACGAGGCTGGACCTCTTTGGAGGCCCAGCCTCGTGTCGGTGATTGTATCTCTTGGACTACTTCTTCGCCTTGGCCTTTCCGGACTTCTTGGGTTTGGCTCGGGAGTTGGAAGCGTAGCGTTTCTTGAAGCAGGCGCGGCAGCGGGCGTCGCGCCTCTTCTTGAAGGAAGGCGCAAGATCGTCGCTGCCGCAATACCTGCAAACCAGCGTGCCCGACTCGCTGTTCGGCGATCGGCTCGGTTGCCGCGCTGCCTTCCCGGTCTTAGGCGACGAAGCCTCAGCTCCTCGTCCCTGTTTCTTCACAGTGGCTGTCTGAGCGGCCGCTTCAACTATGCCTTTCCTATCCATAATCCTATCAAGACTCCTTTTCGGGCCGGGCTTTAGCGCCTCAACCGTCGTGAGCACACACATCGCTCTGTTTCGACGACGAGAAAAGTGGTCGCGAACAGCTGAAATCAGAGCGGAAAGACCACTAATGCTACTCTGAGAGCGGTTACTCTTGACTAAGCGTTACTGGGTCGCATGGGAAGGAGCTGCAGCAGGGGCGGGCGACGCTGGAGCCGTTTCTTTGAGCGCAGGCAATCCAGCAGCGGCAGCTTGCGGGTTGGTAATAGGCGATGCGGCGGAAGCTGGTGTCATTGAAGCGGAGCGCTCCGATGATGCAAGGTCTTCACCCTCTAGGCGCTTCGGCGTCACGCGAGCGAGCACGCCGTTGCGGTAGCAAAACCATACTGGCGTCTTTTTGTTGCGGGTCGCCGCTTCGGTCGGAGTCGATACAACTTCCGCAATTCCGATGGTGCCGACATCGGCGAGAAATTCACCAAAAGCGATCCCGGCTTTGGCCCAATTGCCGTACCCACTGAGGGGAAGCGAATAGAGATCGCAGCTTGCACCATCGGCATCAGTTGTGGTGCTAATCGGTTCGCCCAGTTGCGCGACCACGCCGTCACGACTCTCGCCGGGATCGAATTGTGCCAGGCGGACGGGTGCCGGACGGGTGGCCTCCATCACTACCGAGCATCCTGCGATGAAACCGGCAATCGCGATTAGAAAACCGCCGACCAGACACTGAGCAAGCAACCTTTTAGTCATGTTTCACTGAGACTGGAGCAACGAGCGTGGAATCCTTGGCGACACCGATACATCGATGAGAGGGTACTATACCGAGGCTCAAAATGCTCATGACAACTTGTTGATCATCTTCAACCACTTGAACATCAGGGCCTGCGAGATCTTTCATCTTGGCTTGGCAGTCAGCCGCACTGTAGGCAGACGCGAAAACGAACTTCTGCTGGGCGCTTGGATTGTCCTGCACGCTGTCTCGGCCGGCGCAACCGCCTAGAACGGCTGACACGATCGCGAACAACGCAACCAGCGCGGAAGGGTGAAACCGTATTTTTGCTGAACTCTCCGTTTTAAATTCTCCGAATCAAATCTTGGGAACGAACCGAGTCAACCGCGGACGAGGCGTTCAGTCACGAATTGCCACCAGGTTAACTAAGGTCTCTTCGCGGTCGGCTGGCGGTGTAACTCCGAACAGGTTCTCCAAGAGGGCGAAATCGGAGCGACTCCACCAGAGGTACGGATACGACACGGAAGCTGGACGAACTTCGAATCCGGCGTCAACAATCATCGCAAGATATTCCGGAGCACTCCTTTGGCTATTGAGCGGATGACAAAATAGCAAGCGGATAATCCGCGAGTGGATGTATTTCCGGGTTGATTCGGCAAACAGCAGCAGGCCATCGTGCTTGAGTACGCGGTGAAACTCTCTGAGAATTTCACGTTGATCGATTACGTGATGGAACGTCTGATGGCAGAAAACCATATCGACGGACTGATCGGCCAGGGGCAGAGACGAGCTCGACCCTTTCCTCAAGTCGATCGTAAGGCCGTGTCGTTCAGCCTCCTGGCGCGATCGCGCAAGCATCTCCCGGTCGAAATCGATGCCGATGATTTGATCGGGCCGGAACCGGTCATTGAGCATCTTGAACGAGCGTCCAAATCCGCAGCCAAAATCCGCGATTACCGGGTACGAAGGTCGACGGTTCGAGATAAGGCGCTCGAGATCTTCGATCGCGCGCTTCAGCACATGATTGGCCCAAATGTCGGTGCCTAGAAACCATACGCCGAACCGCGACTCCTGGACGAAGCGCGCCGACAGATGCTTCTCGCCTCCCGCAGGGTTAAGGATATCAGACGGTGCGTAGGTCACGTGGATTCACTCCGCACAAGCGGGCTGGTCAAGCTGGTGAAAGGCGAAACCCGCAAAGATAGGCGGCCGACAATGCGTAGAACATGCACTTGAACGCGACCAACGGCGCCGAGTACTGCCATTCAGATTGCACGTTTCCCGCGAGTATCGAAACCAGGCCCGCGCGCATCCGAAAGCGGTCACTCGGTGCCATAAACATTTCGCGCAAGACTGGATGATTGATGCGATAGATGAACCACCCGATTTTGTCCATCGAATTGCGCATGCGGCGTTCGGCTTTGCGTGCCATCGCGAGGCCAGCCTTGGGATCATTAAGCCATCTAATGGCAACTTCAGCCCCAATTTCGCCGCCCGTCATGGCGAACAAGACGCCAGTGGAGAAAACCGGGTCGATAAATGCGAACGCGTCGCCAATCATGAAGTAGCCTTCCCCACATCCTGACGTCGCGCAGTAAGAATAGTTTCCGGTGGTAATCACTTCCGAGGCCAACTCTGCTAGCGTCATGCGCGCACTTACTGTAGGGCTATCGCGCATTTTCTCGAAGAAGAATTCCTGGACGCTACCACGGCGATTTTTGAAGGTGGCCTGATTACCGACGAGACCGACGCTCATTATATCGCCTGGAAGCGGAATCATCCAAAACCATCCGTCCCTGACCAGATGGATGGTGATGTCCCCAGCCATGTTGCCGATCTTGTGTTCGACTTTGCGAAAGTGTGCGAAGACAGCAGCGGTGGAGTCGTGCTTGTTCGATTTGATCAGCTGGAGCCTGTTGGCGAGAAAGGTGTCGCGTCCCGAGGCGTCGATCACCAACTTTGGAGCGAAGACGCGAGGCTCGTGATTCGAGTTCTCTGCCGATACACGAGCCCGCTCACCGGCTGCACCGAAAACAACATCGGTTACAAGGGTGCGCTCGTAAGTTCGAGCGCCTTTGCGCCGAGCGTTGGCGAATAGGGCTTCATCGAAATCCGCGCGTTTAACTTGGTACGCGTATGTGTATTCCCGGTCCAGGCCGTTCGCAAAGTTGAACTCTACGCACCCACCGTTTTCGTCCGATACGAACTCTGCACCCGGTTTCAGCACACCCATATTGGCGACTTCATCAAGAATGCCCAGCCTTTCCAAAATCGGGATATTTCGGGGTAGCAGCGATTCGCCAATGTGGAAGCGCGGATGTGCATCCTTTTCGAGCAAGACCACGTCTTTACCGTTGTCGGCAATCAGAGCGGCGGCCGTTGAGCCACCGGGTCCTCCACCAATGATCAATACATCGCACGTGTCTGAGGCGCCCGCCGGCAAAAGGGTTGCTGATTTATCGGTGTCGGTTTGCAGAATGTTTTCAGATCTCCCTCGCGAACGCGCGGGGCTAAAACCGCTGGCAGAAGAATAATCTTTCTGGCTTTAATTCGCACCGCTCACAATCTGACGCGGTGTCAGCTCTGCTTCGCAATGAACATCGAGCGGAGACCGCAGCGCTATAGCGACAGAAAACGCGTAGTCGCCAAGCAGATCGCCGGTCGAGAACAGCCATTCACGCCCATCGATCGTCGTTTGCCAGCTGCCAGAACTGAGCGCTTCGGGAAAATAGTCGCGGCCGTCTGCCAGCATCGGAAATCCGATTCCGCAGGCCTTGGCCAACGCTTCCCGTAGCGTCCAAATTCGATAGAAGGCTCCCGGTCCGGCTGATTCGACCGCCTGTTGTTCTTGCGGACCGAAAGCGTAGGCTGCGATCTCGGATACCGACCTTCTCGAGATCCGATATTCCACGTCGACGCCGATTTCGCCGAGGTTGGTGATGCCTGCGAGCGCCAGCGGCCCGCTGTGGCTGATCGATACTTCGATCGCACTCTGACCGTTCGAGGCGAGGGGCGTCGGCTTGCCATCGCGATTCCTAGTCAACGGCCATGGTGACGAAGTAACTATCGACTCGACTTCCAGGAGATCTCTCACCAGCGACTCGCTCGCGAAATGCTGCAACTTGCGGCGTGCGCTGCGATCGGCCTGAGCGAAGACTTGCCGGACCGCTCTGTCAATGCCCTTGCCTGGACCGGTCGGCTGCCCGATCAGATTCCGGTATGCGATTGCAAGCATTCTCCTGCCTGAAAGGGGTTCACCCCAATCTCGTGGGACCATCCGGTTAGTATTTTGCCGTGCTGCATTAATCTTTATTCTCCCATCTACCATTTTAACGTGCAACGAAGTAGATTGAGCTTGAAATTTTTTAGAAGGGGAAAACATTCTGTCTGGCCTGGATGATGAAACGCCACCCGAGGCGGTGAGATCAGCCCAACTCGTGCGCTTCCGTGTCGAAGACTGGATGGCTTGCGGACCCGGATTGGAAACGCGCGAGGACTGGATCGCGTGGTCGCACGGCGCGAGAAATCCGCGAAATGATGTCGTGCAAGCTGCGGCGAGCTTGCCACAAATACTGCGCCGTCGCATTAGCGCTATCGGACAGAGAGCTTTTCGGGCCAGTTACGCGCTCTCCGAGCAGCGAACGGCCCGTTTCGTCTTTTGTTCCCGGTACGGTGAGTGGGATCGTACTCTCCGGATTCTGAACTCGCTCGCCATCGAAGAGCCCATTTCACCGGCCGATTTCAGTCTTTCCGTTCACAATGCGCTCGCTGGTTTGCTTTCGATCGCTTGGGGCAATACTGCCGGGCATACGGCTATCTCCGCCGGTGCGGACAGTTTCGGGTATGGACTGCTGGAAGCTGTCGCCTCTTTGAAGGAAGGATCTGGCGATCCAGTGTTGCTCGTATATTTTGACGACCTGCTGCCTCAGCCGTATAACGAGATCGCCGATGGTGCCGAGAGCTGCGTCTCGTTAGCGATGCTCCTCAAACCGCCCGGTAATGACCGCCATGAATTCGCGCTCTCCATGGAGCCGCGAAATCGAGCCGCAAAGTCGCAATCCGCGAGCGCGCCCGCTCTAGATTTCATAAGATTCATGCTTTCAAACGAGCGAGAAAGAAGATCCATTGGTGAGCGTACCCAGTGGTGTTGGCAGCGTTGTGCTTAGGCAGATGTTCTACATATGGCGTCTGGTCTGGACGGTGGTTGCCTTCGCCGCACTCAGCGTCGGTGGATTCGTCCTTGCGACGACCGTCATCCCGATGGTCACCCTGTTTATTCATGACGAGGACGCCCGAAATCGGCGGGCGCAGTTCATTATTCGGGAGAGCTTCCGCGTTTACGTGACGATGCTCCGGATCCTGGGCGTGCTGAAACTCGAGGTAGTTGGCGCCGGGAAACTACTCACCTGCCGGGGTAAATTGATCATAGCCAACCATCCCACACTCATCGACATCGTGTTGCTGATGGCGTTGGTGCCGGATACAAAGTGTGTTGCAAAGTCTGAACTCTTCAGCAACTGGTTGATGGGGCCGGTAGTTCGGGCGGCAGGTTATATACGCAACGACTACGAACCTGAGGTGCTGATCGAGAAGTGTCGCGAGAAGCTGGAAGCCGGTTACAATCTAATAATCTTCCCCGAAGGCACCCGTTCGATACCTGGCAAGCCCGTCCATTTTCAAAGGGGCTTCGCACATATAGCGACCATCGCGAGGGTGAATTTGCAGCCGATCACAATCAGCTGTGAACCGATCACATTGGTCAAAGGCGAGCCATACTACAAAATTCCCGACTCTCGACCCCGCTTTCGAATCGAAGTTGCGGACGAGATCGACCCCAAAAAATTTCTGAATCTGGCTTCCCAATCACGAGCACGGAGCGCTCGTATATTGGCGTCTTATCTGGAAGCCGACTACTGCTCGAGGCTGAAAAATGCCTGATCTTGAACGCGAGCTGAAAGAGCTCATCGTCACTGCGCTAGATCTCGAAGATATTGCGCCTGAGGACATCGACAGTGATGAAGCGTTATTCGTCGAAGGGCTGGGACTGGACTCCATTGATGGGTTGGAACTCGGGGTGGCGATAAGAAAGAAGTACAAAATCAAGGTACAGGGATCGAAGGAAGAAATCCGGGCGATCTTCGAAACAGTGCGTACACTAGCGCGATACCTGAAGAGGCGGGAACCCGATTGATAGTCTCGAAGAACGATATTGCGCGGGTTCTCTCGAAATATCTGCACGAGCTGTTCGATTTGCCGACGGAGAAGCTTATCCTCAACGCGCGCTTGTCAGACGACCTCGATCTAGACAGCATCGACGCAATCGATCTCGTTGTGAAGCTGCAGGAGTATACTGGCCGCAAGATCTCGCCGTCGGAGTTCAAGAGCGTCAGAACCATCGGCGATGTTGTCGACAAGATCTATGCGCAGGTTAGCAATGGCAGGCAGTCTTGACGTCGCGGTCGTAGCGATCGGCATCGCCTATCCGTTTTTAGTCTATTTTAGCTTGCGAACTATCCCACCCGGCTTCGTCGCGCTGATTCTGATCGCGTTGCTTTCGGCAAGAGTTGCATTCGGAAGCAAGAAAAGTGGACGCGATTTATTACCGTATCTCATTCCGATTGTTGTAATCATGATACTGGCCGCACGTTCCCCATTAGTTGGGCTAAAAGCATACCCCGTATTGCTGAGTCTCGCGTTCGCCGTGGTATTCGCACATTCTCTCCTCTGGCCACCAACTATCGTCGAACGGATGGCTCGTCTTCGCCATCCCGATTTACCGATCGAGGTCAATTCCTACCTGCGCAAGGTGACGGTTGCATGGCTGA
>Ga0209420_1001640_pt1 | contig 10457 bp, 9 predicted proteins | sample BlaSpr_A8_OM1_O1_FD_187972 | JGI IMG/M metagenome (GOLD analysis project Ga0209420, IMG submission 187972) | Forest soil microbial communities from Thunder Bay, Ontario, Canada - Black Spruce, Ontario site 2_A8_OM1_O1 (SPAdes) (version 2) | ecosystem: Environmental > Terrestrial > Soil > Boreal...
CAGCACCTGCTCGGCCACCATGATGCCCGACACCACGAACGCGAAGTTCGAGCCGCTCTGCAGCGACAGCTCCTCCTCGGCCACCGCCTCTTGGATGCCCTCCGCGCCCGGACCCGCAAGCGCTGCGTCCACCTCCTCGATCTCCGACGCGCCGTGGGCCACCTCCGGTGCGCTGCGCTCGCTGCGACGGCGCGCGAACGCCCACGGCACCACGATCAGCGACACGAACGGCGCCGCCGCGATGCCCAGCGCGACCGCCAGCTGGCCGTGGGCGATGCCGATCAGTACCGCCAGCACGAAACAGATGCGCGACAGCGCCTCCATCAACACCAGGCCCCCGTACAGCGCGAAATACTGGTGTCCGGCCAGCCAGCCGCGTGCGAAGTAGCTGGCCGCGTAGGCCATCGTGCCGACCACCAGCACGTAGTACAGCCCCGCAAAGCCATTGAACACGTGGTTGACCAGCTCGCCGCGCAGCGCCAGCGCGACGACCAGGAAGACCAGCGCGAAGCCCAGCTGGATCGAGATCGGCACGCGCAGCGCGTGCTCGGTCTGCCCACGCGCGCGTCGCTGGGCGATCGAGCGCGACAAGAGCTGTTCGATCGGCCGGTAGATCACCGAGATGACCACGAACATGACCGACCACAGCAGGTCGATGCGCTTGGCCTGAAAGCCGTTGAGGACGTGGCTGGACAGCGAGAAGTACGCGAACGTCAAAAGCCCTGTCGAGGCGATTCCGATCGACAGGATCCGCGCGCCGCTTCCATAGGACCGCTGGGCGGCGCTAGACGGCGTCCTCGGTCGCTCGCGTGCAGAGCACGCCACGCTTCCTGCGTCCTTGTCTCGCTTGCCCATCGCCCCTATGGACGGTGGTGACTCAGAGCCGGACAAGCAACATCGTCCACGGAAACGGCGTACGGACCTCCGCCACCTCGCCGTGGCGCGACAGCAGCTGCACGAAGGACCGCCTGGACCAGTGATTGAGGTGCCCAGGGGTGTTGCCCAGCGCAGGCCAATACGCTCCGCGCGCCACGTTGAGCATGCGCCACAGCGGCTCGCGGGGAACCGACACGAGCAGGTTGCGCCGGGCGCAGCGGGCCATCTCGGCGAGGGTCCGCTGCGGGTCGGGGAGGTGCTCGAGCACCTCGATCGCGCACGCCAGGTCGAACTCGTCGTCTGCGAACGGCAGGTCGGCCGCCTCCAGCACGCGGTACTCCAGGTTCGGCGCCTGGCGCTGGGCCCAGCCGGACTGGATCGACTCCTCCTCCAGGTCGATGCCCACCACGCGCGCCTCGCCCAGGCGCTGGGCCCAGCGGTGCACCAGCACACCCTCGCCACAGCCCACGTCCAGCAGTGAGCTCGGCGCCGCAAGGTCAAACAGCTCGTCCAGGTCGCTCTCGAAGCGCGCCATCAGCCGGCGCACCACCGGATTGCTCGAGCCGTACTTGTCGTAGGTGTTGCCCGTCACGATCCCCTGCTCGGAGACCGTCACGCCGCCTGCGGGGCTCACAGGCGGACCGCCTCGCCGGGGTCGCGCTCCGCGGGCAGGCCGGTCTCTGCGCTGGCACTGTCTGACAACAGCCCACGCTCGCGTGGTGCGTCCGCCGGTGCGCCCGGTTCGTAGTGCGACGGCGCCACGCCCAGCTGCAGCTCGATCCGGCGCACGCGCTCGAAGGTCTTCTGGGTCATCACGCGCTGAGCCGCCAGCAGGTCGCCGATCACGCCCAGCGCCCACAGCACCACCGCCGCGATGAACAGCACCGCGCCGAGGATCAACGACTGCACGTGACCCTTGCCGTTGCCTTCCGCGTAGGCCACCGCGAAGCGGATCCACACGCCCACCGACACCACGCCGATCACCACCGCCAGGCTCCAGAACACGCGCAGCGGCTCGTACTGGGCGTAGATGCGGAAGATCGAGATTGCGTTGCGGCGAACGTAGGCGCCCATCGACGGGAACAGCCGCGACTCGCGCGTCTTGGGATTGGTGCGGATCGGCACGTGGTCGATTGCCACCAGCAGCTTGCCCGCCTGGATGATCGTCTCGAGCGTGTAAGTGAACTTGGACACCACCAGCATCTGGATCGCCGCCTCGCGGTTGTATGCGCGAAAGCCAGACGTCGTGTCCGGCACCGACGTCTCAGACGCCTGGCGAACCACCCACGAGCCCAACCGCTGCAGCGCCTTCTTCAGCCCCGAGAAGTGCTCTATGCGCGTCACCTCGCGGTCGCCGATCACCATGTCCGCGTGCCCCTCCAGGATCGGGCGCACCAGCCTGGCCACGTCGGGGCCGTAGTACTGGTTGTCGGCGTCCGTGTTGACGATCACGTCCGCGCCGAGCTTCAGCGCCGTGTCCACGCCGGCCTGAAAGCCCGCCGCAAGGCCCTTGTTGTTGGTCAGGCGCACCAGATGATCGACGCCGTGGGCCCGCGCCACCGCGATCGTCTCGTCGGTCGAGCCGTCGTCGATCACAAGCCACTCCACCGCGTCGAAGCCCGCCACTTCGCGTGGCAGGTCCGCCAGCGTCGCCGGCAGCTGCTGCGCCTCGTTGAAGCAGGGAATCTGGATGATCAGCTTCATCTGTATCGGGCAAGGCTAGTGTCCCCAGGACATTAGATGCAAAGCGCGACGTCCACCCGGCCTGCGCCGGGCCCCATCCCGTCCGCGCGCCTGCGCGCAGTGCCCGCCGCCACGTGGGCGAAGATCGGCCTGCTGGTGCTGTGCCTCGGCGCCCTCGTCGGCTACCTGGCCTACCCGACCTACCCCACATACGATTCCTTCTACGCGCTGTTGTGGGGGCGCGACCTGCTGCACTTGCACCTGCCCGACTTCAAGGTCTACCGGGCGCCCACCGAGCATCCTCTGGCGATCGCCTTCGGGCTGCTGTGCTCGATCTTCGGCCAGGGCGGCGCCCGGCTGATGGTGCTCGGCTCGATCGCCTCGTTCGTCGCCGTCGTCGCCGGCACCTACCGGCTCGCGCGTCTGTGCTTCGGGCCAGTCGTCGGGCTGTTCGCCGCGCTGCTCGTGCTCAGTCGCTTCTTCGTCGAGAACCTCGCCGCCCAGGGCTATCTCGACATCTCCTATCTCGCGTTGATCGTCTGGGCGGTCGTGCTCGAGGTGGAACGCCCGCGCAGGGGAACGCCGGTCCTGCTGATGCTCGCCGCCGCCGGGCTGCTGCGCCCCGATGCCTGGGTGCTCAGCGGCGCCTACTGGCTGTGGTGCTGCTGGAGGGCAGACAACCCAACGCGCCTGAAGTACCTCGCGCTGGCCGCCGTCGCGCCCGTGCTGTGGGTCGGGGTCGACACCGTGGTCACGGGCGACCCGCTGTACTCGCTGCACTCCACCGCCGAACTTGCGCAGGAACTCGAACGCACCAAAGGCCTCTCCAGCGTGCTCAGCTCGGTGTGGAGCTATGCCCTGCGCATCGACAAGCTACCTGTCCTGGTCGGCGGCATCGTCGGCGTGCCGCTGGCCGTCTGGCTTGCGCCCCGCCGCGCGCTCGCACCGCTGGCCGCGCTGGTCCTGCTGACGGCCGTCTTCGTCGCCGAGGGAGCCGCCGGGGCGTCGGTGATCGACCGCTACATGATGGGCGCCGCCACCATGCTGCTGCCCTTCTGCGCCGTCTCGATCGGCGGTTGGGCGATGCTCGCGCCGGGGTCGGCGTTGCGGCGCGTGTGGATCGCCGCAGCCGCCGTGTTGGTGCTTTTTGGCGTCGCCGACGTGGCCAAGAACTTCAGCCTCTCCAGCCTGCGCACCACGCTCGCCGAGCGCGAGGACTTCCATGTAGGCCTCGCCCACGCGCTCGCCGACCCCGCCGTCAAGGCCCAGCTGCGGCGCTGCCCGCTGCTGTCGCTGCCCGACAACAAGCTGATCCCCGACGCGCGCTGGATCCTTGACACCACCGGCCAGCACGACATCGTCGCGCGCAGCGAGGCGCGCGCCGACGTGGCCAAGGGCTCGCACACCCTCGAGGACCGCATCCGCGCCGGCAGCGTCGCCGTCTATCCGCTCGGCAGCGCCGTCTTCGTAGAGGCCATCGCCGACGTCGGCGACGATCCCCGCGACCAGGTCCCGCTGGACGGCTTCAAACGCATCTATACGAGTACCTACTACGCCGTATATGGCAACTGCTGAGCGATCGCAGCGCCCGCAACAGCGCGCCGGTGCGGCGCAGCGTCGCTCGCGCCGCTGGGCCTGGCCGGGCCTGGCGCTGGTGCTCGGCGGTGGCCTCGCGCTGCGCCTGTGGGGCGTACAGCAGGGGCTGCCCTACGTCTACAACACCGATGAGGGTGACCACTTCGTCCCGCGTGCCGTCACGATGTTCCAGGACGGCAGCCTCAACCCGCACTACTTCGCAAACCCGCCCGCCTTCACCTATCTGCTGCACTACCTGTTCGACGCCTGGTACGGCGGGCGAGAGGGGGTTCTGCGCGCTTTCCAGCTGCACTCCGCCGACGTCTACACGCTCGCGCGCGTCGCCGCCGCCCTGCTCGGCGTCTGTGCCCTGTGGCTGTTGTATGCCACCGGCGCGCGGCTGCTCGGGCGTGGCGTCGGCCTGCTCGCCGCCGCCATCGAGGCTGTCGCCTTCCTGCCCGTCTTCTACGCGCACCTGGCGCTCAACGACGTGCCCACGCTCGCGCCGCTCACGCTCTCGCTGCTCGGCAGCGCGGGCGTCCTGCGCAAAGGGCGCACGCGCGACTACCTGATCGCCGGCGTCGGTCTGGGCCTGGCGTGCGCCAGCAAGTACACCGCCGGCATCGTGGTGCTGTGCCTGCTCGCCGCCGCCGTCGCACGGGCGCTGGACGCTGACGCGGGCGCCCTGTCTGGCGTCGTCGGCGGTCTGCTGCTCGCCGGCGCCGGCGCCCTGCTCGCCTTCCTGGTCGCCAACCCCTACGCGCTGCTCGACTACGCAAGCTTTCACCGCGAACTGGTCCACCAGTCGACGCTGTCCGCCGAAGGCCAGGGCAAGCTTGGCGCGCCCAAGGCCGGCGGACTGGCCTACTACCTGTGGTCGCTGACCTGGGGCCTGGGCTGGGCTCCAGCGCTCGCCGCGCTCGGCGGCGCCGTCGCGATCTGGCGCGCCCGGCCGCGTCGCCAGATGCGCGCCGTCGGCTGGCTGCTCGTGCCCGCGGCGCTTGCCTACCTCGCCTTCATGGGCCTGCAGGGGCGCTACTTCGGGCGCTGGCTGCTGCCGATCTTCCCGTTGCTGTGCCTGCTCGCCGCCTTCTTTGCGCTGCAGCTCGTGCTTGCCGCCGGGCGCCTGGCCGCGCCGCGCGCCCTGCCCGCCGCGCTCGCCGTCGTGCTGGTGGCCGCGCTGCTCGCCCAGGGCCTGATCTACAGCGTCCACTCGGGCCTGGTGCTGTCGCGCGCCGACACCCGCAACCTGACACGCACCTGGATGCTCGCGCACATCCCCAGGGACGCCGCCATCGTCGCCGAGCCCGTCTCGCCCGACAACTGGGCTCGCCAGACCGCCGCGCCGGCGAGCCCCCACAACCCGTATCTGTGGGTCAAGTACCCCTCGCTCGTGTCCCGGCTCGGCGCGCACGGTCAGCTCGAACCCCGTTTCACCCACGAAGTCGGCATCGAGGACTACGAGCGGACGCTGGTGCCCGCTCTGATCGGCTACTACGAGAGCCGCGGCTACTGCTGGGTGATCAGCGGCTCCACCCAGTCCGGTCGCGCCTTCGCCGACCCCAGCGCCGTGCCCGCAGCGATCGCCTACTACCGGGCGCTTGCCCGCCAGGGCGAAGTGGTCTACCGCTCCTCGCCCTACGCGTCCGGTCGGGGTCCAGTCGCCTTCGGCTTTGACTGGAGCTTCGACTACTACCCGCTCGCCTACCAGCGGCCCGGTCCGGTCATGACCATCTACCGGCTGCACGGCGGACGCTGCGCCGCCTGACCGGCCAGCCGGCTGGCGAGGTTATCCTGGAAATGCGCATGACCAGCTGCACAGAGACCGACAAGCTTCATCTGGCGCGGGCAATCGACCTCGCCGGCAGGGGACTTGGCGCGGTCAAGCCCAACCCCGTGGTGGGGGCCGTGGTCGCCCGCGACGGCGAGGTGCTGGGGGAGGGTTGGCACGAAAAATACGGCTCCGTGCACGCCGAGGTCAACGCCATCGAGGCCTGCGGCCTGGAGGACCTCAGCGGGGCCACCCTGTACGTGTCCCTGGAGCCTTGCTGTCACGAGGGCAAGACGCCGCCCTGCACCGATGCAATCCTCGCCGCCGGCATCAGGCGCGTGGTCATCGCATCCGATGACCCCACCGAGAAGGCATCCGGGCGCGGGCTGGGGATCCTGCGCGACGAGGGCGTCGATATCGTCATGGCCGACGGCGAGCTCGCCGCCAGCGCGCGGCTGCTCAACCAGGCCTTTCGCAAGCACGCCCGCGTCGGGCGCCCGTGGGTGCTGTTCAAGTCCGCCATGACCCTCGACGGCAAGGTCGCCACCCGCACCGGCGACTCCAAGTGGATCAGCGGCGAGGACTCGCGCGAGCTCGCCCACCGCTGGCGCGCGTCCGTCGACGCCGTCGTCGTCGGCATCGGCACCGCGCTCGCCGACGATCCGCAGCTGACCGCGCGCCCCGCCGGCCTGCCCGCCGAGCCCGCCGAGCAGCCGCGACGCGTCGTGTTCGACTCGCTCGCGCGCCTGGCGCCCACCTCCCAACTCGTGGCCGCCGCCGCCGAGATACCGCTCACACTCGTCGTCTCGCGCGCCGCCGCGCGCGCCGACACAGACGCGCTGGAAGCAGCCGGCGTGCAGGTGCTGCTGGCCACCGGCGAAAACGAGCCCGCGCGGGTGCGCGGCGCGCTGGACCAGCTCGGCGCCATGGGTGTCCACTCGGTGCTGCTGGAGGGCGGCCCGCATCTCGCCGGAGCCTTCCTCGACGCCGGCGAGATCGACGAAATCAGGCTGTTCCTCGCGCCGCTTCTGCTCGGCGGAAGCGCCGCCCGCGACCCGCTGGAGGGCGAAGGTGTAGCGCACATCTCAGACGCGCTGCGCGCGCTCAGCTTCGACTGTGAGAGCGTCGGCGATGACCTGCTGATCTCCGCGCGACTGCGCGAGTGGTGAGCACGTGTTCACGGGCCTGATCGCCGAGCTCGGCAGCGTCGCCGACCTGCAGCGCGACTGCGACGGCGCCACGCTCACGATCGCAGCCGACCTGGCCCGCGAACTGCACGAGGGCGACTCGGTCGCCGTCAACGGCGTGTGCCTCACCGCCACCCGCATCCGTCCCGGCGAATTCCAGGCGCAGGCGATCAACGAGACGCTCGCGCGCTCCTCGCTCGGCGCACTGGGCCAGGGCTCGCCCGTCAACCTCGAGCTGCCCTTGCGCGCCACAGATCGCCTCGGCGGCCACGTCGTGCAGGGCCACGTCGACGCCACCGGCACTGTCGGCGCTGTGCGCGAGGAGGGATTCTCGCGCGTGCTCGAGATCCGCTGCGACCCCGCACTGGAGCGCTACCTCGTCGAGAAGGGCTCCGTCGCGCTCGACGGCGTCAGCCTGACGGTCAGCGCGCTGTGCGAGCATGGATTCATGGTTTCCCTGATCCCCGAGACGCTCGCGCGCACCAACCTCGGCCGCCTGCGCGAGGGCGACAGCGTCAACATCGAGGCCGACGTCCTCGCCAAGCACGTCGAGCGGCTGATGATGGGCTCATCAGACGGGGTGGGAGAACAGGTATGAGCCAGTCTCGATCGCTCAACGCCTTCGCCACCGTCGAGCAGGCCATCGAGGACATCCGCCAGGGCAAGATGGTCGTCGTCTGCGACGACGAGGATCGCGAGAACGAGGGCGACCTCACGCTCGCCGCTCAGTTCGCCACGCCCGAGGCGATCAACTTCATGGCCAAGGAGGGCCGTGGGCTGATCTGCCTGTCGCTCACCTCCGAGCGCTGCGAGGAGCTCGGCCTGGACCTTATGGCCGCCAAGAACGAGTCGCCCTTCGAAACACCGTTCACCGTCTCCATCGAGGCACGCGAAGGCGTCACCACGGGCATCTCCGCGCACGACCGCGCCCACACCATCCAGGTCGCCATCGACCCTGCCAGCCGCCCCACCGATCTCGTGCAGCCGGGCCACGTCTTCCCGCTCAAGAGCCGGTCCGGCGGCGTGCTCGAGCGAGCCGGCCAGACCGAGGCCGCCGTCGACCTCACGCGCCTGGCCGGGCTGAACCCCGCCGGCGTCATCTGCGAGATCATGAACGACGACGGCACCATGGCGCGGGTCCCCGAACTGGCCGACTACTGCACCCGCCACGGCCTGTCCATGATCACCGTCGCCGACCTGATCGCCTACCGACGCCGCCACGACATGCTTGTCGAGCGCGTCGTGTCCACCGGCCTGCCGACCACCTTCGGCGACTTTCAGGCGATCGGCTATCGCTCGCTGATCGATGACAAGCACCACGTGGCGCTCGTCAAGGGCGACGTAGCGGGCCAGGCCGACGTGCTCGTACGCGTGCACTCCGAGTGCCTCACCGGCGACGTGTTCCACTCGCTGCGTTGCGACTGCGGCGAGCAGCTGGAGTCCGCCCTGGCGATGATCGAGCGCGAGGGCCAGGGCGTGCTGCTGTACCTCTCCCAGGAGGGCCGCGGCATCGGCCTGCTCAACAAGCTGCGCGCCTACAAGCTCCAAGAGGACGGCCTGGACACCGTCGAGGCCAACGAGCGCCTGGGCCTGCCCGCCGACCTGCGCGACTACGGCATCGGCGCGCAGATCCTCGTCGACCTCGGCCTCAGCTCGATCCGCATCCTCACCAACAACCCCAAGAAGATCAAGGGACTGGAGGGCTATGGGCTGTCCGTCAGCGCCCAGATACCGATCGAGCACGCCCCCAACGAGCACAACGAGGCTTACCTGCGCACCAAGGCCCAGCGGATGGGCCACACGCTGCATCATCAGGGGCTCAACCTCGACGAGGAGCTGCTGCACAGCGAGCGGCGCCAGGCCGAGCGGCGCAGGGCCGAGCGTCCCCAGCCCGATCGGCGCCAGGGCGACCCGCGCGAGGGCGCTCCGCCCGAGCCCCAGGCGCGCGAGGACGACCCGCGCGAGGGACGCTAGAGCCGGCCATGGGCTTTGCCATCGCGCTCGCGCGCTTCTACGAGGATCTCGCCGAGCGCCTGCTCGCCGGCGCCCGCGCAGCCTTCGCCAACGCCGGCCACGACCACGTCGAGGTGTTCGACGTGCCCGGCGCCTTCGAGCTGCCGCTCGCCGCGCGTTATGCCGCCAGCTCGGGACGCTTCGCCGGCGTCGCCTGCCTCGGCGCGGTCATCCGCGGCGAGACCGACCACTACGACTTCGTCTGCGCCGAGGCCGCCCACGGGGTCATGCGTGTGCAACTGGACACCGGCGTGCCCTGCGCCTTCGGCGTGCTCACCTGTCAGACCATGGAGCAGGCGCTCGCCCGCGCCGGCGGCGACAAGCGCGACCAGGGCCGGCATGCCGCCGAGGTCGTCCTGCGGATGGCGCAACTGCGCGCACAGCTTGCGAGCGGCTAGACTGCCGCCATGGCCAAGGTATGTCACAACTGCGGCAAGGGCCCGGCGTTCGGCCAGAGCCGCAGCCACTCGATGGTCGCCACCAAGCGACGCTTCGACCCCAACCTGCAGAAGGTCAGGATCCTCGTCGGCAAGGCGCCCAAGCGCGTGTACGTATGCACGCGGTGCCTGAAAGCCGGCAAGGTGACAAAGGCTCTTTGACCGCACACGCCCGTTGCGCACCGCCGCTTGGACGGCGAAGCTGATAGACGTGTTGCCGTGACCGACAGCAACCTGGGCCGCTTCCGCGTCGCAGTCGCCCGCGCTCTGGCGCATCTGGAATCGCGCCGCCAAGAGGTCAACGACCTCAACGTCTTCCCCGTCGCCGACGGCGACACCGGCGACAACATGGCGCTCACGCTGCGCGCCGTGCTGGACGAGCTCGACCGCCTGCAGGGCGCCAACGAGGACCGCACGATCGACGAGATCGGCCGCGAGGAGATCGTCCAGTCGGTCGCGCGCGCCGCGCTGCTGGGCGCCCGCGGCAACTCCGGCGTGATCCTCTCCCAACTCATCCGCGGCGCTGCCGAGGAGCTCGTCAGCCGTCCCGGACAGCTGATCGACGCGCCGCTCATCGGCGCTGCGCTCGTCAAGGCCGCCGATCGCGCCTACTCCTCCGTGCGACAGCCGGCCGAGGGCACCATCCTCACGGTCGCGCGCGAGATGGCCCACAAGATCGTCGCCGACGTCGCCCACGGGCCCGATCCGCGCCTGGGCCCCGCAACCGAGCCGCGCGAGCAGGACACCGCCATCGCCGAGGCCCTCGAACGCGCGGTCGTAGCCGGCCAGGAGTCCGTCAAGCGCGGTCCCGAGCTGCTCGCCGCGCTGCGCGAAGCCGGCGTCGTGGACGCGGGCGGCTACGGGCTTACCATCATCTTCGCCGGCGTCGTCGCCGCCCTGCGCGGCGAGGACCCG
>Ga0209420_1001641_pt1 | contig 10455 bp, 8 predicted proteins | sample BlaSpr_A8_OM1_O1_FD_187972 | JGI IMG/M metagenome (GOLD analysis project Ga0209420, IMG submission 187972) | Forest soil microbial communities from Thunder Bay, Ontario, Canada - Black Spruce, Ontario site 2_A8_OM1_O1 (SPAdes) (version 2) | ecosystem: Environmental > Terrestrial > Soil > Boreal...
GGCAGGCCTGAGCCGCCCATCAGGTTCTTGCGGGTCAGGTCGCGGGCCTGGCGGGCCGCGATCCGCGCCCTGGCCGCCTGCGTCGCCTTGATCACGATCGCCTTGGCCTCGCCGGGGTTCCGGTCGAAGAAGTCCCGCAGGTGGTCGTTGCACACCTTCTGCACGAACGACTTGGCCTCGGTATTGCCCAGTTTGGTCTTGGTCTGGCCCTCGAACTGCGGCTCGGCGAGCTTGACGTGGATGATCGCGGTGAGGCCCTCACGCACGTCGTCCCCGGTCAGGTTGTCGTCCTTCTCCCGCAGCATGTTCTGCTCGCGGGCGTAGCGGTTCACGATCGAGGTGAGCGCCGCGCGGAAGCCCTCCTCGTGGGTGCCGCCCTCCGCGGTGTTGATCGTGTTAGCGAACGTGTGCACGGACTCCGCGTACGAGCTGGTCCACTGCATGGCGACCTCGGCCGAGATCCCCGGCGCCTCGTCGCCGAACTCGATGATCGTGTCGTGCACCGGATCCTTGGACGCGTTCAGGTACCGGACGAAGTCGGCGATGCCGCCCTCGTAGCGGTAGGTGACGACGTTGGGCTCACCGTTGATGTGATCGGGACGCTCGTCGGTGATGGTGATGGAAAGTCCGCGGTTCAGGAACGCCATCTCCTGCAGCCGCCGCGACAGCGTCTCGAACGACCAGATCGTGCTCTCGAAGATGTCCTCGTCCGGCCAGAACGTGATGATCGTGCCGGTTTCCTCGGTCGGCTCGCCCTTCTGCAGCGGCCCGGTGGGCACACTGGCCGCGTAGGACTGCCGCCAGACGTAGCCGTCCTTGTAGACCTCGACCTCGAACCTGCTCGACAGTGCGTTGACCACCGAGACGCCCACGCCGTGCAGGCCACCGGACACCGCGTACGACTCGCGGTCGAACTTGCCCCCGGCGTGCAGGGTGGTCAGCACCACCTCGACCGCGGGACGGTTCTCCACCGGGTGGTTGTCCACCGGGATGCCGCGGCCGTTGTCGGCGACCCGGACCCCGCCGTCGGCGAGCAGGGTCACATCGATACGGTCGGCGTAGCCGGCCAGCGCCTCGTCAACCGCGTTGTCTACAACCTCCTGAACGAGGTGATGCAGGCCGCGCTCTCCCGTCGAGCCGATGTACATGCCGGGGCGCTTGCGGACGGCCTCCAGCCCCTCCAGAACCGTGATCGAGCGCGCATCGTATGACAAAGCGGAATACTCCTCCTGAACAAGACAGCCACGCGGGCACTGCCTCGCGGGGACGTCCCCCTTGTCCCCCTCCGGCTGCAGTTACATTTTACCTGGCCGTGCCGTCAGCCACAGCCGTCTGGACCAGTCAGCTGACAGGGGGCCGACCTGGGAAACCCGGCCGACTGATTCAGTCGGCTGGCGGGCGCGAGGGCCCGCCGGCCCGAGCGCACGACATGGGGGTCCAGGGGCCGGCCCCCGGGGTAATTCAGCCGTATGTGTCGCGCGGCCCCCGGCCCCCGCGCACCTTCCATTCCCCCGGCCGGCGCGCCGGTCCCGCTGCCCCAGCGGGCCCGCGGACCCGCACCCGCTGCACCGAGCCGTCGCCGAGCTCGTCGTTGAGCCTGCGGACCAGATGCGCCGCGAGCAGCCGGACCTGGGTCGCCCAGGCGGTGGAATCCGCCGTGACAGTCAGTTCACCGTCCGTCAGGGACTCGGGCCGGGTGTGCTCGGCGAGCTCGGGGCCGACAATCTCGGCCCACCGCCCGAAAACCGACCCTACGGCAGCCGCCTGACGCCAGCCGCGCGCGTCGATCAGGCCGCCGATCGCGGCGTTCAGCGGCTCCGGGTCGTCGCGCCGGGGCCTGCGGCCGGACCGGCGGGGCGCGGCTGAGTCGGGGGAGGCGTCACGTTCGGGCCGCCGAGCCTGAGGGCGGGCTGGCCGGTTCCCCTTGGCGAGAGCGTCAGCCTTCGCCTTGGCCAGGGCCTCGCGGGCGACCCGCGCCAGGTCTGCATCGTCAGGCACGGAAGACCGCCCCGCCGGACACCTCGAACCGCTGGCCCGCCAGGAGCGCGGGCACATCGGCGGGCACGGCCGCGGTGACGAGCACCTGCTCGGCGCCGGAGACCAGGCCGGCCAGGCTTTCCCGGCGCCCGCTGTCGAGCTCGGCGAAGACGTCGTCCAGCATCAGCACCGGATCGTCACCGCCGGATCGCAGCAGGTCGTACGCTGCCAGCCGGAGCGCGAGCGCCAGCGACCAGGACTCGCCGTGGCTGGCGTAGCCGCGGGCAGGCAGTTCCCCAATGCGCAGCTCGATGTCGTCCCGGTGCGGGCCGACCAGGCAGACGCCGCGCTCCAGCTCGGCCCGGCGGACCCGGGCCAGGGACTCGCGCAGCCCTTCGGTCAGCGCCGCGCGATCGGCGGCGGGCTCGTCTTCCCGCCCTGACTGCCGGTAGCTCATCCCGGTGGTCATGTCCTCGCCGGACACCGCCGCGTAGGCCTTGGCGGCCAGCGGCCGGAGTGCCGCCGTCAGCTCCAGCCGTCCCGCGGTCAGTTCCGCGCCGCTGGCGACCAGGTGGTCGTCCCAGACCTCGAGCGCGCTGGGCGCCGCGCCGCCCGCGCCGCCCTGCCCGGTGAACCGGGCCGCCTTGGCGGACTTCAGCAGCGCGGTCCGCTGCCGCAGCACCCGGTCGTAGTCCGCCCGGACCCCGGCGAACCGCGGCCTGGTGGCGACCAGGAGCTCGTCGAGATAGCGCCGCCGCTGGTCCGGGTCGCCCTTGACGATGGCCAGGTCCTCCGGGGCGAACAGGACGCAGCGCAGCGTGCCCAGCGCCTCCCGCGGCCGCGGCAGCGGCACCCGGTTCAGCCGAACCCGGTTTGCCTTGCCCTGGTTTATCTCGATCTCGACCAGGTTGTCGCGTTCCGTGGAGGTCACCGCGGCCCGCAGGATCGCGCGCTGCGCGCCGTGTCTGATCAGCGGGGCGTCGGTGGCAACCCGGTGACTGCCGAACGTGGCGACGTACGCCGCCGCCTCTACCAGGTTGGTCTTGCCCTGGCCGTTAGCCCCGGTGAACGTGGACACACCCGGCGCAAGTTCGACGTCGGCAGCCGCGTAGCTGCGGAAGTCGGTCAGCGCGAGCCTGCTCAGGTGCACGCCAGCGAGATTACTGCGGACTACCCGCCAAGACGGATCGGCATGAGCAGGTACCGGTAGTCGGTCTGGCCATCGGGCGAGGGCTTGCCGGTGATCAGCGCGGGTTTGCCCGCCTCGGTGAACGAAATCCGGACCGTGTCCGAGTCGATCGCGGTCAGCCCGTCCAGCAGGTACTGCGGGTTGAACGCGATCGACAGCTCGTCGTCGCCGTCGAAGCTCGCCTCCAGCACCTCGACCGCCTGAGCCTCGTCGCCGGTGCCGGCCTCGAGCACCAGCTGGCCCGGTGTGAAGGCCAGCCGCACCGCGGTGTTGCGCTCCGCCACCAGGGCGACCCGCTTCACCGCCTCGGCCAGCAGCGGAGTGGCCAGCTCGGCCGTGTAGTTGGCGTGGCTGGGCAGCAGCGCCTGGTGCCGCGGGAACTCGCCGCCGAGCAGCCTGGTCGTGGCCTGGCGCCCGCCGCCTTCGAAGCCGATCATCCCGTCGCCAGCGCCGTCGGTTCCTTCGCCGGGCAGCGCAAGCGCGATCGCCACCTCGGCTCCGGACGTCAGCGACCGCGCCGTCTCGGCGAGGGCCCTGGCCGGCACCAGGACCGCAGCGGACAGGTCCGGCCTGGCCGGAGTCCACCGCAGTTCCCGCACGGCCAGCCGGTAGCGGTCGGTGGAGATCAGCGTCAGCGTGTCGCCCTCGATCTCGATCCGGACGCCGGTCAGCGCGGGCAGGGTGTCATCCCGGCCCGCCGCGGTGGCCGACTGGCTGACCGCCGAGGCGAACGCATCGCTGCCTACCGTCCCGGCGGCCGGCGGCATCTCGGGCAGCGCCGGGTATTCCTCCTCCGGCATGGTCAGCAGCGTGAACGTGGCGCTGCCGCAGGTCAGTACCGCTTTGCCGCCCTCGGACGCGATCTGCACCGGCCGACCCGGGAGGCTGCGGCTGATCTCGGCGAGGAGCCTGCCGGAGACCAGGGCGCTGCCCTCCTCCTCGGTGATCACCGGGACGGTGGCCTGGGCCGATACGTCGTAGTCGAAGCTGGACAGCGTGAGGTCGTCACCGGCCTGCAGCCGCATACCGGCGAGCACGGGCACGGTGGGGCGGGCCGGAAGGGCGCGGGCCGTCCACGCCACGGCGTCAGCCAGAACGTCACGCTCAACCTGGATCTTCACAGGGAGCATCCTCCTGTTGGTCGGCTTACTTCTGTTCTTGGTCTTAAGTAATTGAGAGAAAAGTAGTCGTCATAGGGTCGGTGGATTCTGGGGATATCCAGCGCCGCAGCAGGTCAGCGGCGCCTGGCACGTCCACAGTGGCTGTGGCTGCCCGGTGGGCGAAGGTGCCGGGCGATGTGGATACCCAGCGGACGCCCGCCGGATGTCCTGTGATTACCCCCCGGTTAGCCGGAGTTTTCCTCTGGCGACCGGTGTCTGTCCACACATTTATCCACAGCCTGTGTGCGCTGATTATTCTTGCAGTCACTGGTATGGGAACCTTCACCGCGCGTTCACCCGGACAGCGCCTGCTGCTTGATTCGGTTGGTGAGCTCGGTGACCTGGTTGTAGATCGACCGGCGCTCGGCCATCAGCGAGCGGATCTTCTTGTCGGCGTGCATCACCGTGGTGTGGTCGCGGCCGCCGAACTGCTGGCCGATCTTGGGCAGCGACAGGTCGGTCAGCTCGCGGCAGAGGTACATGGCGATCTGCCGCGCGGTGACGAGGACCCGGGAGCGGGAGGTGCCGCACAGGTCGTCGATGGACAGCCCGAAGTATGAAGCCGTCTGGCCCATGATCGTCGCCGCGGTGATCTCCGGTCCCTGCGCCTCGGGGATCAGGTCCTTGAGCACGAACTCGGCGAGCTGAAGGTCGACCGACTGCCGGTTCAGGCTGGCAAACGCGGTGACCCGGATCAGCGCGCCCTCGAGCTCCCGGATGTTGGTCGAGATCCGGCTCGCGATGTACTCGAGCGCGTCGGGCGGCGCGTTGAGCCGGTCCTGTACCGCCTTCTTGCGCAGGATCGCGATCCGGGTCTCCAGCTCGGGCGGCTGGACGTCGGTGAGCAGCCCCCACTCGAACCGGCTCCGCAGCCGGTCCTCCAGGGTGACCAGCCGCTTGGGCGCGCGGTCGCTGGAGATCACGATCTGCTTGCTGGCGTTGTGCAGCGTGTTGAACGTGTGGAAGAACTCCTCCTGGGTCCCTTCCTTGTTCTCCAGGAACTGGATGTCGTCCACCAGCAGCACGTCGACGTCGCGGTACCGGCGCCGGAAGCCGTCCTGCTTGCCGTCCCTGATCATGTTGATGAAGTCGTTCGTGAACTCCTCCGAGCTCACGTACCGCACCTTGACGCCCTGGTACAGGCTCTGGGCGTAGTGGCCGATGGCGTGCAGCAGGTGAGTCTTGCCGAGCCCCGAGTCGCCGTAGACGAACAGCGGGTTGTACGCCTTGGCGGGCGCCTCGGCCACCGCGACCGCGGCCGCGTGGGCGAACCTGTTGCTGGAGCCGATGACGAACGTCTCAAAGGTGTACTTGGGGTTGAGCCGGGCCTGGACCGGGCGAGCGGCGCTGCTCCCCGCGCCCGGCAGGAATCCGCCCGGGCCGTGCAGCTGGCCGTCGAGGCCGGGACCGTCAGGCCGCATGTCGCCGGCTGAGATGCCTTCGCCGCGGCCGCGGCCCGCCGGGCCGCGATCGGGACCGAGACCGAGCATGTCGCCGCGCGCGCCGAGAACGGGGTACTCACCGCTGGCTGGCCCGAACTGACCGATGCCGGAGCGGAACTCGCCGGACGGCGGCCCGCCATCGTCGGTTATCCGCTGCAGTGGCCCGGTGGTCGCATCGGCGGATTCGTCGTCCGGCCCGGCGCGCATGTCGTCCAGATCCGGAACGCCGGGCAGCCCGGGCGGTCGGGCGCCGTTGTCGGCGGCCGCCGTGGGGTCGACGGTGACCGCGAGCTGGATGCTGCGCCCGAGTTCCCTGGACAGCGTGTTGGTGATCAGGGCTCGCAGCCTGGTTTCCAGCTGCTCCTTGACGAACTCATTGGGGGTGGCGATCAGCGCGGTGTTCTCGACCAGGCCCAGCGGCCTGGTGAGCTGCAGCCACGCCCGGTGGGCGGGCTCAATCTGCATCCCGGCTAGCTCGGCCAGCGATCGGGCCCAGACTTCCGCGAGGTCTGTTTCACTCATCGGCCGTTCACCTCGCGCCCCCACATATGATCAACAGGTTTTTCCACAGGTTGTGCACGTTGCACTTGGTGCGGCAGCCCTCCCCATTGCCGCCGGGGACTGTGAGATCCCGGCGGCGTCCCGATCCCGGATCCCCTCGCCCGGAACCGCTGTCCACAGCCTAGGGCCGGACTTCGGTGCTCGTTTGGCAAACGGGAAGTGTTGCGGAGGGTACCGGCGCGGTTGCTTGACGAGCCGCCTGGGGCTGTGCAGGGAAGAGCAGGCGGCGACCCTGCTGGCCCGGCAGTACCCCGGGCCAGCATGCCGGGCGCCGGTTTGACCGGCGGCACCCGCCCCGCGTACCGTTCATTGGTCCGGCTATCGCCAGGGCGGGCTTCAGCATGTGCGCAGCCCGCATGGCTGGCCCGGTGGCCGCACCTACCTCTTCCTGTCCACCTGGAGTCCCAAGTGAGCAAGCGTACGTTCCAGCCGAACAACCGCCGCCGCGCGAAGACGCATGGGTTCCGGCTGCGCATGCGCACCCGGGCTGGACGCGCGATCCTGGCCGCACGGCGCCGTAAGGGGCGCGCGCGGATCAGTGTCTGACCCACGCGGGCCTGCCGCTGATGCGGGCCCGCCAGTGCGGCGGTGACCGCCTGTGCTTCCCGCAGCCGCACGGATGCGGAGGCGCTCGGAGTTCTCGCGGACCCTGCGCGGCGGCCGCCGCGCAGGGCGGCCGCTGGTCTCTGGTCACCTGCTCTGCCGGCCCGGCCACGACGAGCCTGCGCGGGTTGGCTTCGTGGTGAGTAAGGCCGTGGGCGGGGCTGTCGTGCGTAACCGTGTCCGGCGCAGGCTCCGTCATCTGGCCCGCGGGTATCTCGGCTCGCTTCCTGAAGGTAGCCTGTTGGTGGTGCGTGCCAATCCCCGGGCCGCCACCGCACGCCAGGCGGATCTCGCCGCCGAACTCGACCTGGTAATCCGCACTTTGCTTCGGCGGCAGGGTGGGACACAGCGTCCGTGACGAGCACAACGGTATCGACCACAGCGCAGGAGGAACCACGGGAGCGGCCATCGGCCGCCGCGCGGCTCCTGATGCTGCTGTTGACCGGGTACCGGAACTTCATCAGCCCGCTGCTCGCACCCCGCTGCCGGTTCTATCCCTCCTGCAGCGCGTACGCACTAGAGGCGGTCGGTGTGCACGGCGCGCTGCGCGGTTCCTGGCTGGCTGCCCGTAGGCTGAGCCGCTGCCACCCATTCCACGCCGGGGGGCTTGACCCCGTGCCCGTGCCGGGGCGGACACCCGAGGGGCGCAAGAGCCCGTCCAGATCTCAAGGGAGCTAACCGGTGGGGAATCCGCTCAACCCAATCTATGAAGCCGTCGCGTGGGTGCTCAAGCAGATCTACAACTTCCTGAGCCCCATCTTCGGCACGACCAGCGGATGGACCTGGGCGCTCTCGATCGTGATCCTCGTGGTCCTGATGCGGCTGATCATGGTCCCGCTGTTCGTCAAGCAGATGCACACGACGCGGGCGATGAGCTCCCTGGCGCCGCAGATGCAGGCACTGCGAAAGAAGTACAAGAACGACAAGCAGACGCTGCAGCAGGAGACGATGAAGCTCTACCAGCAGGCGGGCGTCAACCCGCTGATGGGCTGTCTCCCCGTCGTGTTGCAGCTGCCGATGTTCTTTGCTCTGTACAGCGTGCTGAAGTCGATCGCCGAGTGGAAGCCCGGGGATCCGGCCAAGTATGGGCTGACGCTGCAGATGGTGGAGAGCGCCCAGCACGCCAAGATCCTCGGCGCAACCATCGCGGACAAGTTCCTGTTCACCAAGGGGCTCAATGTTCCGCTGGAAGCCAAGGCAGTCATCCTGCTGGCGGTGCTGATCAGCATGACCACGACGTTCCTGACCGTGCGGCAGAGCATGAAGCGCGGCATGATGCCGGCGGCGAGCCCGGACAACCCGATGGGTCAGTCGCAGAAGTACATGATGTACATCATGCCGTTTTTTGCCCTTTCTGGCCTTTACTGGCCGTTTGGGCTGGTTCTGTACTGGGTGACGACGAACTGCTGGACGCTCATGCAGCAGTGGGTGCTGTTCCGCAGGTTCCCGTCCCCGGCCGCGGCCGGAGCGGCCGGAGCGGTCACGAGCCCGGCCGTCGCGCCGGTCGTGACCACGCGGCCGAAGCGCCAGGCCAAGTCCCTGCCCGCGGCCCCGGCCCAGCAGGACGGGCCGGCCGCCGCACAGTCGAACGGCGCGGCAAAGCCCGCTGCAGACCAGCAGAGCTCGAACGGCGCTCAGCCAGGCAAGAGCCGCAAGGCTGCTGGCTCCCCGGCAACAGGATCGGCGGCGAAGACCTCCGGGACCGGCGGGGCCGCGCGTACCGGCGCGCAGCCCTCGGCGAACGGCGGCGGGGCCGGCGGGGTGCTGCGCAGGCTCGGCAAGCGTGCCGAACCCGAGCCCGAGCCACCGGCCCCCGACGTTAAGCTCGTCAGGCAGCAACGCCAACGGCAGTCCCGCAGCAAGCGTTCTGGCAAGCGGTGAGGCGCCGCCTCAGCGTTGCTGCGTGGCTGCTGTCAGGAGAGATCAACCCCGAACGTAGGAGGCCCCGGTCGTGAGCCAAGGGGAAAGCGCGGTCACCGAGCCGCAGGCGTCGGCAGATCAGGCCGAGCCGGCGGAGCCGCTGGACGAGCCCGATGAGCGGGATGAGCCGGTCGCGGCGGCCGAGGCTGAGGTCGATGCGGACGAGCCTGAGTTCGACGCGGACGAGGCCTTCGATGGCGAGGACGATGGTCCCGGTCCGGAGGACGACGGCACGGCGGCGCCCGGGCTGACGGATGTCGCAGACCTGGAACTCGAAGGCGAGGTAGCCGCCGATTACATTGAAGGCCTGCTCGATGTCGCCGACCTGGATGGGGACATCGACATGGACGTGGAAGGCGACCGCGCCCTGGTCTCGGTGGTCGGCGCGACGCTCGACGAACTGGTCGGGTCCAAGGGTGAGGTGCTCGAGGCGTTGCAGGAGCTGACCCGGCTCGCGGTGCACCGGCACACCGGCATGCGTACGAGGATCATGATCGATGTCGGTGGTTACCGGCAGCGCAAGCGGGCCGAGCTCGCCGAGACCGGCCGTGACGCCGCCGACGAGGTCAAGCGCACCGGCGTTCCCAAGAAACTATGGGCCATGAACCCGTTCGAGCGGAAGATCGTGCATGACGCGGTCGCCGCTGCCGGGCTGCGCAGCGAGTCAGAGGGCGAGGAGCCCGACCGTCGGGTGGTTGTTCTTCCTGGGGACTGAGCCAGCCCGGCAGCCTGGCCCGGCCGCCAGGTCCCAGGCACGGCGGGCACCGCTGCCGCCTGCCGAGGCCGAGGCGGTGTTCGGGTCGGCACTCGGCGTCGCGCAGCGGTATGCCGAACTGCTTGCCGGGCCTGGCGTGGAGCGAGGGCTCATCGGGCCCAGGGAGACGGCCCGGCTATGGGACCGGCACCTGATCAACTGCGCCGCGGTCGCCGAGCTGGTGCCGCCGGCGAGTTCCCTGATCGACCTCGGCTCCGGGGCCGGGTTGCCCGGCGTGGTGCTGGCGATGCTGCTCCCCGATTCGGAGGTCGTGCTGCTCGAGCCGCTGGCCCGGCGGGTGGCTTTCCTCGAGGAGTGCGTGCGGACGCTGGGGCTCGGCAATGCGGTGGTGCGCCGAGGGCGGGCCGAGGATGTGGCCGGGCAGCTTGCGGCCGACGTGGTGACCGCCCGTGCGGTCGCTCCGATGGAGCGGCTTGCGGCCCTGGCGCTCGGGCTGGTGCATCCGGGAGGGCTGGTCCTGGCGATCAAGGGAGCCGCGGCGGCGCAGGAACTCCAGCAGGCCGCGCCCGTGCTCCGCAGGCTCGGTGTGCAAGACGCGGCAGTGGTAGAGGCGGGGCGCGGTAAGGTCAGTCCGCCGCCGATAGTCGTCCGGCTGACGGCCGGCCCTGGTGCGAGGCATCGTTGTTCTAAAGGCCAGCACGGCGCCGCTTGATTGCGGACTGTCGGGAGGAGCGCAAACGTGATGACGGCCGCCGATCGTGGCCTGGGATGGCCGGACCAGCCGGACCAGGGAGGCGTCGCGGCGAGCCTGCCCGAAACCGCCAGCGACGCCGCGCTCGGAGAGCAGGCGCCGCAGCGCGGCGATTGGACCGGTGCTGCCTCGGCGGG
>Ga0209420_1001642_pt1 | contig 10454 bp, 11 predicted proteins | sample BlaSpr_A8_OM1_O1_FD_187972 | JGI IMG/M metagenome (GOLD analysis project Ga0209420, IMG submission 187972) | Forest soil microbial communities from Thunder Bay, Ontario, Canada - Black Spruce, Ontario site 2_A8_OM1_O1 (SPAdes) (version 2) | ecosystem: Environmental > Terrestrial > Soil > Boreal...
TGGGCGATGTCGAGCGCATGCTCGGATTCCCGATGGTGGTCAAGCCCGCCAGCCAGGGCTCGGCGCTGGGCGTGAAGTTCGCGCGGTCGGGCGACGAGCTGCCTGCGGCGATCGTGGGGGCGCTCTCCTACGATCGCAAGGTCGTGATCGAGCGCTACGTCAAGGGGCGCGACCTGGCGGTGTCGGTGCTCGATGTAGACGCGCAACCCGCAGCGACCCGCTCCACGTCGGCGACGCCCGCGTCGGCGGCCGGCGAGCCGCTTGCGCTGCCGGTGGTCGAGGCGATCCCGCGAGAAGAGGAGTTCTACAACTACGAGTCGCGCTACGAGATCGGCATGACCACGTTCGTGTGCCCGGCGGAGCTGCCCGACGGGGCGACCGAGCGAGCGCAGGAGCTGGCGCTTGCGACATACCGGCTGCTCGGCTGCCACGGCCTGGCCCGCGTCGACCTAATGCTGGACGCGGACAGCGGTGAGCTGTCGGTGCTGGAGACGAACGTGGGCCCGGGATTGACCGAAACGAGCCTGCTGCCACTGGCCGCAGATGCCGCCGGGATCGGCTTCGACGAACTGATCGAGCGCATCCTCGCGTCAGCGTTCACTCGCTGATCAGGAGTCGCCGGCGGCGAAGTCCTCGGGGGAGACTTGGTCCAAGAACTCCTTGAACTTCTCGACGACGTCCTCGGACTCCTCAACGTCGTGCTCGAACTCGATGGCCGACTCGGAGATGACCTCCTCGGCAGCGTAGATGGGGGCTCCGGAGCGCACCGCGAGAGCGATTGCGTCGCTTGGTCGCGAGTCGATCTCGAGCTCGCGACCGTTGACGCTGAGGGTGATGGACGCGAAGAAGGTGTTCTCGCGCAGCTCGGTAACAGACACCTGTGTGCACTTGACGTCGAGCTCGCCGAGGATGTCGCACAGCAGATCGTGGGTCATCGGGCGCGGCGTACCCGCGCCCTGAAGCTTCATCAGGATCGACGCCGCCTCGGGATGCCCGATCCAGATCGGCAGGAACTTGTTGCCCTCGACAGTCTTTAGGAGCACGATCGGCTGCTTGCCAACCATGTCGAAGCTGACGCCGTAAATCACCATCTCCTGCACAAAGAGCCTCCGAGCGGGGAAAGCCAGAGTATAGGTCCCGACGTAGCCCCGTCCGACCCACCGGGAGGGGCAGCTCAGGACTCCGGCCGGAAGCTCCAGAGCTTGTTGCCGAGGAAGTTCAGCGGCATCGAGCCGGCGACCGCGAGCGCCTGGGCACCCACCTTGTCGATGCCCGCGCCCTCCACCAGCAGCGTGAGCGCCAGCAGGCTGAAAGCCTCCGCCACGAGGCTCACGATCAGGAAGCGCAGGGCCTGGAAGTGCGCTCGACCGGCGCGCGCGTCGAAGGTCCAGTGGCGGTTGAGCACGAAGTTGTTGATCACGGCCACCAGCCAGGCGACAACCGAGGCCACACGGTAGTCGACGCCGATGGGATGGACGAACAGCGAGTACACGGCCAGGTTGACGATGAACCCGACGCCTCCCACCATGCCGAAGCGCACCAGCTGCAGCCAGTTGGAGGGCCGGCGCATGCCATGTAGCAGACGGGCATGCGGCCGGAGCTGCACGGCCGTGGCTTCCTCGCGCATCACACCAGATTATCGACACCTCACGGCGGACGCGGTCGCTAGCCTGTTCGCATGACCCTCGCGCGCAAGGCGACGGCCGCGGTCGGTTGCCTGCTGGGCATCGTCGCGCTCAGCGCCTGTGGTGAAGCACCGGTCGGTTCGGCGATCAAGCCAGGAGACCCCGCCGCCAAGTCGACGGCCCGAGTTGGCACAGCGGCCGAGGCAGTGGCCACGTCGCCCAAGCCGGGCAGCAAACCTGGGGTCGCCAAGGAGGTCGCAGACCCGTTGGAAGCGGACAGCTACCCGGCACCTGCGTCGGTCAAGCACGCAAGCGCGGCCGCCCCCACCCAGGCGGGAGAAGCGATCGTCGCCGCCGGCGCGCCGTCCAACGCGGAAGTCCGCAAGGAGCTCCAGCAGATGCAGGCGGTCGAACGCAGCGCCAGGCTCAACCAGCAGCGCACGCTGACCCCTGTGCCGGGGGGAGAGTCGATCGGCGGCACCGGCACGATCCCGATCCCCGCAGACGTTCCCGAAGTGATCCAGAAGGTCGTTGCGGGGGCCAACGAGATCGCGGATTTCCCCTACGTGTATGGCGGCGGGCACGCATCGTTCATCGACAACGCCTATGACTGCTCGGGCTCGGTCAGCTATGCCCTGGCCGCCGGCGGGCTGCTGAGCGCGCCGGAGACCTCAGGCGAACTGGAGAGCTGGGGCGTCCCCGGTCCGGGTCGCTACATCACGGTGTATGCCAACGCGGGGCACACATACATGTACGTCGACGGGATGCTCTACGACACCGCCGGGCGCAGCGGCGTGTACGCGTCGCGCTGGCAGGTTCAGCCGACCGACGATGCCGGCTACGTCGTGCGCCACTGGCCCGGGCTGTAGGCGATGGCGATCGCTGTCGCCGCCCTCGTGAGCCTCGCCCTGAACGTCCCGATGGCGCTGGGCGGCGAAGCCGAAGGCGCCAACAACACCGGGCTGGGTGTGATCTCGCTCGTGTCGATCGTGCTCGGCTGGGTGTTCCTGGCCGCGCTGTGGTGGTTCGTATTCCGCGACAAGGCGCGCTCGAAGCGAAAGAAGCGCTCGCCGGATTGAGGCGGCGTGCTCAACCCGGCGGTCAGCCGGCGAGCGTGATCGGTGTGAGGACCGTCGTCGTAGCCGGGTTATGCGACGCGGCGTTGCGCACGATCAGTCGCAGCAGCAGAGTCACCTTGTGCAGCTTGGCCAGGCGCGTGGCGGTGCGCTTGGAGAATTGAATGTCGACGGTGTTACGCCCGCCCTTGGTGGTGACCAGAATCGCTTTGGCGATGACCAGCTCGGCGGCCGAGCCGGCGGGCAGGCCGGTGGCGGGTGAGCCGCTGATGCCGAGACGATGTGCGATGGCAGTGCTGAGCAGCACCTCGAAGTGCCCGGCCACCTGCTCGTTGACCGAGTAGCGGACCACGAGACCGTTCTTCAGCGTGCTCGAGAGGCTGTGTGATAGCGCCGTAGCGAGCGCCACCGGAGCCGGTACGGCGGCGGGGACGAGGGGGGCAGGCGAGGAGGAACCTCCCTGGCTCGACTGGCTGGAGCCTCCCGAGCTGCTGGAGCCTCCCGAGCTGCTCGAGTTTTCGGATTTGCCCGCGCCTTCTTCTTTTGACGGCGGCGGCGAACCGATCACGGTGATCGAGTGTGTCACGCTGGCCGTGTTGCCTGCGACATCAGTCACTGTGAGGGTCACGTTGTACGTGCCTCCATACTTGTAGGTGTGGAACGTACTGCCCGCGCACGGTGCCAGCCACGGCGCCGCGCAGGGCGAGCTTTCGGGGGAGTTGGTCGAAGGACCGGCAGGCTCGAAGCCGGACACGGTCGGGCTGCCGTCGCCGAAGTTCCATGTGAAGACGGGGTAGGTGACGTTCGCGGCTGCGGGGGCGGGGAAGTAGTCGGCCCAGTCCAGGGAGATGTCGGACTCCAGGCCGTCGAAGCCCACCAGTTCGCCAGCGTTGACGGGTACGGGTGACGCGAACTTGGGTTCGAGGCGAACGCCGTCGAGGCACGGCACCCCCGGGAAGTCCATCCTAAGGGCTGCCAGGTTGAAGGCGTCGTTGACGTAGTAGGACTTGCTCACGAGAAGCTGATTGGACAGAGTACCGGCGAGGGCTTCGGGCGTAGCGGCCGGGCTGCCGCTGACTTTGGGGACGAAGAAGTTGCGGCACTCATCGGTCACCTCTTTGCCTTCCGTGTCGTGCCAGGCGTTGAGAAGTGGGTCCGTGACGATGTTCTGCTGCTGGACGGCGATCTGGTTTACGATCAGGTCAGCCAGGCCCGTATCGAAGAAGCCGTCTTCGCTGCGAGTGCCTGCGAGCTGGTTGGGCTCCTGGATGTGAGGGCCCTTCAGGCCGAGTTCTTCGGCTTCGATCTGCTTACGTTTTTCTTCGGGCTTCTTTTCTTCGAATTCTTCTTGTTCCTTGGCCGTGCGCGGCTTTTTGATCTCCTTTTCCACAGGTTCGCGCCCTGGCTGGGTGGCCGGTTGGAAGCCCCCATCCTGGCAGGCATACGCCTGCGTCGAGTCAGCCGCTGCGAGCTGGTAGTCCGCTGCGCCACCGGCAGTCCACGGAATCATGCCGTAGAGAATCGTGTTGGCGTTGCCATTGCCGATCGCACCGTGATAGCTGCAGATGCTGTTCTTGTAGCTCTTGAAGCCTGCGGGTTCGACGTACGGTTCCGATTTTTCTTCCTTTTTCTTTTTGGCTTCTTCGTCTTCTTCGATGCCCGTGATCGTGTCGCTGAATTCAGAGCAGTGGCCCGTCACGCCACCAGCATCCAGGCATGCGGCAACCCCCGGGGGCGTGAGCAGGTAGTACACCGTGCTCATGCCCTTGGGCAGGCTGTGCTGCGCTATGAACGTTTCGAGCTGAGCGCGCACCTGGGTGACCGACAGGCAAACGGCGAGACCCTGCACGAGCGGGGAGCTTTGGGGGGTCGTCGCTTCGAACGGAAGCGGATCGGTGCAACCGGAGGGTTCGGGGTACGGGTTGCTGTCTTCATAGCTCCCGAGGAAGTTGAAATGATTTGCCGCTGGCTTGTTGGTCGAGTCGGTGTATTGCCCGTCGACCGCGAAGACGCTTTCGAGTTGGCTGCCCCTCGCGCCCTCTTCAGACATGAATTCCGCGATCACATGGCGCCAGTCCGGGTGGAAGTATTTCTGTGGGTCCCAGAAAATCAGATAGGTGTTGGCATTGTGCACCACCGGATTGCTGGAGGGGTTTTCGAATCGCTCCGCCGCCAGGTTAGAGACTGGGACGCCGGGTTTGCCTGTGGCGTATTCTTCCCCTTTCCACTTGGCCACACCGTCTGTGTAATAGGCGACTTCGCGCGGAAAGACACCGACTTTGTTGCCTTCGCCTTCGGTGACGAGCGCGCTGGCGCTCGCGCACAGCAGCGACAGCGACAGACACAGCGCGGTCGCGACGGCGGACAGCAACGTCTGGGGGCGCCAGAGGACGCGCGGGTGGAACCTGCGAGCGAAGATGGTCACGAGGCACTCATCGGCAGGCTGGCGCGGTTCCCTTAGCGCCGGCCGCGTTCTCCGTCAGAGCCGTTTGGCGGTGGCCGACGTGGGTGGCTGGCCGCTGCCAGGACCGCGCGAGCCCCGCTAGCGCGTGTGGCCGGCCGAAGCGCGCCTGGCCCGCGCGGAGGGAGCGCGCTAGGTCGACGTGCAGGGCCGCGGTCCTTGACGGTCGACTTGACACGACGCGACGCGGTCTGCACGCAGCCGTTCTTGTGTCTAGGATTGGCTTGGCCTCTCATGAGCGCGCTTGGACGTCTCGTCTGTTTCATAGCTTCGGCTCTTGTTTGTGTGTTGGCGGCCGCCGGCGCCCAGCCGGCCCGGGCTGAGGTCGCGGGCTCGTGGCAGCCGACGGGCGCTCCGCTCAGCTCAGAGTTCGAGACCGCGGCGACCCTCGCCAACGGACGGGTGCTGGTTGTCTACGTTGTCAGGGAAGTCGAATCAGAAGAATTCGCCCCCGGAGAGCATGTCGAGTTTGGCGAACACCGGCATCTGGCCAGCGAGTTCTACGAACCTGGTTCGCGAGCGTGGATGCCAGGTCCCAACCCGCCAGGGGAAGCGGCTTCTAGCGCCGTGGCTCTAGTGGACGGCGGGGCGCTGTTGTTCGGCGAGACAGCGTGCGAGATTACCCCGCCGGACGTCCCTCAACGGATATGCAGCCCAACGTCCTCGGTCTACGAGCTGGGCGCGAACGACTCGGAATGGACGTCGGCCGCCACGATGCATGTCGCCCGTACCCGCCCGGTCGTGGTGCGACTCCCCGACGGACGCGTTTTGGTCGCCGGAGGATTCGGCGATCCTTGCCTCCCGACCGTGGCGTTCGGCTACTCGTGCCCTGCGCTGTCCAGCGCTGAAGTCTTCAACCCCACGACCGGCACATGGTCGCTCGCTTCGCCCATGCCTACAGCTCGGGGCGGGGCCGCTGCGACGGTGCTGTCCAACGGCACGGTGCTGCTCGTCGGCGGCAGCAACAGCACGGAAGACATCCTACGCTATGACCCTGCGGCGGACCGGTGGTCGACGCTCGCGGCACCCCCGGTACCACTGATCGGCGCGACGCTGCTTCCCCTGCCGGGCGAACGAGCGATCGCGCTCGGCTCAGAACCCTACGCCGATTTCGAGGGCTCGCTCGGGACCGCAGACACCCGCGCCCTCTACACGTGTCACTCGATCCCCGAGATCTACAGCCCAGCTCACAACACCTGGACACCCGCGCCGCCACTGCCAGGCACCCCGATCTCCTGCGCCTCCGATGCGATTCTCCTGCCCGACGGACAGGTGCTCACAGAGAACGCCCTCCTCGACTTTCATCAAGACTGCTGGGCCCCCGCAGGAGCCCACGGCAGCCAGGTACACGGCAACCTTGTCCCGTTGCTCGACGGAGAAGCGCTCGCATTCGGCGAAGATGGGGGGGCATCCAGCGCCGAAACCTACACGCCAGGGGTGGCCAAGTGCACCCTCGCTCAGCAGGCCCGAGCGAACCTTTTCGTGAACATGGCGCCCCAAGGCGCCGAGGCGACTCCCGCGACCATTCTCGACGGGGGATACCGCTTCACCGTCCAAACGCCCACCAGGGGCATCGTTAGAATCAACTGGTACTCGACCGTCGAAACAGTCGAAGGACCGACCCGGGTCCTGATCGCAGACGCCAACGTGCGCTCACCCGGCGGCCGGCCGGTCGAGATGACAGTCAAGCTCACCGCCAAGGGCACGGAAGTGCTGGAGGACGAAATGAGCGTCACGGCGGAAGGCACCTTCACAGCCAAAGGCGCCATACCTGTGACCGTGGCTGTGACAAGGGCCTTCAAGCTACAAACAGACCCGCGCCGCTGATTACGACACGAAGCACGTCGTCTGCCACCAGATCAACCGGGCGGCGTAGACGCGAGCGGATGGGCGATCCTGGACTCGAACCAGGGACCTCTTGACTGCCCACGGGACGAGAGCGCGCGCATCGCTCGCCGAGATCGTAGATCCGAGGCGGCGTGACGCCGGCATACACAAGAGCCGCCTTGAGCAGCTTCTCAAGGGCCTGCTGCGCGTGGACGCCGATGAGATCATCGGGCACGTCGGGATCGTCGGCGAGCTTTTCGAGCGCGATCTCGTCGCTGCGAGCCTTGCGCGCGAATCGGGCAGCAAGATCACGGACGTCATGTTTCGGCGAGGACACGTCCCTCCGTCAGCGCATCGTGGAGCATCGTCCCAGGAACATCGCCCCATTCCTCCACGTACTCGCTCGGGACCACCACAACGTCGGCAGCCACCCTGAGCGGATCGAGAGCAGTCCGCAGACGCACCATCTCCTTTGCCTTACTCGCAACAGATGGCTCGATTACGAGGAAGTCGAAGTCGCTGTCGGCCGTCGCGTCCCCGCGGCCATGCGACCCAAAGAGGATCACCTTCGACTGGCCAGGCACCGCATCGGCCAGAAGGCGACCGGCACGTTCACGATCTCGGACGTCGTCATTGCATCGAAGCTACCGCAGTTGGCGGCAGAGCGACCTGCTGCCCATACGAGGCTATGCGGGCACGCCCAACGCCGGCCGGGGGCGCTCGTGACGGCTCCGCTACTGCTTCTGCTTCTCGACCTCTGCTATGGCGTCGGCGAGCTGGTGCAGGTCGGCACCGAGCGCGCTCAAGAAGTGCAGGAGCGTGTGCCAGCGGACGCCGCGGTGACCGTGCTCGACTTGCGAGACGTAGGTGCCTTTGACGCCAACGCGGCCCGCGAGCTGCTCTTGCGTCAGTCCTGCGCGGTCACGCAACGCGCGCAGTGCGCGCCCGAGGGTCACGTAGTCCGCGGCGGAGTCGTGGGTGGGCTGGACCAATTGTGACCTTTACAGATAGACTAAGGTGCGCTACTCTCGACAGCCCATACAAGTGCCCCCGCGCTGCGGAAACAGTCGGGGGCGTGGTCGGCGGCAATCCTACGCGGCCAGCAGGTTACCGTCCTCGTCCAGTAGGTCGGTGATCGTCTCAGCCACCGCGGGCCGCATCCTGTAGACGACCTGCTTGCCGTTCGCGCGCTCCTCATAGCCGGTGTCGTACGGTCGCGGGAGGCCGATGCGTTTCTCAGCCGACGACAGGCTCCAAACCCAGCCGCCGAGCGTGCCCTCGTTGACCCCGCCTGCTCGCTCGCGGATTGTCCGGCCCAGCGACTCGCCGTCGCTCAGATTGTCGGCAGCGATCTGACGAAGAAGCCATCGAGCGTTCTGTGTCACCGCTTCAGCCAGGGTCAGCAGCTTGTCCGTCCCTCCTGGGCCAAGGTAGAGCGAGTCAACTTCCTCGCCTTGCTCGGACGCGGCGGTAGTGCCTTCGATCTCGTCCGCGACCGCCCGGAGAACGCGCGCGATCATTTAAATGGTGGCGGTCTCCATAATTTCTCCTTTTCTATGGCCAGTTTGGATGCTTTTGGCCAAGTATGGGCCAAAAATGGCCGTGTGCAAGTCACCAGTTGTCCGTCAGAAGAGCAGCTTTGGCCCGAGAGTGCCTGATAGTCGCGGCACCGTGCCGGGCAGAAGGACCACGCGAATGAGGCGTGACGACGACAATCCGATCGAGCGACGCGGCCGGGCCAGCGAGGCTGGGCGGCTCAAGGCATTCGTAGAGGCCGCGAATGGGCAGCATCGGGCAGCAGCACCGCTCCCACCCCTTCGGAGACTCACGAATCAGCGTGTGCGCCAGCGCTGCAAATGGCGCAGTAGAGCCAGATTCGACCTATGGGCGATCCTGGACTCGAACCAGGGACCTCTTCCTTATCAGAGAAGCGCTCTAACCGGCTGAGCTAATCGCCCGCTGGCGCGATTCTAGCGACCGTATCGATGCCTATGCCAAGGAGCGCGGGCGAATGCTGCGCGCCAACGCGATCGCCTCCTCGGGCGTCGAGAACGACAGCTCGGCGCGGTATCCGCCGTCGCGGGCGACCTTCACGCGAACCTCCGCCCCGAGCGCCCCCGCAAGCGCCTGCGCTATCTCGCTGGCCGCCTGCTCCTGATCGGGATGGACCGCCCGCTTGGGAGTGCCTCGAGGTGCGCGAGCGTTGCTCTGGCGGGCGCGATCTTCGGTGACCCGCACCGACCAGCCCTCCTGTGCCGCCAGCGCAGCCAGGCTTCGGCGAGCGGAGTGATCGTCTGCCAGCAACAGCGCCCTGCCGTGCCCCTCGCTCAGCTGCCCCGCCTGCAGAAGCTCGATCGCCTCGTCCGGCAGGTCGAGCAGGCGGACCAGGTTGCTTACCGCCACGCGGCCGCGTCCCACGCGACGTCCCACCTGCTCGCGCGTCAACCCGAGCTCCTCCACCAGCGCCGCGCACGCATGCGCCTCCTCGATCGGGTTGAGGTCCTCGCGCGCCATGTTCTCGATCAGCGCCAACTCCAGCGCCGCCGCGTCCTCGCGCTGGCGCACGATCGCCGGAATGCTCTGCAAGCCCGCGATCTGCGCCGCTCGCCAGCGTCGCTCGCCGGCCACCAGCTCATACGTGCCGCCCGCCTTGGGCCGCACGAGCACCGGCTGCAGCACGCCGCGCTCGCCCAGCGAGAGCGCGAGCTGCTCTAGCGTCTGTGCGTCAAAGCGCCTGCGCGGCTGCTTGGGATTGGGCGAGATCAGCGCCACCGGCAGGTCGCGCAGCTCGTCCTCGCGCGGCGCGCCGCCCTGTGCCGAGACCGACAGAATCGCCTCCAGGCCACGTCCCATGCCCCGCTTTGGCGGTGTCATCGTCGCTCCCCGAGCCGATCGCGGGCCCCGACTGGCCAGGACGCGCCGAGCGTCGCGTGCTGGAGCACGCGAGCGAGGGAGGACACCACCAGGCGGTTATCCACGCTCGGCTTAGCCACGCGCAGCCACCTCCTTGGCCAACTCGAAGTACGCCTCCGCGCCCGCGCTGAGCGGATCGTGGTGGGTCACCGGAAGCCCGTAGCTCGGCGCCTCGCCCACCCGTACGTTACGCGGGATCACCGTGTCGAACACCAGATCCGGGAAGTGCTCACGCACCTCGCGCTCCACATCTTGGCCGAGACGCGTGCGGCTATCGTGCATCGTCAGCAGCATTCCCGCCACCGTCAGCGTCGGGTTGAGCTCGCGCTGAAGCAGCGCCAGCGTCTCCAACAGACCCGCCAGACCCTCCAGCGCGAAGTACTCCGTCTGTACCGGCACGATCACGCGGTCTGCCGCCACCAGCGCGCTGACCGTCAGCGGACCCAGCGACGGGGGGCAGTCGAGCAGGATGTACTCGTAGCTCTCGCGCAGGGGCGCAAGGCGATCGCGCAGGAGCCGCTCGAAGCCCTCCATGCGCGGCAGCTCCACGTT
>Ga0209420_1001643_pt1 | contig 10451 bp, 11 predicted proteins | sample BlaSpr_A8_OM1_O1_FD_187972 | JGI IMG/M metagenome (GOLD analysis project Ga0209420, IMG submission 187972) | Forest soil microbial communities from Thunder Bay, Ontario, Canada - Black Spruce, Ontario site 2_A8_OM1_O1 (SPAdes) (version 2) | ecosystem: Environmental > Terrestrial > Soil > Boreal...
AGAGAAGTTTCTTTGCACCAGTGCTCACGAAGTTGCCGGCGGCGGCGCGGACGTATCCCTTAAACAGGGCAGAGACGTTCGGAACCACCCATTGCCGGCCTCTCCGTGGTCGAAACCCTTGCTATTCGAAGTTCCATAGGGGCGGCAACGGACGAGGCGGCATCCGATGCGGATCAAGCTACTATCGCAAGGGCACCGGATGAATCGTCTCCGATCGCACCCCACGGCACGTTCGGGCAGCACTTGGAAGAGATTCGCCCACGTTCCGGATTCCGCCAAGTTTGGCTCATCGGGTTCTTGGCGATAGGACTCTTAAGCATCGTCGCATGGGGCGTTTATCATCGTCATCAAAGCAGGGCGGCGGCCTACACACTCAGGCTGGGCATCGGCCCCGTCAGGGTTCTGGGAGACGCGGCGCCGGGCGATATTGGGGACGCGTTTCAACTAGAACTGAGCGATGCGATTTCGAAATTGCCTCGCGTGCAGGTCCCGGCCGCCAAGGCCTTTGCAAACTCCAATGTCCTCGATATCCCGCGAATTTCACGCGAGTTGAATCTCGACGATCTCTTGTTGGGCACAATCGTGAAGCAAGACGATCACTTCGATTTAAGATTCGAACTGGTCCGCACGGCGGATGCCACGCATGTCGCCTCCTTCGAATACAGCGGGCTCAAGAAGGATCTGCCGGCGATCTGTAATCGCCTGCAGCAGGACGTTTTCCATTATCTTCAGTCCGGCACGTCGGTGTTGCAGACGATAAAGGGCAGTACGAACGATGCCCAGGCTTATGACTTGTATCTTCGCGGTATCTACCACAGGATGGAGCGCGATCCGGATTCCTTGAAGCAATCCTTGACCGAGTTTCACCAGGCCATCGACCGCGACCCCAATTTTGCCGCAGCCTATGCTGGCATGGCGACAGCCTATCTGGAGCTGAGCATATTCGACTCCAACCCGCGCGATGGGCTGCTGAACAAGTCGAAAAGCTTCGCGCAGCAGTCGGTCAAACTCGATCCGCTGCTGGCGGAGGGACATGCCGTGTTGGGGTCCATGTCGTACAAACTGGATCGGGACTTTGCCTCCGGAGAGTCCGAACTACGGACCGCCATTCGTCTCGATCCAACGCAGGCGGCCTATCGCGACTGGCTTTCCGTCTTGCTTGTCGAAGAGGGGCGTTTCGACGAAGCTCTCGAGCAGCTCAATCTGGCAAAGACCGGCGCTCCCTTCTTGCCTTCCGTGTTCGCCACGGAAGGACTGGTCGCCACTTATGCACGCCGGGACGCGACGGCCATCGCGGCAGCGCGGAAGTACGTTAGTCTTCTACCGGACCTGCCGTTCGCGCACAATACTTTGGCGTGGGTCTATTTTGAAACTCTGCATTACAAGGAGGGTATCGACGAGTGGCGCCAGATGGCGATGTTGCAACACGATAGCGCCCGCGTGCAACTGGAAAACCGAGGCATGGATGTTCTAAAGACAAAGGGCATCCGCGCCTACGCTCGGTTGCGCCTCGACGCGATCGACAAGAAGCAAGCGACTGCTCAGTTCAACGATTTCATGCCCGCGGAGTGGTATGCCTGTGCTGGAGACCGGGATCGAGCGATCGCCGAACTGGAAAAACTGGAACCATCACAAGACTCTTTTATGTTGCACGTGGGAGTGGACCCTCTATTTGACTCATTGCATGGAGACGCACGATTTCTTTCGCTACTCTCCAGAGCTCGTGTCATGGTCCCGCCGGCTCTGCAAAACGTTAATTCGCATTTGTGCGAGTGATCTCAGAACGATTAATCTTTGGCCTACGACTTCGGAAATGAAGTGACGTGAACGATGGGGCATTGGATTGGTCAAGGTCTGGACGGGAACCAAGCCTTAGGCGATGAGCATGAATGCGAGTTACTAATGCCAACATTTGGCGCGCGTAGAGGATTCGAAAGTACCTCGGCAATGGTGAGGACGCCCGTCTTCCCGAATGCGCTCTGATCTTCAATGCCCCACGGAAACCTCTACAGTACGAGGCATCGGAGGCGACGTTTTCAACGACGGTACGGATTGCGCGGCGAAATAAACAGAGACTGAGCTGGGCTCGCTTGGTTATGTCCGCAACCATTTCGCCACGATCGGGCTTTCTACCAAACACTAAGAATTGGCAATCTCGGACTTTCTACGCGAACAAGTGAGGCCGCCGACCATGCTTCGGTCAAGCTAGCATAAAGGCTAGTTTCTCTCGCTCTTGCCCGGAAAGTTCGTCCGCGGAGCGCCAAATGAGGTGTCCCGACGTGCTGGATTTGAGAAATTCCGCGCCGGTCGCTGGCAGCCCATGCCATTGCCTCAGACGGTTGAGCCGGCCAGGGGCGGCAAATTCGCCCGGTCTTCATGGAATGGATGTTCTTCGACACGGTATCCGACGAGCCTGAGTGGAATCCCCGCTACAATATCGCACCAACCCAGCCCGTCCCCGTCATCCGCCAGAACCGAAAGGAACCACGGCGGGAATTATCTCTGATGCGGTGGGGACTCATCCCATCGTGGGCGAAGGATATGTCCAGCGCAGCAATGATGATTAACGCCAGATCCGAGACAGCGGCGACGAAGCCAGCATTCCGTGATCCGCTGGCCAACCGCAGATGCCTCGTCCCGGCGGACGGGTTTTACGAGTGGTCGCGACACGAAGCTGCATGTGTGCTTGTCCGGCGAGCACCGTTCATTCAGAATAAGAATGCGGGCACCCAGGTAACAATGAAGGGCTGGGAGCGGATTCAGTACATTCAGAAGTCCGGCAGGGATTCTAAGCGCGTGTTCGTGGCTATGTGGTTTGATGGCTCGATGGACGAAGTGTACGACAAGGCGATTGCGCCCGCTATCTCAAGGGCAGGTTATCTGCCGCTTCGGATTGATAGACACCCGCATGTGAATCGGATTGACGACGAAATCATCGGCCAAATAAAACGCTGCAGATTTATGGTTGCGGATTTTACAGGGCAGCGCCACAGCGTCTACTTTGAAGCGGGCATGATGCACGGACTTGCGAGAAACGTAATCTGGATGTGTAAAAACGACGATTTGAAAGATGTGAGATTCGACGTTCGGCAGTTTGCTTTTATCGCCTACTCAAGCGTGGCTGAGGCCGAAAAACTCTTGTACGACAAGATTCTTGCCATTGAGGGTGAGGGAACACTGGCAATTACGCTGACATAGGGTCAGCAGAACCAAACTCAAACGTTTCCGACGAGATCAGTTGCGCGATGATTGAATCCATTCAATCATCGTATTGATGTCGTGTGCCCAGAAAATCGTACAGCTTTGATTGTTCTGGGCTGCTAGAAGATTACGGAGTTTGAAAACACCGCTTAAGACTGCGGAAGGAACCACATTATTTTCTCCGAACTCTTTAAGCCACCGACTCGCCTTTGCGGCGGCATCATTGTTCAGTCGTTTGATTGAGTTGGTCTCGGAGTTCGACACTTTGCATTCAAGAGCCAATAAGCGTTGATCGTACAACCCGATCACAAAATCCGCTTTGCGCGAGCCCAACTCTGTTTCGCGACAAAACTCTCCAGGGCGGGGCGCCTGATTCATCGTTTTAATAGGTCTGGTAGCAACCTTCACCATTTGAGCGCGAACGAGAGCCTCTTCAACAAGCGTCTCCTGTCGATCTTTGCTTTCGCTGCGGCGCGACGTGCTCAGACGACTCGTCGCAATCAGTGAAGCCGACGCAAGTACGGCGCTCACTCGCTCTGCTGCGGTGGCCTCGCGATTGTCCGAAACCCACGGAAATCTTCGTCGGTCGAGTCCTGCCAGTATTACCTCGACCAGCCGCTTAACCATGTCGGGATTCTTGCGAAGCTGCTTATGACTCAGTTTTGCCTCCGCCAGAACCTTCAAGTCATCGGTGGAGACTGGGGGCCCGGCGAGATAGCGGAAAGCATACAGCAGGTCTTCATTTGTGAGCACGTCAAGAGCAGTTTCGTTAAGGTTGGAGAGGTCGATAGTCGTTTCGAGCAAATCCTCTACAACACCTTGATAGTGCTCGAACGTCTCAAGGTATTGTTCGAGAGGCTCCAGCATTCTTTCCTGCCGGAATATCTCACGTGCCTTGTTTCGTTCAGCGTCGAGCTGTTCGTCAGTCCATTTTGCAGGTGCAATCATCAGGCCATTGCGGTGGCGTTGAGCGCATCAGGGGATGGCACAATAAGGCGTTCCATCTCGCGCGGCTCAAACTTGGTCAGACCACCTGCGTAAGTCCGACCATCACTCACTGAGACAGCGCGTGACAAGTACCTTGCTAGGTTATCGAGGACTTTCGAGCAAAAGCTCTGACGAGGATATAGACCGTGCGCGATGTTAATGTGTCGAGCTTCAGCTAGGTTGCGAACGAATGCTGGAGGACGTCTCGCCATGTAGGTAGCGAGAATGGGTGCGGGCGCCCGCAGGCCGACAGACCACCAAGCTCTTCTGGTTTTCGCGATATACCCCCCGTCCGCACCAACCGTCTTCGCGAAGCGCAAGAATCGCTTCACGGCTTTTCGCTCGTCTTCTGGAAGAGTGTCTAGATTGGTGGGTAGATCAATAACGTCCCGAAGATTTGAAGCATCGGAAAGAACACCTTCCGCCCTGAAAAGTTCGCGGGCGCGTGTAACGGTTCGGAAGAGAACACTTGTCGGTAACTCCGTGCTATGCGGCCCTGCAATCCATACACGATTCGCTCCGGTAACTTGTCCACGATGAACCCTGCAAAGCTCACCGAGTTCGACATGGCCTTCCGGGATCGACCGAGGAGAACGCATCAGATGCGACCAACGAGTCTCAGATTCAAGGCGACCGCGATGAATCTGCTGCCCCTTGGTGAGATCGCCCAGCGCCTTCACATCGGCGGTGCGGGCAAGTCGAATACTCTTCTGTGCTGATCCGACCACGAAGGTCGAGATGGCAGCCGTTGTGTCTGCATCTTCAAATGGCTTGGCGGTCGGCTCGATTACCGTCAGCGACTCTCCACCGAGTTCGTTGAGAAATAACTGTCGCACCAGACGTCCATAGTTCACATCGAGCCATTCGGCGGATGTTATGAACACACCGAAATCGCCAGACTTCGCTCTTGTGGCGGTTGCCAAGTAGAAGTAGACATGCAGCCCAGAAAGTTGACTCGCATCGTAGCCGAGTTTTTCGGCTGAGTTCGTCAGCCATTGCTTCGCGTTCGCGTCTATCTGGTGATGTCGGACGTATGGCGGATTGCCGATGTAAAGTGTTGGCCCTTCGATTTCAGGCAGAGCAGCAGAGCGGTAGTCGCGCACAATCACGAGTGAGCGATCGGCGAATCCACAGGCCGCAAGGTTGGCTCGGGCGATTAGCGCCGGGAGCGGATCGACCTCGATCCCTACAAGTTCCGCGGTCGTGAATCGACGACCGGCGCGTATCAAGAATCGAGCGGATCCTGCACCTGGCTCGACTATGCGTGCTGGTTCTGTGCCGTGGAGGTTCGTCCAGCGCAGCATGGACGAGACGATTGCAGAGGGAGTGTACGTCGCGCCCAACGTGCGTCGTGTCTCCGATGAACGAAGTTTACAGAACGCCGTACCAAGCGGATCAGAGCCGCTTTGAACACGACGCACGAAGTCGGCAACGACTTCCTTAGGGAATGACGCAGCCTTGGCAGCAAGTCGCTCTTCCTGCCATGACCAGCCGCGAACAGTGCGTGCGCCCAGCGCGAGAGCAGCACTGATTAGGTCCGATTCTTTCCGTAACCAGTTGGCCATCTCGTTCTCAGAGTCTAAGAGGTGAAAAGGAAGCATACAGCAGACCTCCCGGCGCTACCATCAAAGTTTTGCACAGGATAGAGGCGAAGTAAAGGCGAAGATGGTAGACTTTAGGACGTGGACAAGGGCACAAGCGCGTACTGCTGATCGCCGCCGCGATTCTGGCGGCACGGAAGTCGCCTCAGTATGAAGGAGGCGCCACGGGGCGGGTGCCAGCGACCGTAAGCGCAATAGCAAATGCGATCAGCTGGGCTGAGGAAATCATGCAAGAGATTGATCGCCGCTGGCTCACTAAGGGGTAGAATACGGGTTCTTTATGGGTTGGATTATCTTCTATACCGTTCTGCTGATTTCCTACGTCGGTGGGTGGGCTTACTCTCTGTATCACCCGAATCACATTCCAGACATCATCAGTAAGATTTCAGGACTCGTCGCTCTTCTTTCCGCGATGGGCATGGCGCTTCAGAAATCGAGTCTGCGCGCATATTTCTTTTTTCAGAGAATCGCGATCCGATTCTTTCCAGACACCACAAGTCGCTGGTGGTTCTCCGCGCGATACGATGGGCACTTTCCCGATGATTCAGTTCGTCTACTGATACAACATTTCCAAAGCAAGGATTTTCGTTTTCCAGTCAAGGTGGAGCGGGAGGACAACCTCACGGCGCAGATTGATGTGGACGACACGTTGGTTCTGAGTATTCAACTTGACCCGCAAAATGTCTCTGAGGACCAGCTTGACCACATCACAGTTCTTTCCAAGGTGATGGAAGTATCGCACGGACACGCGAAGAGAAAGCTCGACACGCAAATCGTCCCGGTGGGCTACATTGGAATGGAGGACCGCACACTCGACCCCATCATTCGCCCCGGTTCCTTCGTCCAGATCGATTCCCGGCAACGAACCATCCCGCCCTTAAATTGGCATGACGACTTTGACCGCCCGATCTTTTTCTTCGAACTTCGCGATCGCTACATCTGCAGTTGGTGTGAATTGTATGGCACCGACTGATAATGGTTCCTACTGCGCATTCCCGCGGACATGCTCGGCGCATTCGCTATCCAGGCGACGTCACCATCGTCGGGCGAGTCACGGGCGTAGCCATGCGTATTGCAGAAGTTCGTGAGGGTCCGACCAGAACATCTCCGCTGAGTTGACGGTTCGGCAGCAAAGTTCCTTTCGGTGGCCACCTCTTCGATGCCATCGCTTTTCGCGCTCTCATCCGACAATAGGGCCATTTTCAGGATAGACCGAGGATTACTTGACATCACGACGTGTTTCATTGCGAACATCGGATGGCCGAACGTTCCTCCTCCCAGACTGCAATGTGAGACGGTCGTCGTTCAAATTAAACAGCAAGAATCGGATTTCGCAATTTCCCGGTTCCGGAGAAACTGAGAACATTGCAGAAATCACCAAGGAAGTTTGAGAGGACAATCCGATGAATGCGTTTCGAGTTATAGCGATTCCCAGCGAGGTGGCCACCGAAGTGAGGACCACGAACACGTCTCCGCGCTACGGACATCCAGCGTCCCACAAAATTGCCAGCGGCTACGGCCCTTGCCGTCATTGCCTCCGTACGTTCAATGTGGGCAAGGAGTATCGCACGCTGTTTACTTACAATCCATTTACTGGCATTGAAGAGCTACCTCTCCCCGGTCCAATTTTCATTCACACTGAGAACTGCGAACGATACCCGGAAAATGCGGGCTACCCAAGCGATCTCCTCAGCCATGCAGCGATTCTGTCCGGATACGCAAAGGGAGAGCACCTTGTAACCAAGGTTTACGTCGAGAACAATGGCGGTCACGAGGCGGCCGTGGAGCACCTCTTGCAGCGCAGCGATATCGATTACATCGAAGTGCGAGACAAGGTTGCCGGTTGCTTCGACTTTCGCATCGAACGGGCAACCAACGACACAGCAGCGTCTGGCCCAGAGAAGGAGCTCAAGTGCTGAGGACATCATTTGACGCGCCGCGAAGCGATCTGGAATGGCAGGACTTCTTGCGCCAACAAAAGTTCGGCTTGGTTGTGGCGGCCGGCACCGGGAGGGAAATCCCTGTCATTACTCCGACGCATTATATTTTCGACGGAGACAAGCAAATCGAGTTCCCTGTTCATCGCTGCAATCCACTTTTGCAGGCTTTGGCCGAAAAGCCGATTGCGACCTAACCGCGATTGACGCATCCAGTTTTATACCGAGTTCCTGGAACAGCGAACCCGATGACGATTTGGCATGGGGTGTGCCGGCCAGTTACTATGCAGCCGTTCATGCCTCGGGAGAAACATCGCTGATGACGGGCGAGCAGTTGGCGGATCTGCTAAACCGCCAGACGCACGAGTTCCAACCGGAGTTGAAGATTCACAAGGTCGAGGTGGGCAACTCTTACTTTGGACGCGCCCTCAGCGCCATCGTTGGAATCAAGATTGTCATCAACCACGTTGACGCAGAATTCAAGTTTGATGGAAATCGGACAGCGAGACATCGCTTGCAGATCGCCCAGAATCTTTTGGCCCGGGGTGAGAAGGGCGACGCGGCGGCAGTATTTCACCTGTTGCGGAGAACCGATCTCGCCGAAGGTGGAAACTGACGTGCTTTCGAAAGGAATGACATGCTGAACTACGATGAATGCTGGAGAGCAGTACAAAAGCGCGATGCCAGTCAGGACGGACGGTTTCTTTTCGGTGTACTGACGACCGGCATCTATTGCAAGCCTTCCTGTGCTTCTCGTCGACCGCTCCGCAAGAACGTCCGGTTCTACGAAGGTCCAGCCGAAGCCGAGAAGGATGGCCTTCGTTCATGTCTTAGATGCAAGCCTTTGGCGAAACGCGGCACGGATCGGTCTACGCAGAGAATCCGCGAGGTGTGCCGGTATATTGACACTCATACCGATGAACCTCTGCAGCTAGCCGATCTGGCTTCGATCGCAGGAACTAGTGCGTTTCACTTCCAGAGGACGTTCAAAGCCAAGACTGGGCTTACGCCTAAGCAGTACTTGGACGCAAAGCGAGTGGGAAAGCTCAAAAAAGAACTGAAGCGATCGGGCGAAGTGACTCAGGCCGTGTATGAGGCGGGCTACGGTTCTTCGAGCCGCGTGTACGAGCGCGCAAATGTTCATCTTGGAATGACGCCGAACCAATATCGCCAGGGAGGTAAGGGTTTGGCCATCGCGTATGCGACCATTTCAAGTTCTTTTGGGAAGATCATGATTGGGGCAACAGATCGTGGCATTTGCTTCCTCCAGTTCGGCGAATCTCGAGACCTGTTGCTGGAGATGCTGCGAAAAGAGTACCCATTGGCCACAGTGGATCCAATGAGCCAACCGTATCATCCAGACTTCGGAAAATGGATCGAGTTGTTGGAGGGATATATGGCTGGAACCGAAACCAATTTGCGGCTTCCGCTGGATCTCAAAGCCACAGTTTTTCAGATCAAGGTATGGAATTATTTGCAATCCATTCCGTACGGCGGCGTTCAGTCGTATGGCGAGGTGGCTGTTGCAATTGGAAACCATAAAGCCACGCGAGCGGTGGCGCGCGCGTGTGCGACAAATCGTGTCGCTCTTGTAATCCCTTGCCATCGCGTGATTCGTGGAACGGGCGAATTGGGCGGCTATCGATGGGGACTGGCGCGCAAACGTGTTCTGATCGACCAGGAGCGCTTGCACAGATCCGGCGCAAGCTCCGGTGCAATCATCCAGTAGATGCGCTGATTAGCACACCCATGAAGTGCGGCTCAAGATTTGTATCGATTTGGCGGTGCGCAGTTTTTGCGCATTAACATCATTGCGATCGATTTCGCGATGACCGATTGGGGCAACAAATGGCGACGAACATTGGAGGACGAGCGCAAGAAAGATAAAAACGCTCAGCAAGGAATAGAGGAAGAAGCTGCCCGCGTTCAGCCGCTGCAGCACGGCCATCATAGAACTCCGAAACAGCCTAAGCCGGAGTTGCCATCTGTGGTTAAAGCTGGACCCAAAGCAAGGACAGCTTCACATTCCTTATCTTGTCTGGGAAATAGTCCACAGATTCGCGTTTCGTTCGGCGCACCATCGCCTCGCATTCGCCGTTTGTCAGGCTGCAAAACCGGACGACTTTAGTGCTTTGTTCGATGCAGGTTGAATTCTCTGGGTCTATGTTGCTGTTGCAGATGAGATGCCTGTCGCGGACACGTCAAGACTTGGAGGTTCAGAAAAGCCGTACCGAGAGTTCGAATCCTTCTCTCTCTCCGCCACTAAGTCTGAGGTGCAGAGAAACCAGTCCGCCTTTTTTGGGAAATCATTGGAATTGGCAGACCTTGTGCTTCTTCATTCGTCTTCGTAACATTGCACGCGTTCCGCGTTGGTTCCTGCCGCCTCAGCAACCGCACACGCCAGTTCCCCATGATTGATCCGGAAAAACTTCGGCTTTTCCTCAGGATTTTCGTGAGGCTGCGGCGGTTAACTATGGGATGCAAACAACAGCCCCGAGCAAGGCGGTGCCCAAGGTGGGTGCGTTAACTGGTGGCATCATCTATGTGCTTCTAAGGATTGGCCGTGGATGCGTCAGGGAGAGACAAGACACCGGACATCGGATGAGTCTGCCTTACTTGCTCCTTGGCAACAATCAGTATTTGAGTCGGAGTAGGGATCACGATTGCGCATGACCCCCTCCACGGATCCGGACGAGCGGTTTTCCCGCATCCGGCTCTTGCCTTA
>Ga0209420_1001645_pt1 | contig 10443 bp, 11 predicted proteins | sample BlaSpr_A8_OM1_O1_FD_187972 | JGI IMG/M metagenome (GOLD analysis project Ga0209420, IMG submission 187972) | Forest soil microbial communities from Thunder Bay, Ontario, Canada - Black Spruce, Ontario site 2_A8_OM1_O1 (SPAdes) (version 2) | ecosystem: Environmental > Terrestrial > Soil > Boreal...
TCTTCGTGGTGTTATCGCATGCTCGACGCCGGGTGCTGCACTTCCAGGTGACCGAACATCCCAGCCAGGATTGGACGATGCAGCAGATCCGGGAAGCGTTTCCCTGGGACCAAGGGTGCCAATATCTTCTGCGCGACCGCGATGCCATCTACGGGGATGACTGGGTAGAAATGACGAAAGGCCTGGGGATAGAGGAAGTGATTACCGCGCCGCGATCTCCATGGCAGAATCCATTTTTGGAGCGGTTGATCGGTTCCGTTCGCCGGGAATGCTTGGACCACATGATCGTGTGGAATGAAAGATCGTTGCGCCGGACTCTGCGAAGTTATTTTGCCTACTACCAGGACTCCCGAACTCATCTGGCGCTGGCCAAAGATGCTCCGGAATCGAGAGCCGTGGAGAAGCCAGAACGCGGGCGCATCGTAGTGATTCCTCAGGTCGGAGGACTTCATCATCGATACCAACGCCACGCCGCTTAGAGTTAGTCGGTCCTCGGCGACGATAGCTTCCGTTCGTCTTATGAACCAAAGCAATCTCGTCACGAGCCGAGACCGGATTGTTCTCTGCACTCCCCGCTTTGCGATTCAGAACGCCGTTGCATCGTTGCATCGCCGCTGCACGGTTACATCGATCAGTTTCTCCAGCAGAGAGTGTCGGCATCCAGACGAGATTTTCGCGTTTTCAGCTCGGACGGAGTTTTCGATAACCACAGCGTTTCCGATATAGACTTCCGCTTCATAGGACTGAAAAACGAGTTTTGTGCTTGGTGGAAATGGTTTCTATCCCTCTTGAAGCAAGATTGGAAACTGTCCGACTATCCGATCTCAGTGCGTGAGCACGAGATTGATACGAGCTATGTCGGTACCCGTTTGAAACAGCACAGGTATACCGCCCAGATCGTGAATTGGTGGGTGATTAGCGGCGGGGGTAACACACAGCTCGAAGCCCTTCAGGAATTACAGAAGCGCTTCGCAACAGTGACGGCTGAAAAAGCAAAGGATGGGAAAAAGCTCCCTCGGCCGGGCACACACGTAGAAATCGAGTTTGCATCAAGGGATAGGGTCGATGCTCATGCAGAACTAGCGGAAGACTTCATTCGCCGTGTGCTGAACCTCGATTGGGCATTTGTGTCCGACGAGTCGAGCCTAAGGGATTTTCATAGCTCTGATGACAACCATGACTTGATTGCGAAGATCAACGTAGTCTACGGTGTCGACGTGTCTGATATTGAGTCCGCGAGCTTTGGCAGATTTTGGATCGCACCGCCGGCAGGATGGAAAATCGGAGATAAGACGGGTTCTGGAGAGCGGGGGACGACGAACGTTCTTGCCATTATTTGGCCACCTCACGAGGCTCCGGTCCTAGTCTCCGTCTACCTGACGGGTGCCCTCCCCGATTCGGCACGGCGCAATGAGATCATCGCTGCAGTCGGAAGAAGCGTCGCTGCGATGAGGTAATAGTGGTTTCTCGGGACGGGTAGGGCACCAACGATCAAGGTGAGATCGCCGGCAACTACATCCTGCACAACGAGTCTCAAGGTTCGTTTCTGGTCACTCTGCCAACACAATAAAATTCGAGGGATCAGACAGACGGGTGGGTATGTGAACGGTGGCCCACTCAAGTTCTGACGGGTGGCCCATTCAAGCCCTCTTTTGGCTTGAGTGGGATATCTGAAGGAATGTCCACCCCTACGGCTTCATCGGATCCACATTCTCCAACTGCGTATAAGTCCCGCGCAAATATAGGTTCGGATTGATGTCGTTGGGGTTCTGCAACAGGATGTTGTTCGTGCCATCCTGCTGCCACGCACCGGTTCCATATTTATTGGTGACGGTGCTCACCACCCCAGTCTGCGGATTGCGCACGAGTTGGTTATCTCCGGCGTACAGAGTGTAGGCCAGAGCGCTGCGGTTCATATAATCCATGTGCTGGGCAAATTGCTGTTGGCCGGCGTTGAAGCGGTCATTTTGCCCCTTCTGGAAATTTGCGTTGCTCGTGTTGAGTGTATTTCTCAACGCTGCGGCGTTTTGCATGATCTGGGCTTGAGCCGCCGCCGTCTGCCGGTTCAGCATTGCCTGGTTGGCCGCTGTGTCGCTGGCAAGTTTTTGTTGGAAGCGTTGCATCCACTCCGGTGTCGACTGGTAAGCGCCGGCAAGCATTGGGACAAGCATACGCAACACGTCGTCGAGTTGACCCTTGGGCGCTCGAATCGTGCGAACGCTCGCGTAAGTAGTCCAGGTGAAATTTTCCGGACGGCGGGGAAATATGTCCTTGGTTTTATACGTCTGCTGACGCACCTCAAAATACTCCTCCATCGCCTGTCCGCGGAAGGCGTACTGGATACGGCTGCAGACCGCGCCACCGCTGTCCGGAGCTGTGCCAAACGCGGCCATCGACCGTTGGTTATAAGCGTTGATCTGCTGTTGCCATTGCTCGGCATCGTCGCTGGGCCCAATCCGACCGACGATGGGATCGGGCCGCACTAACGGCGCGGCATATTCCAGAAACTCCTCTGGACTTACCGGCTCCATGGTCTTGCAATGGAAGCGGCGGAAGTTTTCCATGTGGCCGGGATTGCTGGCCCAGTTCGAGGCAAAATCGGGCATCATCTGCGCGCCATAGAGCCCGTCTGGGCTGGAAATTCGCCACGCCAGCGTGGGAGCCAGCCCGCAACTGTCGTCCCGAATGATAATGCCGTCAAAGTTCCAGTCAGCAGGAATTTGAAAACGTGCCGCCACAATTCCCCACGCAGGGTCCTCTATCTCAGCCCATCGCGTGCGATTGCCGATGTTCACTCTTCCCGGGGGTGCGCTTTGCATCGCGCGGCTTGGCTGCGTGACCTTGGTTCCGAAATCCTGGTTTGTGGAACTCCGGTTCTGGAAATTCTGGCTTTCGGAATCCTGCGTCGGGCGAGGACTCGAATTGATGGCAGCCTGCCCCGCGAACCACAGCGTCCCCGGCATCGCAGACAAAGCCGGAGTCGCAGCCTGTAATTCGCTCTGCGGAACCGAAGACTCGGCAACATAAAACCGTCCGCCCGGAGCCGCAATCGCAATCACCACCAGCGACACACCTTCGCCGTTCTCATCGACTCCCGTGAAATGCCCGATGGCGATATCTAAGCCGTTCAACCTGTCGGGATCATTCTGCAGCATCTGAAAATTCTGGTACTGCGATCGAAGATGCCCCGCTACACTCTTCACCACGTCGGTTGGCTGCCTGCCATCGCCCGAATACGGCGCCAGAAAAGCCCAGCTTCTGCCCGGCGACTGGATATTTACTCCGGAGGCGTTCTCCGGACACTTTCCCCGGCCATAACAACCGTGGTTTGGTTTCGCCGACCACCCTTGCGGAATCACGATGTTGAAAGCACCGTTCGCATCTTTATATAGCGTGCCGCCGGCAGCCTGCTGAGGATTAAAACGATCTTGCCCGGTCTGTTGCCGGTCGGACCGTGGCGGCGTCGGATCATTGCTCTGATAGACGTTCGAACCGGAGTTCGTCTGAGCGGCAAGGGGCGTGCCCATGAAAATCACGGCAATTGCGACAGCCACTCGGCCTTGCCCGAACGCGATGATCCGTGTACCTCGGCTAACCGACATGGCAAAATCCTCCTGAATTTCCTCTAACCCAGCTACTGGACTGCTCAGTGCGAGACCGAAACCGGCCCTTCTCCGCTGCCCTCGCCTGACCTAACCTGGCTGCCCTCAGGCGGCAGCACAATCGCGCTCACAATCAGCACCACAATCGCCGCAACCAGTACGGCCAGAACCCGTCCCAGCGGACTGCTTCGAAATCGGGCTCCAGCCGTTCGTCGGCACCCCGGGACCTCACAGGATCCTAGCAGGCGGGCGGCACTTGACATAGTGCGGGCGCCCGCAGGCGTTCGTAAAACCGCAAAACCAACTTTCGTTTGAGGCGGGTTACTTCCGGTTTGCCTGTCATCCAACCGGAATCCGAATCCAGTCATTTCGGTTGATGACCGGTCTCGCCTGTTGCGTTAGTTGATTTATTGCAGCTTCGCGAACTCGGCCTTGGCTTGCTTCAGAATGGGGAGGTCCGAGTCGGCATTCTTCCAGTTTGCAAACAGGGTCGCGTAGGCTGCGCGGCTTTTGGCAACGTCTCTCTGCATCGCGTACGCACGGGCCAGGCCCAGTTGCGACATTACCAGTATGGGGCTCAAAGGGGACAGTCCGCGATGCGCCAGAACCGCGCTGAATTCCCCGGCGGCGTCTTCGTAGCGCCGGAGGCGAGGTAAGCCAACGCACGAATGTAGGTTGGAACGAGCTCGGCAATAGTGCCGAACTCGAAAGGCTTTACCCGATCAAGGGTACGCAAAGCGGCATCGGCCTGACCAACACTTAACTGAGAAGCGACGAGGACAAGCGGTGTATCCAATTCATTCAGAAACGTGTCGGCGGGATACTCGTGAAGCAGGTCACTGATAGTCTTCTGGGCTTCCCGTTCCTCACCGTTCAGGACCATGACTCTGGCTGTGCGTTGTTTGATTTCTCTTGAATCGGACAACTGCAGCGCCTGGCTGAGGGTTTTCCCGGCAGCGGAACCCTGACCGTAGAGAGCTTCGCCTCGTGCGAGATCGACCAGCATGTCGGCCGCGACCTCCGACAAGCCAGACCCGACCGAAATGCTTACACCGCGTTGTGCCCGTTGACGGGCGCTCTCCAGACGCCCACCGTGGAGTTCGATCATTGCCAGGTAAGCCACTACAGATGGATCATCGGCGTTCTGTTCCATCCAATTCCGCTCTCTGTCGAGCGTCGCTTGATCGGACCGCAGCAGCGCCAACTGGTAGCGCTCTGCATGGTCATGGGGACTCATGGGCTGATCGGCCGGAATGACCCGGAGGAGGGCTTCTGCCTCGTCGTAGCGGCCCTGTGCGCGCAGGACGAACGCCAAGTTGAAGAGTCCGCGCGGCACGGTGGGAAAAAGATCTTTGTTCTTCTGAAGCTCAACCTTCGCTTTCTCGTAGAGACCGAGCTGTTGATAAGTCAGCCCTAATATATTGCGGGGTGAAAACTCGTTGGGCTGCAGTTTTTCCGAGGTTTGCAAGACCTCAACGGCCTTATAGATCTCTCCGGTAAGTTCCAGGTAATAGCTCGCTTCAACGCGTGCTTTTTCGTTGTCGTGGAGTTTATCGCGTAGAGCGAAGGCGTGCCTGAGGTCGCCCGCTGCTCGCTTGGTTTCGCGCAGCTTGTGGTCCTCAAGCGACAGGGTCTCCCAGGCATCGGCAAAATTGGGATCGAGCTCCGTCGCGCGGCGGAGCATCGCCGCACTCTGCTTGAGCTCGGTTTCGCCGAGCCTATCGCTCACCAGGTAAGCCTTGTAGGCCGGCAAGGAAGCGGTAGGCAAAGGCGCCGGACTGTTGCTGGCAGAGTTGGGGGAACTGCCGGAAAGGTGGAGGCGGACGTTTGTAGCAAGCTGACTCGCCGCATGCATCACGTCGTCGTTGCTCATTGCCTCGGCGTGTTGTTGGGCCACAATGCCGCCTGAACTGCATTCCCGCACGAAGAGATCGAGCAAATAACCGTTGCCCTGCGGCTTAATTTCTCCATCCGTGAAGAACCTGCCCTTATCGCGTTCGCACAGCTGCCTGGCGAGGTCCGGAGTGAAGCGGTCATCCGGACTCTTCCCTATGCTCTGTAACAATTTCACAATGTCTTCGCCGTAGGAATCCACAACTTGAACAGCCGGGGAGCGGTTCAATTCATTGCCGACGATGGCGCGCAGCACATCGTCGAAGTCAGCGTCATTGGTGGAGTTGGTAAACTCCGCGACGTACAGCGGTACGCGGCTATTCACGGGCAGAGCCGACCGCGAGCGGTATCTGTAAATGCCGACGCCGATTGCGGTCAAGACCACAAACGCAGCAGCCGCCATGATCATCCCGTTGCGGATGCCCGGACGAGGATGCAGAGTGGTTTTCGCTCCGCTCAGGTTCTGCGTTGCCGTTACCCTTCCAGACTCCGAATCGCGCTTCACTCGCTGCAGATCCGCACGGATGTCGGCGGCGTGCTGGTAGCGCAGACTGCAGTCCTTCTCCAGCGCCTTGAGGATGACTGCTTCCAGAGCCGGTGCAACCTTTGCATTGATCTGCGATGGCGACACCGGTTCCTGGTGAAGAATCGCGCCGCATATCTCCCCGGCGCTTGCCCCATCGAAAGGCGGCTTGCCGGTTACCATCTCGTACAGCACCGCTCCGTAAGAGAACAAATCGGTTCGGGCATCGAGTTCTTTCGCCCGGACCTGCTCGGGCGACATATAGGCCACCGTGCCCAACAAGGCACCCTCGCTCGTCAGTTGTGAAGCGTCGGAGTCAAGCGTAACTGTTACGGAATCGCTTCCAGCCGAGGTGGGTTTACCTAGTATCTTCGCCAGTCCGAAGTCGAGGATCTTGGCGTGGCTTGCCTGAGTGACAAAGATGTTTGCTGGCTTGATGTCGCGGTGGATAATTCCGGCCGCGTGAGCGGCATCGAGTCCATCGGCGATTTCAATGGCCAGCGGCAGCAAAACCTCGGTCTCCAGCGGGCGCCCGGCAATGCGATGCTTCAGGGTTACACCCTGCAAAAACTCCATGGCGATGAACTGACGATCTTGATGACGGCCGATTTCATAGATGGTGCAGATGTTGGGGTGGTTCAGCGCGGAGGCGGCACGGGCTTCCCGCCGGAAGCGATCCAGGGACTGCGGGTTCTGCGCAACGTTGTCAGGAAGGAATTTCAGAGCGACGAAGCGCCCGAGGTCGACGTCCTCGGCTTTGTAAACAACACCCATCCCGCCACAGCCCAACTTCTCGACGACGCGGTAGTGCGAGATGGTCTCGCCAATCATTGGGCTGAAATCTTAGGACTGCGGCTAGGGCAAGTCAATGAAGGTGTGGAAGTTGGGCGACCTGCGGATCACTAACGAGAACGCCATTGTGTTCACAAAACAAGCCAGTTGGCGGTTCGAGCGAGCGTCGGTTTCGACCGGGCTCTGCCGTGTGAAAGCACACCCGAAATTATGGTCCATTAACAGTCCACGAATTGTTTCCGAACCTTACTAAAACGTTTCTGTAGCGCCATCCGTGCCCCGCGTTTTCTGTTAGTTACGAGTGAAATGGTCACTGTCACGGCAGAGGTCGCGAGTTCGAGTCTCGTCGTCCCCGCCATTCATTCTGAAGCATTTAGTGAATGGTCATTCCACTCCAGCTTACCCACAATTTCTGAAGGTGACGGGCCGGAAATCTGGCACCGCTAGTTGTTTTGGGTGTCTGACAAATTCCGGGCCTCGCCGCGACTGACTGCCTTCTATTTCGTTCCGAGGAAGCGCTCGACGATCTCCGGCAGCATCGGCTCGACGGCTAGCGTGTAGTGGGTGGTGTTCGACACGATTGCGAACTGGTTTGCGGGCCGCAGTGAGCCATCGCTCCCGGCATCGCGCTGGCCGCCTCCCAACGCCTTCCAGAACTCGACCATGTGTTCGGGCCGGATGCAGTCAGCGTCGGCAAAGACCAGCAGTGTGCGAGCCTGAAGCTTGGCGACGTCGGCGCTCCAGTCAAAGTTGCGCTTGGTCAGGTCACCGACCTTTCTGAAGAGGTTCGTCCAATCGACATCGGGATAGGCCTGCCCTAACGGCGTTGCCTTAACGCTACCGCCCAACATGGCAGCGTTGGCCTCCAACTGATTGAAGGCCGCCAGCACCTCCGGATAAGCTCCGTCCTGCCTCACCCTCGCGGCCATGAGCACGAGCCGGTCGACCACGTCCGGATGGCGGATGGCGGTCTGCAGCGCGACGAAGGAGCCCAGCGAGTAGCCCATTACGTCGGCCTTGCCGAGGTTCAGATGGCCGATCAGAGCGGCAATGTCGTCGCCCATCGTTTCACAGCGCAGTGGCCTGTCGGTGTCTGGCGTGCGCCCATGCGCCTGAAGATGAACGGCGATCACCTGCCGGCCCTTGGCCAGTTCGGCCAGATTGCTCCCGAAGCTGTCTGGGTTGATGCCCCCGTGAAGAAGAATGAGCGGCTTGCCGGCGCCATGCACGCTGTAAAAGATATGTTGGCCATTGACGTCGGCAAAATTCTCTTTTGACATAGTGGGGGTCTCCTTGGCTTGAACGGGAGGGATTGCAGTCAGCACTGCGGTCGCTGTGGCAGTCTTCAGGAAATCGCGTCTGAGCATAGGCATCGATTAAGCTCCTTTGAGGTTGGATTACAGTGCAGCCGTTCTAAAATCGTTCTCACGTCGCGCCGAACTGGCCAGCGCGGCGGTGATCGTGTGTGTCACCGTCATCCCTTCCATACGCCCGTGGCCGCGGTGTGGTCACGATCTGCCTGCGAGCAACTCATCCAGCTGCGCAAACTGTTCGGGCAGGCCTTCCGCCGAGCCGGCGAGGGCTTCGTCGCGGGCCGCTTTTGTGGGGTAGAGTTCGTGGAGGGTGACCAGCGTCTTGCCGGCATTTTCTTCGAACGTCACCGTGGTCACGGCGCCCTGGTCGCTTTCTTCATTCGTCCAGACGAGGCGCTTGTGCGGCGTCACTTCTCTGTACGTGCCGAAGAACGCCATCGGTTGATCGAAGGCCGGATGGCGGAACACGAAGCGATACGCGCCCCCGGTGCGCACATCCATGTCGCACGAGAGCATAGACATGCCCAACGACTTCGGAACCCACCAACGCTTGAACAATTCGGGTTTGCTCCACGCTTCGAAAACGATGTGCGCCGGCGCATTGAACGTTCGCGTTACGACGAGTTCGCGGTCGGCCTCGCGTTCCACGCCGGTGCGGTTCATGGCGGCGGGATTACCTTCTTTTCCTTCGGGCATCTGCCTTCTCCTTGCATTTCAAGTGCTCGACAATCTTGTCCAGCGCGTCGAAGCGTGCGCTCCAGAGTTGGCGGTGCCGCTCGATCCAGGCGGCCTCTTCTTCCAACGCGCGCGTGCCAAGCCTGCAGGTTCTGACGCGCCCGGCCTTTTCAGTAGTGACGAGCGCTGCCCGCTCCAACACGCCAACATGCTTCTTCATGCCCGTGAGGGTCATATGGAACTTTCCGGCGAGGTCCGTGATCGAAGCGTCGGCGCGGCTGAGCTGCTCCAGCACGCCGCGCCGGGTCGCGTCCGACAGCGCGGCGAACGAAGCGTCGAGGCGGGTTTCGTAATACTGAACCATATGGTTCAGTGTATAGCAGATCGACTTGCGGCGTGCAAGAGGAAAAACCTATGAGGCTGGTGCAAAGTTGGATTGGCACAGTCATCCGGGCGGTCAGGTTCTGCTGATCACCGAAGGTGCTGGCTACTATCAGGAACGACGGAAGCCCGTTCCAACTCCCAGAAGGCATTCTGACCGAAAAATTCTTACCCACCAATTTACCCACAGCGAACGGTTCCTACAGTCCCTTTCAGCGACTTGGCAGCCCCCGAGAGAACGTAAGTCGCTGATAAGACGTATATGCCTAGACTGTCACGGCAGCGTTCGGGCGAAATGCCTCGCTGCCCAGAACTGCCTGACCACGAAGTTCGCTCCTCTCCACCGGCTCCGGTAATCTCCGATACATTTGAGGTTTTCATCTGCCTGTCCTCCTCAGCCGCTCGGCTAGAAACGCTCCGCTTGCGCTGAGCGCCTGCCCGGTGGCGTTGAATCCGCCGATATCGGTAACGAATCCGTGCGGCATTCCCAACCAGATGTCGAGCTTTGCATCGACGCCAGCCGCAACGGCGCGTTCTACATAGCGCCGCGAGTCGTCGAGCAGCACCTCGTCGTCTCCAACGTGAATGCGGACTGGAGGTAGTCCGGTCAAATCACCGTAAAGAGGCGAGGCGAGCGGATTTCTCGGATCGGCCTCGCCCAAATAGGAGCGGACGAGATTGGAAGCCTGCGACTCGGTGAAGTACGGATCTGCTTCCGCTTTCGCCTTATAGCTTTCACCAGTAAGTGCGAGGTCAGTTATCGGCGAGAACGCGACAGCACCAAGTGGAGCAGAGTCACCGCCGAAGTTTCGTGCTGATGCAATCGATAGAAGCACCAGCGCCAGATTGCCTCCGCCGAGTCACCCGTAAGGGCGAGTCTGGTGGTTCCCTGGTCAACGAGTCCGCGATAACAAGCTTCGAGGTCGCGAACAGCAGCAGGAAACGGGTGCTCGGGAGCGAGCCGATAATCAGGGATGAAACATCGGTGCCCGCGGTCAAGGCGATGTGGCCGGCGAAGTTCCTGAAGGCCTGGGCTGTTCCCCAGTTGAACCAGTCGCCATGACCGGAATCGGTTGGCATACATTCCGACACACATATCGGACACTCCTCGACGAAACTGGAGCGCCGATGAAGGTGCAGCAGGAGCTAATGCGGCACGCCAGTATTCAGCCGACCATGAACGTTTATGGGCAGGCTCTATCGAGCACGAAGCGCCAAGCAAACAGCAAAGTCGTTCAGATGGTGCTCAAGCCGACAGTCTCGG
>Ga0209420_1001646_pt1 | contig 10436 bp, 12 predicted proteins | sample BlaSpr_A8_OM1_O1_FD_187972 | JGI IMG/M metagenome (GOLD analysis project Ga0209420, IMG submission 187972) | Forest soil microbial communities from Thunder Bay, Ontario, Canada - Black Spruce, Ontario site 2_A8_OM1_O1 (SPAdes) (version 2) | ecosystem: Environmental > Terrestrial > Soil > Boreal...
GCGGCTGCCCAGGCTCTCGAGCGCCGTCTCGATCTGCCCCACCTCGGAAAAGGACGCCATGCGGGCCGCGCGGGTGCGCAGCTCTCCGGGAGTCTGAGGCCCGCGGACGAGCAGCTCGCAGACGATCGCGAGCTCCTGCGGCGTGAACTTTAGTGGTCCGAACTCGGTGTTGCAGAACCGGTGCTGGTACTTCGGCACCCGACTGCCGAAGCCTGACTTCTCGATCACGAGGTGCTTCCTGATCAGATGATCCAGAGTGGTCTGAATCGCCACCTCGTCCCCCGACATGACCGGATCGCGGTTACTCTTCTGGTTACACGCATTGACCAGTGCGTTCAATGACAGCGGATACTGGTCGGGTGTCGTTATCTGTTTCTCGATGAGGCAGCCGATAACGCGCGCCTCGATTGGCGAGAGCTCAATGTTCATGGCCAGCGACTATCACAAACGGGAGCAGGGTTCGCCCTGCTTGGGGGAGCCAACATGATCGGTATCTTATTGGCGCAGTGTCCGCTTTCACAAACTACGAACGACCGCTCCAGCTCTTAGGGGGACCTGACCTGCAAACTTGAGCTCATCAGTACGACGACATAGGGATTCCACGTCGACAGAACGTAGTAGAGATCGAGCCGCCGTTCGTCTTTCGAGCTGCCGTGCACTTTGGTCCAGCGCTCTATCACATACGGCGCATATGCCCCGCCGCGTACCGCGGACGGGTCCTTCTGGCCCTTGCCAATCACCGGCCCGGCGAGCCCATCGCCGGGACTGATCCGCGGATCATGAATGAATCTGCCCAGCGCGCCATCGGCCTCCACATTGAACAGCAGCTGCGGGGCACTCCAGGGGCCCCATGGCGTCGTTGAATAGGAAAACAGAATGCCCGCCTGCGCCGGCACCCGGCTGTCATAGGTCATGAGCCACAGCTTAAGTTCCTGACACCAGATCACCGACACGTCGCCCAGCGTGCCATTCGTGATGATCGGCGTGGCCGCTGACTCGCGCGGCTCCCAACGCGGTGCGCCCCGCGAATCCAGGCCTGCGTAATACAGCACACCCTTACCACTCTCAAACTGCGCCGACGGCACAATCGACAGATAGGCATCGCTGTGCCGGTAATAGCCGGTGCCCCAGGTCATAACAAATGGGCCGCCCTCCGGCAGTCCCGGAATTGGCCCGGGCTGAGTATGCATCGACATTTTGATAAATTTGCCCTCCGGACGCTGCGAGATCGTGCGCAGTGGCTGAAACCCGCGAGGTGTCACCGGGAGGGCGACGCGGGTCAGCACGGCACGGTCAGTGCTCCGGTCTTCCGAATGCTCGGTATCCACCACCACATACATCTGGTCGTTAAGGCTGATGCCTGCGGCAGGTACCTCAAAGGCCCCCATGCTGATACCGGGCGGTTGAACGGTCAGGTATACGTGCGGGCTCTGTGTCAGGAAGTCGAGCCGCACACCGCGTTCCGGATCCGCGCCATCAAGGTCCGCGGCGGTGGTTGCTATAGAATCGAGCGCGCGATTGAGAGCGCCTACCGTGTCGCCAAACAGAAAATATATCTTCCCCCGATGCTCGAATGAATATCCCAGGTCGGTACCCTGGAGTTGGTAACGCGACTCTGTGCGACTTAGCGTCGGCTGGTGAGTCTGCTTATCCAGCTCCCCGATCAGCTGATTGATCTTATGCGTCGAGCCAGGCAAGTAGGCGAGTGTCGCTCCGTGCGTCGTGCTCTGGCCGGAATCCGCGCTGGCCGAGCCGTCGCGTACGCTCGGTGAAGTTGTGCCGGCAGGCGGCCCGGCCGGTGCGCTCGGGACTTGGCCGAAGTCCGGCCTGGCTGCTTTACACGCGGCTACCAGCTGCGGGGCCACGACCGGCAGTGGCCGGCTTAACCGACCGGGTTGCGCCGCCGCTTGCATGATCGGTTGGATACAATCGTGCTGCAATCCATTGCCGCTCTGTGCCGCGCCCTGCACAAAGCCCGCGTTCTCACACAGCTGCCGGATCGTTGCACAGGGGCTCTGCGCCCATACGGCGTGCGTCGAGCACAGCAAGACAGCAAGTCGCGCGACTCTTATGCCCCGTGCGTCGATCTGCACGCCTTGCCGGCAGCACCGACGGAGACCCCCAGGTGCAGCGGAGCGGGACTGTCGGTCCCATTTGGTGCGCTGATGGCGTCGCAAAAATTGCACCATAGGTGGGCACTCCCCGTCGCCTAGGTTCCCGTAAGTGTAGTGACTGGATTTCTGAAGCCGCCAACAAAAACGCCCGCATCTGCGCCGGCGTCTATATCAACCGCCAGCTTCGATCAGTTCTTGCGCTCACGGCGATCTGAGAGGCTGTTACCGCTGCAGGCATACATCGACGTCGCTGTGGTGCAACGTCATCGGAATCTCCTAGAGCCCGGCCCGGGGGGAATCGGCGCCAGGAAACGACGGCTTTGGGCAATCCAATTCGATGAGGCTAATCATCGGACTTTGCGCCGAACTGGGCCCGTCGGCGCTCGACAGCTCGATTTTCCGTGCGCTTCCGGTCTTAACGCAGAGCTGCCCGTCACGAACGTCAGCTATCAAGCATTCTAATCTGGAGTCGCGCGCCTAATGCGCCTCACCCATTCACGATGAGAATGAGGGCTGAGGGGCTTCGCTGGGGGAGGGTTTCCGCGAGTGGAGCGAGCGTCATGCGATGACTGGAAATGGGCTGACTGCGGCCGGAGCAGGCGCGTAGAATTTGTCGAACGCGATTCGAGCGCTGCGGGCTAAGGTGGCCGCAGCGCCCAGAACAAGGTACATGGGCATGACGATCCGATACGGCTCGAGTTACCGTTGGGCGGCGCCCACGCGCGCCGCCTTGTCGGTCCTCGGCGCGACGCTGCTTCAGGTCGCCCCCTTCGCAGCGGCCGAGCGCGCGCTCGCCGCAGATCCCCAGGTGCATCTCACGGTGCTCGACACCGATGCGCGCATCTCGCGCAAGTCGTCCTATACCATCACATGGACCAGCGCGGACATTCCTGCGAACACGGCTCTCAGCCTGCGCCTCTATTGGAAGATGGCGGATTCGGGGGTGCGGATCGGTGGCGTCGTGCAGCCGGGCGACACGAGCCGCTTGCTCACCACCGTGTTCGACGCGGCGACGACGAAGGCGTTCCTGGAGAAATTCAAGTCGAACGCCACCGTCAGCACGATCGAAACCGGCAAATACGTATGGGACGTCGCCAAGTTCTGTGCCCAGAACACCGAGCAGGGCCACAGCGTCTGTGACAGCGCGCCGTCGTACCAGCTGCAACTCATCCTGCGCGCATCGAACGATCCGTGCGCGGACAACATGCGCTGCAGCAAGCCGCGCACGCTCTTTAAGACCGAACTGAGCCGCGGGGCGATCTCGTTCGGCGAATGAGGGCGGCGCGCGGCGCAACGCGATGAACGAAGGTCCGCCTCGGCGCAAGGGTTTCTACTCTGGCAACCGACCGCTATTGGACCCGGAACTGCCTGTCGTGAATGGCGGCTATCTTGAAGCGAAAACTACGATCTAGTTCGATCTCCCTGGCGTCTCGACGGCGAGCGCACCCCTTCGCAGCGGGGGTGCCGACGTCACGACAATCTCAGGTGGCTGAAAATTTCGCGATGGCGTCCGCATGGATGCCGGCGCAGTCGATGATCGGAAAGTCTGTGTCTCGTTCGTTGAAGGCCAGTGCGAGGTCGGTGCCTCCGAGCATGATTGCCTCGACGCGAGCTTCCTTAAGCAACCTTTTGCTGACCGCGGCGAAGACCGCGCTCTGAGCTTCTGTAACGATCCCGGACGCTGCCATCGCAACATAGGCCTGGTGCACCTCTTCCAGATCCTGGCCGCCGGGCGGGACGATTTCCACGCTGGAAACGCCTCCATAGAGGCGCGTCTCCATGACCGTGCGGGTTCCGAGGATGCCGATCCGTTTGAAGGCTCGTTGTTCAATGGCTCGGTTAACTTCGGAGATCATGTCAACAACGGGTAGCACGGACGACGCCTTGAACGCGTCGATACAGAAGTGGCCGGCGATGGATGTGATAGCGACACACTCGGCCCCCGCCGCCGCCAAACGGTTAGTCAACTTCACAAAGATGGCGACTTGGGTAGCGGCGTCATTACTCGCGAGATTGCCGAGGAGCGTTGGTGTGTCGGCATGTACGATCGTCAGCTCAAGCGCCGCCTTCTTGCTGGCAAACGTTGAAATCAGGCGCCGATAGTAGAAATCAGTCGCCGCAGGGCCGATCCCTCCGATTAGGCCAATATGCATTTGCCAGCTCTCCAATCAATGCACGGTCGCGGCATGCCTTTGGACGCCCCACCACCTCTCTCTATTGCGGGTGGCCCATGGCCTGCGGAGCCGCATCGCTGTTCCAGGTATCGCGAATATAGAGCCACTTGCCGTTGACCCTGCGCGAAACTGACAGGAACTTTCCGGTACTCGTCGCACCATTGGCCGCGGTGTCCTTGGTCCTGCCCGACGACCAACCCAGATTTCCCGATACCCCCTGTGTGGACTCTACGATTACTCCCGCATCGCCCGGCTTCAGAGTGGCGATATCAGCCGTGAAATATTTGCGAATGGCGTCGCGGCCCTTGGGCGCCGGAGCGTTTTCCGGCAGCAACACCGCGTCCTCTGCGTAAAGCGCGACCACCGATTCGATATCGCCCTTATAGTAGGCTCGCATAAAGGTCTGGTCAGCGGCGCGAAGCGCGGCCTCATCTGCGGCGGAGTCGGTTGCGGTCGTCGTGGACGCGGAGGCAGCAATGGCAACAAGACCCAATGCGGCCACCGTGGTTCTCCTTGCAATCTGCATAGCAGTTCTCCTTGTTGCTCTTGAGGTGAAGAAATGGAGCCTTGCTATATTAGCCTCTCTAATTTGTGTAATCAGCGTCAGCTTACCGGAGCCTGTGAGTGGCCGCTTTACGGCAGGCATTTCGGCACACTCACTGACGGGTGGTTCGATGCTTGGATAGGAGGTGTCGCCGGAGAGAGCGGTCTTGCGAGCCAGCGCAGCCATGTCGCCCACTGCTTCAGCTACGGAGTGAAGTGCCACTGGCATGGCGCGCGCATCGCCATCCTCGAGCATCACCTCAATGTAGCCGGCGACCTCGGTGCGACCTAAATATGTGCGCGCACCCAGTGGATGATATCTCCCTTGCCCATCGCGCCTGCCTTACGCGCAACTTCGCGACCGGATTTGAAGAGGATCAAGGTGGGAATGCTGCGAATACCAAATTCGCCGGCGATGTTCTGCGCGGTGTCCGTGTTGAGCTTAGACAGGCGTACCTTGGGTTCCAGCTCTGCAGCAGCTTGGGAGTACTGCGGCGCCATCGCCTGACAGGGACCACACCAGGAAGCCCAGAAGTCCACGACCACCGGAATGTCATTACGCTCGACGTAACGGCGGAAATTGTTCCCGGTGAGCTCGATCGGCTGACCCGTAAACAACGGCTGATGGCAATGCCCACACTTCGGTGTCTCGCCGAGGCGCGTGGCGGAAGCTCGGTTGATCGTGTCGCAGTGGGGGCACACGATGTGGGCTGCATCTGACATTCAGTTTTTTTAGGGACGCGACAGCGGATTTCAAGGGGCGGGCGCGGGTGCCGGCGAGAACCAGCCTTATCTTGTAACTTATTGATTTTAAATTGGACGTGACGGAATCGAACCGTCGACCAGCGGATTAAAAGGCCAAGCGTCACACCAACAGGCACACCTACCACCTGTAGACAAAGCGACTCACTGGTGCGCGGGCGTGCTGCTTGGTGGGGTTTTGAGGCAGCAAGTGTCCCAAAAATGTGACAAATAATCTGCCCGTATATTGTGTAGAATCGTGTGTGGAGGTTCACACATGGCGACCAATCTCTCGATCGATCCTGATCTTCTCGAGCGCGCACTCGAAGTCAGCGGCGAGCGGACAAAAAAAGCCGCCGTCACCAAAGCGCTGCAGGAATTCATTGCCCGGCGCAAGCAGAAGCGCTTGTTGGATCTAATGGGTAAGCTCGAGTGGGATCAGAGTTATGACTACAAGTCGGAGCGCTCACGCAGTTGAGTCTCCTGGTTGATACCAGCGTCTGGTCTCTGGCGCTGCGACGTGATGGGCCTTCGTCTGCTCCACAGGTCATCGCTCTAGCTGAGGCAATTGCGAACGGCGAACCGATCCTCACCACAGGGCTAGTACTGCAGGAGCTACTGCAAGGTTTCTCGGGGCCAAAGGCGCGTCAGCAGATTCTGGATCGGTTCTCCGCACTTCCCCTCCTCATCCCCGATCGAGCTGATCACGTCGAAGCCGCGGCGCTTCGCAACACCTGCCGTCGTCACGGCGTTCAGATTGGCACGATAGATGCGCTCCTGGCGCAATTATGTATCCGCCACAGCTTATCGATGCTGTCGAGTGATCGGGATTTTCAGGCTGTAGCAAATCATTGCGCCCTACGGCTCCGGCAGCTTTGATCGCGCCTGAGGCCCGAAGCTGCTCAATTGTGCCTGGCAAGCCGCGACCTCTCGGCCGAGCTTCTTGTTCCGCGCTGGCTACCTGACCGTATGTTTCCAGGAAGGGAAATCAACTCCGGTTTCCACAGGATCGTATGATCATTCGGCCACGCCGACCGCATTCACGATGTGCTGGCTCATCCTTGAACAGTCGTCCGCTCATGTGCGCACCGGCACGTCTCATCGGCTGGCGGAGGCGGTCGCAACATTCGGGTTGCTCTTTGTCATCCTGGGACATCGACGAGCACAGGATGCTCCCTGGATGGTCGCCGCCTGGATCGGCGGAGCGTATTGGTTCACCGCCTCGACTTCCTTCGCCAACCCCGCGATCACCATCGCCCGCTCCCTTTCTGATGCCTTCTCCGGAATCCGACCCGTCGACGTGCCCGGCTTCCTTGTCGCCCAGCTTGCGGGCGCGTTTCTCGCGCTCCTGGTGAGCAGATCTTTGTTTGGCGCGGATCGTCTAAAGGTCGTGGGTGAGTCGCTTGTAGGGGCATCCTCCGATCCGGCAGGTGTCCGGCCTACGTAAGCGCCATGGTCGCGACGCTCACTGCGACGCAGAGTGCCACGACGAGAATTGGCTGCACTCTCCATCGCTGCAACAGCAAGAAACCAGTGACCGCAACGGCAACATCGCCGCTACCCCGAATTCCCGTAGTCCACACGGGGTTGTAGAACGCGGCGCCGAGAACTCCGACCACCGCTGCGTTGATACCGGCGAGTATCGCCGGCGCTGTGGGCACCTGTGCGAGCCGATTCCAGAGCGACATTCCAGCGATCGCCAGCAGCAGGCCCGGAAGGAATATCGCAACCAGTGCGACGATTGCCCATGCCGCAGACGCATGCGCCGGAGCGCTCACGGCACCGAGATATGCCGCGAAAGTAAACAACGGACCCGGCATGCCCTGAGCGAAGCCGTAGCCCGTGAGAAAGTCCTCGTCCGAGATCCAGCCACTCGGAACCAGTGCGTCACGTAAGAGTGGCAGCACGACATGGCCCCCGCCGAAGACGAGCGCGCCGGCGCGATAGAAGATGTCGGCGAGGCCGACCGCCCCGTGACGGTTGAGCAGTGCCAGTGCTGGCAGGGCGACAAGGAGCACGCAAAAAACCGAGACTATTATCCACGCAGTGCTGATGTTAAGACCTGCAGGCGGCGTGAACTCCGGCAGCCGTACGCTCCGACACAGCAGCCAACCACCAACTGCTCCTAGGCATATGACTGCAATTTGCATCGGCCCGCTGCCGTGCAAAAGCAGCAACACGGCCCCCAGCAGCGCAATGGCGGTTCGCTGCCGATCCGGGCACAAGCTGCGGGCCATGCTCCACAGCGCCTGTGCCACAACTGCGACCGCAGTGAGCATGAGGCCGTGCACGACCGCTTGCATCATCGGACCTTGTAGTCGCGCTGCGAGCATCGCGAAGGCGTACATCAGCAGCGCCGACGGAAGCGTGAAGGCAGCCCACGCCGCCAGGGCACCGAGCCAGCCGGCTCGGTGATAACCAATAAGAAAGCCGACTTGGCTGCTGGAAGGACCTGGAAGAAGCTGGCACAGTCCGATAAGGCCGGTGTATTCCGATTCACTGAGCCAGCGCCGCTGTCGCACGTACGTCCGCTCGAAATAGCCGAGGTGTGCAATGGGACCACCGAAGGAAGTCAGGCCGAGTTTGACGGCGACGCGAAATACTTCGGCCGCTGAGCCCGGCGCATGAACTGCAGGGGCGTCATTCATCTGATACAGTCGATCACTGCGATCCGACATCGAGCTGTCGAAGAGCCTGCTCGACTCCACTGGTGCCGGTCGTTGCAACTCATCTCGCCCGACCCGGGCCGGGGGAAGACGCCACGGCGGCTTTGGTACACGGCATTTCTGCCCCACACGTGTGTTCCTTGCAATCTGCGCTCCCAGATGAGCTTGCGTCTGGCGGCAGGTCGAAATCCGCCGCGCACAGTCAAAATACACTCCGCTCCTTAAGGTGTGCACTTCACCGCAAGTAGGCTCGGTACCTCAGCATGGCCCCTCCAGGAACTGGGACCACCGAGAGGTGTGCGTCCTCGTGGGCCCGATCGTTGCGATGCATAGAGAAGTTCGCACTCGCACTACCCAAAGCCGCTCCGGCAACGGCGTCGGACAACCAATGTGCGTCGTGCTTGAGGCGCTCGTAGCTTGTGAAAACGCCGAGCCCGTAGCCGAGCACGCGCCTGATCCAACGGAACTCGTCGTTACCCGACTCAGCGAGCACGGTGCCGACGGCGAATGCAGCCGTTGCGTGCTCGGAAGGAAAGGATTTTCCCCCATGTTTGAACCATTCGTTGGGGTCACTGGTCTCATCCGGGCCCTCGCGCGCGATCGTATACTTGAGCGCATAGGCGGTAACCGTGCTCAGACCCGCCGCTTCGAACATGGTCCATGCCTCGTGCCGACCATCGTTGTCGTCAATCAGGCCGGCATACGCCCAAGTTGCTCCGAGCACCGCCACGGTTGGGATCGCATCGTGCACATCATCTGAGTTGATGGTCTGACCCTGCGCCAGGTTCTTGACGAAGTGACTCCGCACCTGCGAGTCGTAATGGTGGGCGGCGCCAATCGCCACTAGCGTGCCGCCAAACCAAGCCCAATCCGCGGCGTCCCAACGCAAAGGGGCGGTGAAATAGAGCTTGATGTCGGTGACGAGTCCCCCGCGCGGTTCATCGGCAGGAATAGCCTGGGCCACTGACTCCGGAGTAGGCCCTTCACTTCCCATCTGCGCAAGGCTCTCGGCATCCACGAGGAGAATTAGCAGAGCGAAAACTACGCTACGCCCTATCGGAATCCCCAAGTAGGCTCCTTCCTCCGCCGTGCGATAAATCGTTTTTCTTGTGAATGCATCTAGCGCAAAGACCAATAGCGCACCCCCTGCGCCTCAAGAAACTCCTCTGCGCCCCTGCCCCGAAGCATTGCGAAGGTCGCCAGCATGCCAGCTTCAACACAAGTCCCTGCTGCGACTGTGACAGAGCGCGGCACCCGAGGAACCGGCCAGCCGGTGCGCACATCGAGAATATGGCTGTAGCGAATGCCGTTGCGTTCAAGGAAGCGGCGAGTATCCCCGCTTGTAGCGAGACCCCCGCGGCTGAACTCAAGGAGCAAGCGCGCCTCCCGTTCCGTGTCCGGACGCTCGACGCCGACCTGCCACGGAGCCTGAGTCGGGGCACGGTTAGTCGCGAGATCCCCGCCGAAGTTCACCAGCACGGCTCCGAGGAATTGCGTGCATAGCATAGCGAGCACGCGATCGACCGCGTACTCCTTCCCGAACCCTCCAAAGTCGACCTCCATCCCGGGGGGAACAGTGATTTGCGGTGAGCGCCACTGAAGCTTCTCGAATCCGATGAGGGGCAGAAGGCGGGCCACGGCCGCCACGTCCGGGACTCGATCCGATCCGTCAAACCTCCAGCAGCGACGCAACACACCGGAGGTGACATCGAAGCGCCCCTCAGAGAGGGCGTGGCACTGGGCGGCATAATCGATGAGCGCAGCGGTCTCCTGATCAACAGCCACTGGATTACCCTCACTGCGGTTGATTTCGCTGACAACGCTATCCTCGCGATAGCGACTGAATTTCCTCTCGATACGCCAAGCCTCATGAGCCGCCGCGCGGGCAAGTTCCGCCACCTCTTGCATGTCAGCCGTCTCGAGCAGCACCTCGCATGGACTCGCCATCGCAGTGAAGCACACCGCCGTTATATCATCCCCATGCACGGCGATTTGGAAGTCCGGTGCATTCGGAGCAGCACCGGCTATCCTGGCCGCCGTGCTCATGCTAAAACTGCAGCCGCCAGCTGAGCTGCGCGATGGTTGCCGTGAGGTTGGGATTCAGGTTCAGGCCCTGCAGCTGTGGCAGAGCGCTCGACTGATCGCTCGGTCGCTGCTCATACTCCTCGAGTCGCAAGCTCACCTCGCCGTAGCGACCG
>Ga0209420_1001647_pt1 | contig 10431 bp, 6 predicted proteins | sample BlaSpr_A8_OM1_O1_FD_187972 | JGI IMG/M metagenome (GOLD analysis project Ga0209420, IMG submission 187972) | Forest soil microbial communities from Thunder Bay, Ontario, Canada - Black Spruce, Ontario site 2_A8_OM1_O1 (SPAdes) (version 2) | ecosystem: Environmental > Terrestrial > Soil > Boreal...
AAGCCGCCAGCCTCAGTTTGCGAGCCGTCCTCCCACGCTTCCACGGCATGGAGAACTCTCACGGCAGTCTCGGCCGCGCCATGCTGGCCACGCGAAAGAACGCCAGAAGCAAGAGGGCCGCAGGGCCGCCGAAGCCCGCGCCCCCGCTTTTCACTTCACTCCGGAACGGTATGCAGCACCTGGCCGAAGCTGTGGTTTCGCGGCTGACGCCAGCATCGCTGCTGACCAATGCTCCAGTCGAGTCCGTTCAGCCCGAAGCCGGAGGGTGGGTCGTCTCGGCAGGGATGCAATCCGGCCATTTCGATGCTTTGATTGTCGCGCTGCCCGCACCCGCCGCGGCCCAGGTGCTTGGTATGGCGAGCCGGGAACTATCCGTTGAACTCGGTGCCATCAAGTACAGCTCCTCCATCACCGTGGGCCTCGGCTATGATGGCGCTGTCCGCCAGTCTCTTCCACCCGGTTTCGGATTTCTCGTACCGCGCAGCGAAGGCAAGCGCCTTCTAGCCGCGACTTTCGTTCACAACAAATTCCCCCACCGCGCTCCCGAAGACCGTGCCTTGCTGCGTTGTTTTTTCGCCGGAGTAAATGCTGAAAGCGTCTGGTCGCTGGCCGAAGATCAGATCATCGGAATCGTATGCAACGAACTGCAGCAGATCCTCGGCCTGCGCGCCGAGCCACTCTTCGCCCGCGTCTACCGATGGAAGTCCGCCATGGCGCAGTACGGCGTCGGACATCTCGACCGTCTCGACCGCATCGAACGCCTGCGCCGCCAATTGCCCGGGCTCGCTCTCGCCGGCAACGCCTACCGCGGCATCGGCGTCCCTGACTGCATTCGCTCCGGCCGCGACGCCGCAGCAGAACTGTTCAAGCCCTAGACTAGCCTAGGGCGCCGGATTGCAGGATCGTAGTTGGCGTGAAAAGCTGGCAGAAGGCGAAGGAGATCGTCGCCGCAAGGATCAGTGACGAATTCGCCTGTCGGAAGAACTCCACGCTGAGAGCCCAGGAACGAGAGCCTCTGGAGTCAAATTTCTGCCCTGGACGATTCGAGATGCGGCACGAATCGAATCGGTGACAGCGCCAAAGAGTGTTGCCGCTGCGCTTTCGACGGCGCGAACACTGTGGGCGTGCAACTCGTGCCAGATTTTCCTGACCCATTCCGCGCTTCAATCAGCGATTCTCTCTGCGAAAGTGTCGATCGTGTCATGCATGTAGAGAATGTCCTTCGCGCGCTCGTCGCGATTGCGTCTACGATGGATAAGTATTTTTGCGCGAGGAAACTGACCGGGTTTGCAATCTGAACTCCGGTTTCATTTGCGAACGGGAAGCGATTGGCCGCTGCGAGGGCAACGCTCCAAGGTGCCGCTAAAAGGACTTCGATGTAGCGCAGGTTTTGCGAAGAAACGCCGCCTACCCTCTGTGTTGGCATTCTGTTTTCCCCTCCTGCCCCGGGCACCACCTACCAGCGGTGTAAGAAATTCCGCATAGAAATGAATGCCAGATCGCTCAGTCGATAGTGGGCAGCGGGAGGTCGGTGATGTCCTAGAAACTCGGCTTCAAATCCGTTCGCAGCGAGCCGCTGGTAAATTTCATTTCCGGCGACTCTGGTTCGCATCGGAAGGGCTATATCCGCATCAAGTGTTGCCAGCGGTTCGTATTGGAATGGTTGGGCTAATGGATGCAAGCGGTGTAGGCGGTGCGCCCAACCCTCAATGATGACCACTTGGTCTAGCCAGGGCGTAAAAGATTCCACGAGCCTCGCGAAGGACGCAAACTCGGGAGTCGCATTCCTGCATTTGCCTTATTAAGAATTTGGGAAAATACTCGCTTACGGAGAAGATCGGCTTGATCTTTCCCGCGTGCCCGATGGTTTGAGACATCAAGCCACACCTGCAAAATATCGGTGGCCGGCACACCGTCGCGTTCCACTGCCGCGCGGAACACTGCCTCAGGATTTTTCGGCACTCTCAGGAATACATCTGCCGATGGTCTGCAACTTCAAGTGACAAGCCGAGTTCTCGGAGAACCTTCCTATCGAGCCGCTCTATCGCCCTGAACCATCGCTGTGCGATAGGCCTGGTTGCGACAGCCGTCCCGGCAGGGCGCATCCCGCCGACCGGGCAGAAGAATTGTGGCACCGTGGTGGGTGGCCCAAAAATGAAAAGGGGCCATCGACAGATACAGAGGTTGATAGCCCCTAGGTCCCAAACTGAAGCGTCGAGCCCTACGCGCTGACCTGCGTTTCCGGCGCCGCTGCCGGTCCATAGGAAACGCCTTCGGGATTCGGCGGCCGCTGTAAGCCGTGGCGGAACACCGCTTCCTTGACCAACTTGAAAATCGTGCGCCGATTCTGCGCGATCACCTTCACCCATGCCAGCTTCCCCAGCATGGGGAAATAAATTCCCCGGAAACACAACCGCGCCAGGAAGATATTGATGCGATATCCCAAGGGCTGGTCGTGGAGCGAGTCGACAGCCTGCGCCAACGCTTCCGGGCTGTAGGCATGCGCCCATCCATACTTCACCTCGGCGTGAGCCTCTTCAATACTCATCTTCAGCGGAGTGTGCGCCATGGCGAAGGGAATAAACTCCTGCCAATGCTTGACGCGAGTGAGTCGGCCTGCAGCCTCCAGGCGCTTATACAGAGGCGTTGCCGGCAACGGAGTCAGGAGCCCGAAGATCGGAAGTCCCGGCGCCCATGTGCGCACCTGCGAAAGCGTGCGTTCGGCCACCCCGGTCGTGTCATTGTCCATGCCAAAAATAAAGGATGTAATCGCATACACATTTCGCTTTGCCAGCCGTTCCAGCACTTCGGCATATTCACCCGGCTTATTGAATCCTTTGTTCACATCCTTCAGGTTCGCCGGATCGATCGATTCCATGCCGATGAACACCCATTTGCCGCCGGACGCCGCAATCAAGTCAATCAGTTCCTCGTCGCGCAACAGATTTGCGCTAATCTGCGCCACCCAGTGCAGCTGAGCTCCGGCGGCAATAATGTCACGCAGCAACGACTTGGTGCGCTTCACGTTGATCGCGAAATTATCGTCGATGAAGAACACCGCCACTTGGCCCTTCTCTCTGCGGGCGCGCGCCTTTAACAGAAGTAGTTCGTTCACCACGCTCTCGTTGCTGCGAAATCGAATGGAGTCCCCGAAGAATCCGGTCACGGTGCAGAACTCGCAGCCGTACGGACAACCTCGACCCGACTCGACAGGAATAATGCGAAACGTCCCCCAACCTTCGCCGACCTTCTCGAGCATGGCGGTCGCGGCCTTGGGCACAAGGTTGAATTGCTCGAGATCAATCGAATCCCAAGGAATCACGGGATATTGTTTCAGCGAAGGTTTACGCTCCTTGCCCGTGTCGTCCACCGGCACATAAATTTCTTTCAGTTCGCCGCGGGCCGCATCGTTGACCATCTGCGGCCAGGTTTCATCGGCTTCGCCCAGCGCCACCGCGTCGGCATGGCGTGGCCCACCGTCACGCCCCAAAGCCTCGTCGGCCAATTCGGTGACGTGAGGTCCGCCCATCACGACCTTCACGCCGGTGGCTCGAATCGCGTCGGCGATGCGATATGCCTTCGCGATCATGCGGGTCATGGCGCCGATCCCGACCAGATCAATTTTTTCGTCGCGCACATACTTCGCGATCTGCGCTTCATTCATGGGCTTGGCGTTGCCGTCGATCAGCAGCACCTCATGTCCTGGCGGAGTCAGCGACTGCAGCAGAAACATCCAGAGGTGCGGCATGAAATTGCGGGTTACACCATTGTCGGGGTTATAAAGCAAAATTCTCATGACTGCTCTCTCCTCGGGGAGCGGAGGTGCTTCACCGCACGGAAGCGTCACGAGCGATGCCAAGAAATGGCAAGATCGACTTATCGGGTTAGGCTTGACTGGAAGTTCAGAACAAGCAAATTGTACACCTCAAGCTCAGACGAGACTTGAGCGGGAGAGGCGGGATTAACAGTTCAGACTAGCTCGATCCGTTCTGCAACTTGTGGCGCGACGGAAATCATCCATGTTTACCCGGAAATGGACGTCTGTTTCTGGCCCGCGCGTCGCAGACGCGCCACCACCAACCGGATTTCGTCGTAAGTAATTTCCCGAGGCAGTGCATCTTTCAATGTCTTGAGTCGTTCGAGTCGCTCGAGGCCGAGGCTCGCGCACGCCGCCTCGATGACTGCCAGTTTGTTGCGATCGATCCACTCCGGACGGAATTCCAATTGGCCCTTCTCGACCAGTCCCGCGACGGCATTTACCACGGTCGCAATCTGTCGCCCGCGAATGCGCGCAACGTCCTCGAAGCTTTTCCCCTGGGCGAGAAGTTGCAAAGTCTCCAGGGCGGGAGCGGTCTTCTTCTCCGACGGCGCGGCCGCGCGCGCCCCTTCGCGATATCGCCGTAGCGCCGAAAGAATTGCTTGCCCGTATAACTTGGCTTTGCGTTCGCCGATCCCGGTGATGTCCAGCAGTTCCGCAATCGATGTGGGCCGCAAGCGGCAAATCTCGTCCAGCGAACTGTCATGCAGCACCACGAAGGCGGGCGTGCCGTGCTCCCGGGCGGTGTTGCGCCGCCATTCGCGCAAATACTCGCGCAGATCCTGATCCACCTCAGCGCCTGGAGTCGGCCCGGTTCGGCCTCCGCTGGATGCCGCGCTGACCGCGCGGCGCAGGGTAGCCGTCGTCACCCTTTCCGTCAGCCATTCCGGCGTGGCACCGCAAATATCACAGCCGCCACACGACGTCCACTTTGGAATCTCGCCAAAGTGCGTACATATTTGCCGGTGACGGCACTTGCCAGATTCCGCAAACGCCCGAATCGTGTGATATCTCTGCCATGCCCGGTCGCGCTCGGCCGCGTCCACGATCTGATTTGCGAAATATGCCAGCAAACTCGCATCCTGCTTCCGCCAAAGTAGAATGCAGTCGGCCGGATTTCCGTCGCGCCCGGCGCGTCCCGCTTCCTGATAAAACTGCTCCACCGACTTCGGCAGCGACAGATGGATGACGGAGCGCACGGTCGCCTTATTGATCCCCAACCCAAACGCAATCGTGCCCACGAGCACGCGCGTTTCATCCGACATCCAGCGTTCCTGATTGCGCCGCCGCTCGTTGCTGTCCATCTTGGCGTGATAGCCCACCGCGGCGATTCCCTGGTCTTCCAGAAAGTCGACGGTCTCTTCCACTTTACTGATTGTCGGCGAATACACGATCACATTGCCCTCATCGTAATGGCGCAATGCAGTCAGCAACAGAGCGCTGTGCTCGATGCCGTCGCACTCGCGCACCAGATAGCGCAGGTTCGGTCGATGAAAACTCGCAATGTACTTGTCGGGATTGCGCAGATCGAGCTGCGTCAGAATGTCGTGCCGCACATGACGCGTTGCGCTGGCTGTAAACGCCGCAATCGGACGTTCGGGAAACTTTCCCCGAAGGCTTTTCAGTTGACGATACTCCGGACGGAACTCATGTCCCCACTCTGAAATACAGTGAGCCTCATCGATGGCGAAAAATGAGATGGGTACCTGCCGCAGCCAACCCAGAGTATCGGCGCGCTGCAGCCGTTCGGGCGAAAGATACAGCAGCCGGAAAGCACCGTCCCGCGCCTGCCGCATGATTTGGGTCTGGTCTTGGTTGCTGACCGAACTGTTGAGAATTGCAGCCGGAATTCCCATCTGCGCCAGTTGCGCTGCCTGATCCTGCATGAGCGCAATCAGCGGAGAAATCACCACCGTCGTCCGATCCGAGACCACGGCGGGCAACTGGTAGCAGACAGACTTGCCTCCGCCGGTCGGCATCACGACGCAGGTGTCATGTCCGGCGAGGAGGCTGCGCACAATCCGCTCCTGCAAAGGCCGGAACGAACTGTATCCCCAGTAGCGACGCAACGGGATCAGCAGGTCGGTTTCTGAGGACATGAAATCAGTATAGGGCGTACCGCAAGGCCGGTGCGCGATGGTATGCTTGGTCCCCCTCCACCGCTCAACGGTAACGTTCCGATCCGCTCCTCAGAGATCACTTCGAGAGCGCCGCGGAGGAACTCCATCTTGCTTCTGGGTACAGGCGGGCAAAGGTGATCGAAAGCATGGCGATCACCACGAAGCAGAGTACGCTGCCTTCGGGGCCAACCGAACCTCCGCTGAGCCAGGGTGCGCCGTGCAGTGACGATTTCAGCAGGTGAGCGGGAGCGACCATTCCGCTGTCGGGCACGGAGTAGAAGAAGGTTTCGCCCCAATCCCAAGCGGCATGAAAACCCACGGCAAACCAAAGGTTGCCCGTGCGCCGCAACGTCAGACAGAAGAAGAAGCCGATCAACGCTGCAGCCAGCACGCCTCTCCACTGCTCACCGTCGTTGCGCAAATGAAGCAATCCGAACGCACACGACATGACCAGCGCGGCGGGCCAGAAACCGATTCCTCGCGCCAGTGTGAACTGGGTGTAGCCGCGCAGGAGAAACTCTTCGAACAACCCTACCACGAGAAACATGACTGCCCAGAACGCCGCGAAGCGCGCGAGGCGCGCTCCATGTAATAAAACATGACCAAAGGCAAAGGCGTGCAGTCCGTAGAGCGCGAACATCAGAAGGCTGATCCCGACAAATCCCCACGTCGTACCTACCCAGAACAGTCGTCCGAACGCCGGCTTGGCTGGCAAGCCATATGCTTTCCATGGACGGCGCTCCACTCGCGCCAGTACCAAGGCTGGAATCGCTGCGGCGACAAGGTTGGCGAACTCTTCCAGCAGCATCGACCACAGGCCGCTCGAGCCGAAGTCTCGCGACGACGCCAATTCCACAGCGAGCACTTGCAGGGGATAAAACATTCCTACATAGAAAGCGAGTCCCCATCCCGGACGCAGGCCGTCTGGGCCTAGAAAAAGGGTACGGACGTAGGAAGGTTCGGTTGCTAGGGCAAAGGCGGGAGCCGAGGACGGGGGGACTGGTCTCGGCGACCGAGCGCTTTCCGGGTTGGTCTCGAGCTCACTCATAGCAGAACGCCGTTTCGCAATCTTTGCCGCAAACTGCCTCCGACATGGTAAAACACTCGGCTTGACCTTATGCGGCCATTTTTCACGCGCGAACGCTTCGGACGTCCGCAGTTTCTGGCAGGTCTATTGCTGGTTTGCTTCCTGGGGCAGGCCTTGTGGCTGGTGCATGCCGAGACGCATACCTCTCGCGCACCCGACAGTGCAGAAGCGCTTCGCATTGGTGAGGGGTTGAAACAGTGGCACGGGCGGGGCATTGCCGCGGCTCCACTGGGGGACGCGGCGCTCACGGGTCGAGATCCTTTGGGCAGCGACGATCAGGGCTTTGACCCCGAACAGTCGCCGCTGCTCTACCTTGCTTCCGCTGCTCCCTTGCTGATATGGCCGCGGGATTTTGACAGCGATTCGGCAGTGTACTGGCGCTGGCTGCCGCGGATTCCCTTTCTCGCCTGTGGAGTCTTTCTGGGCGCATCGTTGTGGTATGTGGCGCGACGACTCTGCGGAAACACGGGAGGTTTTGTCGCACTCACGTTCTATTGTTTCTCCCCGTCGCTGATTCAGGCGAGCGCGGTCTGGCATACTGAACCGGAAATCGTCGTGGCCTGGGGAGCGTTTGGGACCATCTTCACGGCCATCGCGGTGGCGCACACGCTCTACGCGCCGCGCGAGGTAGTGCTGTGGAATTGGCGGCGCATCGTGCTGCTGGGAATTTCGCTGGCGATTGCGGTGGGCTCGCAGTTCTCGCTGATGGTGCTGGCGCCGATGGCTTTGGGTTTCCTGCTGTATGTTGCTCCGGTGCGAAGGCAGGCAGCACTGGTCATTTGGATTGCGGCTGGCGGGGTGGGATTTGTGCTTCTGTTCGCGCTGTACTTCTTTCGTTGGCATGCATTCGCCGAGAGCATGCGGCACGCCGCGTTCTGGGGAGCGACCTGGCGTGGATTCACAATTCTCGGAGTGTACAAACAGGTCGCGGTGCAGATTGGACGAGCATGCCCGGCGCTTGCCGTGGGGCTTCCGGTTGCGGTGGTCGCTTACGCGGCGTGGCCGCGTACGCGCTACTTCGGCAATACTGCGCCGCTGCTGGTGGCTGGGCTGTTCCTGCTGCTGGGGATGTCGCATCCGCACCTGGCGGGCGCGGGATTCTTGCTGGCGGCGATTCCGTTTCTTTTCATCTTTGTCTCGGGAGTGGTGGCGGATCTGCTGGAGACCAGCTACAGACCTTTCGTGATGGCATGCACGGTGGGGATGATGGCTGCCTATGTGGTTTGGAGCGTGATCAATCTGGCGCAGGTGCCGCAGGGGTGAGTGCGCGGGGAAGGGATCGGACGCTACCGGGGGCCGTTCCCGCGGGACGCTTGCTCGTTATGAAAGCACGTAAGTTACTGATTATGCAATGTGTATGATGTGCAAGCATAAGCGAGTCCTCAAGTACCAATCAGTACAAAGGGCGCGCTCAGGGGAGACAGCAGGGAAAGCCGCCGCCCCAAGATTTAGGCTTTGCCGCAAACCGTGAGCCAGCCATTCATTCAGCCGAAGGGCTTGCGATTGGTCTGTTTTGAACAGCTTAGGAGAGTTGCCGTGTGCGACACTACCGTGAAAGCATGGCATGAACAGAGGAGTATCGCATTGGCGAAATTGAAGTTAGCAACCGTGGCAGACATATTGGAGCGGGAAGTCGAACCCATGACCAAAGAATGGCTGAAGCGGGTAAATCTGATTCCGGAACTGACCGATATTCCGCTTAGCGATCTGGATCGCACGGCCCATCTGGCCAAACTCTACTCCGACTTAGTTTCCCGGCTGCGCCTTGCTAAGGATGTCCCGTCGCCCAACTCCGCCGACGCTGCTGCGCACGGACAAATACGGCGTGCGCAGGGCTACTCTGCCTCCATGCTCGTTGAGGAGTCGAGGGTGTTTCAGGTCGCCACATTCAGCACGCTACATCTCCATCAGAACGAACTCAATCAGAGTCAGGTGCTTTCAGACGTAACGGTCATTGCGGACGAGGTGGATGCGCAACTCATGGAAACCGTGCGCAGCTTGATGGCGGCGGCGAACCGGGTTGTCCCCACCGCAGCCAAACAGCCCGCTCCCTGAGTCGGCTTTTCTAATTTCCCATCGCAAGGAATTTCTTCGGAATGACGCCTTTGACAAACCCGACCATGCATTGATAAAAAATGGCAGTAAACCACAAAGGATGCAGTGGTAATCTAAGTGCTGCGTGATTTCTCCCCCTGAAGAGCGGCTTAGCCGTTTGTGGTTAAAGGCTATGGCTGCGACCGATTCTGCTGAGATCGAATCCCTTCTAATGGAATTCAGAGATGCCCTGCATGAACATATTGAGCAAAAACGGGCAAAGGCGAAGAACGGCCTGATCGGAACTTAAGTAGTGCGTGGGTGCGCGGCGGGGTCAGAGCGAACCGTTCGAGCCCTTCGCTCTTGAGCCAGACGTTGATTTTGTTTACGCAGCGCCATCCATTCAAATTCCTGATACGGTGCGTCCTTCTCCCGACCTCAAAGCACCCGTGCCCGAGCGAGCGCAATCGCCAGTTCTCGTCTGCGCCTGCGGGACTTGTTCCTCTTTCCTCTTTTTCGATCCTGCCCGGGGCTTCCGGCCTGGACTGTCGGTTCTGGCGCCCCTACAGGACTGCAGTTGAGCGGCAAGACCGCGGTACGCCTCACGGCTGGGCGACGGCAGTCGCACTGGGAGGATTTTTGACGTAGGTGGTCATCCAGTTGTTCATCTCCCAGAACATATGCAGAACGGATTCGCGGCCGGCGTAGCCGTGGGATTCCAGGGGTAGCAGGACGAAGCGGACCGTGCCCCCTTGGCCCTTGATGGCGCTGAAGAGGCGCTCGCTTTGCAGGGGGAAAGTTCCGCTGTTGTTGTCGGCTTCGCCGTGGATGAGGAGGATGGGGGTTTTGATCTTGTCGGCGAAAGAAAACGGGGACATCTTGTAGTAAATCTCAGGCGCCTGCCAGTAGGTGCGTTCCTCGTTCTGGAATCCGAACGGGGTGAGGGTGCGATTGTAGGCACCGCTGCGGGCGATGCCGGCTTTGAACAGGTCGCTGTGGGCGAGCAAGTTCGCGGTCATGAAGGCGCCGTAGGAGTGGCCCATGACGGCGACGCGATGGCGATCGACGACGCCGAGGCGCACGCCTTCCTCGATGGCCGCCTGCGCGCTGGCTACGAGCTGATCCACGTAGGTATCGTTGGGCTCGGCCTGACCCTCGCCAATGATAGGAATCGTGGCATTCTCGAGGACCGCATATCCTTGGGTGACAAAGGGAATAGGAGAGCCCCAATAAAGGATTGGGAATTCATAAGGCGAGCCGCGAATTTGTCCGGCCGCGGATTTGGTTTTGTATTCGGTGGGATAAGCCTCCATGAGCGCGGGCAGCGGGCCGTCTTCCGGCTTGTAACCGGGCGGAAGATACAGGGTGGCGCT
>Ga0209420_1001649_pt1 | contig 10424 bp, 8 predicted proteins | sample BlaSpr_A8_OM1_O1_FD_187972 | JGI IMG/M metagenome (GOLD analysis project Ga0209420, IMG submission 187972) | Forest soil microbial communities from Thunder Bay, Ontario, Canada - Black Spruce, Ontario site 2_A8_OM1_O1 (SPAdes) (version 2) | ecosystem: Environmental > Terrestrial > Soil > Boreal...
TGCCTGGAATCTCATGGTCTTCCTGGGCTACATGAGCTCGGCGCTGATCACGTTTGCCTTCATCCGCTGGCTCACCCGCAATCCCTGGGTGGCGCTGTTTGCCGGGTTTGCCATTACCTACACGCCGTATCATATTTTGAATGCGCTCGGGCATCTCTCGTACCTGTTCAGCGCCGTGCTCATGCTCTTCATGTGGGCGTTTGTGGCCTTCTGGCAACGCGCCACCGCCGTGCGTGCGCTCCTGATGGCACTGGCCACCGCCGCGTGCTTTTATCTTGATGGTTACTTCATCTTGCTCGCTGGCGTGCTCGCCGGTTCGGTCCTGGTGGCTGCTCTCATCGGTGACACCCTGGTGTTCAAACACCCGGCCGAGTACGTCCTGCGGCGTTTGCGCGGCCTGCTGCTCTACGGTGTTTTCCTGATCCTGCTGCTGCTGCCGATTGTGGCCGTGCAGTTCCATTACGCGCATACCATCAGCACCACGCTCGGAAGCGCCCGCAACGATATCACCGACGAGAGCCGCACTTACTCCGCTCGGGTTTGGGATTATTTGCTGCCGGCCGCCAACGATCCGTTTTTCCCGGCTTCCTATGGCGCCTTCAGGACCCATCCAGCGGTCATACATGGCTCAAACTTCACCGAAAGTACCAACTACGTCGGCCTGGTCGTGCTCGTTCTGGCAATATGCTTGTGGGTTACCATTATCCGCCGCCGTCCGAGCGCCACCTTGCGCGGCATTCCAATAACGTTTCTGGCCGGCGTCACCACAGTTGGGCTCGCCGCCGGATTTCTAACCAGCCTGCCGCCGCACGAAACCATTCTTGGACATCTCGTGCCCATGCCGTCCGATGTGATCATTCACTTCTCAGCGCTGTGGCGCGTGTTTGCCCGGCTCTATCTGGTGGTTGAAACCTGTCTGGTGATCCTGGCCGCCCTCGGCCTTTTCCTGCTCATCCGCTACTGGCCGCAGCGCCGCCAAATGATCGCCACCATCGTGCTGATCCTGCTCACGGCCTGCGACTTTGCCACGGTGTCGCGCGCCCGCACCTGGCAATTCTCGTTCTCGCCCGCGGTTTACAGCTGGCTCAAAACGCAAACCGGGATCCACACCATTGCCGAATACCCGATCAGCGAGCCGCCTTCGCAGGGCATCAGCGATTACCTCACCTATCAACAAGTGAGCGGCAAAGCCATGATCAACACCCAGAGCTCCGACAGCCCCGAGCGCCAGCTCCATCTGAGCATCGAAGGTCTGGCCGATGCCCAGACCCTGCCCGTCCTGCGCGCGCTCGGCGCCCAGCTTGTGCTCGAGCACCACGATAAAGCCCCGGCCATCCCCGGCCTCACGCCGCTGCGCTTTGATAAGGCCCATTTTGACATCGGCGTCACCCTCTACGACGAGGTCTGGACCTACCGCATCGACGCGGGCCCGGTCGCCAGCTACGCCGTGGTGGCTTCCCAGGGCTTTCACGATCCCGTGGTGGATGATTCCATGCACAGCCGCATCGGCATGGGCGATCAGGGCGTAATCACGCTGCAGCCGTTAAATCACGCGCACGCCCAGTCCGTGCATGTGAGCTTCACAGCCGACTCAGTACGCGGCGACAAGCTCGTTACCGTGGCGCAAAACGGGGTTGTGCGCTGGCAGGGCGAGGTCACGCAAGGCACCCCGATCGCATTCGACGCCGATCCGTCTCTGCCCATTAACGTTACCCCGTATCACCCCTCAAGCTTTGAATCGCTCCAAATCTACGACCTCCAAGCCACTCCATGAAAATTCTCTGGCTCACCTGGAAAGATCGCGAGCATCCGCAAGCGGGCGGCGCCGAGGTCGTAAACGAACAGTTGGCCGCGCATCTCGCCGCTGCCGGCCACGAGGTTAAATTCGTGGTGGGGGGCTTTGCCGGCGCCGTCCCCACTGCCCACCGCCAGGCGTTTAACATCATCCGGCTTGGTAACCGTTATACCGTTTACCTCGCGGCCTGGCGCTACTACCGGCGTCACCTCAAAGATTGGCCGGACATCATCATCGACGAGGTTAACACGGTGCCGTTCTTTGCCCGCTTCTACACTCGCGGGCCGGTCGTTATGTTCTTCCACATGCTCTGCCGCGAAATCTGGTTTTACCAAATGGTGTTCCCGCTCAGCCTCATCGGCTATCTGGCCGAGCCGCTGTATTTGCGCCTGCTGCGCGGCCTCCCTGTGATCGCCGTGTCGGAGAGCACCCGCCGCGATCTCGTCCGCCACGGTTTTCGCAAGGACGGCATCAGCGTCATTTCCGAGGGCATTGAACTGGAGCCAATCGCCGATCCGTCCCGGGTGGCCAAGGCTCCTGAGCTCACAGTTGCGGCTTTTGGTGCGATCCGGTCCATGAAGCGCACGTTGCACCAGCTGCGTGCTTTTGAGCTTGCCAAACGCGATCTGCCCGGCCTCAAGCTCGTCATCGCCGGTGCTCCCGAAGGCCGCTACGGCCGGCGGGTTGCAAGGGCGGTCGCGCGCAGTCCCTATCGCCCCGACATCACGGTATCCGGCCGGGTCACCGAAGAGCAAAAACTCGAACTGTTGCGCTCGTCCCACGCCATTCTCGTTACGGCAGTTAAAGAGGGCTGGGGGCTCACCGTCACCGAAGCCGCCAGCCAGGGAACGCCGGCTGTGGTCTATGACGTCGACGGCCTCCGCGACAGCGTCCGCTCCGGCGTCACCGGTCTCGTCACGCCCGCCACCCCGGCCGCCCTGGCCGCCGGACTGGTAACGTTGCTACGCGATCCGGCCTATTACACCCGGGTGCAGACCGCAGCCTGGGAATGGAGCCGCGAAATCACCTTCGACCAATGCTACAGTGATTTTATGAAAGCCATCGCCAATGTCGTCTAAACCGGGCCGCCCGCTCGTGTCAGTGATCGTGCCCACGCTCAACGGCGCCCACAATCTGGCCGCATGCCTGCGCTCGATCCATGATCAAACCTGGGAGCCCATAGAGCTCGTCGTGGTCGTTAACCCCCGCACCACCGACGATTCCGAGGCCATTGCCCGCGCCTTCACCAGCCACGTCTACCTCAAAGGTCCGGAGCGTTCGGCCCAGACCAACTTTGGCGTCGCCAAAGCCACCGGCACCTACGTGTATAAAGTTGACGACGACTTCATCCTCGAGCCCGCGGTTGTCGCCGAGTGCGTAGCTAAAGCCGAAGCTGGCGCCGATGCGGTGGTGGTGCACAACACCCCGGACGTGCGCGTCAGCTGGATCGCCCGCATCCGCAAATTCGAGGTCGATATGTACAAATACGACCTCACCCATTCCTCAGCCCGCTTTGTGCGCAAAGACGTGTATGAAGCCATCGGCGGCTTTAATTCCGCTATCACGGCCGGTGAAGATTATGATTTCCAGAACAAATTAAACCGCGGCGGCTACAAAACCGCCTTCATTGACGCCGAAGCCCTGCACCTCGGCGAGCCCATCAGGCTCTGGCCTCATTTACGCAAATACTATCTCTACGGCAAAAACTTTAACCACTACCTCGTCGCCAACACCGCCGAAGCTCCCCGGCAGCTGAACTTTGGTCGCAGCGTCTATTTCAAACACTGGCGCCGCTTCCTCGCGCATCCCATCACCGCCCTCGAATTCACCGGCTACAACCTGCTGAAATACGGTTTCGGCGCCGCCGGCCTGGTGGTGGGTCGCCTCCAGGGCGTCCACAAACAGGACGGCCCGGGGAGGTCCATCCGGTGAAAATTGCCTATGTCCTGCATCACGGCCGGCCGGTTTACGGGCCTGAACTCGCCTGGCTCGGAGCCATGCCGGTTGAGCGGGTAAAGCTCCTTACCACGGACGATGCCGCCTCCGCCCCGGCCGGCACAATCCTCGAATACTGCGTGGTGGGCTATCACGAACCCAAAGGGCGCCTGTTTTCCGATTCCACCGCCCGGCGTGTCACCTATTATAATTTTGAGCGCTACCTCGAGGACGTGGATGTGGTGGTGGTACTTGAAGTTTTCTCCTCACTCAGCCGCCAGTTTGTGGAATATTGCCACAAAGTGGGTAAACCGGTGGCCGTTTTAGTTTATGAGCTGATCGACAACCATCCCATCTACCGCCTGCCCGGCTACCGCGGCAACACCAAATATGTGCTCACCCGGGCCGATCGTTTCATCGCCGTTAGTCACGCTGCCGCCGCCCATCTCGAAAGACTCGGTGCACCCCGGAGCAAAATCAAGGTCGTTTACCCCGGCGTCGACACCGAAATGTTCCATCCTGACACCGTGGGTCGCGACGACACCGGCCTCATCTTCATCGGCCCCCGGCTCGGACCTCACAAAGGTGTCGACCTTGTCGTTGACCTCTACCGGAACCTGGCCGCCGAATTTCCGCACCTGCGTCTCACCATCGTCGGCCGGGGTGGACTTGAAGCTGAAGTTAAAGCGCTCGCCGCCGCGCACCCCGGCGTTACGCTGCTGAAACCCGTACCCAACGCCGAAGTCCCGGCTCTGCTCAACCGGCACGGCATCTTTATTCAACCGGCCCGCGACACCCGGCGCTTTGGCTTGCGGGTGGGCGCCGAACAATTTGGTTTCAGTATCGTTGAAGCCATGGCCTGCGGGTTGACGATCATTACCAGCGACTGTGGCGCTCTGGCCGAAATCGTTACCCCGGCCAACGTGGTCTGCCCGCAGGGCAATGCCGAGGCGCTCCTGCACGCCACCCGCCGGCTGCTGCGTAACGTTGAGCATCTGCGCGAACTCGGCCGCGCCAATCGCAACCTGGCCACCGCACGCTACAACCTGGCCACTCAGGGCGCTGCGCTGGCCGGCCTGCTCAGTGAACTCACGGCCCGCCTCCACCGGAGCGAGGTTTAGCGCTCATGGCAGCTCCCGCTCATAACACCACCGGCCGGTTTTATCGCCACGCCCTCGTCTTCACTGCCGCCAGCCTCACTGCCTCGGCCGTCAATTATCTCTACTACCCGGTTATGGCGCGGCTCATGGGCGTGGTCAGCTACGGCGAATTGCAGCTCGTGACCTCATTTATTCTCCAGCTCACCACCATCTATCTCACACTCAATATCATCAACGTCAACATTGTCGCCAACCACGAGGAAACAGCCGGCCGCGAGCTGATGTCGGCCCTGCAAAAAACCATCTTCTGGCTGGTGGTGCTGCTGTGCGCTGTGCTTGCGGTGGCGAGCGGCGCCATCGAAGGCTTTTTCCATTTTTCGTCAGTCTGGCCGTTTCTCCTCATAATCCCGATTCTGCTCATCGACACCGCCTCAATCTTCTGGACCGGCTACCTTCAAGGCCATCACGAATTTGGCACGCTTTCGCTCTACACCATTACCGTGGCCGGTGGCAAACTGCTGATTTCGGTCGCGCTGGTCGCGCTCGGTCTCGGAGTGTCCGGCGGTGTACTCGGCATTGCCGCCGGCCTGGCGCTCGGCCTGCTCCTGGTGCGCCTGGCGAGCCGCAAAGCCCTGCCGGCGCTTCTGCCCACGCTGGCCCTGCCCGCCGCGGCCGACTGGCTGGTGGTGCGCGAACACCTCGTCTACGTCATCGAAGTGCTCATCGGGCTCGTGTCCATGGGCGTGCTACTCTCAGTCGACGTGCTGGTGGTAAAACACTCCTTTCCGCCCGAATTCGCCGGTCATTACGCCGGCATTGCCACGGTCGCCCGCATTATTTTCTTTGCCACTGCGCCGCTCGTTATGGTAATGCTGCCACTGGTGAAATTGAATGACCGGGCAGCCAGCGAGGCGGCTTTTCGCCGGGCGCTGGGTTTAAGTGCACTCGTTTGCGCCGCCGGCCTGGTATTGTTCAGCGTGGCTGCCCGGCCGATAATCGGGCTGCTCATGGGTCCGTCGTTTACATCGTTTGCCCATTGGCTGCCGCTCATCAGCATTATCGTGGTGCTGTTCACGTTCACGAATCTCATGGTTAATTATCTCCTGGCTCTGCGCAGCCACTGGTCAATTGCGGTCAGCCTCACCTCGCTGGCGGCGGGCATTGGACTCATATCGTGGCATCATGCCACCATTCCCCAAATTGTAGCCTCGGCCAGCACCGGTCTCTTCATTGGCCAACTCGTGTTCTGGCTCTCACGATTCGTGACCCGGCCGCAACCCGCACAATCTCAACCCGGCCCGCGCTAGCCATGCCGCCCGCCCACATCGTCCGGGTCAACGCCCACGCCACACTGCTCATCTGCAACTACAACCTCAGCCGCCGCTTCGTCCAGATGCACCCCGGCGGATAAACTACACCGCAAGCCTCATACCAGCTATAATAAAGCAACCGTGAAATCCGCCGCCATTGCCACTTCACCACACGGCCGCTTCCGCTATCCCATTATTCTGCTGCGGCAAATGGTCATCACCAACTTCAAGCTCCGCTATCAGGGCTCGGTGCTTGGTTACCTGTGGTCGTTGCTCAAGCCACTCATTATGTTCGCAATCCTCGACATTGTCTTCCTGCGCTTCCTCAAAATCGGCAATACGCTCCCGCACAAGCAAATCTACCTGCTGCTCGGCATTGTGCTGTGGACGTTCTTCGTTGAGGTCACCAGCCAGGGCATCGTGGCCATCGTTGACGCCTCCGATCTTTTGCGCAAAATCAACTTTCCTCGCTACGTCATCGTGCTTTCCACCGGGTTCTCGGCGCTCATTAACCTGGCCTTTAACTTGCTCGTTATTGGCGTCTTCATGATGATTAACCACGTCTCGCTTGGACCCATCGCCCTGCTGGCGCCGCTGCTTATTCTTGAGCTGTTCATTTTCTCGCTGGCCATGGCCTTTTTTCTCTCCGCGCTGTTCGTGCACTTCCGTGACCTCAGCTACATCTGGGAGCTTTTTCTACAGGCCGCGTTTTATCTCACCCCCATCATTTACCCGCTCAATTCCGGAGCACCGGCCAAATTTGCCAAATGGTTTCTCTTCAGCCCGCTGGCTCAGATCATCCAGGACACGCGCTACGTGCTGGTCACCAACCAGAGCGTCACCGGCGCGCAGGTCTATAACCACCTCTGGCCGGTGCTGGTGCCGTTTGCCATCGTAATCATCGCTGCCGTCGGCGCGCTGGCCTACTTCCGCTCCAAGGCCCGTTACTTCGCGGAGGACGTCTAATGCCAAAATCAGACGATACCATCGCGGTTGAGGTCAAAAACGTCTCCAAGAACTTCCGCCTGCCCCACCAGAAAACCACCACCGTTAAAAAAACCTTCGTGCATTTGCTCACCGCCTGGCGCACCCACCAAACCGTCGAAACCCAGCACGCCCTGCGCGACATCAACTTTACCCTCAAAAAAGGGGAGTTCTTTGGCATCCTCGGCCGCAACGGTTCCGGCAAAAGCACCCTGCTCAAAATTCTCGCCGGCATCTATCAACCCAATTCCGGTCACGTCAAAATCCACGGCCGCCTCGTGCCCTTCATTGAGCTGGGCGTGGGCTTCAACCCGGAGCTCACCGGCCGCGATAACGTCTACCTCGGCGGCGCGCTGCTTGGCTTTTCCCGCGCGGAAGTTGACGGCATGTATCAATCCATCGTCGATTTCGCCGAACTCGGCCCGTTCATGGACCAGAAGCTCCGCAACTACAGTTCCGGCATGGAGGTGCGCCTGGCTTTTTCGCTCGCCACCCGGGCTCACGCCGACATTCTCGTGGTTGATGAAGTTCTGGCCGTGGGCGACGCCGACTTCCAGCGTAAATGCTACGACTATTTCCGCCGCCTCAAAAAGACCGGGGTCACCGTTATTTTTGTTTCCCACGACATGAATCCCGTGCGCGAATACTGCGACCGCGCCATTCTCGTTGACGATTCACGCATCGTGGCCGTTGGTTCGGCCGACGAAATTGCCACCGCCTACACCCGTCTCTTCAATAAAGATACCGCGCCCGAGCCCGACCGCCCCGAAGATCACGCCGGCCAAACCCGCTGGGGCGACGGCAGTATCAGCTACGACAAGCCGGTCGTGAAACCATCCGGCCATCTGCTTACCATCAAAGTCCGCGCTCACATTAAATCCGACCTTGAGCATCCGGTTTTTGGCTTCGGAATCAAAAATGCTGCCGGTGAAAACATTCTCGGCACCAACACCCAAATCAAACGCCACCAGCTCGGCACACTCAAAGCCGGCACCACGCTTGAGCTCAACTGGTCGTTCGATAACCTTCTGGCCGACGGCCTGCACGCGCTCTCGATCACTGCCCACGACACCAACGGCGTACAGGTGTTTGACTGGTGGGAGGATGCCACCAGTTTCAGCATCCGCAAGGACGAGCACACGGCTTATCCCATTACGCCGGCCATTGAGGTAACATCACAGGTCTCCGGAGCAAAAAATTCATGAGCCGCACCCGCTTCTTCATTGATGCGTCGCCGCTCGCCGCCCCGCGCGCCTCGGGCGTTGGCCACAGCGTGCAGGGAATCGTGGCCGCGCTCACCGCCGATACGGATTTCATGGCCCGCTACCAGCCCGTGCTGGTCGCGCCCGCTCGCGGCCTGAAGTACGTCCGCGCGCATCATTTTCCCGGCGTCAGCTACCGCGCCATGCCGCTGCCGGCCAGAGTCTGGAATCGCCTGCCCGGCACTCCGCTCATGCCGCCCATGGACGTGCTGCTCGGACGCGGCGTCTATTTCCTCACCAATTTTCGCTCCTGGCCACTGGCTGCCTCACCCTCAATGGTGCTCATCCACGACGTTGCCTTCCGCCTTTTCCCTGAAACCCTCACGCATCGTCACCGCGCCTTTCTCGAGCGGAGCGTGCCCCGTTGGATGGCGCAGGCGTCATTAGTAATCACGCCGTCCGAGAGCGCCCGGCGGGATCTCATCACTCACTTCCAGGTCGCGCCGGCCCGTATTAAAGTTATCCCGCACGGCATCGACCCCGGGGTCTTCCATCCGCGCCCGGCCAATGAAATCGCCGCCGCCCGCGCCCGCTACGGCCTGCCCGAATCCTACATCTTATTTGAGGGCAATCTGGAACCGCGCAAAAACATTGCCCGCCTCATCCGCTCCTACACCGCGTTGTCCAAAAAGCTGCTTAATCAATATGCTCTGGTGCTCATCGGCGGTGCCAGCTGGCTCGATCATGAGCTCGATTACGAGCTCGCCCGCGGCCGCGAACTGGGCGCCAAAATCGTTCGCCCCAACGCCTACGTTACCGATGACGACCTGCCGGCCATTTTCACCGGCGCGCGCGTCCTGGCCTGGCCCACCCTGCACGAAGGCTTCGGCATGCCGCTGCTCGAGGCCATGGCCACCGGCACACCGGTCCTCACCGCCCGCAACTCATCGCTGCCGGAAGTCGCGGGCGACGCCGCCCTCTATGTTGATGCCGAGTCCGAACCCGATATTACACAAGGCCTTGAGCGCCTGCTTACCGACGAAGCCATGCGCGCGCGACTCATTGCGGCCGGCCACGAACGGGTTGCCCGGTTTGCCTGGTCAAACGCTGCTGCCAAACTCACCGCGCTCGCCGACCAGCTCACCGCCGGCCACCACCGGGCTACCGGGAGAGTGGCAACGCTGTGACAGCAAAATCACCCAAAAAAGTCCTGATTGTGAGCACTTACCCGATAGCCGAACCCCGCCACGGCGGTCAAAAACGCGTCCAGGCCGTCATCACCGAATACAAAAAACACTTCGCCGATGTAAAATCCGTGGCTGTCTTCAGTCGCTGGGCCAATCCCCGGCATGGCCGCCATGACATCGCGGTAAGCCACGCCACCGATCGTCTCATCCGGGAAGCCGGCCGGCTTGAAGACATTATGTGCGGAGAAGCCATTATGAGCGAGCCCCGGGTAAAACAGCATTTCACTCGCCTTCTGCGTTCATTTCAACCCGATGTTATCCAAATCGAGCAAATCTACGCCTACCTCGGCCTGGGACCACTGCTTGAAGAACTCGGCCTCAGCCCCAGCCTCGTCTTTGACGCGCACAATGTTGAATTCGAAATGAAACAAACCATCTATGAGGCCGCCGGTCTGCCGCCGGCTGACGCCAGGGACCTGGTGGCCCGGCTCGAGCAGCTCGAGCGGGATCTCGTAAGCCGGGCCGCGCTCACCGGCGCCGTCAGTCCGTCCGACGCCGAAACGTTCAAAACCATGGGGGCTCGCCGCATCGTGCTGGCGCCCAACGGCATCTATCCGGCCGCCCCGGCCCCGCGCGCGGCCGCGTCGTGGCGCCAAAAGTTCAAGGCCGCCGGCATTAATCACACCCTGCTCTTTGTCTCCAGCGCCCATCTGCCCAATTGGACCAGTTTTCGCGAGATCGTGGGCGAGGGCCTGGGCTTCCTGCCGCCGGATGCGCGCATTCTGCTGGCCGGCGGCTTGTCGCGGTTTCTCACCACCCGCTATCAGTGGCAGCCCACCCCGGCTGCGGCGACGTTCTGGCTGCGAGCCGAAGCGCTCGGCATTCTGTCCGAGGACCAACTTTCCGGCCTC
>Ga0209420_1001650_pt1 | contig 10424 bp, 8 predicted proteins | sample BlaSpr_A8_OM1_O1_FD_187972 | JGI IMG/M metagenome (GOLD analysis project Ga0209420, IMG submission 187972) | Forest soil microbial communities from Thunder Bay, Ontario, Canada - Black Spruce, Ontario site 2_A8_OM1_O1 (SPAdes) (version 2) | ecosystem: Environmental > Terrestrial > Soil > Boreal...
AAATCTACAATCGAACCCACGGGAACGTCGCGATCAATGGCGAAGAGCACGCCGTTGGCGGAAATATTTTGCGTCTCCGCCGCACATGCTCCATTCTGCGATTGCAACTCTACGGGCAGATGCAGGGGAAACCGCGGAGCACTTTGCATTTCGGCATAGTGCTTGATAGCAGTCTGCTCCTGCGGGTCCGTCGCCAGTTGCTCTTCTGCTGCTTCGCCTGACACTGTTTCTAACGAACCTTCCTTCCAGTGCGCGCCCTTCGGCCCGTCCGGATTTCTGAGGAACTTTTTTTAGCCAACTTAGGGGCAGCGTACACCCAGGAATCAGGCATGCAAAGTTACCGAAGTCATGGAACGGATGGGTGCTAACTGCTTGCGGATGAGACGATTAGAGGGAATTTACACAAGGATTCGGCGGCCTCATGCGCGCCTATACTGGACTATTGCAGAACGCCGGAACTCGCTAGAGGAATAATCGTAAGCGCAGGATCGACGCCTAGAACTTGGTCACTTCAGTGAAATTAAAGTCGCGAATCTTCATCGCCGGCACGACCATATCAAACGACTCTTCTCCACAAGAGCGAAGGGGCACGCTCATGGACTCAACGTTCGAGAGCATCTGGATGAGGCTCTCGTTGAAACGGAAGTTGCGGATTCCCTGCTTAACTTTTCCGTCTTCGACCAGGAACGTACCGTCGCGCGTCATGCCGGTAACAATCTTTTCGTAGGGATCGACTTCGCGGATGTACCACAGCCGCGTGACCAGCACGCCGCGCTCAGTGGAGGCAATCATCTCGGCGAGGGTTTGCGGATTTTGCGGAGCTGCAAAAACAATGTTGACCGGCATCTCGCCCATTTCGTTCGGCAGAGGAAATCCGTGCCCAGTGGCTTCGATCGGGCCGGCCTTATCTTTATGTTCTGAGCGTTTCATTCTTTCGGCTGTGGCCCGCGCATAGACAACACGTTTGACCACTCCGTTCTCCACCAGCGGCACGCGCAACCGCCGCACGCCCTCGCCATCAAAAGGCGAGCCGGTTTGCAGAGGATGCGCGACATCGTCCCAAATAGTAATGTTCTCGCCGAACAGCTGGCTGCCGATGCGGCCGGTGAGGAACGAACGTTGGTCGAGAATCGCCATGCCGGAGTAATCCCAAAACATGAAGCCGACAATATCGAGCGTGGCGGAAGGTTCGAGAAGCACTGTGTACTTTCCTGCTGGAATCTCGGCGGGACGGGCCGAGTCAAGCGCTTTCTTCGCCGCATTCTCAGCCATCTCAAGCGGATCGAGGTTGTCCACATCGGGCGAGTTGGCCTTCTGCCATCCCGAGGAATCGGCGGCCAGCATGGTGATGGAAACTTCGGCGAGAGTCTGCGTGTGCCAGTTGCTCAGGCCGCGCGAATTGAAGATGCCCTCGACCGATTCGGAGCTGGAGAAAATGCCGGCAGTGGTGAGCTTGTGTTTCTGAGCAACCTCGACGATCTTCTTCACCCCATCGGCACGAAGCTGGGGAGTGATGGCAGCAGTCTGAGCGAAGTAGCGGGACGGAATCTGTGCGGCTCGGACACTCCCTTCTGCAGGCTCAGGGCAAGCTTTGTCCGAGTTGCCGGCAGCTTCGCGACTGTCAGGCATAGGCAAAAGATCCGCATCTGGATGCTGCACCTTGGCCAGAGCTTCAGAAGACTCGACCACCCGCCGCAAGCTCTCATCGTCAAACTTGTTGGTAGTGGCACGAGCCGTACGTCCGCCAAAAGCCGTACGCACCGAGACAATATGATTTTCGTCCTCAACATTCTGATGGATGGTGTTGTTGGCAAACCGAGTCAAAGCAAAGATTCCGCCAGAAAAAACAACTTCAACTTCATCGGCAGACGAAAATTTCTTAATGCGGTCGAAAACGTCGGTGGCGCGCTCTCTAGTCAGCATTTAGCAATTAGCAATTGGCAATTGGCAATTAGCAGTTGGCAGCGAAGCGATCACTGCCTACCTTCTGAAGCAGCGCTGTCAACATTCGTCTGGCTTCAAGGAGGCTCTGGTCCATTCGGCGATAGTCCTCGTCCGACAAATACTGTAGGTCTCTCGCCAGCAACAGGTGATAGTCGAGTTCGCTGGCGGATCCCGATGCTATGTACAGAAAACGATGAAGCTCGTTATTCCCTTGTTTACCGCAGCCTTCGGCAATATTGGCTCCCATTGACGCGCTGCACCTACGCATCTGACTCGTAAGGCCATATGTTTCCTCTCGCGGGAAGCGCGCCGTCACTTTGTAAATATCCAGAGTCAACAGGTGCACCTTTTCCCAAACCTTAAGTCGCCGGAAGTCTTTCATCAAGCACCTCGCTTAAGGTCCTAATGCTAATTGCCAACTACTAATTGCTGCTGTGACGGATGTCACATACTCCTGTAAGCGCTTCCAACTTTGATTCCGCGAAACCGCGATGGCGCCGCGCCGTGGCCGGTGCCCATCACCTGTTGCGGCTGGCCCTTGCCGCAATTCGGAGTACCCCACAGCGTCCACTCCTCGCGGGAGCAAATTGCGTCCAGCGAATTCCAGAACTCGGTCGTGATGCCGGAGTACGACGGATTCTTCACGATGCGTACACGCTTGCCATGCTTGATCTCCCACCCGATCTCGCAGCCGAACTGAAAGTTATATCGACGGTCATCGATCGACCAGGAGCGATTGGTCTGCATCAGAATGCCGTGATCGGTCGAGGAAATCAGTTGCTCCAGCCTCAAAGGCTTCTCGCCCGGCAGCAGGCTGATATTAGTCATCCGAATCATGGGCAGACGATTCCAACCTTCGGCCCGAAGCGTTCCTCCCGAGCGATTCTCACCGATGGCGTGCGCGGTCTCGCGCGAACTGAGATAGCCGGTGAATAATCCATTCGTGATGATCGGCGTGCACTGCGCGGGCACACCTTCGTCATCGAAGCCAAAAGTTCCAAGGCCGGGTCCGTGCTCCTGGCGCGCGTCGGCGACCACATTTACCATCTCACTTCCGTAGCGCAGCGTGCGCAACTTGTCGAGCGTCAAGAACGAAGTGCCGGCGAAGTTCGCTTCCATGCCCAGCACGCGGTCAAGTTCAATGGGATGCCCAACCGATTCGTGGATCTGCAATCCAAGTTGTGAGCTATCAAGAATAATGTCGAACGTGCCTTCAGGACACTGATCGGCATGATGCAGAGCAACCGCTTCCTCCGCGATTCGGCGCGCGTTCTCGACCAGTTTTAACTCGTCGATCAGCTCGTAGCCCTTGTTCTGCCACTGTCCGCCATAAGAATTAGGATACGAACGTTTTTGAATCTCGTTTCCCGCAAAAGCGTAAGCGGTATACCCCGCCCCCGCAGAGTACTTCGTCTGATGGATGTCACTTCCTTCCGACGATAGAAACCACTGTTCCTCGCGATTGAAATTGAGGTTGGTTTCGGCCAGGGTAATGCCCTCAACGGCGCACAACTCGGCGTCGACGTTCAGCAACAACGCAATGTTTTGCTCAACCGAAATCAAGAACGGATCGATCACATGCGGCGTTGTCCACTCGGCGGTCACAGGTTTTTCCGGAGCAAGGAGCACATCTCGTTGCTTCACTTGGGCCGAGGCGCGCGCGATTTCGACCGCGCGGGCAGCCGTGGTCTCAACGCCGCAGCGTGACAGGTCTTCGGAAGCGGCGAATCCCCACGCGCCATCGGCAAGCACGCGCACACTCATGCCGACAGACTCCGAATCGGATGCGCTGCCCACCTTGCCGTTCTTCGTGGTAAGCGCGCGGCTGCGCTGGCTGACAATGCGCACATCGGCGTAGGTCGCCCCGCGCATCGTGGCAACATTCAAGGCCCAGCTGGCAATTTGCTTCATGCGGAGATTCAAATCTACCACGGAGAAGTACATGCGTGAGCTACGGTGTGGCCCTCGCCACATCCAGCGCCTTCCTCACTGCCAGCAATTCCTTCAACAGGTCGCGGAGCTTGGTGGACTCAAGCGCATTCGCTCCGTCAGACTTCGCAACTTTTGGATTGTCGTGCACTTCCAGAAACACTCCATCGACCCCGGCTGCAACCGCAGCCCGCGCCAGCACCGGGATAAACTCCGGCTGGCCGCCACTCACGGCGGCACTCCCGTCGTCGGCTTGCGCCGACGGCAATTGAACCGAATGCGTCGCATCGAAAACCACTGGCGCAAACTTGCGCATAATCGAGAGCGAGCGCATGTCCACAACCAGATTGTTGTAGCCGAAACTACTACCACGCTCCGTCAGAAAGACTTGCGCGTTGCCGGCCTCGCGGCATTTTTCTACCGCATGCCTCATGTCCCAGGGCGAAACAAATTGTCCTTTCTTAATGTTGACGGCGCGCCCGCTGAGCGCAGCCGCTACCACAAGATCGGTTTGCCGGCAAAGAAACGCGGGGATCTGCAGCACATCGGCCACTTCCGCGACTCTGGCGACATCGGCCACTTCATGTACATCGGTGAGTATTGGAAGCTGAACTTCATCTTTGATTTTTCTCAGAATGCGCAGGCCTTCCTTGATTCCAGGCCCGCGAAAACTGCGTATCGAAGTGCGGTTGGCTTTGTCGTAGCTAGCCTTGAAGATGAAGGGAAATCCCAGCGCCTTGGTGACGCCTTTAATAATTTCAGCCATGCGAATGGCGTGCTCTTCGCTCTCAATCACGCACGGGCCGGCGATAAGGAAGAGATCGCCCGCGCCGATGCGGATGTCGCCGACTTGAAAATTCAGTTTCAAGTTTCTATCTGCGCGCTACTTTTTCCGGACGATGAAACATCTCGACCGCCGCGACTTCCTTTTCCGCCCGCCTCTTCGAGCCATGCTCATACGCGGCCGCAATAAACGTGCTGAATAGCGGATGCGGCTCCAACGGCTTCGATTTGAACTCGGGATGAAACTGGCAGCCAATGAAATGCGGATGGTCTGGCAACTCCACCATCTCTACGTAAGTGCCGTCGGGCGTTGAACCCGAAATGCGCATGCCGGCCGCGACCATCGGCTCTTCATATTCGCGATTGAATTCGTAACGATGGCGATGGCGCTCGCTGATCTCGAGTTTGCCGTAGATCTTTGACGCCAGTGTGTTGGGTTCGATTTTGCAAGTCCACGCGCCCAGCCGCATCGTACCGCCAAGTTCTTCGACTCCGCGCAGCTCGCGCAGCTTGTAAATTACGCGATGCGGAGTCGCAGGATCGAACTCGCTCGAATTCGCATCCGCCAATCCAACCACGTTGCGGGCAAACTCAACGCACGCAGTTTGCATTCCCAGGCAAATTCCAAAGTAGGGAACTTTTTTCTCGCGCGCATAACGAATCGCAATCAGCATTCCTTCAATGCCGCGCTTGCCGAAACCTCCGGGCACCAGCAACCCGTCATATCCTTCAAGTTGCGCTTCGACGCTGCTTTCGTCGGCGGATTCCAGTCCCTCGGCTTCGATCCAGTTCAACTGAAGCTTGAGATTGTGCGCCAGCGCTCCGTGCACCAAAGCTTCCTTCAACGACTTGTAAGAATCCTCATATTCCACATACTTGCCAACAATCCCGATCGTGACGGTATCTTTCGGGTTGTAGACGCGGTGCACAATATCTTCCCACTTCGAAAGATCGCGATCTCTTGCCTCCATCCGCAAATACTTCAGCACCAGCGTATCGACACCTTCATTCGCGAACACCAGCGGCACTTCATACACTGAAGCCACATCTTTAGCGGTAATCACAGCTTCTTCCTGCACGTTGCAGAAGAGCGCAATCTTCGACTTCAGCTCCTTCGCCAGAAAACGGTCGGTGCGGCAGAGCAGAATGTCAGGCTGAATTCCAATACTTAGCAATTCTTTTACCGAGTGCTGCGTAGGCTTAGTCTTCAGTTCCTGCGCCGCGGCGATGAAGGGCACCAGTGTGACGTGAACGAACAGCGTGTCTTCACGGCCTAGTTCCTGGCGCATCTGCCGGATCGCTTCCATAAACGGCAGCGACTCGATGTCGCCCACCGTGCCGCCAACTTCCACAATCGCTACGTCAACATCCTGCGCGACTTTCTTCATCGCGGCCTTGATTTCATTCGTCACGTGCGGAATCACCTGCACTGTCTTGCCCAGATAATCGCCGCGGCGCTCCTTGGCGATGATCTGCTCGTAAAGCCGGCCCGTGGTCCAGTTATTGTCGCGAGAAAGTTTGGCGTGAGTAAAGCGTTCGTAGTGCCCGAGGTCAAGATCGGTTTCGGCGCCGTCGTCGGTCACGAAAACCTCGCCGTGTTGAAACGGCGACATCGTCCCAGGATCGACGTTGAGATACGGATCAAACTTCATCAGGTTGACCTTCAACCCGCGGCTCTCCAGCAGGCAACCGATTGAAGCCGCAGCCAATCCCTTGCCCAGGGAAGACACAACTCCGCCCGTTACGAAGATGTACTTTGCTGGCATCTCTTCCTCGCTCTAAATTGTGTTTGAAAGATTGTGCAGGTGGGGTGCACGATCAATTATGGCAGAAGATGCCTGTGGAAACAAAGAGAAGAATTCCAATGTGGAGAATTTTAAGATGGAGAACGGTCGCGTGGCGACAGCCGCCTCGGCTGTCCCGCCGAGCGAAGCGAGGCGAGACCTCGGCAGAAGCCGACGCGCGTTGACTATCCCGGAGATGTGGGCGAAAATGAATGCAGTAGTTTCTGCGATCCCGATTTTCCGGGCTTCGGCATTTTTGTCTTCAATCGTGGGCCTGTGGCGCAGCTGGGAGCGCGCTTCCATGGCATGGAAGAGGTCGTCGGTTCGATCCCGACCAGGTCCACCAATTCCCTTAGATCAGAATCTCATCGCAATTAATACCTCTTATGCGATCCGAGAGAGGATGTTCTCTAATTCGTGCTCGATACAGTGAGCAACATACCTAGACTTACGCGCGTATTGGTGATCCACCGCAGCATCGAATTTAGCGAAGCCAATGGGTAGGATTTCGTCAAAAACACGAATCGCAACTTGACGCGCGTGCTCGCTGTTCATGCCGGTTTTGGCCCAACAGAACAGCCAAAGCACACTCTGAGCTTGGACCCTTCCATCCTGCCCCACCTCCCAGTTTTCCGAAATCGCTCGTGCGCAAGTCTTGTGTGGAATCGAAAGCAGTAGCTTCCGTGCCTCATCGCTAGACTTCCTTAAGTGCATTTCGATGCCTCCTTCAGTGACTCACCGTGTCAACCGTTATGTTTGTGAATCTCGCCCGGTTATTGAATTCTGCGCCAGAGTTCGCGTTTGATTGATAATAATTGGTCGTCATCAGTTGCACACGGCACGCAAATCCCTTGGGCAATTTCGCGCCATGTCACGATTGATAGACTCTGCGCTATCTTCTCCAGAAGCTGGGGGTCACGGTGAGGGAGATCGCGCGCTAGGCTTGCGGGGCTTTCCCGGTATTTATGCATGAGTTGGGTATAGGCGCGGCCCTGCGTTTTGTCGCGTACAAACATCCAGAAGAATGGATTCCGGCCGCGCGCCGAATCCAATAGACAGTCGATGTTGCGAATAATCTGATTTCGCGCTGGGTCGTATGTCGTACGCATACTGATGTCTGAATTCAATTTCGCCTCTATATATATCAGGAAGGAGGGAGAGTCGAAGATGAGATCAATCTCTGAGTCACCCTCCACTGGTTCTGTGGCGCGGCTTCGCGCCGAAACTATTGGATAAGGCGACCCCCGCATGCGCTCACGGCTTGAGCGTTCGTATTCCTTTGGGCTTCCTACCTTCTGCCAGAATCGAATCTGGGGCGGCGTCGCGGGCCCTGCGAACCGAAGACATGGATTTGCTTGCATGAGCTGTGCCGAAAGTTGTGCCCACCACGTGTCCGGGCGGCTAATAAGGAGCAAGTTCATCGCATTCCAAGTAACCCAATCTTCGCTCTGGGCCGACTCAAGCATCCGCCGAACGTCGTTTCGCTTCGCCGATTTTGCCAGCGCTGCAAAACGATCCGGATTTACCAAGGGAAACCCGGACCGAAATGTCGCATCGTTGCTCTTCGGAATCCTAGGCGCCGACAGCTCGGGGACCGTTGAGTCGGTTGTTCCCAGACCCAGCCTGGCATTCAGCGCGCAGGTATAGGAGTGCCACTGCCCCAAGAGGTTCGCGTCCATGTAAGGGGCATCAAGGATGCGAGTTGCTTTTCTTCGAACCTCATCGGCGCTCCAGCCAAAATCGCGGGCGTGCCTTTCCGTTACGCGATTTGGAACTGAATAGTCCCGCAAGGAATAGGAGAAGCCGGCCGTGCCTTTCTCGAAAAAAAAGAGGAAAGAGCACGGGTTGATTTCTGGCAGGAGCACCATCTGCCTTTTCTTGCCGCTACTAGACGTAGTTACGAGGTTCATCTTAATTACCTCCGAGAACGAGAGTAGTTTCTTTCACACACAATGTCAATGCTTATTATTGCTTATGCCATTATTTTCATCTTTAGACCATTCATGGTACACTTAGTCCATGGTTAAAGAAGGCATTAAGCAACGTCTTTTAACGCACCCCATAGTCATTCGTTTACTAAATAATCCCAACTGGGAGCCTGCCGCACGAGCTGCGGTCGCCGAGCTGGTTGATGGTAAGAAGTGCCCCGTAACTTCTTGGCGTAAGAGCTCAACTTGGCAACAGGTGAAAATGGCCTTTGACGAAATCTCAGAGGGAGCGTAGGGATTCGCTGCCGAGCCGGATATCCGATCAGGTCCACCAATTCTTCCCTAAAATTCAAGGGCTCGTCCTTGCGGCTGAGTGCTACGCTGTAACAGTGAAACGTCGGTTATTGATTCCCACTCTCCTCTGGGTGGCACTGCTAGCCTGGCTCTCTACGTTCTCCGTCCGTCCCGCCGTCGCCGCGAGTTGGGTGGTCCACGCCCAGCCCGCGCGCCTGGTCAACGGTGGCCCGGTGCTGTTTGAAGTGAAATCTCCAGCGAAGCTGGAATCATTGAGCGGAAGTTGGCTGGGTCATGAAATTCCCTTCAGCTTCGATGCTACGAGCAAGACCTGGTTCGCGCTGGCAGGCGTCAGCTTCGAAGCTGCTCCGGGACCCTATGCCCTCGAACTAACCGGGCAAACGGTGGGGAAATCCCCCAGCAATAAAATTACATTCAGCCAGCAGTTCACCATCGCCGAAGGCAAGTACCCAAAAATACAATCCAAACTCGGCGTCGAAGGCAAGTTCACCGAACCCACGCCCGAGCAGCAAAAACAAATCGAAGAAGGCCAGCAAATCAAGAAGGATTACCTGAGCCGGGTCACGCCCGCTCGCGAGTGGTCCGGCGCATTCGCCGCGCCGGCGAACGCGGAAATCTCCGACGTCTTCGGCGCCCAGCGCATTTTCAACGGTAAGGTCGGAAGCACTCACCTGGGCCTGGATTTCCGCGTCCCGAGTGGAACCCCCGTCGAGGCCATGAACGACGGCACTGTGCTGCTGGCGCGACTGCTCTACTACGAAGGCAATTTCGTGGTGCTGGACCACGGCCAGGGCCTGCTCACCATCTATATGCATCTCTCGGAATTTAAAGTGAAAGAAGGCGATCAGGTAAAACGCGGCCAGATAATCGCATTGAGCGGCGGCACAGGCAGGGCCACGGGGCCGCATCTCCACGTCGGCGTGCGCTGGCAGGGAACCTACATCGATCCCGCGGCGCTTATACGTTTGCAACTGCCGCAATTAGCAGTTGGCAATTAGCAGTTAGCAATTAGCCTTTAACTGCACAAATCAGTAGCGGCCAACTGCTAACTGCTAATTGCCAACAGCTGCTTTCCTCACGCGTTCCCGCCCGAAATTCCGCTCAACCCGCGCGCCGGAATATCCCGCAGCGCTTCCTTCAAAATCTCTTTCAACTCGAGGTTGCGTATCAGCCGGTGCAGATAATTCGGATGCACGCCCAGGATGCGCGCAGCCTCGGCATAGCTGCCCTGAGTCTGCTCCACGGCATCGAGAATCAGTTGCTTCTTCAATTCTTTCAGCGCCACATGGTATTTCGCCTCGGTCATCTCCGGCGCCGGAGTCCGCTCCAACAGCGTTTCCGGCAAATCCTCAGGCAAAATCACATCCGGCGCCCCCAGCACCAGGGCACGCTCGATCGCATTCTCCAGTTCGCGCACGTTGCCTGGCCAGTCGTAGTTCACCATGCAGGCCAGCGCTTCACGCGAAACCGGGCGAGGCTTTACCTTGCAGTGCTTCGCATGCTTCTGCACAAAGTGCCGCACCAGCATCGGAATATCATCCTTGCGGTCGCGCAACGTCGGCATCGTGATTTTCAGCACCGCCAGCCGGTAATACAAATCCTGGCGAAACCTGCCTTCGCGCATAGCCTGTTCCAGATTGGAGTTCGTAGCGGCAATCAGCCGTATATCCACCTTGATCGGATGCGTCCCGCCCACCCGTTCGAACTCACGCTCCTGCAACACGCGCAAAAGTTTCACTTG
>Ga0209420_1001651_pt1 | contig 10417 bp, 9 predicted proteins | sample BlaSpr_A8_OM1_O1_FD_187972 | JGI IMG/M metagenome (GOLD analysis project Ga0209420, IMG submission 187972) | Forest soil microbial communities from Thunder Bay, Ontario, Canada - Black Spruce, Ontario site 2_A8_OM1_O1 (SPAdes) (version 2) | ecosystem: Environmental > Terrestrial > Soil > Boreal...
AGATCGGCGCCAGCGATCGGCGCGGCGGCGCAGATCACCCAGACGGCCCAGGTCTTGATTTTGATCGCGCGCATGTTTCACTCCACAGGAAGCCAATCTGTGCTGCATCGCAGCGCTTGATCCCGAAGGTCGCTTCAGCAAGGGCCGGGTGCTTACGGGGCAAAGATAAGTCCAAAGGCGCGGCCCCGCGACTATCTTCTAGGGCGCGGAAGTCGTAGCAAACAACGCCACAGGCGTCGCCCGCTACGACTCAGCCCTTGAGTGCGAAGGTCGGCAACCATGAACAGTCCCCCCGCGACCGGCGGCTTTCGGGCAGGCAAACTAACGGATGCTTCGCTGTCGCCGGTTTGACCGTAATATCGATGCCAAGCTCCGCTCCCGAGTGGGTGGAAAGCCGCCGATGACGTCAGATGTTGCGAGGACGCGGATCGTTAGGTGCTGAGCTTTGGGGCTTACGATACGGCGCGGCGATCGATCTTTAAGAACTCGACGGCTTCAGGCGCGGCCATAACTCGCAAAACGAGACAAATAAAAGGCTCGCTACGGAGCATTAGTAATCCCAGCAGCCAATGCACGAGGACATAAGCGTCAGCTGGGTGCCGTTCACGATGACCTCTACTGAACTCAGTATTGGGGCGCTAGATGGGGGGAGGACGTAGGTGATCGTTTCGTTGACCATCTGGCCCTTCAGACGTCCCCGTAGCGTAGGTCGTAAGCAGCAGCGTCGAGGAGTTGCCCCACGCCGCCGAGTATCGCGCTGATCGAGCCCACACGTTGAAGACGAGGCTGCCCGCATCGCGTGCCGTGGATAGCAGCAAAGACGTGTAGATAAGCAGCTGGTCTCAATTGGACGCCGCTCCCTGGTCAGCGTTCTATGCCGGTTCACACACTCAACGCTATCGGGCGTCTCGCACGCTTCCTCACACGCGGCAATGGCGGGTATATCGCCGCTGCCAACCGTTTGGAGGCCTCTCGGCACAGTCCCCATGCCGCGGCCCACGGATAAGCGCGTCGTGAATCACGCGCCTCAAGCTTGCCGTACAGAAGGCAGGGCGGCTAACCGACCCTTCGCTGAGTCCTCAACATACAGCGAGTCTCGCGGTGGTCTACTCGACGCTGCGGTGTAGCGGCCTGGCACGCAACGCGACGCCCGCTTGTCGAGACTCACGCACTCGGCAGATCACAGCAACGGTCGAGGACTCACGGCGTCGCTGGACTAGCTCTGCTTCTCCCAGACTTCGCTGAAGGGCTCCTTACCCTGACCGTTTACGCCTCTCGCAGTTAAGGTTTTGCCGTCCGCGGACACGTGGTAGCGGATCGTAAGCAGCACTTTGGTCTTGAACTTCTGGACCAGCTTAAAGCTGTCTGCGCCGGTCTTCGTGAGTGCAAGGGTCAGGCCGTCCGGTACCGTTGGACCCGAGGCGGGATAGTCCTTGCCGTCCCACTTGGCTTGACTGCTGGCTTTGATGGCCGCGATCGTCAGCGTCACAGCATCACCGTCGGACTGGATGGTCAGCGTGTTCGGGGAGCTCAGCTTCACGCTAACGCTCTTCCAGCCGCCGAGAATGCCCTCGCCGGGGCCTGTGCGCTCGTATATTGACACGTTGTCGAAGCTGTCGCCGTTCGGCTTGGTACCCTTCCTCTCGATGGTGAGCTTTTTGCCATCGTCCGACAGCTTCCAAGTGCTCGTGTAGAGCGGCGTCCCGTTGCGCTGGTTGGTTGTCGTGTAGGTACCGTCCGCGTTCTTCTTGACGCTGCGCTCTACGCCCAACGGCGTGGTGAAGGTATTGCCATCGGGTCTGAAGGTGTAGGTCTCATCCGAGTCTGTGTACTTGAGAGCCCCGCCGCCGGCGTCCTCGTACGTCCGAGTGTCACCTGCTAAGTGACTCTTGGCGGTATTGAGGCGCCACACCCCATCGAACGGCCCCGCGGCGAACGCCGGCGAGGCGATGCAGGCCGTCAGAAGACTCAGCAGACTCAATAGCTTGATTCTTGTTTTCATTCGGACCTCCACCGGCATGGTTGCACTTGGGCGTCGGATTATCGGCGCAGCTGCAAGTGACGCGCCAACGCCTTTTGGGACTACCTTCATAACGACTGGTGCTTGCCATGTATGAACGGGCGCCGAAGCGGCGCGCTGTACTGAACAAAACGTAAGATCCGCGAGCTCGAGGCGGCGACCTTTCCGCGTGTGCTCGACGACGTCGATCCCGCCCTCACCAATACGCGCTCGACAGATACCACGGGGCCGTTGCGTCACCATTTTGTGACCCCTCGACAACCGCCTTGTTGATGGCAGTCTCCTAGACTCAGCTGCCTGACCAGTTCGAGAACGGATCCTTTCGTTGCTGCGACTTAACCTGTGCGTACTCGTCGTGTTGACCGCGTTATCCCTCACAGCCCGTGCGGCCGAGCTCGCCGAGCTGCGTATCGGCTACCAGAAGAGCTCAGTGAATCTCCTAGTGGCGCGCCGCCTGGGCTTGGTCGAGCAGCGCTTTCCTGGTGTGCGCGTACGCTGGGTCGAGTTTGCCGCCGGGCCGCAGTTGCTGGAGGCGCTCGGTGCCGGCAGCCTCGACTTGGGTATGACCGGCGATACTCCACCGATCTTCGCGCAGGCCGCCGGTCGGGACGTGCTTTATATAGGGCAGGAGTCGCCTAAACCGCACAGCTCTGCCATTCTGGTGCAAAACGACTCGAGCATCGACTCCTTGCGTGCGTTGCGCGGTAGACGCGTGGCGTTTCAAAGAGGCTCCAGCGCTCACTACCTGCTGCTACGGGCGCTCGAAAAACCCGATCTGCGTTTGAGCGACGTCGAGCCGATCTACCTGGCTCCTGCCGATGCGCGCGCGGCCTTCGAGCGTCACAGTGTCGACGCGTGGGCAATCTGGGACCCTTACTGGGCCGCGGCAGCGACCGGTGCACAAGCGCGGGTGTTGGTTACCGGCGAAGGTCTCTCGGATGATGTCAGCTTCTACGAGTCATCTCACTCGTTTGCACAAGCACATCCCGCGGCAATCCGCATTGTATTCGCCGCCATCAACGCCGCCGACCAGTATGTTCGCGCCCACCCGGCCGAAGCGTCTCGACTGGTTGCCGCCGCCACTGGACTCGATTCCGAGGCTGCGCGCGTCTTCCTCGAGCGCCGTCAGGACTCTCCGGTGGACCTGCCCAACCCCCACGTCATCGCGGGGCAGCAGGCGATAGCCGACGCTTTCACGAGCGCGGGAATCATCCCCCATATCGACATCAACGCCGCGGTGTGGCACGCCGCCTCTGCACCGCCGCAGGACGTGGCGCGCTGAACGCGTGCTGCTGAAGTCCCGAGGACGCTAGCATGGATGTCTTCTGGTTTCTTCCCACCCACGGTGACGGTCGTTTCCTCGGCACGAACGTGGCAAACAGTTATGTCCCGTTGAGCTCGAGGAGCTGATTCGTGGATGACGGCCGGGCATTTGCGCGTCGCTTGCTTCCGTGGATGGTTCCCGCGCTGATCCTCGCCTCATGGGAATACACGGCACGCACGGGCATGTTGTCCACATGTGTGTTGCCCGAGCCGTGGGCCGTCGTCAAGGCCGCATGGCATCTCACACAGACGGGGGAGCTGTGGAGCAATCTGGGAGTCAGTGCGGGTCGTGCCTTCGCAGGCCTGGTTGTCGGTGGAGGATTGGGTCTGGCTCTGGGCCTGTTCACCGGGCTGTCGCGCCGCGCCGAGATCGCCCTGGACACGACCGTGCAGATGTTGCGCAATATCCCGCCACTGGCGCTCATTCCACTGGTCATCCTGTGGTTCGGCATCGACGAGGGCGCGAAGCTGTTCTTGGTCGCCCTCGGAGTCTTCTTCCCCGTTTATCTCAATACCTTCCATGGCATACGCTCGGTCGACCGTGGACTCATCGAGATGGCACGCAGCTATGGTTTGACGCGCTGGGGCCTCTATCGGGAGGTGATACTGCCTGGCGCGATGCCCTCGATACTGGTGGGGCTGCGCTACGCCATGGGGTTGATGTGGGTGCTGCTCATCGTCGCCGAAACCGTCTCGGCTTCCTCCGGGATCGGCTACATGACCATGAACGCGCGCGAGTTTCTGCAAACCGACGTTGTGTTGGTCGGCGTGCTGACGTACGCGTTGCTGGGCAAACTCGCCGATGTCGCGGCGAGAAAACTGGAGCGCCTCTGTCTGCGATGGCATCCGTCATATCAGTGAGCTGGCCCGCGCCGCGCGGCGTGGGTGGCGCGGCGGTCTCACTCCGGAAGCTGGAGAAGCGCTTCGCCGGGCGCAAGGTGTTGCGTGCGTTGTCGCTCGAGGTCGCGCGCGGCCTATTTGTTTGCATTGTAGGTCGCAGCGGCTGCGGAAAGACCACGCTACTGCGGATCGTTGCCGGGCTCGAGAGCCTCGATGACGGTGAGATCAGCGTTTCGTCCGCGAGCGGTAGCTCGGCCGGGGCCTGCGACGTCCGCCTGATGTTTCAGGATGCGCGCCTGTTACCGTGGAAGTCGGTGGCTGACAACGTCCGGCTTGGAATGAGTAAAGCAGCGTTACCGGCGGCCATTGCGGCGCTGCAGGCTGTCGGTCTCGAGGATCGTGCCGCGGATTGGCCCGCTGCGCTGTCGGGTGGCCAGCGACAACGAGTGGCTCTCGCCCGTGCACTCGTACACCGACCGCAACTGCTCCTGTTGGACGAGCCGCTGGGGGCGCTGGATGCTTTAACCCGTATCGAGATGCACGCGTTGCTCGAGCGGCTTTGGCTGGAGAGCGGGTTTACTACGCTGTTGGTCACCCATGACGTCCAGGAGGCCGTCGCGCTTGCGGATCGTATCATCGTCATCGATGAGGGCACGATCGTATTCGATGAAGCGGTCAACCTGCGGCGACCAAGAATCCGTGCCTCTCGCGAGTTCGCCGCGGTAGAACAGAGCGTGTTGAGAGAGGTTTTGCGGACCAGGGCACCTCTTTGATCGGCGCCGTGGCATCCAATGTTACGAGCCCGCGGCTCGCGTCTGTCCGGCGACCGCCTGCACCCGGCGAAACACCCGCAGGAAATTGCCGCCCCAGATCTTGCGGATCTGCTCTTCCGAATAACCTCGCTGCACCAGCTCCCGCGTGACGCTGGCTGCTTCGCTTTCATCGTTGAAGCCAACGAGACCGGCACCATGGTTGAAGTCCGTGCCGATCCCCACGTGGTCGACGCCGATGCGGTTGACGAGGTAGTCGATGTTGTCGACGTAATCGCTCAAGGCTCCCTTCGGCATGAGCTCGCGAAACTCACGCATGAAGCCAGCCAACTCGTCCGCCGGAACGCAAAGCTGCGACAAATCGCGATTAATCATGGAACTTCGGCGTCGCGCGTTATGCCTTCGGCCGTGTGCCGAGGATCGAGACGCGCTGGCCGTAGCGTGAATAGGGAAAATAGTCCCATACGGAGTGATGCTGGACCGCGCGATTGTCCCAAAAAGTCAGCGTGTTGGGATGCCAGCGTACGCGGCACTGAAACTCGACATGGTTTTCGAGGTGCCGGTAGAGGAATTCGAGGAGCGCGTCGCTTTCCTCGGACGAGAGTTCATTGATGCGCGTCGTGAAACCGCGATTGACGAACAGCACCTGCTTTCCGTTGTCGGGATGGCGGGTGACCACGGGATGCGTCGCCTTCGGCCATCCGCCGGGCGGCGGCGCGTTGCCGTGTGCGCCGACATAAAGCTTCGAGCCTTCGTGCGTGGCGGTGAGACCTTTGACGAATTCCTGCATTACCGGAGACAGCGTTTCGTAGGCGCGGATCGCGCTGATGAAGCACGTATCGCCACCGCCGATCTCCGGCGTCTTGGTGATGTAGAGCATCGAGGCCATGGGCGGCTCGGCGTCGCACGTCACGTCGCTGTGCCACACTTCTCCGGAGACGTAGCGCGACGATTGATCCGCCTTCACCACATAGATCTCCGGGTCCGCGGCGCCGCCCGCTTCGGCCTTCTGGGCGTTGTAGGGATGGACGTGCAGCGTGCCGAACAGGCGGCCGAACCGTTTATGGTCCTCGGGCGTCAAGACCTGGTCGCGGAATACGAGCACATGATGGTCGTTGAACGCGTCGCGAATTTCTCTCAGCTGCTCCGCCGAAATCGGTTTCGACAGATCAATGCCGCCGATTTCGGCGCCGACGACGGGCGTCAGCGGATCGACCATGATGGCGCGAGGATTGAGCCGCTCTTCGTGGGCTTCGAGTCTGGGAGCGCCCGCCATGTGTTCTCCATACTTCACCGGCGGAAACGTTACGCCCGCCCGTATCGGCAATACAAGCGCGGAAAATCGGCCGCATTTCCAGCGAATTCGCCGACATGATAAATGCTCGCCAAAGCCCTGTTCATGGGAGCGTTGCGAAAGTGGAGCCGGCGACGGCGGAGGTCGACGATGTCCGCGAGCACAGCAAAGTCGTAGCGATGAAGCCGTAGATGCCGGTGTGCCAGAAATGTGCCGAGCCCAGATTGGGTGTGCCGTAATTGTGCCTTGGTGTGCCTGGGAACGGGGCTGGCAAGCGCTGCAAGTGGTTGATTAATAAGCCCTGGAATCGCCCTCACCGGACTGAAAATCCGCGTGTCGGTGGTTCGATTCCGCCCCTGGCCATCGACGACAGGCAGACCGGTCATCTGTTCTCACATTCTTCCTCTGCAAGCTCCTGTCTGAGAAGTACGGCCGGCTTGTAAACATACTCGTCGCCAGTTTCATGCCGTAGCTCCTCGAGGCGTGCCGATAGTTGCGCGGTCAGCTGTGCGTGACGAGGGTCACCATAGAGATTGCGCATCTCGTCGGGGTCGGTCTGGAGATCGTAGAGCTCGAACTCTTGCGGAGCAGTGAAGTAGTGGATGTATTTGTAGCGTTCCGTTCTGACACCCCGACAGGGCCGCACCTCCTCATAGCCTGGATACTCATAGTATTCGTACAGCCAGTCCGTGCGCCATGCGGCTTCCGGATAAGCGAGAAGCGGCATGAGGCTCTTACCCTGGAAATGAGCTGGAGGCGGCACGCGAGTCAGATCCAGCAGAGTCGGTGCAAGATCGAGATTGAGAACCATGCGCGCCGATGTTGTGCCGGCTCTGATCAGCGGTGGATATCGAATCATCAGTGGAATGCGAATGGACGGCTCATACATTAGGCGCTTGTCATAGAAGCGGTGCTCGCCGAGAAAGAAGCCGTGATCGGAGCTCCAGACGATGACGGTGTCGTCCAGGATCCCATGCTTCTCGAGCACCCTCAGGACCTGTCCAATGTCCTCGTCGTTGGACTCGATTCCGCAGTAATGGTCCTTGACCAACTCCTCGAGCGAGCGGGGGGCATCGCGCTGCAGAAACTGGGCGCCGATCTTGTTCCTGGCATCGATGACTCCTCGGGGTTTTCCGACATAACCCGCCACGTACTCGTCGAAACTCGAGGGTTTCGGGATCGCAGTCCCATTGAAGTCGTTGACCATCCGTAACGGGCGATCAAAGGGCGCGTGCGGCGCATAGAACCACAGAAACAGACAGAAAGGCGCCTGGTGCGGCTGCCTCAGCCAGGCAATCGCCTTGCGCGTGAGAAGATCGTCCACGTACTCATTATATCTGCGCGGTGCGCCGAACTTGCCTTTGGCACCTTCGACGACGACCGGGTTCATGTAGTCCGCCTGGCCTGAGAATCCGAAGTAGTAGTCCCAGTATCGGTCCATCAGAGAGCCTTCCACGTGGGACTTACCAATAAAGGCGACTTCATACCCGCTGCGCCGGATCAGATCGGTAACGATGGGAAATTTGTCCGGCACCCTGCTGTGTTGATTGTCTACTGCGCCGGTCGTGTGCGAATACAAGCCACTGAGAATTGTGGCGCGCGCAGGCAGGCACAGGGAGTTGACGCAGAATGCGTTCTCGAACACTGCGCCGTCCCGGCCGATGCGATCGATGTTGGGAGTTTTCAACAGCTTGTTTCCCGCGAGCGAGGATTCATCCCAACGGGCGCCTTCGCCTAGGAAGAAGACGAGATTGGGCCTGGTTTGTGAGGCAGCGTGACTGAGAGACTCCTGCGATAGCCGAGGCACGATGACTGCCGTGCCTGCCGCGGTGGCGGTTTGCAGGAAGGTTCTGCGCGTTTGCATCGATCCACGGTTGCTCGAGTTCTCGCTCATGCATCTCTCTCCGGTTCCGTTGCATAGGGGGCATTGTCGTACAATTTTGGCGTCCACGGGACACCCAAGATGACCAAGCCCATCGTCCGGGATTTCATTTGCCGACGTCGCCGCTTCGATGCCGAAATCGAATGGAAGTACGTCGAGGTACGAAGTAGCCCATACCTTAATAATCTTATTGAGCAGGGCCATCGAGCGATCAAACGCCGATGCGCCTCTATGGGAGGCTTCAAGTCTTTCGCGAGTGCGGCCATCACATTGGCCGGCATCGAGCTTGCCGATCGGATTCGCAAGCCGCAATTCTCGGTCGGACGGGGTCGATATCGGAATTTCGGTCGCTAAAGCAGCTCTGGGGTCGAGCGCTCGCCTGATATCGCCCGGGAGATCGAGATCTGAGTCGCGATTTGCCCCACTTCCCCGTCCTTTAATGCACCGCAATCGACGTGCGATGGCAACGTCTAGGAAGCTCGTGCTCCTTGGCGCAGAGCGCCGAGCAGTCGTTGGCCAGCAGTCTTTAGTCTCTACCGCTTTATACGGCCCTGCTGGCGCGGTTGGTGGGACTGCAATCGGTCACACCGCTCTAGCGGTCCAAATTGGTGGGAGACGACCAAAGTGCGTTGCCCGATAGGAAAATCGAAGTTAGCCGCACGCCGCCGGTCACCTAATTCTGCCATTGATGTCCGCGCAGGTAACGGCGCATTCCAAGCGCGGTCGCTATTTGTGTTGCGCACCACCGGTGAGCCGCCGTAGTGCGGCGACGAGTGCATCCACTTCATCGTGGGTATTGTAGAACGCGAGCGAAGGCCGAACCGTGGCGGACACGCCAAAGCGGCGCAGAATGGGCTCGGCGCAGTGGTGTCCGGCGCGTACAGCGATACCTTCTTGATTCAAGGCGGAGCCGACTGCGACAGGATCGTGCCCGTCAAGCACGAATGACAGCACACTTGCTTTCTCCTGCGCCGTGCCGATCAATCGTAACCCGGAGATCGACTGCAGCGCTGCGGTTGCATAGGTCAGAAGATCTTGCTCGTAGCGGTCGATGACTTCCATTCCGATCCGACTGACGTAGTCGAGTGCCGCACCGAGTCCCGCGGCGTCAGCGATGTTGCCGGTCCCTGCCTCGAAGCGCTGGGGCGGTTTCTGGTAGGTCGTGCGCTCGAAAGTTACAGCAGAGATCATATTGCCGCCGCCTTGCCATGGCGGCATCGACTCGAGGATCTCAGCCGTCCCGTAAAGCACGCCGATGCCGGTTGGACCGAACACCTTATGTCCGGAGAAAACGTAGAAGTCAGCCCCGAGTGCCTGGACGTTGACCGGCATGTGCGATACAGCCTGTGCGCCGTCGATCAACACCCGTGCGCCGACGCGGTGTGCGAGGTCACTGACCGCGCGCACCGGTACGATCGTTCCGAGGGCATTGGAAACGTGCGCCACTGCGACGAGCTTGGTGCGCTCATTGAGCAGCTTCTGATATTCATCCAGCAGTATCTGTCCGCTGTCGTCCACCGGGATGACCCGCAGGCGCGCGCCCTTCTCGCTTACGAGTTGCTGCCACGGGACGATGTTCGCGTGGTGCTCGAGATAAGAGATGACAATCTCATCGCCGGCGAGGATGTTTTGGCGACCCCAGCTCTGTGCCACGAGATTGATGGCTTCGGTGGCGCCGCGGACGAACACGATCTCATCTGCGGAGCTTGCGCCCAGGAATCGTTGCACGGTCGTGCGCGCGCCCTCGTAGGCGTCAGTCGCCCGCGCGGCGAGTTCGTGGGCGGCACGATGAACGTTCGAGTTCTCGTGCGCGTAGAAGTGTGCGAGTCGGTCGATCACGACCTGCGGCTTTTGAGTGGTAGCTGCATTGTCTAGCCAGATGAGCGGGTAGCCCTTGATGCGCTCCCCGAGAATCGGAAAGTCGCGACGCACCGTCGCCACGCTGAAGGGCGGGTGTCTGCCAACGTCCTTCAAGGCACCGGCGCTCGAAGCACCCGCCGCCGATTCCAAAAAGTAGAAGCTCGGCGCGCCGCCGACTGCGAGCACCCCAGCATCGACGGCGGATCCGGCGCTCGCGGGAGCTGGTAACGCGCTCAAATCGACCCCGGTTGGCAGGTTCATGGTCTGCGCGGCGAGTGCCGATAAGTCACCCAGCGCTGCGGAAGCCGAGCGACTCAGGGCATCCGAAGCGGGACTCGAAAAGTCGAGAAAGTAGAAGGGCGATGACGTGGCGAGACCAGCGACCGGTACTGCGCCGGAAAAACCACCTGGGATCGCGACGCCAGCGG
>Ga0209420_1001652_pt1 | contig 10411 bp, 11 predicted proteins | sample BlaSpr_A8_OM1_O1_FD_187972 | JGI IMG/M metagenome (GOLD analysis project Ga0209420, IMG submission 187972) | Forest soil microbial communities from Thunder Bay, Ontario, Canada - Black Spruce, Ontario site 2_A8_OM1_O1 (SPAdes) (version 2) | ecosystem: Environmental > Terrestrial > Soil > Boreal...
GTTCCCGTGAATCCTTGGCCGAGAATCTGCACGACGCCTCCGACCGGGCGAGCCGCAGGCAGGAAAGTTACGAACGGACGGAGGCCCGTGGACAGGCTGAAGACGGTGCCGTCGCCGCTGGTCCCGCCCGCGTACGTGTTTCCGTAGAATGTCCCGTTGGTCGCTTGGAGCAACCCGCTCTCAGCATTGGCGCCGTCCGTGCCGTCGAAGTTGTGCAGCGTCGTCAGCGTGCCGGCGGGGGTGATTTTGAAGACCGTTCCATCTCCATTAGCGCCGCCTGCAAAGGTTGTCCCGTAGAAACTTCCGTCGGTAGCTTGCACCAGCACACCGAAAGGGTTGGAGCCGTCAGTCCCCTCGAAGCTGTGCAGCGTCGTCAGCGTGCCGCCCAGCGTGATCTTGAAGACGGTGCCATCGCCGTGAGTTCCGCCTTGGTTAGTTGTTCCGTAAAGGATTCCATCGGCAGCTTGGATCAGTCCGCCGAAAGGAACGGACCCGTCACTCCCGTCGAAGTTGCGCAGCGTCGCAAACGCGCCGGCCGGGCTGATTTTAAAGATCGCGCCGCAACCGACGGCAGGGGAGGGGCAAGTAAGGCTGCCCCCACCGGCAGTTACCCCATAGAAGTTTCCATCTGTGGCCTGAATGAGAGGCGCATCTTTAGGGTCCCATCCGTCAGTGAAATCAAACTCGTGCAGCACCGTTAGCGTACCCTCCGGGGTCATTTTGAAAATCGAGCCGCAGCCGTCGTTGCAGCCGCTGTTCCCTCCGTTGACGGTGGTTCCGTAGAAATTCCCGTCGGTGCCTTGAATCAGCGCTGAGTTAGTATTGGCGCCCTGGGTGTAATTGAACCCATGTACCATGGCGAAGGTGCCGGCCCGGGTGACTCTGAAGACCGTACCGCCTCCGTCGCTGCCGGCGTTTGTGGTTGATCCATAAATGTCTCCATTGGTGGCCAAGGCCAGCCCTCCATCGGGGTTACAGCCGTTGTCGTCATCCTGGAAGTTGAATAGCGTGGTTAGGGTTCCTCCGGTTGTAATTCTAAAAACCGTGCCACAGCCGTAGCCACCCCCTACGTCAGTTATCCCGTACAAGTTTCCGTCGATGCCCTGCACGGGAGGCCCAAACAGGGGTTCAGAACCGTCAGTCCCGTCGAAACTCGATAGAGTCGTGAAGGTTTGTGCCGACGCGGCAATCGCCGCCAAACAGAACACAAAGGCGATGAAGAACACCATCTTCGCTAAGCGAGATTTCCCCATCCCGGCGCGTAGCGGATCCGGCGTGGGTGCAAGAGCAAACAGCCCATGAGTCGGTGGTGTCGTCACTGGAATCCTCCGTCGTGCGAGGTTAGAGAGTCACGCCGCAAACCTCGGGAGAGGTCGCGCACGGCTGGACTGGGCCCCGCGAGGTGGGGAGCGATGCGGCCAGCGCCGAGCACCGCAATTGTCCTCCCGGGGCAGGGGGCTGTCAAGGCTTCCTCGGAAGTGACTGTTGTTGTAAACAGACGGGATGAGAAGGCCGGTCTCCGACGAGATCCTGTAGGCGCGCCGCCGTGGCCTGCGCTCCGACGATCACACAACTGTCGTTATCCACCAGATAGTTGTCGTAGTAACCGAGACGAGCGGGCGTGCCGCCTTTGGTCGCGTAGGTGGAATCGGGATCGGTGGTCGATACCTGATCCTGCTCGTGCACCGGCTCCTCCACTGGGTTCTGCTCTTCCACTTCCCGCAGATACTGGCGCACGGTCCGATGCACCTGGGCTGCCTCCCTCAACTGCTCTCGCGGAATACGACTCTCCTTGGCCGCCTTCGCCTCCACGAAACTGCCATCGACCGACAGGTGCTTGCCCGCCCTGTACCAGCCCCGCTTCCACGCACTGAAGCACGATCTGCTCGAACCACTGCTCGAACAGCTTCGACTCCTGAAACCGCCCGTGCCGGTTCTTCGAAAAGGTGGAGTGATGCGGGATCTCCTGATCGAAACCTAAACCCGTGAACCACCGCCACGCCAGATGCATACGCAGTTCTTCCACCAGCTTCCGCTCGCTGGTGATGCCTTACAGATACCCGATCAGCAGAATGCGCAGCAGACCCTCGGGATCAATCGACGGTCGGCCGGTCTCGCTGTAACTCTGCTTCAACCTCTCACGCACAAAGTCAAAGCTGATGTGCTTCTCGATCAGCCGCAACAGGTGGGTCTCAGGAACCTGATCTTCCAGGCGAAAGTAGTCGAACAGCGCTTCGGAGCGGTCGTGTTGCCCCATCATGATCAGCAGGCCTCCGACAATGGCGATCCACAGCATGGCAAGCATTCCTCCTTCGTATTACCATGCTTCTGCCGTCATTCCGACCACTAATCACAGTGACTTTTTCAACACCCACAGGATTTTTCGCCAACTTTGACGGAGATCGAGGGGCTAGTCGCCGGAGCCGGATGCTACGATGCTGGTCTCGTATATGGTAAAGCGCTGCGAGACACTTCCCTGACCGTCGGCTTCAATGAGTTCGGTTTTGTAATGCATTTCCCAGCTATTCTCCCCCAAGTTTTTCTTCGAGGAGCTAGGTTGGAGGTAATACTCGTGGGAGGGGTCCACAGAATCTAGCGGAATTGACTTGGCGCGTGCCCATTGGCCTAAGTTTTGGGGGCCCGGCCCTACGACTTTCCTCCAATCCTGTCCTGGACTGGCGTCATCAGTGCATCCCGAAATGCTGACCTCTTTTTTCTGTGAACTCCCGATGGTGATCACACATCTTGTCAGCGGCGGATCTCCCTGACGCACGGTTCCGAATCCGGCAATTTCGATGCGCTCCTCGCCACAGGTCATCATGTGCACTTGAAGATCTCGGAGGCTGACCTCTCCGGCATTACGAATCCCGTTGCGAATCAAAGCGCACAACTCTGCGCTCGTATAACAGTCATGACTATTGAAGAGGCGTAATTCGCGTTTCCCGCCACTTCAGTCGTCATCCGGATCGGTGGCTGCGCTTGTGTCGGCCTGGCAACTGGTGGTATCAGACGGCGGCGTGATTGTCTGAAACACAAGCGGAGTCTGGCTGAAATTGAAAATGTCGGAGAGCTCGTCGGCCGGGGCGTCGGCGTAGCCTAGGGACGGCAGATTAAAGTTCGTCTCGATAAATTTCAAAATACTTCCAAAGTCATGCGTCATGTGGGAGGTGTAAGCCGGCTTGGCGTAGGGCGACATCACAACCATCGGCACGCGGAATCCATACACGTAGCCCGATCCCCAACTGCTGCCGTTGCTGATGACCGCTGGTGGCACGTGGTCGTACCAACCTCCCCAGTCGTCCCAGGTGAGGATGATGACCGTGTTGGACCAGTATTGGCTGTTGCCGATCGCATTGACAATTGAAGTTACCCAGGACGGCCCGCAGCCATTGTTGCTAAGGGCATGGTCAGAATCTTTCCCGTCGGGAATCACCCAGCTCACCTGCTGGAGCTGATTGTTTTGAATGTCGGAGATGATCTGGGCGTTGCTCTGCGTTTGGCCGAGGACAACTTTGGGCGACGTGCCGGTCCAATCCGGTCCCACACAGTCTCCGCCTGTGGGGGCATTCGGTTGGCACATGTGCTCAATCGCATCGGGGGCAGTCCAGATGGAGCCGGCCGACGGCGCGTAATAGCGCCAGCTGATGTTCGCGGCGTCGAGCAAGTCCGTGAGCGTAGGATGCTCAAAACAGGGATAAATCGCCGGGTTGCTGGTCTCACTGCCGGCGGAATCGATCAGCTGAACCGTCTGGTCGACGGGAGCGATGCAACCCGCAGCTTCGGCGCTCTTCCCGGGGTTCTCGGCCACAAACAAAGTGCTGGTTGCCGTAGGCGCTGAAGTCCCCGAAATGATGAACTGGTGCGCCGGGAAGCTGGGACCCTCGTTGGTCTGGAACATGTGATCGGCGAACGTGTACGTCTGGGCCATGGTCAGGTAAGCCTGAACGTCCGACGGATAGACGTACATAAACTGCGGGTCCTTGGGTGGTGGGCAGTTGACGGTCGGCGGCGTGGTCGGCGTGCAGTTATATGCGATCAGGTCAGCCCCATCCATCGCACATGCTCCGGTGGCCGGGTTCAGGTCGCACATGCGCACAAAAGCACTGTGGGCGTGGCTCAGATCGTAGTTATCCGGGTTGCCGTTGGTGGCGGCCGTGCCTAGGTCGATAGGGAGGAGCGTGACGTTCGCGCCTGTCGAGTCCGTTCCGCTGGTGGCGATGTCGTACTGAGAGGCCGTCGGGTTTATGCTGTTGCAGGAACTGGGGTTGCCGTACGGCGGAATGCACAGTCCCTGGAACAGGTTGTCGGGCGTGCGGTTCTCTTGGAAGATGATCACCACGTGCTGGATCTTCGAGGCTGGCGGCGGTGGTGGCGGGGCCGTACTGCCTCCGCCGCAACCGTTTAGGCTCAAAAGAAATCCGGCGGTACAAAGCAACAGGATTGAGAGTAATAGCCATGCCGAGCGACTCATGGTGGATGCCCTCGTGCTAAGCGGCGCAGTTTCTCTAAGCTTCACATATGAACCCCGGCGCGGAACTTTCCACTCGGTCAGTGCTAGAATTACTTGACCGCACGTCCTCTGGCCCCGCGAAGGCCTGCGCATCACCGCCCCCGCCCATATCGGCACTTGCGTCGTCTCGCTGATGGCTGCCAGACAGGCGTCAGCGCGGGTTGGCGAAGGTCTACAAGATACCCGGCGCCTTGTCCGACACCTTTCTGGTCGTAATACCCATCGTATGAGAGCTGCGTGCCGTCCTGAGCGCGCACTGACTCGATGTTGAGTCCCATGTTGTTGCGCTCGCACCATTGCTTTCGTTCGCGTGAAGCTTCGCAAGTCCGCTCATTCAATCCGAGTTTTTGGACCTGCTCCTCAAACCAGGTGGGCTCTGCTGACCGTTTGCGGCCTATTGAGTGCAGTGGGGATGTGATACAGCAGAAACTGATGGTCGAAGCTCGCAATAGATCGTAGAATGTACTCAGATCTACATTTCGCAACTGCAGAACATTGTGGCTTTGTGGATTATTTTTGCGGACACACCTATAGTACTTCTCGAACACGGACCAGTCAGCAAGAGTTCCAATCAAAGGGCTCCAATTAATGAGAATCGCACAGGTGGCACCACTTTACGAAAGCGTTCCCCCCAAACTATATGGAGGTACGGAGCGTGTCGTATCGTGGCTTACGGAGGAGTTGGTCCGTCTCGGCCACGATGTCACTCTGTTTGCGAGCGGCGATTCCCTGACTACTGCCCGTTTGGTCCCAGCCTGCAAGAAGGCTTTGCGACTGGATTCGAGCTGCGTGGACCAGTTGGCGCATCACGTGGTAATGCTGGATCAGGTCTTCAGCGAAAAAGAGAATTTCGACTTAATTCATTTTCACATTGATTACTTGCACTTCCCATTCAGTCGCCGCCGGCAGATCGCGCATGTCACAACTCTTCATGGCAGACTCGACCTTCCCGATTTGGTGCCCCTTTATCGGCGCTTCAGGGACATACCGGTTATCTCAATTTCAGATGCTCAGCGTAAGCCCCTGCCTTGGTTAAATTGGCAAGGTACCGTCCATCATGGTTTGCCGCGAGAATCTTTTTCTCCAGGCGGCGGAAAAGGCCGATACCTCGCATTCCTCGGACGGACCTCCCCTGAGAAGGGTTTAGAACAGGCTATCGAGATCGCTAAACGAGCTGAAATGCCGCTGAAGATCGCAGCCAAGATCGATCGAGTTGATGTGGAATACTTTGAGACCGTTATCAAGCCGCTGCTGGACCATCCCCTCATTGAGTTCATCGGCGAAATTGGCTATCCAGAGAAAAACGTGTTCTTGGGCAACGCTACTGGGCTTCTCTTTCCCATCAATTGGCGCGAGCCGTTCGGCTTAGTGATGATTGAGGCTATGGCTTGCGGCACGCCGGTGATTGCTTATCCGCTGGGTTCCGTTCCGGAGGTCATGCAAGAAAGAGTGACAGGATTTATCGTATCGGACTTGGAGGGCGCTGTAAAAGCAGTGAAGAGACTTGGAGAAATCAACAGAAGGAAATGCCGACGGCACTTTGAACAGCATTTTAACGCTGAGCGCATGGCGGAGGATTACCTGAACATTTACCAACGGCTGGTTCGAAGGGAATCCTCATCGATCACCGTTTCCGACGGAGTTCTCAGTTGGATGAAGATGGCGTGACCCAGCAGTACTACATAGCGACGAAATCATTGCCTGCTGATGACCGCGCCCGAGTTCTAAAATACGGCAGACTGTTCTCTGTGTTCGACCGTGTGGGGGATATCCAAACGTCCGGACTGGGCGAGCAAGGACTTTTCTTTCAAGGTACCCGTCACCTTTCGGAGCTTCTCCTTCGCCTATGGGATGCCCGCCCATTGCCCCTTAGTTCCGCCATTGAGACAAACAACTTTCTCTTCACCGCCGACCTCACCAATCTCGACGTCTCCCACCTCGATGGAGTTGCCATACCTCGAGGCACGCTCCACCTGCAGCGATCCAAATTCCTGTGGCACGATGTCTGCTATGAGGAGTTCGCGTTCGTTAATTACGGCCTTTTACCCCTGTTGCTGCCATTCAGCATGACATTTGGCGCCGACTTCGCCGACATCTTCGAAGTGCGTGGAATGCACCGGCAAAAGAAAGGGCGGCGATTGGAAGACCACGTTGAGAAGGACCTGGTGCTGCTCTCGTATGAAGGTCTGGACAACACAATTCGTCAGACTCGCATTCAATGCGATCCCGTCCCCGAAACTATTTCGGCGTCGGAACTGCAGTTCGAAGTACATCTCCTGCCGAGACAGAAGGCGATCTTCCATTTAGCAATTTCTTGCGACTCCCGCGCCGTCCACGATTCGATCGGCTATTGCAGCGCGATAGTTTCTGCCAGGGGCGAACATAAAACGGCCGCTGAAACTTTTCCGCTGATTTACAGTTCAAATTCTCGTTTTAGTGATTGGATCAGACGTTCAGTTGCCGACGTCCAGATGATGATGATCGGCAACCCCGAAGTGAATTATCCCTACGCCGGAGTACCGTGGTTCAGTACGGTCTTTGGCCGGGACGGAATCATTACGGCTCTCGAAATGCTTTGGCTCAGCCCCTGGATTGCCAAGGGCGTTCTACAGTATTTGGCGGGGACGCAGGCAAGAGAGTTCAATCTAGCGACTGAAGCCGAGCCCGGCAAGATCTTGCACGAAATGCGCAGTGGAGAGATGGCTGCTCTGGGTGAAGTCCCGTTCGGGCGCTATTACGGGAGTGTGGACGCGACTCCTCTCTTCATTGTGCTGGCCGGCTCATATTACGAGCGGACGGGTGATCGCGAGTTTTTGCAGCAGTTATGGCCGCACATCGAGCTCGCGCTGCAATGGATAAACAGATTCGGAGATATCGATGGCGATGGCTTTGTGGAGTACGCACAACGCTCCAGTAAGGGTTTGGTTCAGCAGGGTTGGAAAGACTCGAATGACTCAGTTTTCCACGCTGACGGAACATTGGCGGGAGCGCCGATCGCTTTATGCGAGGTGCAGGGTTACGTGTACGCGGCCAAGCTGGCAGCGGCCCGACTGAGCGAGATGTTGGGTGACAAAGAGAGATGCAGCGCCCTGGAGTCTGAGGCAGAAAAACTTCGCGTAAACTTTGAAGAGGCTTTTTGGTGCGATGATCTGTCCACCTACGCGTTGGCGCTCGATAGCCACAAGAAGCGGTGCCGGGTGCGAACATCGAACGCTGGACACTGCCTGTACGCTGGAATCGCCAGTTCTGACAGGGCCCGGTTGGTCGCAGAAACGCTGTTGGGCTCGGATTCCTTCAGTGGGTGGGGCGTCCGCACTGTCGCTGCGGGGCAAGCTCGTTACAATCCACTCTCTTACCACAACGGTTCCATCTGGCCGCATGACAACTCCATCGTTGCGAGCGGCCTCGCGAAATACGAATGTAAGGACATGGCGGGTCGAATCCTGCTCGGCCTGCTCGACGCGAGTAGGTGGGCGGATCTTGGCCGTCTTCCTGAGTTGTTCTGCGGACTCGATCGCCGTCGCGGCGAAGGCCCCACGCTTTATCCCGTCGCTTGCTCGCCCCAGGCTTGGGCGGCGGGAGCAGTGTTCTTATCGGTTCAGGCGTGCTTGGGAGTTTCGATTCAGGGGGCTAGCAACCGGATTCTGTTTGATCGTCCCTACCTGCCCAAGGGCATCCCGCAGCTGTGGATTAAGGGTCTTCGCACCAGCACGGGTTCTGTGGATGTATTTTTAGAACGCCGAAATGATACCGTGCAAGTTGAGGTGACGGACCAACAAGGCGAGATCGAAGTAGCGGCTACACCGTCCGCCGAGGCCCTAAACCTGCGTTCCGGATCTCCTCGGCTGTCGGGACCGTAAATTCATCTTCGACGACAAGTCGCCATGTCTGCGGATATAGGACCTGATAAAGTCTAGCGTTTTTTTTGTAGCGAAAGTACCGTCTCATTGGCCAATCCATCAATCAAGTGAAAATGTGCATCGATGCCGAGCTGAACAGTTTCATCAGGATTTCTTCTCTTTGCCGGCCCGCGGTAACACGCTCTCTGCGCCGATCCTGGGCCGGGCGCGGGTTTCAGCGCGAACCATCGCGCGATGGCTGCGCTTACAGTAATCATCTCCCTTGGTGTCTTCCTGGGAAGTCCGACGTTAATCGGGGCGGCACGTTGGAGTTCCGTGCGACTTGGACTCCACTGTAACAAACGAGGCATTGACGGTAGGACATTGAGCAACCTTGTCCAGTCTCCCCCATCGGCGCCGCTGTGTTAAGGGCGAAGCACTTGGCGCAGAGGGGTTGATTCGGATGGTCTTTATGGTAATAGAAAGGCGTTCGGAATTCGTACTCGTCACTCTTGAACCGCAACTTCTCTCGAAGAGCGCGGTTCTCATCTTCTAATTCGGCTGCTCGCTGCTTCAAATTACGGAGATTATCCACGATCTCATCAACGTGTTGTTTAGCGTCACGATCCTTCAGGCTCTTCCCAAACTCGTACAGCTTTTTCGAGATTTCCCCGGCAGTCTTTGCGATTGTCCACGCGGTTGTGACTGTTGAAACTGGCTCCACGAATAGGATTGTACTGCACTCGACTGGCGGTTAGTTGTCGTGACCTAAGCCTTACGGAGCTTTGTCACACAAAAACTAAGCCGGCTCGCTTTGGAGTTGCCTCAAACTTCCACGGCGCGGGATACCTCGGGCAATAGAGGTCAGGAATCGGGTCAATGAGTCTAAATGGCCCTGATTGCGTCAACAACCGTTATGATTCTTTGGCCAGTAGACGGAGGCACGCGCCTTCAGGGGGAAAGGCGATGACATACAATGCCGATTTGACCGGGACGGGTCGCGTGAAGCATCTTAGGATATGACATGACGGAGGACGCATTGAAACCAGGACCACCCGATTAGGCAGGTGACACTTGGATAAAAGGGAAGGAAATGCGGATACCCCCGGGCGATTACGCATCAAATAGAATGTGTGAGGTGGGCGTGGCTGCGCCATCATCGCTCCAAGCGCGAATGAAAAAGCGGATTCGCCGAAAATAATCAGACCCCAAACAGGGTTCTTAACCTACCTCCATTTCTCATAAACCAGTGCATGACCGGTTAGTCGTGGGTGTCAGGGAGTGACAATAGACCGGACGTGCAGGTTACCTGGTCTGCGCTTCCAGAGAATTGACCCTGGTCTGTTCCACCGGTGAACGATCCCGTTGAGGACGTCCGGGTCAACTGGATGTAATCCGATGCCGGAGTGGTACCTAAGTAGTCCGGGTCGGCGCTGGAAACGCTGACCGTCAGCGTCTTACCCGTGCTCGAAAGACATGCGGCGCCGCTCGTCGTTAAGATGACCGTGGAAGCGGTCTTCGTGAAGCCCGACCACGGTGTGCACGTGTTCTCCGCTGGCACCGTAAAGCCTGGCGCGACGAAAGTCGTGCCACCACTGCCGAAACCGCCGGCCGTCGCGATGCAGAAGGGGCCCCCCCTGGAAAGGTCTGGCCGGGGGCGAAGGTGAAGACGCCCTTGCTGCTCAACTTCAGTCCGGTCTCGGTGGGCCCGGCCGTGCCCTGTCCGTAGAGCAGGTTCAGCGTGCCTGACGGAGTGGCCGTGTCATTCGCCGTGGGCTCGGCCTGCCAACGGAACACCTGGCTCACCGCGGCAACACTGGTGCTGTTGTAGGAAGACGCCACTAGATTCAGCGGCTGCGAGTCTTTGCCCGCTGTGGCCGTGGCTGCAGCCGTGGCCGGCAGCGTTAGCGAGCCGCGAATGGTGGCGGCGCCGTTTACATCCAGCATGGTGGCAAAATGGGTCACTCGGTGCCGAAGCACGCGGGGCCGATCTCATTGACTGATACTCACCCTCGAACCGAGCATCTGCAGAACCCGACTGCAGCTTGAGCCTCTCTGAGGA
>Ga0209420_1001653_pt1 | contig 10410 bp, 6 predicted proteins | sample BlaSpr_A8_OM1_O1_FD_187972 | JGI IMG/M metagenome (GOLD analysis project Ga0209420, IMG submission 187972) | Forest soil microbial communities from Thunder Bay, Ontario, Canada - Black Spruce, Ontario site 2_A8_OM1_O1 (SPAdes) (version 2) | ecosystem: Environmental > Terrestrial > Soil > Boreal...
TGGATCCACAAGTACATATTTCCCGGCGGCCTGCTCCCCTCCGTCACCGCGATCGAGAACAGCCTGACCAGCTCCACCCGGCTGCGGATCACGGCCCGCCAGGACCTGGGCGCGCACTACGCGGGCACGCTGAAGATCTGGCGGGACCGGTTCTGCGCGCGCTCCGACGAGGTCGGCCGCCTCGGCTTCGACGAGGTGTTCCAGCGGATGTGGACCTTCTACCTGGCCTACTCGGAGGCTGGCTTCCGCTCCGGCTACATCGGCGTCAGCCAGCTCACCCTGGCCCGGATATGACCGCGGCCCCGGAACGAGACGCCGCCCAGGTCATCGCCGCCCTGGTCAAGACCCACGCCGGCCTCGACCTGCCGGTCCGGCTGCGGCTGTGGGACGGCAGCGAGGCCGGTCCGGCCGGGGGCCCGGTCCTCGTTATCAAGACCCCGCGGGCGCTGCAACGGATCGGCTGGCGCCCCGGCGAGCTCGGCCTGGCCCGCGCCTACATCAGCGGCGACCTGGAGGTCGAAGGCGACCTGACCGAGGGGCTACGCCAGGCCCTGGGCACCCGGCCGCGGGTCAGCCCGGCCCGCTGGGCCCCGGCCGCCTGGGCCGGGATAAAGGCTGCGGCCCAGCTAAAGATCCTGGGCCCGCCGCCCCCGCCGCCCGCCTGCGAGCTGCACGTCCGGGGCCGGCTGCACTCCCGGACTCGCGACCGGGCGGTGATCGCGGGCCACTACGACGTGACCGCCGCGTTCTACCAGCTCATCCTGGACCCCAGCATGGCCTATTCCTGCGCCTGGTGGGACAGCGCGGAGACGCTGGCCGGCGCGCAGCGGGCCAAGCTGGAGCTGATCTGCGGCAAGCTCAAGCTCCAGCCCGGCGACCGGCTGCTCGACGTGGGCTGCGGCTGGGGTTCGCTCACCGTGCACGCCGCCCGCGACCACCAGGCCCGGGTCACCGCCGTGACCCTGGCCCGCGAACAGGGCGGCTACGTCAGGCAGCGTCTCCGCGGCCTCGGCCTCCAAGACCGGGCCGAGGTCAGGATCCAGGACTACCGGGACACCGCGGGCGGCCCCTACGACGCGATCGCCTCGGTGGAGATGGGCGAGCACGTGGGCGCGGCCGGCTATCCCGCGTTCTGCGCCGCGCTGCACCGCCTGCTGCGCCCGGGCGGGCGGCTGCTCATCCAGCAGATGTCCCGCGCTGGCCGCGCGCCCGGCGGCGGGCCGTTCATCGAGTCCTACATCGCCCCGGACATGCACATGCGCCCGGTGGGGGAGACGGTGGCGCTGGTCGAGGCGGCCGGGTTCGAGGTCGTCGATGTCCAGGCCATGCGCGAGCACTACGTCACCACCATCAGGGCCTGGCTGGACAACTTCGAGCAGAACCTGCCCGCCATTACCGGGCTCCTGACCCCGGAGCAGGTCCGCGTCTGGCGCCTGTACCTGGCCGGCGGGGCGCTGTCCTTTGAGGACGGCCGGATGGGCGTAGACCAGATCCTGGCCGTGCGAGCGGGCCGGTGACCGGCGGCATCGACGCCGGATCGTTCGGCATAACTCTTATCGCCAGCGCGGCCGCGCTGCTGGTCATGATGGCCGTCACCTTCGCCGTGGCCCTGAAGGTCGGCAAGCACAGCGTGGTCGACACCGCCTGGGGCCTCGGCCTGGCCCTGGTCGCGGTGGTCAGCCTGGCGACCGGGCACGGCCAGCCCGCCCGCCGGTACGTGCTGCTGGCCGCCTCGGTCCTGTGGGGCGTCCGGCTGGCCGCCTACGTCGGCTGGCGCAACCGCGGTAAGGGCGAGGACCCGCGCTACCGCGACCTGCTGGCCAAGGCCAAGGGCAACCGCAACGCCTACGCGCTGCGCACCATCTACCTGCTCCAGGCCCTGATCCTGTGGCTGGCCACCGTCCCGGTCCAGGCCGGCATGTCCGAACGGGGCCCGGCAGGCCCGCTGCTCATCATCGGCGCCGTCCTGTGGCTGGCCGGGTTCACCTTCGAGTCGGTCGGCGACTGGCAGCTGGCCCGGTTCAAGGCCGACCCCGCGCACCGCGGCCAGATCATGGACCGCGGCCTGTGGCGCTATACCCGCCACCCGAACTACTTCGGCGACTTCTGCATGTGGTGGGGCCTGTTCCTGATCAGCCTCGGCTCCTGGGCCGGCCTGGCCACCGTGTTCGCGCCGCTGCTGATGACCTTCATCCTGACCCGCGGCTCCGGGGCCCGCCTGACCGACAAGCGGATGGCCGCCACCCGCCCCGCCTACGCCGCCTACGCCGCCCGCACCAGCGGCTTCTTCCCCCTCCCGCCGCGCCGCCCCGCGCCATTTCCATGATCATGGGCAGTTCACGGTAAATAGCGCCAGTTTTAGCCCCTGATCATGAATCCGGCCCATGTCGGGCTGGCCGGCGGGCAGGTCCCGGGTTGGGTCGCCGCCTGTGGCGGATCCCTGAGTATGCCCTCGTGGCGCCCGGAAAAGGGCTTTTTGATCATAATATTAATAACGCGACGGCATTTTTATAAATTTCATCTGCTTACCCGGCGGTAATGCCAATATAATCGCGTTCCCGTCCTTGACAACGGTCCTTCTGAGAATGAGTATCTGCAGCAGGGGAATACGGCCCGGCCGCAATTTCTTTGCCCTGGGCTAATGTCTGATATGGGGGTATCGACAATGAGCGTATTTTCACGCCATCGGCGCCTTGCCGTCACGTCGGCCGGGGCCGTCCTGCTCGGCGTCATGCTGCCTGCCGCCTCGGCGGGGGCCGCGTCAGCCGCGCCGGCCAGCGTGACCTCGATCGAGGTAAACACGGTCACCGTGCCGGGCGCCACGGAGTGGTACGACACCAAGCTGCACGTATCGCCCGGACTCCTCGCCATGACGGCGTCCGGCACGATCGCCATCGGCAACGGGACCTCCTGGGGCCCGGCCGGCAATCCCAGCTGCATTGGCGGCCCCGGCTCGGCCGTGGTGGGCATTACCTGCGACGCGCTCGTCGGCAGGATCGGCACCAACGGCACTCCCTTCAAAGTGGGCAAGGAGGCCGTCATCCCCGTGACCCGCTCCGGCGAGCTGTACCTCAGCATCAACGACACCTATTTCCCCGACAACTCCGGGAGCTTCCACGTCATCGTGATCAGGGTTCACTGAGGTCTGGCCCGAGGACGGCTGAGTCGGCCACGGACCTAGCGCCGGCCCGGATGTTCGGCTACTCGGGGTCGTAGGCCAGGTTGGGCCGCAGCCACCGTTCGGCCTCGGCCAGCGGGACGCCGCGGCGGCCGGCGTAGTCCTCGGCCTGGTCCCGGCCGATCCGCCCGACGGTGAAGTACCGCGCCGCGGGGTGCGCGAACATGAGCCCGCTGACGCTGGCGGCCGGGGTCATCGCGAAGGACTCGGTCAGGGCCATGCCGAGCTGGCCGGCGTCGAGCAGGTCGAACAGCGCCGGCTTGCCGCTGTGGTCGGGGCAGGCCGGGTAGCCGAACGCCGGGCGGATGCCGCGGAAGCGCTCGGCGTGCAGGTCCTCCAGCGACGGGCGGGCGTCCGGCTCGAACCAGTCGCGGCGGGCCTGCAGGTGGATGTACTCGGCGAACGCCTCGGCCAGCCGGTCGGCCAGAGCCTTGACCATGATCGAGGAGTAGTCGTCACGGCGGGCCTGATAGCCGGCCGCGAGCTCCTCGGCCCCGTGGATGGCCACCGCGAACCCGCCCAGGTGATCGCCGTCCGGGGCCACGTAGTCGGCCAGGCACCGGTTGGGCCGGCCGGCCGGCTTGACCGTCTGCTGGCGCAGCATCGGCAGCCGGACCAGCCCTCGCTCAGCCGCGACCATAATGTCATCGCCCTCGGAGTGCGCGGGCCAGAAACCGTACGCCCCCCGGGCCTGCAGCAGGCGACCCGCGACGATCTCATCAAGCAGCACGTTCGCGTCGTCGAACAGCTCGCGGGCGGCCGGCTGGTTCAGGATCGCCGGGTACTTGCCCTTCAGCTCCCAGGCCAGGAAGAAGAACTGCCAGTCGATCAGCTCGCGCAGCGCGGTCAGCTCCGGCTGCACCAGGCGGACCCCGGTGAAGGCCGGCACCGGCAGGTCGCCGAACGGCACCCGCTCGCGGTTGGCCCGGGCCCGCTCGAAGGACAGCATGGGAGCCCGCCGTGACGTCTCGTGCTGGTCCCGCAGCCGCTCCTGCTCGGCCGCGTTGGCGGCGGCGAACTCCAGCGCACGCTCGTCGCTGAACAGGTCCGCGACCACGCCCACCACCCGGGAGGCGTCGATCACGTGCACCGTGGCCGCGTCGTAGGCGGGCGCGATCCGCACCGCGGTGTGCTGGCGTGAGGTGGTGGCGCCCCCGATCAGCAGCGGCAGCTTCAGCCCCCGGCGCTGCATCTCGGCGGCCACGTTCACCATCTCGTCCAGTGACGGCGTGATCAGCCCGGACAGCCCCACCGCGTCGGCGCCCTCGGCGGTCGCCGTGTCCAGGATGACGTTCCCTGGGACCATCACCCCGAGGTCGATGACCCGGTAGTTGTTGCAGCCCAGAACCACGCCCACGATGTTCTTGCCGATGTCGTGCACGTCGCCCTTGACCGTGGCCATGACGATCGTGCCCTGGCCGCGGTCGGAGTCGTCGCCCCGCTCCAGCTTCTCGGCCTCCATGAACGGCTCCAGGTAGCCGACGGCCCGCTTCATCACCCGGGCGCTCTTGACCACCTGCGGCAGGAACATCTTGCCCGAGCCGAACAGGTCCCCGACGATCTTCATGCCGTCCATCAGCGGCCCCTCGATCACGTCCAGCGGGCGGGCCGCCTGCGCGCGAGCCTCTTCGGTGTCGGACTCGATGAAGTCCGTGATGCCGTGCACCAGCGCGTGCGACAGGCGCTGCCCCACCGGGGCCTCGCGCCAGGCCAGGTCCACCACCCGGGCCGTACCAGGGCCGCGCACCGTGTCGGCGAAGGCCAGCAGCCGGTCGGTGGCGTCGGCTCGCCGGTCGAAGATCACGTCCTCGACCAGTTCCAGCAGACCGGCGGGGATGTCCTGGTAGACCGCGAGCTGGCCGGCGTTGACGATGCCCATGTCGAGCCCGGCCTGTACCGCGTGGAACAGGAACGCCGAGTGCATGGCCTCGCGGACCACGTCGTTGCCGCGGAACGCGAAGGACAGGTTGGAGATGCCCCCGCTGGTCCGAACGCCCGGGCAGCGCTGCTTGATCAGCGGCAGCGCGTCGATGAACGCCTTGGCGTAGCCGTTGTGCTCCGCGATGCCGGTCGCCACGGCCAGCACGTTGGGGTCGAAGATGATGTCTGTGGCGGGGAAGCCGGCCTGCTGGGTGAGCAGGTCGTAGGCGCGGCCGCAGATGGCCACCTTGCGTTCGGCCGTGTCGGCCTGGCCCTGCTCGTCGAAGGCCATTACCACCACGCCGGCCCCGTGGTTCCTGACGTGCCTGGCCTGGTCGAGGAACGGTCCCTCGCCCTCCTTCAGGCTGATCGAGTTGACCACGGCCTTGCCCTGGACGCACTTCAGCCCGGCCTTCAGGACGCTCCACCGGGAACTGTCGATCATGACCGGGATCCGGGCCACCTCGGGCTCGGTGGCGAGCAGGTTCAGGAACGTGGTCATGGCCTGCTCTCCCTCGAGCAGGTCGGCGTCCATGTTCACGTCGAGCAGGTTGGCGCCGCCGCGGACCTGCTCAAGCGCCACGTTGATGGCGCCCTGGAAGTCGCCCGACTCGACCAGCCGCCGGAACCGCTTCGACCCGGTGACGTTGGTGCGCTCCCCGATCATGACGAACCCGGTGTCCGGCCCGATCTCGAACGGCTCCAGGCCGCTGAACCGGGTGCGGGCGGGCGGCGCGGGCACCGGCCGGGGCGGCAGGCCCGCCACGGCCTGCGCGATCCGGGCGATGTGCGCCGGCGTGGTACCGCAGCACCCGCCGACCACGTTCACGATGCCCGCCTCGGCGAACGCCCGCAGCATCTCGGCGGTCTCGGCCGGCGCCTGGTCGTAGCCGCCCAGCGCATTGGGCAGCCCGGCGTTGGGATGGCACGCGGTATAGGTGGGGGCCAGCCGGGACAGCTCCTCGATGTACGGGCGGATCTCCGCCGCGCCCAGCGAGCAGTTCACCCCGACCACCAGCGGCTGGCCGTGCTCCACCGCGCGCCAGAACGCCTCGACCGTCTGCCCGGACAGGGTCCGGCCGCTGGCGTCCACGATCGTGACCGAGATCCACAGCGGCAGCTGCGGCGCCACGTCGCGGATCGCGGCCATGGCCGCCTTGGCGTTCAGCGTGTCGAAGATCGTCTCGATCATCAGCAGGTCGACCCCGCCCTCGGCCAGGGCGGCCGCCTGCTCGGCGTAGGCGGCGTACACGTCGTCGTAGGACACCGCCCGGAACGCCGGGTCATCCACCCGCGGCGACAGCGACAGCGTGACGTTCAGCGGTCCCATCGACCCGGCCACGAACCGGCCGCCCGTGTTCAGGCCGCCCGTGTTCAGGCTGCCCGCCTCGTCTACTGCCTGGCGGGCCAGCCGGGCACCAGCCAGGTTCATCTCCCGCACCCGCGACTGCAGCCCGTAGTCCGACTGGCCGATGCTGGTGGCGGTGAACGTGTTCGTCGTGATGATGTCCGCGCCCGCCGCCAGGTACCGGTGATGGATGTCCAGGACCAGGTCCGGCCGGGTCAGGTTCAGCAGATCCGGGTCACCGGCCACATCACGCGGATGATCGCGCAGCCACTCCGGGCGGTAGTCGGCCTCGCCGAGCCCGGCCCCCTGCAGCAGCGTGCCCCACGGCCCGTCCAGCACCGCGATGCGCTGTCCCAGCAGCTCACGCAGGGCCTCGGCCGTTCCGTCCAGGTCTGATGCCGTCCTGTGCGGGTCTGATTTCGTCACCGGCGCCTCCCATTACAGGAGGCGCCCTTGATACACGGAGCTGGCCGAGCGTGGCGGGCTCCCGCCCGTTGCAGCGCCTCTCGGCCAGGAACCCAGCATAACGGTCACTGACAATTGACCCTGTCATGGAATTCACCATCATCGCCGTCGTCGGCGTCATCGCCGTGGTCGCGGTCGCGGCCGTGTCCCAGCGCATCGCGGTGGCGGCCCCGCTCAGCCTGGTCGTGGTCGGCATCGGGCTGAGCTTCCTGCCCGGCTTGCCCAAGATCCAGGTCGATCCCGAATGGGTCCTGGCCGGGGCGCTGCCGCCACTGCTGTACGCCACCGCCGTGCACATGCCCGCGCACGACTTCCGCCGCGACTTCAAGGCCATCGCCGGGCTGGCCGTGCTGCTGGTCGCGCTGACCACGATCTGCTCCGGGCTGCTGTTCCACGCGTTGCTGCCCGGCCTGGGGCTGGCCGCGGCACTCGCGCTGGGAGCGATCATCAGCCCCACCGACGCGGTGGCCGCGACCGCGGTCGGGCGGCGGCTGGGCCTGCCGTCCCGGCTGCTGGCCATCTTGGAAGGCGAGGGGCTGGTCAACGACGCCTCCTCGCTGGTGCTGCTCGGCTCGGCCGTGGCCGCCACCACGGTGACGGTCCCGCTGTGGAAGGTCGGCGTCGACTTCGTCTACGCCGTCGTGGTAGCCACCGCCATCGGCCTGATCGTGGGCTACGCCAACGTCCGGATCCGCTCCCTGCTCAAGGACCCGGTGCTGAGCACGGCGCTGTCCTTCGCGGTGCCCTTCCTGGCCTGGGTCCCGGCCGAGGCGCTGGGTGCCTCCGGGGCGCTGGCCGCCGTGGTCACCGGGCTGGTCAGCGGCCATCAGAGCCCGCGGTTCCTGCCCGCCAGGGACCGGGTGGCCGAGACGGTGAACTGGGAAACGGTGGCGTTCCTGCTGGAGAGCGGGATCTTCTTGCTGATGGGCCTGCAGCTCAAGACGCTGCTCGACCAGGATTCCGCGGCCGGGCTCGACCCGCTCCAGGCGGTGTGGATCGGGCTGGTCGCCGCCGCGGTGGCCATCGGCCTGCGGATGCTGTTCGTCGCCCCGCTGGTGGCGGCGCTGCGCCGGGACGCCCGCCGGGCCGCGACCTTCAAGCCGCAGCTGGAGAAGATGCAGGCCCGGGCCAGCGACCCGGAGCTGGCGCACCGGTTCTCCGCCGAGCGGCTCGAACGGCTCGGGCACCGGATCGTCCGCACCCTGAGCGACCTGGACTTCCTGGTCGCCGAGGGCTTCGGCTGGCGCGGCGGGGTCGTGCTGGCCTGGTCGGGGATGCGCGGCGTGGTCACCGTGGCGGCCGCCCAGTCGCTGCCGGAGGACACCCCGTTCCGGCCGCAGGTGGTGCTGATCGCGTTCGTGGTGGCCGGGACCACGCTGCTGGCCCAGGGCCTGACCCTGCCCCGGGTGATCCGGCTCCTGAAGCTGCCCGGCGACGACGCCGCCGCGGACCGCGCCGAGTACCGCGAGCTGGTCACCGAGCTGTCGGTCAAGGCGGCGGCCATCCTGGACGACCCGGACCTGGCCGGTCCCGGCGGGCGCCCGTACCCCGAGGCCGTGCTCAGCCGGGCCCGCGAGGAATCCCTCCGCCAGGACGGCGACCAGGACGGCGCCGCCGGACCGGACACCGCGGCCAGCCTGGACCTGCGCCAGCAGTACCGGTACCTGATGCTCCAGGTCCTGGCGGCCGAACGGGCCGAGCTGCTCGTCGCCCGCTCCGTCGGCCGCTACAGCTCCCGGACGCTCGGCCGGGCCCAGCAGGCGCTCGACCTGATGGAGGCCACCCTGCAGCAGGTTCCCGACCTCGCCGGGCCGGAGCGGTCCGAGGCCTAGTCCGCCGGCTGAGGCTGCGCTTTGCGCGGCAGCAGCGGGACAGCCAGGGCGCTCAGCACGCCGATGCCGAGCACCGCGAGCAAGCTGACCGCCATCGCGTGACGCTGCCCCAGAGCCAGCGCGTCGAAGTAGATCGTGGTCACGATGGCCGGCCCGATCGCGTTGGCCAGCTGCTGGATGGAGCTGAGCGAGCCGCTGGCGCTGCCCGCCTCGGCCGGGTCGATGTCGCCGATGGCGATGTCGTAGAAGGTGCCGAACGTGGCCCCCATGCCTAGGCCGATGACCGCCATGGCCGGGGCCAGCGCCGCGGCCGTGACGGCCGTGCCCGAGTGCAGCACCAGGGCCAGCAGCCAGCCGACGCCGCCCACGGTGACCGCGATGCCCGCCAGGCTCAGGTTGCGGCCCAGCTTGGCGATGAGGTTCATGCAGACCAGCGACGCGATCACGATGCCGGCCGCCACCGGCGCGAAGCCCGTCACGGCCGCGCGCAGCGGGCTGTCGCCCACGCCGCGCTGCAGGAACAACGACACCGCGTAGATCATCCCGCTGACCGCGGCGAAGAACACCACGCCCAGGATCAGCCCGGCGGTGAAGCCCCGGTTACGCAGCAGCGACGGCTTGATCAGCGGGTCGGCCGCGGTGCGCTGCCGCCAGCCGAAGGCCGCGAAGCAGGCCAGCCCGGCGGCCATAGCCGCGACCGGGACCGCGGTCCAGCCGCTGGTGGAGCCCTGGATCAGCCCGTACAGCAGCCCGAGCATGGCCGCGGCCAGCAGCGCCGAGCCCGCCACGTCGATCCGCACGGCGGCGTCGCCGTGGTCGCGGGGGAGCAGCCGCAGCCCGGCGGCCAGGCCGGCCAGCCCCAGTGCGATGTTGATCAGGAACATCGGCCGCCACCCCAGGCCGAACAGGTCGGCGTCGATCAGCACCCCGGCCAGCAGCGGCCCGCCCACCGCGGACAACCCCAGGATCGGGCCGAAGGCGCTGAACGCCTTGCCGATGTGCTGACGCGGGAACACCGAGCCCAGGATCCCGAAGCCCTGCGGGATGAGCAGCGCGCCGAACGCCCCCTGCACCAGCCGGGCCACGATGATCGACGCGGGATCCCAGGCGCAGCCTGCGGCCAGCGAGGCCGCGGTGAACCCGGCCAGCCCGATCAGGAAGGTGCGCCGGCGGCCGTACTTGTCGCCCAGCCGCCCTCCGGTGACCAGCAGCACGCCCAGCGACAGCGCGTAGCTGGCCCCGAGCCACTTGATCAGCCCGGCCCCGCCGTGCAGCGAAGCCGAGATCGTCGGCGCCGCGATCGTCGTGATCGTCGAGTCGAGCAGGTCCATGATGTCCGCGATCAGGACGATGCCCAAGATGGCCCACACCGTCGCGGGCAGCCTCCCCGCCGCCGTCACCTCATTGTCCTTAACCCTGGTCTCCATCGCCCGCTCCTTCCACCCGCAACTCCGCCGCACCCGCCACGTCCGCAGTCACATCTGCAGTCACATCCGCGGTCACATCCGCGGTCACATCCGCCGTCGCGATCACTGTTCGTCTCTACGATCATTGATCGTACTACGGTCAGCGATCGTATTCAAGAGCAGCGGTCGGCTATGCTGCTGCCGTGGAAACCGCCGCCGAAGCCCAGGACGGGATGCCGACGCTGCCGTGGCAGAAGCCGC
>Ga0209420_1001654_pt1 | contig 10407 bp, 7 predicted proteins | sample BlaSpr_A8_OM1_O1_FD_187972 | JGI IMG/M metagenome (GOLD analysis project Ga0209420, IMG submission 187972) | Forest soil microbial communities from Thunder Bay, Ontario, Canada - Black Spruce, Ontario site 2_A8_OM1_O1 (SPAdes) (version 2) | ecosystem: Environmental > Terrestrial > Soil > Boreal...
GGCCGGGCGCTGAGGGTGCGGCCGGTCGGCCGGACGCTGACGGCGCTGACGGCGTGGTCACCGAGCTGTTCGTCACCGCCGATACCCGGTCGCGGCACGATGAACTGACGGCGCAGGCCGCCGCGCGGGGGGTACCCGTGCTCGCGGTAAGCGGCCAGGTGATGGCGGAGCTCGCGCAGACGGTCACCCCGCAGGGCCTGCTCGCCGTGTGCCGGTTCATCGACGTCCCGCTGCAGCGGCTGACCGCAGCGTCGCCCCGGCTCGTGGTGCTGCTGGCCAACGTGCGCGACCCGGGAAACGCCGGGACCGTGCTGCGCACCGCGGACGCGGCCGGAGCGGACGGGGTGGTCTTCTCCGACGCCTCGGTCGACCCGTACAACAGCAAATGCGTCCGCGCCTCGGCGGGCAGCCTGTTCCACCTGCCGGTCGTCGCCGGATCGCCGTTGCGGCAGGCGGCGGCGGCGCTGCGCGGTGCCGGGCTGCAGATCCTCGCGGCCGAGGGCAGCGCAGGCCGGGAACTCGATGAGCTGGAGTCGGACGGTGCGCTCGGGCGGCCCACCGCCTGGCTGTTCGGCAACGAGGCATGGGGGCTTCCCGCCGACCTGGTGGCCCTGGCCGACCAGGCCGTGGCCGTGCCCATCTACGGCCGCGCGGAGAGCCTGAACCTCGCCGCCGCCGCGGCGGTCTGCCTGTACGCGTCCGCCCGGGCCCGCCGCGGCTGACCTTGCCCAGTACGCTGCGGCGGGTCATTTCCTGCAACCGATGGCATTCTCAGGGCAATGCGGGGTGCCGCACTGCAATCCGGACGCGCTAGAGTCGGTTCTGATCACGTTGCGTCATGAGTGACGCGGTGGGCGTTACCGGCCGGTGTCGCCAGCGCGGCGCTCCTGGCAGCGGGTACCCCCCCGGACCCGCAGCCGGCACGTTAAGTAATCCTGGGGGTGGTTGCCGGCCGGAACGGGCCGGGTGGAGGCAGCGTCGAGTGGACAGCAGCACGTCGGGGCGCAGCGTCGCCGCGGTGAGCGGCATTCCCGCGGCAGCGTTCAGCGCGCGCCGCGCGGGGCCGGAGCCCGGCAACGGGTTCGTCTGCGCCGACGACCTGCCCGACGGCCTGGTGGTCGCGGACCACGATGGCCGGGTCACGGTGTTCAACCGGGCCGCGTCGCGGCTGACCGGCATCGCCGCTGACTCCGCGTTCGGCCGGGACGTGCGGGATGTGCTCGCGCTGCGTGACGCGGACGACCGCTGCTGGTGGACGCAGACCCAGCCGTACGACGGGCTGCGCACCCGGAGCAGGCATCCCGAGCGGTCGCTGTACCTGCCGGACGGCACCGAGCTGCTGGTCAGCATGGGCTACGTGCGAGACAGGAACGGCAACGGCGGCCCGGGGCAGCAGAGCGGGACGGTCCGCCGCCTGGCGATCACGCTGCGCGGCACCCAGGAGCGAGAGCGCTCCGAGCGCACCCGGGCGGACCTGGTCTCCACCGTCGCCCACGAGCTGCGCTCGCCGCTGACCAGCGTCAAGGGCTTCACCGCGACGCTGCTGAACAAGTGGCCGCGGTTCACCGACGATCAGAAGCTGGTGATGCTCGAGACCGTCAACGCGGACGCCGACCGGGTCACCCGGCTGATCACCGAACTGCTCGACGTGTCCAGGATCGAGTCCGGCCGGATCGAGGTGCACCGCGAGCTCGTGGACATCCCGGAGCAGGCCAGGAAGGTCATCGCGGGCCGGGTGGCCGCCGGGGACGCGGAAGACAGGTTCCGGCTCGAGGCCAGCCTCGACCTGCCGGAGACCTGGCTGGACGCCGACAAGATCTTCCAGATCCTGGCCAACCTCATCGAGAACGCGGTCCGGCACGGGGCTGGTACGGTAACCATCATGGTCGAGCCGACCCGGGCCGATGAACCTCGTGGCGTGGCTGTCTCAGTCCGCGACCAGGGGCAGGGCGTCGCGCCCGAGCTCGCTCCGCGGGTGTTCCGCCAGTTCTGGCGGGTCAAGCGGCGCGGCGGCGCGGGCCTTGGGCTGTTCATCGTGAAGGGTCTGGTCGAGGCGCACGGCGGCACGATCGCCGTGCACCAGGCGCCCGGCGGCGGGGCCGAGTTCCGATTTACCATGCCCGCCGGCGCACCCGACTTCGGCTGACCGGCGGGCCGCAGCGGGGTGCCCCAAGCGAGCTATGCAGGCAATGGCCCGTGCCCCGGCGTTCGCGGGACCCGCCCCGGACGTAACGTTCCGTCAACTATCGGTGATCGCAAGAGAGCAGCAGGGGTATGTCCGCACCGAATAAGAGCTTTGACCCCGTGCAGGTGGCCACGCTGTCACCGGACGAGGTGCAGCGGATGGTCGACGCGGCGCTCGCCGCCGTGGCCGCCGCCGCAGACCTGGATGAGCTGAAGGCGGCCCGGCTGGCCCACGCGGGCGACCGGGCGCCGATCACACTGGCCAACGCGGAGATCGGGGCGCTGCCGCCCGCCGCACGGGCCGAGGCGGGCAAGCGGGTGGGCGCGGCCCGCTCCGCGGTCAGGTCCGCCCTGGCCGCCCGCCAGGACGAACTGGAGACGGAACGTGACGCGCGGGTGCTGGTCGAGGAGACCGCCGACGTGACGCTGCCGTGGGACCGGCTGGCGGCCGGGGCCAGGCACCCGGTCACCACGGTGGCCGAGCGGCTCTCTGACGTGTTCGTGGCAATGGGCTACGAGGTGGCCGAGGGGCCCGAGGTCGAGGACGAGTGGTACAACTTCGACGCGCTGAACTTCCCGCCCGACCACCCGGCGCGCGAGCAGTACGACACGATGTTTGTGGCCGGCCCTGAGGGCAGTGCCGCAAACAACCCCGCAAAGTCCGGCGTGCTGATGCGCACCCACACCTCGCCGGTGCAGATCCGGGCCATGCTGAGCAGGCCGCTGCCGCTGTACGTGGTCAGCCCCGGCAAGTGCTACCGCACCGACACCCTCGACGCCACGCACAGCCCGGTGTTCCACCAGATCGAGTTGCTGGCCGTGGACGAGGGCCTGACCATGGCGGACTTGCGCGGCGCGATCACCGCGTTCGTCGACGCGATGTTCGGCGAGGGGCTGCGGACCAGGCTGCGGCCGGACTTCTTCCCGTTCACCGAGCCGTCCGCCGACGTGTCCATGGAATGCCACGTGTGCCGCGGCACTGGTGTTCGAAGCACTGGGACCAGGCCGGGCGGCGACGCATGTCGCGTCTGCCGGTCCCAGGGCTGGATCGAGATCGCGGGCGCGGGCATGGTCAACCCGCGGGTACTGGTGGCGTGCGGCATCGACCCGGACCGGTACAGCGGGTTCGCGTTCGGCCTCGGGATCGAGCGCACGCTGATGATCCGGCACGGGGTGACCGACATCAGGGACACCGTCGAGGGCGACGTGCGGTTCAGCCGCGCGTTCGGAATGGAGGCGTGATGCGGGTCCCGCTCTCGTGGCTGCTCGAGTACGCGGCCGTCGATCCCGCCACCGAGCCCGCCGAGATCGCGCGCCGGCTGACCGCGGCAGGCCTGGAAGTGGAGTCGGTCGAGCCGGTCGGGCAGGAGATCTCTGGCGTGATCGTCGGCCAGGTGGCCGAGATCGAGGAGCTCACCGAGTTCAAGAAGCCGATCCGGTACTGCCGGGTGAACACCGGCTCGGGCGAGCAGCACGTCATCTGCGGCGCCACCAACTTCGCGGTGGGCGACAAGGTGCCGCTGGCCATGCCCGGCGCGATGCTGCCCGGCGGCTTCGAGATCGCCGCGCGCAAGGCCTACGGCCGGATGTCCGAGGGGATGATCTGCTCGGCGGCGGAGCTGGCCATCGGCGATGACCACTCGGGAATCCTGGTGCTGTCTTCGGATACCCCGCCCCCCCATTCCCCCTTCACTGGCCCTCTCAACGCCCCCTCCATCGGCGAGGACTTCGTGGAGTACGCCGGGCTGCGCGATCACGTCTTCGACGTCAACGTGACCCCGGACAAGGGGTTCGCGCTGTCGATCCGCGGGATGGCGCGGGAACTGGCGATCGCGTTCGCCGTGGAGTACACCGACCCCGCCGACACCGGGCTGCCCGCGGACACCGATCAGGTATCCGCCGACGTGTACCCGGCGAGCATCGAGGACCCGACCGCATGCGACCGGTTCGTGCTGCGCGAGGTGCACGGCATCGATGCGAAGCGGCCGACCCCGCTGCAGATGCGGGTCCGGCTGGCCCGCGCCGGAACGCGCACGGTGTCGCTGGCCGTGGACATCACCAACTACCTGATGCTCGAGCTCGGCCAGCCGCTGCACGCGTTCGACCGGGACCGGCTGCAGGGGCCGATCGTGGTCCGCCGGGCCCGGCCGGGGGAGCGGCTGGAGACCCTCGACCACGTCACCCGCGATCTCGACCCCGACGACATCCTGATCACCGACGCCTCGGGCCCGATCTCCATGGCCGGCACCATGGGCGGCCTGGCCACCGAGATCACCGAGGACTCGCACGACGTGGTGATCGAGGCGGCGCACTTCGACGCGGCCGGCACCGCGCGGATGAGCCGCAGGCACCGGCTGTTCTCTGACGCCTCGGCCAGGTTCGAGCGGGGCGTGGACCGGGAGCTGCCGCTGCGCGCGTCCGCCAAGGCCGCGTCGCTGCTCGCGGCGCTGGGTGGAGGGACCGTGCTCCCCGGCTGCACGCACGCGCAGGCCGAGGTGGAGCCGGTGTCGGTGACGATGGCGCCGGACCACCCGGACAAGGTGGCCGGGATGGACTACGGCGTGGCGACCGTGCTGCGCAGGCTGCGCCAGGTCGGCTGCGAGATCTCCGACGACCCCGGGCCGGCCGACGCCGCGCCGCTCGTGGTCTGGCCGCCGTCCTGGCGGCCCGATCTCACCGATCCCAACGACCTGGCCGAAGAGGTCATCAGGCTGGAAGGGTACGAGAACATCCCGGTGCGGATGCCGCGGGCGACCGCGGGACGCGGCCTCACCCCGCAGCAGCGGCTGCGCCGTACCATCGGCAGCGCGCTGGCCGGGTCCGGCTACGTGGAGGTGATCAGCAGCCCGTTCGCCTCCGTGGCGGACGCCGACCGGTTGCAGCTGCCCGCCGGCGATCCCCGCCGCCGGGCACCGCGGCTGGTCAACCCGATCCGGGACGAGGAGCCGCTGCTTCGCACCACGCTGCTGCCGGGCCTGCTGCGGGTGCTGAACCGCAACGTCGGCCGCGGGTTCGCCGACGTCGCGCTGTTCGAGACCGGCCTGGTGTTCCTGCAGCGGCCCGGCGAGCTGCCGGTCGCGCCGGTCCCGCCGGTTGACCGCGCACCCACCGAGGCCGAGCAGGTGGAGCTGCAGGCCGCGCTGCCCGACCAGCCGCTGCACCTCGGCGTGGTGCTGGCGGGCAACCGCGAGCAGTCCGGCTGGTGGGGACCTGGCCGCGCGGCGTCCTTCGAGGACGCGATCGAGGCGGCCCGCGACGTGCTCGGGGTCAGCGGGGTGCCGTTCGAGGTCCGGGCCGCCCAGCATGAGCCGTGGCATCCGGGCCGCTGCGGTGCGCTGTACCTGGAGTCGGGCCAGCTTGCCGGGTACGCCGGCGAGCTGCACCCGCGGGTGGTGCAGGCGTTCGCGCTGCCGCCGCGGACCTGCGCGGCCGAGCTCGACCTGTCGCTGATCGAGGCCGCCGCGGCGGCGCGCGGCCCGGTCCTGGCCCGGCCGGTGTCCGGCTACCCGGTGGCCACCCAGGACGTCGCGCTGGTGGTTCCCGCGGACGTGCCGGCCGCCGACGTCGAGGCGGCGCTGGTGGCCGGCGTCACGGACGCCGGCGAGGGCGGGCTGCTCGAGGCCGTGCGGCTGTTCGACGTCTACACCGGCGAGCAGGCGGGGGAGGGAAGCAAGTCGCTGGCGTACACGCTGCGGTTCCGGGCACCGGACCGGACGCTGACGGCCGAGGAGGTGACCGAAGCGCGGGACGCGGCGGTCGCCGAGGCGGCCCGGCGCACCGGAGCCGTGCTGCGCGGCGGTTCCTGACCCACTCCGCCAACCCGACCCGCCAGGCCAACCCGATCCACCCGACCCACCCCGCCAACCCGATCCATCCGCCCGGCCGCCCGGCCCACCAGGTCGGGCGCTGGCGGTCTCAGGACCCCAGGAACTCGCGGACCATGGCGTTGAACGCGTCCGGGTACTCCAGGTGCGGCGAATGGCCGCACTCGGCCAGCACGCGCTCTTCGTAGTGGCCGCCCGCGGCGCGGTAGCGGTCCAGCACGGCGCGCATCTGGCCGACCATGGGCTGCGGCGGGTAGGTGTCCGCGCCCGGCCAGCCGGGCACGGCGCCGACCTGCCCGAGGAAACCCAGGTCGACCGCTGAGGCGTCGGACACGATCTGGTCGCTGTCGCCGCGGATCCACAGCACGCCGGGCCGGGCGGTGATCGCCGCGAACCCGGACAGGTCGCAGTACCTGGGCGAGATCGCGTTGTTCACGCCGCGCTCGCCGGGTGCGGTTCCCGGCCAGTTCCGCGAGGGCATGGCGTCGCCCGGGTAGTTGTCGTCGCCGATGGCCATCTGCAGCATCGCGTCGACAAGCTCGTCCTCGATCCCGGCCGGAAGCTGGAACGGCGGCTTGCCGTAGAGAGTGGTCAGCACGTTGCGCGGGGAGGCGGGGTCGCCGGTACCGCGGTCGCCTTCGGCGATCCGCCGCACCATCTCGGGGCTTGCGGTGCCGCCGCCGGATCCGGCAAAGTCCGGCCAGCAGGGCGCGCCGGCAAGGTCGCGGGTGCCGCCGAAGCCGTACGGCGACATCGGGCTCTCCAGCACGATCGAGGCCACCGCGTCCGGGTGGTCGATCGCGTACTGCAGCACGACACCGCCGCCGAGCGACCAGCCGAGCAGGTGCACCGGCTGCCCACCGGGCACCAGGGCGCTCTCGGTCAGCAGCGCGTGCAGGTCGTCTGCGAAATCGCGGACGCCGCGGCGCGCGTCAACGCCGGCCAATGCGGACAGCCCGAATCCGCGGAGGTCGGGGGCGAGGCAGCGGTACCGCTCGGCCAGGACGGCCATGGACGGGGCGAAGAACCGCCCGGACGAGACGTTGCCGTGCACGAGCACGAGCACCGGCGCGTCGCCGGGGCCTGCCGTGAGCACATGGGTGCGCAGCCGGGATGTTGGCACGTCGACGTGGTGTACCGCGATGGGGGTGCGGGGCATGGGCGATCTCCGGTCGACGTCAGGCGGGCGCGGGAAGGATGGCGAGGATCTCCGTGCTGCCGTTGACGCACTTGGACGCCTGCCCGGTCTTGAGCACCACTGGTGTGGTGAATCCCTGGCAGGTCCAGCCCTGCACGTGAACCGGGGCGCCGCCGCCGGTGCCGGGAACCTTGCCGGACAGGATCGCCCTGGCGTAGGCGCGCTCGATCGCCAGCGCGGTGGAGCAGGACACCTGGCCGCGGGCGACCTGGATGTCCACCGGGACGTTGGCTGCGGTCTTCGTCTCCCCGCAGGCGGTCATGGCGGCGCTGGTGTCCTTTGGTGAGGCACCGCCGCTGCTCGGCGTGGACGCATGCGACCCGCAGCCGGTGACGAGCAGCAGCATCGTCGCGACCGCGATGCCGCACGCAGGTGCGGTCAACCGCTCGCTGGCCGGAATCCAAGGCCGGCGAACGAACATGGCCGTCTCCTCTCTGCGACCCCTCATCATGCCCGCTGTCGCGCTTGGTGCCCAAGCCGACTCCCCGAATCGTTAGACGCACGAGCGAGCCGAATCGTTAGACGCGCGAGCAGCCGTGGCCGACTCCTAGGCTCAGCCACAAATTCCTTCGCTGGGCCACCAGCGTCGCGGGACCACCACCGCATTGGCGGAACCCCAACGGGCGCCGCTGGGCGCCTTGCACCGGCGCTTGTTTTGCATAAACAGTCACTGGACTGCATAATCATTCCAGACAGGGTCGGCGCCAGCGTGCGGGCTGGGGTCGCGCGTGATCTAGGAGGCTCGGGTGCAGTATCTGCGCTCCAGGCTCCTAGATCTCTAGAAAACGCTCGGAGGGCAGATGGGCGCGCGGGTCGCGGTGGCGGGCGCGAGCGGGTACGCGGGAGGGGAGCTACTGCGGCTGCTCGCCGGGCATCCCGACCTCGAGATTGGCCCGGTGACCGGGCAGAGCAGTGCGGGCCGCCCGATCGCCGAGGTGCACCCGCATCTGGCCGGCGTCCCGTCGCTTGCAGCGCGCCCCTTCGACGCCCTTGAATCGATCGCCGGCTCCGGCTGCGATCTCGTGTTTCTCGCGCTGCCCGCCGGAGAGTCCGCGCCGCTGGCTGACGGACTCGACCCCGCCGTCCGCATCGTCGACCTTGGGCCCGACTTCCGGCTGTCCGACGCCAGCGCGTGGGCGCGGCACTATCAGGCGCCGCACGCAGGCCGCTGGGTCACCGGGCTGCCGGAGCTTCCCGGGGCCCGGGAGCAGATCCGGGCCGCGTTGCGCGTCGCGGTTCCCGGCTGCTACGCCACGGCGGCCATCGTCGCGCTCACCCCGCTGATGGCCGCCGGGCTGGTCGAGCCGCACGACGTCGTGATCGTCGCCGCGTCCGGCACCTCCGGCGCCGGACGCTCGCTCCGGCCGGACCTGCTCGCCAGCGAGGTGATGGGCGCGGTCTCGGCGTACCAGGCGGGCGGCACGCACCGGCACACCCCCGAGATCGAGCAGGCGCTCGGCGAGGCGGGCGGCCTCAGCGGGGCCGGGGGACACAGTGTGAGTGTCGGGTTCACCCCGATCCTGGTGCCGATGCCGCGCGGCATCCTCGCCACCTGCACCGCGCGGCTGACCGGCGACCAGGCCACGGCGGAGGTGCGCCAGGCGCTCGCCGAGCACTACACCGGCGAGCCGTTCGTCTGCCTGCTGCCCGAGGGCCGCTGGCCGACCACGGCGGCGGTCGCCGGATCCAACGCCGTGCACCTGCAGGGCGCCGCCGACGCCAGGACCGGCCGGGTCACCGTCGTCGCGGCCATCGACAACCTCGGCAAGGGCGCCGCCGGGCAGGCCATTCAGAACGCCAACCTCATGCTCGGCCTGCCGGAGACGGCCGGCCTGTCAGCGATCGGAGTCGCCCCATGACCGTCACATCGGCAGCCGGGTTCCGCGCGGCGGGCGTCACCGCCGGCATCAAGGAGTCCGGGCTGCCCGACCTGGCCGTCGTGGTCAACGACGGCCCGTCGGACGCGGCGGCCGGGGTGTTCACGTCCAACCGGGTCAAGGCCGCGCCGGTGCTGTGGACCGAGCAGGTTGTGAAGGGCGGCCGGGTGCGGGCCGTCGTGCTCAACTCGGGCGGCGCTAACGCGTGCACCGGTCCCGACGGGTTCGCCGACACCCATCACACCGCCGAGCGGCTGGCCAAGGTGCTGTCGGTATCCGCGGGAGAGGTCGCGGTCTGCTCGACCGGCCTCATCGGCGAGCGGCTGCCCATGGACAAGCTGCTCCCCGGATTGGACGACGCGGCCGGGGGCGCCTCGGCGGAAGGCGGCGTTGCGGCGGCCGACGCGATCAGGACCACCGACACGGTGCCGAAGACGTGCAGCGTCGCGGGCTCCGGGTACACGATCGGCGGCATGGGCAAGGGAGCGGCGATGCTCTCCCCGGCGCTGGCGACGATGCTGGTGGTGCTCACCACCGACGCCGACCTGCCAGCGGGAGACCTGGACGCCGCGCTGCGCACGGCCACGGCGGTGACCTTCGACCGGCTCGACACCGACGGCTGCATGTCGACCAACGACACGGTGCTGCTGCTGGCCAGCGGCGCATCCGGGGTCCGGCCGGATCCGGGGGAGTTCACCGCGCTGCTGACCGAGGGCTGCGCCGACCTCGCCCGCCAGATGCAGCTCGATGCGGAGGGCGCGGGCAAGGCGATCGACATCGAGGTCACCGGCGCGGCCAGCGAGCGCGACGCGGTGACCGTGGGCCGCGCGATCGCCCGGTGCAACCTGCTCAAGTGCGCGATAGCCGGCGAGGACCCGAACTGGGGGCGGGTGCTTGCCGCGGTCGGGACCACGGACGCCGACTTCGAGCCCGACCGGCTCGGTGTCGCGATCAACGGAGTGTGGGTCTGCCGGAACGGGTATGCGGCCGAGGACCGGTCCGGGGTCGACCTGCGGCCTCGGGACGTGCGCATCATCGTCGACCTGGCCGCTGGGCCGCATGCGGCCACGATCCGCACCACCGATCTGACCGAGGCCTACGTACACGAGAACTCGGCATACTCGACTTGAGCAGGGTGATGGACGGCACAGCGCAGCAGGAAAGTCCAGCGCAGCAGGAAAGTCCAGCGCGGCAGGCGGCCGGCGCGCTGGCCAAGGCGGCGACGCTGATCGAGGCGCTGCCCTGGCTGGAACGCTTCCACGGCGAAACGGTCGTGATCAAATTCGGCGGGCACGCCATGACCGACAAGGAGCTGTGCTTCGCG
>Ga0209420_1001655_pt1 | contig 10402 bp, 10 predicted proteins | sample BlaSpr_A8_OM1_O1_FD_187972 | JGI IMG/M metagenome (GOLD analysis project Ga0209420, IMG submission 187972) | Forest soil microbial communities from Thunder Bay, Ontario, Canada - Black Spruce, Ontario site 2_A8_OM1_O1 (SPAdes) (version 2) | ecosystem: Environmental > Terrestrial > Soil > Boreal...
AACAGTTCGTTCTGGAATCCCCCGCCTTCTGCCCTGCCCGACAATACGAACTACTACACCTATGTAGGGCAGGAACTGCAAAGTTCGGCGCAGAATCTCAACTATTCTTTGATGGAGCTGACGGCTCCAGGTACCATCGCCATTACCGACCATCGCGCGTACCCACCGAAGCCGTTTTCCATCACAACTTTGCCGCTGCAATATACCTACAGCTGCACCGCTAAGTGGAACGTCAACTCCTGTAAGTTTCGTGAGATCTTTGAATATGGGGTGGATACCGACGTGAATCCGGTAGACCGGGTCAAGCACACTTACGGATGGATACGCTGGCGCTATTACATCAACTCCACCGAGGGGAACAAAGATCGCGCCGCGGTCTGGGTGCTGAATAATTCATCGACCTCTGACCAGTTAATGCCCGGACAGGTCAGCCCCAACTTCCAATGTTTCTAGAACGTATTTTTTTGAGCCAGGGCTAGTAGACGATTTTCGAACCTCTTGCTTTGCCAGTCTTTGAAAGAGCCCACTTCGAGTATCGAATTTTGTTGATTCAGTGCGTGAACTGGCACTGGCTGTCATGCGAACGCGAGGCTGCTGGATGCGGTGGGCACACCGCTGGGTACAGTGCAGTCGCTTCTCGGGCACTCGTTCTTCGGAGATCTCCCGCGAGATCTACTTGCATTCGATCCATCGCAGAACATCGCCGCGCCAGGACCGGAGTTGTGTCCTTGCAGGTGCTCCAAGAGTATTTCGTCACGGTCACTCGCAAACTGCACCTTGACCCACGCATCGCCCGTCGGAAGTCAAACTGATCGCCGAGTTCGACGTCATATTTCCAGAAGTCGCCGACATTCTCGCGGCCATCGATCTGCACCGCCTTCACGGCGTTTCTTTCTGGGACGCCTTGGTCCTCCGAGCGGCGAAGCAAGCGGGCCGCAGCATTCTCCTCTCAGAAGATATGCAAGGAAATCGGGAAATCGATGGAGTTCAGATCGTCAACCCGTTTCAGTAAGAGCTCGTGTGGGACGGCCGAGTTCCGCGGTTGCCAAAAATAACGGACGAATTACTCACCACATATAAATCGTGAATGATTCGGCGCACCCGGTGAGAAGAGTGCTCTGGAAAGCCGCTTTGGGGCGTTTTGGCTGCCGGACGAGGTGCAGGCCGCCTTTGGGACCAGCATCCAGGGGTAACTACGGTCTGCTCCGCGTGCCACCAGCCAAGTCTAGGGTAAACTTCGGGGAATCGCAGCCCGGACGACAAAGTCAGCCGGAAACTTCTAGCCGATCATCATGCGATTCGAGCACATGTTGAATAATCGGCTCAATCGGCATCTCACGCTGAACGTCAAGCTGGCGGTGCCAAGGAAATAGCCCGGGACAAGGGGCGCAAAACGGCGCGGGACAAACGAAGCTCAATGGCTCAATGACATGACAAGCGACGGTTCTGCCAACTTGATGGATTATGGTTTCCTCACGGTCGTTATCAGTCGTGAACAGATCGAAGCTGGCGGTATCAGCCAGCCTTTGGGCGTGCTTCGTCAACTCCTGAGGCGGCAAGCAGTGATCAAGTTCTGCGAGCAGGTGGAGATATGCGTTACAGGGTTCGACGACGATCCCAGAGAGCTTTACGAGATGGCCGAAGTTCGCAACTTCGTTTACAAGCTCGATGCGGAGTTCCCGTACTGGCTTTATTTCCTCACCAAGCGGGGGACGGGACTGAGTTTCATACTGTCGTGCCTCTGTCCCCCATTTCTGACGCCTGAAGACGAAAGGCGCAGCTGGAATGAACGAATAGCGGACTACCTGCTAAAGCGCGGATTGCCAGCGCTAAATCACATCTGCCAACGTGCTAAATGTTCGGAAGAAGAGAGACGGCGACTTACCGATCGCATCGCCGAGTACATCCTTACGGGACAAGATGTGAGCGAGGTATAGAGGTCACGAGACGATTCTGTGACGCCGTAGCTTGAGACCTGAAAGTCAGAAGGCAAAGTCGGCATCGAGGGCGGCATGAGGACCGCGTATCCGTCGCTGGAGGATTTGAACCTCCGACCCCCTGGTCCCGAACCATGAAATTACAAACTCCAAGTGCTCTATCTGGTGTCGCTTGGGGAGTAGCGTACCTCTTTTTCTCTCGCTCAGTTGTACCGATCTTGTACCGACTTGCAGACTCGATAGCTGTGTCGCTTGGAATCAGCAGGAGCTTCTATTTGCCTGAGTCCATGTTGCCAAAATGGCCTCGCAGTTATTACAATAGTAATAACACGCCGGAGGTCAGCTATGGTCAAACTCAAGGTCCGCAAATTCGGGAACTCGCTCGGAGTTGTCCTGCCGAAAGAGGTCATCAATCGTCTGCACACCCGGGACGGTGAACCGTTGTTCCTAATCGAAGCTTCGGAGGGTGGCTACCTGCTCACGCCTTACGATCCCGGCTTCGAGGAAAAAATGGCGAAGGCGGAGGACATCATCAGCCGCTACCGCAATACACTCCACGTTCTGGCAAAGTGAAGAAACCAGTCTGGATCGACGAGCGCGATGCGCTTGCCCTGCACGATCGCCTGCTCGCGCTGCACGGCGGGGCGGTGGGATTGCGCGACGATGGCTTGTTGAAATCAGCTCTGGCTCGTCCGCAACAGCACTTCGCCTATGCCGAGTCCCCCCACATTGTCGACATGGCCGCCGCCTATACGTGGGGCATCGTGCGCAACCATCCTTTCGTAGATGGCAACAAGCGCACAGGATTTGTGGTGGGAATCCTGTTTCTCGAACTCAACAGCTATCGCTTCAACGCTAGCGAGGAAGACGCAGCGCAAATGGTGCTGGAGTTGGCGAGCGGGAACCTCGACGAAGCAGGCTATACCGCTTTTCTTCGCGCTCATGCACCGCTCGGAAAAAAATGAAACAGCATTTCCGCCCCAAAGACACCGCAGAAACGAACCTTCTCTAATCTGGCCTCCTGTGGAGACCTCTAGATTAGCGGACCACTTCTATTGTCGTAATTTCGTCGCTTGGGGACATTATATTGTCGCCGCATGTGGACATTATCAAAGTCGCGCGACAGGCCAAGATTGTGATCATGGCCAAGTCTATCCCGCAATGCCGAGCTATATGCCAAAAATACAATAGGGATCTTAAGCCACGCATGGCGCAGCGCGGCACTCCAATCGTACGATACCGCTCAGAGTATCTTCTTCTTGGACCTAGCGGAGACCTCTGACTTCCTGCCCAACCCAGCGCCCGGACGAGGCCTTCGGACCACCCTCACCTTGCCGCTCTTTCCTCCGCCGCAGAAGAACTGGTCGGAGCCGTCGGATTCGAGCCCTGAAACGTTGACGCCTGGAGGCATCTCGAGGCTCTCAAGAATCTCGCCCGTTTGAGGATCGATTCGCCTCAAATCACTCTCGTCGCCTTCCCAGGTGGCATGCCATAACTCTCCTTCGACCCAAGTGACCCCGGTGACGAAGCGATTGGACTCGATGGTGCGAAGAATCGCGCCTGTCTCGGGGTCGATTTGATGGATCTTGCGATTCCGATACTGCCCGACCCACAACGTACCTTCGGCCCATGCGAGCCCAGAGTCGCCGCCACCGCCGGGCGCTGGGATGGTGGCGAGCACACGGCCGGTCTTTGGATCGACCTTATGGATGCGATCCTCAGCAATCTGAAAAAGGTGCTTCCCGTCGAATGCAGTTCCCGCATGCGCAGCGACATCAATTGAGCACTGCATCTTTCCACTCGACGGATCGAAAGCGTTCAGCCTGTCACCCGAAGCAAACCAGACGTGCTGCCCGTCATAGGTGACCCCATGCACTCGGTCGGCACCTGGAAACGGGCCATACTCACGAACGATTTCCGCGTTTGATCGACTCATGCTTCCATCCTAGTCAACCGGCAGTCGAGTGGGGAGTAACAAAATCGTCGTGAATCCCGGTACGGGAGGGGTGATCCAGCGCCGCGCTCGCGCCCGACCAAATGACTGCACCTTGCCCGCGGCCGCGAGCGAGTCGAGTGCCCGCTGCACGGTGCGCTGGCTAGCGCCAAGCGCAAGCGCCAAGGCCGAACTCGACCACGACTCACCGTCCGTGAGGAACGCTAGCACGTCACCATGTTCCTCTTCGACGGGACGGGATAGAACAACGACATCGCGGCCACGCTTCGGAATGAGCGCAAAGCCCCGCTTCGTTGCGTTGATATCAGCCACCTTCCGAAGCTTTCTGCGGAGACGCCCGATTTCGACTCGCAAACGCGCGCGATGCGATTCATCGACGAATCTCGCTCCGAACGCTCGCGCCAGGAGCAGGTCTCTCGGTACATCTCCAGGCCACGCTTCACCCAGCCCGCGTGCGAGCGCGAACAACACAGGACGTTTTGCGAGTGAGACAACGTTGTTTGCCTGACGCACGAGATTGCGGCATGCATCTACGACGATGGATTTCGACTCTAGCAAGGCTTCAACGTCTTCGAGCAGTAGGACGCGCTCGTCGCCACGTGCAATCAGGCGCGCAGCTGGCGTATTCAGCACGCGAGCTGCGCTTTCAACCTCCGCCATCAACGCAGGGATACCCGCTTGGTGGGCGGCGTGTTCGGCCTGTGTGAGCGCGGCGCGCGCTTCTTTCGTTCGCAAACGCCGCATCGCGATTCCTGCAAGCACTAGGCCGTGAAAAGTCCTCGACGCGGGCGGGAAAAGACTCGGGTCGAGGTCCGCTAGCATGTGCTCCGCCTCGTAGATGTGCCCGATCAAAAGGAGGCGCCGGACTTCAAGATAGCGCGCGAATGCGGCGTTCCGACGGTCGCCGTGCGCCTCGAGGGTCGACCGCGCCGCGTCGAGCATTTTCGGAGGCCAACCCAAATCGCGCGAGGCGAAGGCGATTTCAGCCTCAGCCAATATGCACCTCGCGCGGGCTACGGCTTCCTTCGGACCGAAGGCGCGCGCGGCCTTCCGCAGCAGTTCTTTCGCTCGTGCGAAATCGCCAAGCTGCGCCATCGCGATGCCGCGAAGCGCGAGCGCCGACGCATCGTCGCGCAGCGCGACTCGTTTCAACGCTCCCAGGGAATCGCCCGCCGCAAGTGCGCGGGCTGCAGCTGTAATCAGAGAATCCATCCGAATCCCGCCACACTTGTCACTCCCACCCCTTCGACACCCCGCGCTAAATATAGCGCATGGCAATCAAACACCAAGTCAGATCGGGAAAGGAACGAAAGGAGACAACCACAATGACCAAACATAACACCGGAACACGAGAACAATGGCTGAAGGCCCGGCTCGAGTTGCTTAAGGCGGAGAAGGAACTCACGCATCGGAGCGACGAGTTGGCGCGCCAGAGGCAGGAACTGCCGTGGGTACCTATCAATAAGGGCTATCGCTTCGAGACCGAGGAAGGCAGCGCCTCGCTGGCCGACCTCTTCCGAGGGCGCTCGCAGTTACTCGTCTATCAGTTCATGTTCGGCCCCGATTACGCAGCGGGCTGTCCCTCTTGCTCGTCGATCGCAGACGGCTTCAACGGCATCGCTGTTCACCTGGCTAACCATGATGTGATGCTCTGGGCCGTCTCGCGCGCCCCGCTTGCGAAATTGCAGGCATACAAGCGTCGGTTGGGGTGGACGTTCCCTTGGGCCTCCTCTGTCGGCGGTGACTTCAATTTCGACTTCTGCGCTTCTTACACGCAGGAGCAACAAAGCGAGGGCGGTATCGAATACAACTACCGACGCGAGGCGCCACTGCGGATAAGCGGACAGGAAGGGGCGGAGATTTCGCGCGCGACGCCCGATGGGCCTGCGAAGATCGCGGCTATGTGCGGAACGGATGCCGCGACGTACATTCGCGAGAGGCCGGGCATGAGCGCATTCGCGCTCGGGGATGGCGTCGTCTACCACACCTATTCCACCTATGCGCGAGGGCTCGACAGCCTCTGGGGAATGTACCAGTGGCTCGACCGCGCTCCGAAAGGGCGTAACGAGACGGGCCTTTGGTGGCGCCGAAACGACGAGTACGGCAAGTGACGAGGTGCTGGAGGTTCGCGTAGGTACACACATGTTCCTAATTGCGCCTAGAGCGCAAGAATTGGCAAGCTGGAACGGTGCCGACTGCGAAACAAAGGCGTGACAGGAAAATTCGAAAGGTTACTTCGCGGAGACGTTTTCGCAGAAGGAAGAGCGGCATGAATACGACACAACGATCAAAAATGTCCCCGTCCATCTTTATTGGCAGATGGACACCCAAGATTTTGTTTTCGCTTAAAGAGAGACCTTATCGACACGGGGAGTTGCGGCGCCACCTCGGAAGCGTCTCTCAGCGAATGCTTACCAGAACCCTTCGCGATCTTGAATCCGCCGGTTTAATCGCCAGGCGTGTGACGCAATCGAAGGCCATTGCTGTCGAGTATTCGCTGACCCAAATGGGAAGGACAATCATCGCTCCACTCAGAGGCTCAACGGCAAGCCGCTTCCCGTCCAGGGATTTGCTGATGCCTTCCATCTGGTAGGGACCGTACTGGCGGCCTCTGGCTGCAAATGATACAATGATTACAACAGTTACATAGGAGGATCAATGAAGCAAGCGCGTTCAATGGTGCTCAGTATGCGCCTGCCAGTGGAGAGTGGAAGGCGCTTGAAGCGAATCGCGAATCGGCACGGCTGGACGCCGAGTGACACTAGCGCTCGCTTGGTGGAAGAGGGCTTAAGGCGATCGGAATTTGCCTTCCTGGATTTTCGCGATTCACCGGCGGGCCGGCAGGCCTATATCCAGGGAAGCACACTGGCGATATGGGAAGTCATGCTGCTTCTTCGGAGCTACAAAGGAAATGTCAACGATGTCGCCAAACATCTAAAATGGTCCGACGCGAAGGTTCGAGCTGCTCTTAACTACTCGGAGGCATTCCCCGGAGAGGTCAACGAGGCGATTGCAGAGAACGATTCCACCGATTTCGACAGCCTGAAACGCATGCTCCCCCAAGCGGTCGACTTTGCCGCCAGAAAGACCAAGCGGGGCTGAGATGCTCAAGCTGCTTCTCGATGAGCACATTTCCCCAGAGGTAGCGAACGGCGTTCAACGCCGGAATCGATCACTCGTTATTCACCCGATGGTGCAGTGGGAGAGCGGAAACTTCCTTGGAAAAGAGGATTCTGCTTGCTTGTTGGAAGCAGCGAATCAGAGGTTGACCCTAGTTACTTATGATCGCAGGACGATTCCTCCATTACTAAAGGTATGGGCAGAAGAAGAGCGGACCCATGGCGGCGTGATCTTTGTCGATGAAAAGACAATTTCGCCGGCAGACATTGGGAGGCTCGTCCGCGCCCTGATTTCACTCGCTGGCGAGGCCGGGGAAATGGACTGGACCAACCAAGTCTACTTCTTGCGGAGCGGACGCTGACGCGTCGCCACGCTCAAGCAGGCGTCAGGTACGTCATCGTGGGTCTGGGCATCCATGACATCCTTTTCCCGGCATTCCCATTCACCCCTCCAAGTGAAAAGGTCAGTGCTGAGGACATCATTTCCGGCTATCGCCAGGGATGCAGCACACCCGGCCTTTCCAAAACCCGAACGGTGGGAGCTCAAGGCTTATTGCGCCGTGGTGGCATACGGCATTGCTCATCGCATTGTTCCTAGGACTAGCTATAGCTAGCGGTAGGCGGGGCTTTTTTTCAGCGACGCGCTCGCGCTGAGCCAGGGATGTTGCAACAGCACCCGCAGGTCGTCCCGCTCTACCTCTCGCTCACGGCAATGGAGTGAGGGCTCTTCGTTTGGGTATGGAGAGGCGGCCTTCGCAAGACCGGAGCCAAGCTTCGCGAACTGATTGGAGGCAAGTGGGCAAGCGCACACCTCCAGTTCGTGCTGGTGGGCAAACTCGATCAGCGACGCCGTGGTTCATAGGTACTACGCCGCTGTGTGACTCCTCGTAGACGTACGCGCGGGCCTGGTGGCTCTGGCCTTCGCCCGCCGACCTGCGGCCTGGTTGAGCCGCAGGTGTCTCCGAGGTCTCCCGGTTCTCGTGCATGAAGTTTCTAGGCGTGTCTGGGGGTCTTCGACTACGCCGGACTGAGCAGAAACTCGCGCTAACGCTCCCGCTCATGTTGCCTTCCGCGCATTACAGAGACGTCGGCGTCCGGATTGCATCTTTTCGAAGCTCGATCGCCCACCCCGCCTATCCCCTATCTACGCTTCGCTGGGTCCCTCACGGTTGCAGCGCAAGACTCGGGGCCAGGTGGTTCGCTACTCCTTTCCTGTAAGACTCTTTCATTCTCTACTTCATGCCGGTTTAGCCCGGCGCACCGTAATGGCGATTCTTCGCCAGTTGAGGCAATTCCTAGACGGGTGTCGGGTTTAAATGACGACGGGCCGTTTCTTCTGACGAATCAGGTGTTAGAGTTTGCCCCAGGCATGGAGTAATCCCAACACAGCTTGTGTCTTGGCTTCGGCGTCGCCGAGCGGCATGTTGCACAGACAGATGACCGTGAGATGTTGTTCCGGGAAACGGACCATATACGTTGACGTGTCTGTGTCGCCGCCAGAGTAGTCGAGCATCGGATGGCCATAACGTGAGCGCCACACCAGACCAAACGCGTCATTATCCTTATCGTGTTGGAACTTCTCCCGACGGTTCATGAGGTCGGTGAATCTCTGGCCCGCGAGGGTATCCGTGTACCAGTTCCTGTCCCAATCGAGCAGGTCGTTCAACGTCGTGAAGACACCACTACCTCCGAAGTGCGGAGATACTCGAACTAGTCGAACCCAGCCATCGCCGTGCTTGATGGCGACGCCTACGGCGGCCAGTTCCTTGATCACTCTGGGATCAGAGCGCGACGCATAGCCGGTTGCGCGGTGCGCAATGATCTCGGTGGTGTCGTCATCGATCTCCGTGTGGGACATATCGAGTGGAGTGAAGATCCGCTCCTTCATGAACGCGGAGAAGGACTGATGGGTCACGGCCTCAACAATCTTCGTCAGAAGCATGTAATTGATGTTTCGGTAGGCCCACCGCGTTCCCGGAGCGAACTCCAGATGGTCGGCCCGGAGCGCGGTCGCGATCGCTTCGTCGCGCGTGAAGTAATAGAACGTCATCCAGGGGTCCCCGTTGGTCCGGGGCAGGTCGGTGTATTCGTGCAGCCCGCTGGTCATATAAACCAGATGCTCGATCCGCAATCCATCACCGTACTTGGCTGCCTCCGGGATGTACTTGGATACGGGATCGGTGAGTGCGATCTTATGTTCGAGGATCAGGAGCGCAATCGCGGCACCGGTAAACTGCTTGGACAAAGAAGCGAGATGAAACGCGGTCTCCGGCGTAATCGGAATACCGTCGTCTAGGTTCGCAAGCCCATACCCCCGAGACAGAGCAAAGTCACCGTCCTTTATGACGGCTACGGCGTATCCCGGGGATGCTGGTGGGCGAGCAAAGAGCGCATCGATTTCCGCCTGCTGCGATGCGTTCAGCCATGAACTCCCACCGTGCTCGGCGGAGGCAGGAGCGCGGTTCTGCGCGGCAGCGGGCCGCTGCCACAGGCCCGTGGCTACCAGGAGAAGCAAGGAAAGTGTCAGGACCTTCCGCCGATCTACCATTTGGCCTATGGTACGGCATCATCCATTATTTTGTTCCAGTTTGCTCCTAGCCACTGGCAACTTTTCGTCAGATATACCGCTGTTCTGAGCCGATGACGCGCGAACCGGAACTTACCTGTTGCAAGCAGGCATTTCACTCATCAAGGGTTTTGAGCGTATTAGCGATTTTTCAATAATCAGCCAATGGCGGTGATCTTGGCGAGGGAAAATTGAAACATGAGGCGGGAGCCGCTTTTCACTTCCCAAGAATGATCTTGACAAGATTGAGGAATGTTTCCCCGGTATTTTGGGATGTATGCTCGAGGTATGCAAGCACCCCTATCACAGGTTAGTCGGGATACCGAATGCCTAAGTTTTTCAGCGACTCTGCTGAGACGTTGAGCCGATACTTCGATCGGATTCCATGGGACCGGCGGCGGGCGCTCCCGTCAGATCCCAACTTGAGAGCACTTCAAGCAAGCTACGGAGTATGCTGATGCTCGAGGTCGCTCTTTTAGTGTCCCTCCAGGCGAATAGCATCGCAAGCGCCACGACAAGCAACAATAACGGAGCAGAAGACAGGAACTTGCCTCAAGCGCGTATTCTCTGTACCTTACGCGGAATCCCGCGGAGCAGGGGCAATTGCTGAAATCGGTGCTTTGAACTGCTCGACGGATGGCGTAAGTCTACGGCCCGTTTTCAAAAAGCCATTCGACCTGATATTCCAACGAGCGAAAAATGAAGATTGGTCGGGGAGAGAGGATTTTGGACTGCACCCCAAAAGTGAGACACGAAATTAAGGGGCCAATTACATTGAATGGAGGAGAACAATGCTTGTGCCCCAACAAGAGTATTCCCGCGAATT
>Ga0209420_1001656_pt1 | contig 10397 bp, 10 predicted proteins | sample BlaSpr_A8_OM1_O1_FD_187972 | JGI IMG/M metagenome (GOLD analysis project Ga0209420, IMG submission 187972) | Forest soil microbial communities from Thunder Bay, Ontario, Canada - Black Spruce, Ontario site 2_A8_OM1_O1 (SPAdes) (version 2) | ecosystem: Environmental > Terrestrial > Soil > Boreal...
GTTCTCGCGGATCAGCCGGTCCAGCCCGGTCTCGGTCCGGTCAAGGAAAGCATCCACTTCCGCCTGGTCGTAGCCGGGCAGGAGCCAGGTCGTCGTGAACCGCGTGCTCCGCACATCAGCCGGCGTCAGCACCGTCCCCTCCCTCGTTTCGGCCGGTGGTTTCCTCCCCTGCTGTGCAGGCGTTCCAACCTGGGCCGTGCCGTTCCATGACGGGTGATGGCAGCGCGGGGCTGATCACCGCCCGAGATCATCCACCAGCGGTCATCGCGATGAGGCAGAACGGATGCCCGGCCACCGTGGCATCCAGGTAGAGCTTGACCGGGAACGCCCGTTCATTGTCCGTGCCGCGACAGTAAGCGCAGATCGTTTCATCAGCCGGCGCGCTGCCGCACCACCGGGAACTCTGGTCGGTACCTTTAAAGTTATTTGTTACATCAGCGGCTGATAGACACGCTTATAGGGGTGGGATTTGGCGTGGCGATTGAATCGCGGTCCGCGGGCGCGCCGCAGGCGCTGTCCGAGACCATGGTGCGGACCTTAGGCCAGCCGCGCGGCGGTGCCTGTTCCGTTCCTATCCGCTACGCGGTACTGGGACCTGCTGAGCGTGTCCCGCGGGCCCGGGCGATACCGCGAAGTCTCAGGCACCGATCGTTAGCTATTCACGTTGTCCTGCCCGGACCGGTGACAGCCGGGCAGAAGATCATGAGGAATGGGGTGGGTTTCTAATGCGCGATTGGGTTGTTCCTGGCTATACCGAGGTACGGGTGCTGGGGTCGGGTGGCTTCGGTGAGGTGGTGGCGGCCCGGCATGACACGTCGGGCAGCCTGGTGGCAGTGAAGTACTTGCGTGCCGGGTTGTTTGATGACCCGGAGTCGGCCGGGATGTTCCGTGCGGAGGCGGCGGTGCTGGCCTCACTGGATGACCCGAACGTGGTCCGCCTGTATGAGTTCGTCGAAGGACCGGCGGGAGCAGCGATCGTCATGGAACTCATCGACGGCCTCTCGCTGCGGGACATCTTGTCCCGGCACGGCCAGACCACGGCAGAGGCAGCGCTGGTGGTGTTGCAGGGGTCGCTGCTTGGCCTGACCGCGGCGCACCAGCGCAGGGTCGTGCACCGGGATTACAAGCCGGAGAACGTGCTGGTCGACGGGGCTGGTGTCAGCAAGCTGACCGATTTCGGGATCGCGGCCCGGACCGGGGACAACCCGATCCCGGCGGGCACATTGGCCTATGCGCCGCCGGAGCAGTTCGCAGGAGCCCCGGCCACCCCGGCCAGTGATGTGTACGCAGCCACGGCCACCTTCTATGAGTGCCTGGCCGGGCATCCGCCGTTTACCGGGACCACCAGGGACGAGCTGCGGCAGCAGCACCAGTCCGCGCCGGTGCCGATGGCGCCGGTACCTGAGGCGCTGCGGCCGCTAGTGGCCGCGGGGATGGCCAAGGATCCCGCCTACCGGCCGGCGGATGCGGCCAGCTTCGTCACCGCGTTGCAGGAGGTGGCCTGGCCTGCCTACGGCCGGGACTGGGAAGACCGCGGCCGCTCGCACCTGGGCGAGGCGGCGCTGCTGCTGGCCGCCCTGTGGCCGTCCAGCGGGGCGCCAGCCGCCGCCGGCCACACCGTCGAGCAGGTACACCTGACCCACGGCCCCCAGGATTCCCAGCAGGCCCGCAACCTCGAGCACGCCCGGCACCTCGAACACACCGAGCACGTCGCACATACCGAGCACCTCGAGCGTGTTGAGCACGCCAAGCACACCGAGCACGTCGCACATACCGAGCACATCGAGCACCTTGAGCATGCGGAGCACGTCGAGCACCTTGAGCATGCGGAGCATGCCGGCCAGCCCGGCCAGTCCCCGGCGGGCCAGTCCGGCTCGCCGGACGACACAAGCCAGGCCCGCACTGCCAACCAGACCGCTGCTCAAGGTGCCAGTGCGGCGGTGGCGCAGGCCGGGTCAGCCGCGGCCCTCGAGACTGCCCAGCCGCACGCAGCCAGAGGTGCCGGCTCGCGGCTGGGTCGCACGATACGCCAGCGACCGGGGCTGTCGATGCTGGTCGCCGCGATAGTCCTGGGCGCGGCGGTCGGCGGCGGCGCGGCCGCCCTGGCCAGCAGCGGCGGCTCGGCACCCGCGCCCGCCGGCGCGGCAGCCGCGGCCACTAACAGCACCAGCGGCGGCGGGTCAGCACCCGCGAGCATCCCGATTACCGCCGGCTCTGCCCTGGCACCGGAAACCGGCGACGTCTATGTGCAGTACCAGGGAGGAAGCAACGCGACCGCCCAGGTCAGCGGTGACATCAGCGACGCGACCAGCGGCGAGGTCGCCCGGTTGTACGCTCAGCAGTTCCCGTTCGCCAGCGCGTCGGCGCCTGTCGCCTCGCTGGCCCTCAACCCGACGGGCACGACCGCTCAGTACGCGTTCCAGGTGACCCCGACCCTCGCCACCAAGTACGAGGTCGAACTGTTCCGCAGCGGCAGCGCGACCACGCCGGTGGCCACCTCATCCATCACCACGATCTACGTGGTCCGAACCAAAACGAGCCAGAAGAGTGGCTGCGGCGGTGGATCGGTCTGCCAGGAAGTGGTCACGAATACCGTTTTCGTGCCGCCTTCGGCGCTGAGCACGGAAATGGCCAAGCACTGGTACGCGTACTTCGCCGTTAACCTTTCCGCTTCCGATTCCGAGCCCGCGGCGCCCCAGACGTTGCAGCTCGGAGCGGGTGATCCTGTCGTCGGCCAGCCGCAGCGCATCTCCGACGACGAATTTCAGGTGACCGTGACCTACACCTTCCCGGTCAATGGCGAGAGCTACCAGGCGGCCTGGCGCGAATGCTGGCAGGACACCGAGTCCGAGGACGGATTCGGGCTCCCCGGCAGCCACGGCTGCGGCAACAGCAGCGCCCCCGCCACCGGCGGTTATCTTGGCTAATGGGGCCTGGCTGGCCGGACGCCTAAGATGCCCTTATGGTCCGCAATGCCGGGGTGCCGAGCGTGGCGCCCGTCGTCAACCCCGGCGTGCGGGAGGCAAGGCGCCAGCGGCTCATCCGCATGACGAAGGAACAGATCGCAGGCCGTACCGGGCCGCTACGGCAGGTCCGGTACCGGGACGAGGTCGTCTCGCCGCTCGCGCTGGAGCTCGAATGCCGCAAGCTGCTGCTGCGCGCCCAGCGCGCGATCGCCACCGTGGTGGCGTCCGGCGTCTACGCGGGCGACCTGCGGGGCACGGTTGACGAAAGCGTTCTCCGGCAGAACGAATGGGAAATCGCGGTCGCGCTGCGCGATATCACCGAGCTGCTGCTCGACCTGGTGGCGAGTTCCGGCGGGGGCCCGGCCGGGCCGATGACGGCGGCCGTCCTGCTATCCCAGAACCGCGCGATCACGATAGCCAGGGACGGAACCACGGCCCGGGTGCTGGCGCTTGAGTTGCTCGCGGCGCAGGTGGCGGCGGCCGAGGCCGCGCGGCGGGACTGGGAGACGGCCCACCGGATGGCGGCCAACAACGACAAGTACCTCGATCTGGTGGCGCGTACCGCGGCGGATCAGCACGCCACCGCGGAGATCACCGGCCTGGCCGAGCAGGCCGCAGAGGCGGCGCAGGCGTTCCGCGAGACCCTGCAGCGGGCCGCCGAGGCCGCCGAAGCCCTCGCCCTCCCCGAACCCCGCTAACCCTCAGATCAACGAAATATCCGAGACCAGCCGATCGACGTCCTCGACAATTTCCCGATAAGCCTCTTCCCGGTAAAGCTGCCGTTCCGAATCGGTACGGGCGACCCTACCGGGTTCGCCGACATCCGCGACTGACCAGATCCGCGGGTGAGCAGGAAAAGCTACGATCTGCAGGCAATCGTCGTAGACCCGCTGATTCAGGCAGACTGAAATGTCAGATTTCTCCAGCCACGACTGCGTCAGCTGATCTCCATGGCTGGTCTTGGCGAATTCTCGTATGCCGTGCCGCTCAAGCAGCGCGAGCGTCATTCTGTAGTAGACCAGATTCTCTGCCTTGTGCAATGCCGCCACGGTCCCGCTCGAAAGAACGCTTGTATCGCCTACCTGGAGCGAGTTCAGATAGGCCTCGGCAATAATGCTGCGGAATGAGTTGCCGCGGCATATGAAGTGGATAATCACTCCGGCTATGCTAGCAAGCTCCTGTTTCTGATACAACGTCGTGACGGTTAACAAATGCCTGCTATTCGCAGTCAGGGACCGGGCTGAAGGCCGGCCCACCAGGGCCCGGCGCGTCTTTCCCGCCGGGCCCTGTCCCTTATTGGTTGTGGTTCCTAGTGGCCGAAGAATGGTGTGCAGACGGGCGCGCTCATCCCGTGCCGGGCGTGTACCTCGATGCACGCCTGGGCCTTGGTCCTCGCGACGCCGACCATGTTGGTCGTCTGCCATTGCCTGGTGAACCAGGCGCGCTCGGTCGATGCGACCTCCAGCGCATGGGTGCCCCGGTCATAGATCCAGAACGTGGCACCGTCGGGGCGGCCGATGTCGGTGACCGTCGCCCAGGCCGACTGGCAGCCGGGGCTGTACCGCAGTCGCAGCGTGACACGGGTCTTGCGCAGGCCGTCGTAGGCCGAGATCGCGTAGACGGTGGTGGCGTCGCTGCTGCAGTGCTGAGCCTGAGGGCTCTTGCCGATGCAGCCGTACCCGTAGCACCCGTACCACGGCGCGGACGCGGCCGGCGTGGTCGTGGCGGCAGCGGCCGATGTGGCCGTGATGGCCAGTGCGCCCGTGGTGAGCGCCGCGGCGCTCACCACCCCGATGAGCAGGTTCAGGATCTTCGTGGGTATTCGCATGAAGTTTCCTTTCGTCATGACGGCGCCGTCATGCTCGCGGCTCCCTGCCTTAAAGCTGCGCTCAGCTACTGGTGAGGTTCTGAGTCCAGCTCTGGGTAGGGCTGCAAGTTGCCTGGGGGTATGCGCGCATAAATGTGCTGCCGCTGGCAGAAACTGGCCGGAAGCTGGCAGCAGCCCATGGGAAAGCTGGCAGCCTTCGCGGGGCCGGCCCCGGTCCGAAGCGGTCGAATGAGCGTAGGGCGGAAAAGGCCGTGGCCCGGGCGGGAGGGCCCGGGCCACGGCTGGATTCTCAGTACTCCGCTTTCTCAGTACTCTGCTTTTCTCAAAACCCCGCTATTCTCAGAACCCCGCTATTCTCAGAACTCTGCGGACTCGATGGTGGCGCGGAGCTCCGCGGCCCGGCGCCAGGCTTCGATCATGCGGCGCTCGGCCCTGGTCTCCAGGCGCCGGGCGCGGCGCAGGGTCGCCAGGCGGCGAGCGGGGCGCATTCGCTCCGCTAGTTCGATGCTGTCGCGAGATCGCTCTTGGGCGAGCTCCTCGATGAAACGCATGCTGACCACTCCGTTGTGTGCATTGTGTGCTTGTCTGCGGCCGCGCGGCCCGGTTCTGAGCCTGCGCGGCCCTTCGGTTGGTGCCGTGACCGCTTATGCGGCCACGTCGGTCTTGCGCGGACGTCCGCGAGGCCGCTTCCGGGGCACGATCGTGCCGCGGATCAGCAGCTCGCCGCCCCAGACACCCCAGGGCTCCCGGCGCTCCAGCGCCCCGGCCAGGCAGGCCAGCCTGGCCCGGCAGTCCCGGCACATGGCCTTCGCCTGCTCCACATCCTGCGGAGACTCGGCGAAGAACAGCTCCGGGTCCTCCGTGCACGGAAGATCCAGCCCTACCGGAAGTTCCGTGGCCGGGCCGGCCAGCGCCAGCTGACCCGCCACACCGAAAGCCGGCCCCTGTCTCGCGGAGCTGTACGCCTCGAACCCCGTCGCGTCCTGCCTGCCGACGGTGGCTTCACGCCACTGCATCGGTGCATCCCCTCTCGCTTGCCCGGTCCTACTAACTCGTCGCGCGATTTCTCGCCCGTCTGGGGACCTAGGCCTAATAACTAGGCCGCGGACCCTGTGTGCGGGTCCGCGGCCTCAAGGGGAGCTTGGCCGGCCTATTTAGGCCGGTGCCCTATCTGGAGGCGGACCTGCTTTGCCGACGCCGACGGCGTCAACACTGGTCATGTAGTTATTCGGCTGGAGCTGAGCCGCCGGAGCGCCCACGGACGGGACGCCGGCCAGAACGGCCTTGACCCGGACGTGCGGAATGGGAAGCGCACCAGTGACACACGGCCCTGTGCCGGTACCGGCACCGAGCACACCTGTCCCCAGGGCGACGACACGCGGGCTGAAGGCACCCGGACGCGGACGCCACTGCGCAACCGGCAGATCCTGTGAAACCGGCAGAACGCCAGTGTTGAAGTTCGTCACGATGGGCACCTCCCTCCAGGGGTGTCGACAGCTAGCCCACGGACATGTAGGCAGCCTAAATGCTGCCCGAAAAAGGGGCAACAGTTTTTTGACCTGCGATTTTGATGCAAAATTCAAGCGGCGATCTGACCTGCGGCTTCACGAAAGTTCGTTCCTGACCCGGATCAGGCCCTCCTGCATCACCGAGACCACGAGCTCGCCGGCGGCGTTGAATACCTCACCGCGGGCCAGGCCGCGGGCGCCGTAGGCCACCGGTGAAGTCTGCGCGTACAGCAGCCAGCGGTCGGCCCGGAACGGCCGGTGGAACCACATGGCGTGATCCAGGCTGGCCCCCGAGGTGCGGCCGTCGGCCCAGGACAGGCCGTGGCCCATCAGCACGTTGTCGAGCAGAGTCATGTCTGAGGCGTAGGTCATCAGGCACACGTGCAGCAGCTCGTCGTCGGGCAGCTCGCCGTCCACCCGCAGCCAGATGCGGCTGCTGGTGGTGCGCAGCGACGGGTCACGTTCAGCCTCGACCGACAGCGGCCCGACCGAGCGCAGGTCGAACGGGTGGCCGGGCAGCGGGGAGCGCGGCTCGCCGAACAGCCGGGCGATCCGGTCGGTGTTCCGCTCGAGCTGTTCCGGCGCGGGCACGTCCGGCATCGGGTCGGCGTGCTCGGGGCCCGGCTCGGCGTGGTGGAAGGAGGCCGACAGGGTGAAGATCGTCTCGCCGTGCTGGATGGCCGACACCCGGCGGGTGTTGAACGACCGCCCGTCCCGTACCCGGTCCACCGCGTAGACGATCGGCACGGACGGGTCGCCGGGCCTGATGAAGTAGGCGTGCAGCGAGTGCACCGGCCGTTCCGGCGGGACGGTGCGCCCGGCGGCGACCAGCGCCTGCCCGGCCACCTGGCCGCCGAAGACCCGCTGCCGGTCGTCGTCCGGGCTGCGCCCGCGGAAGATGTTGACCTCGATCTGCTCCAGGTCGAGCAGGTCGAGCAGCGCATCAAGCGCCTGGCCCATCCTCACCTCACCGTCCGCGCCGGGAAAGGCGCAGGCCGTCCAGGAACCGCGACCGCTGCCGGGACGCACTGCGGCCCGGCGTCCGGGTCGGCGACCAGGACAGGTACAGGTGCTCGCGGGCCCTGGTCACCGCGACATACAGTAGCCGTCTTTCCTCCTCGATGGCCTCCGCGGTCTTGGCGTGCACGATCGGCATCAGCCCCTCGACCAGGCCGGGCAGCAGTACCGCGTCCCACTCCAGGCCCTTGGCCGCGTGCATCGAGGCCAGCGTCACGCCGTCCACCGCCGGGGCGTGGCCCAGCTCGGCCCGCTGGGTCAGCTCGGCGGCGAAGTCGGCCAGGCTGGCCTCGGGCCGGGCCGCGTACATGTCGTCGGCCAGCTGGGCGATCGCGGCCAGCGACTCCCAGCGCTCGCGGGCGGCCGCGCCGCCGCCCGGGGGCGCCCCCGCGCTGAAGCCGATGCCGGACAGCACGTCCCTGACCGCGGCGGGCAGGGCATCCCGCTGGTCCGGGCCGCGGGCCGCGCCGCGCAGCAGGACCAGCGCCTGGCGCACCACGGGCCGCTCGTAGAACCGCTCGGCGCCGCGCACCACGTAGTGCACCCCGGCCTCGCCCAGCGCCTGCTCGAACCGCTCGGTGTCGGCGTTGACCCGGACCAGGATGGCGATCTCCCTGGCCGGCACGCCCCCGGCCAGCAGGGCCCGGACCTGGATGGCCAGCCCGGCCGCCTCGGCCGGGTCGTCGGCAAACTGAGTCAGCACCGGCTGCGGGCCAGGCGGCCGCTGCGCCACGAGCTGGCCGCCGCCCCGCACCAGCTGGTTGGCCACCGCGACCACCTGGGGCGTGGAGCGGTAGTCGCGCACCAGCCGGACCACGGTGGCGTCAGGGAACTCCGCGGTAAAGCCGGTCAGGTAGGCCGGGGAAGCGCCGGTGAAAGAGTAGATCACCTGATTCGGGTCGCCCACCACGCACAGCTCGTCGCGGTCGCCGAGCCAGGCGTCGAGCAGCAGCTTCTGCAGCGGGTTCACGTCCTGGTACTCGTCGACGACGAAGTGCCTGAAGCTGGACCGCACCTGATCGGCCGCGGCGCGGTGCTCAAGCACGATGGCCGCGGTCAGCTCGAGCACCGACTCGAAGTCGATCAGGTTCCGCTCCCGGCGCAGCCGCTCGTAGCCGGCGAAGATCGCCGCCACCGGGTCCGCGCCGGCCTGGGGCGTGCGGCCCGCGGCCCGGGCCGCGGGCGGGTAGCCGTCCGGGCGGACCTGGAGGGACTTGGCCCACTCGATCTCGGCCGCGGCGTCGGCCACCCCCGGGCGGTCCAGCCGGACCCCGGCCTGCTTGGCCGCCTCGCGGACCAGGGCGGCCTTGGAGTCGATCAGCTGCGGCGGACGGCCGCCGACCACCCGCGGCCAGAAGTAGTTGAGCTGGCGCAGCGCCGCGGCGTGGAAGGTCGAGGCCCGCACCTGCCCGGTGCCGAGCTGCCGGAGCCGGCCCCGCATCTCCCCCGCCGCCCGCACGGTGAAGGTCAGGGCCAGCACGTGCGCCGGATTGAGGCGGCCGACCGCGGCGGCGTAGGCGATCCGGTACGTGATGGCCCGCGTCTTGCCGGTCCCGGCCCCGGCCAGCACGCACACCGGCCCCCCGGTGGCCAGCACCACCTCGCGCTGCTCGGGATCCAGCTCAGCCAGCAGTGTATCTGGCTGGGCATCGGGTGCCTCAGACGTCACATCAGTCACCCGATTCTCCCTCCGGGGAACGCACGCCGCCCCGCCGGTGTTACACGATCCAGTATTCTCACCGATTTCGAGGAGGCGGCGGGTGTCCGGCCAGCTGATCATGTACACCACCACTTGGTGCGGCTTCTGCCGGAACCTGAAGCGCCAGCTGGCCAGAGACGGCATCGAGGTTACCGAGGTCGACATCGAGCGCGACCCGGAGGCGGCCGAGTTCGTGATGTCGGTCAACGGCGGCAACCAGACCGTGCCCACCGTGGTCCTCCCGGACGGAACCGCGCTGGTCAACCCGTCGGCCGCGCAGGTCCGCGAGAGGTTGGCCGCGGTCAGCGCGGGGTAGACCAGAGCACTGATACCACGGACCGTTCGGCCTAAGAATATTATCCCGAACGGTCCGTGGCGTACGCCCACAGGACGGACACCGACATGGACCCAGCGGCGCGGCCCGGGGATGCCCCGGACGGGGTGGTCGTGCGCCGGTCCGGGCAGGGCTGGCAGGTCGGCGAGGAGCACGCCGCCGACCTGATCAGCGCCATGGTGCTCGCCGACCTGCTGGCCGCCGAGCTGGGGTTGCCGGCCCCGCCGCCCGCGGGCCCGCCGGCCGCCACCGAGGCGGGCGAGGCCGCCCGGCTGGCGGTGACCGTGACCCAGCTGGAGCACGCGCTGGCCGCCCGGGTGCGGGTCGAGCAGGCCATCGGGGTGCTGGCCGAGCGGCACCGGCTGCGGCCCAGGCAGGCGTTCGACCTGCTGCGCAACGTTGCCCGGGCCGGCGGGCTGAAGGTCACCGACCTCGCCGAGACCGTGGTGGACAGCACGTCCAACCCGCTGCTGCCGCTGCCCGCCGAACTGGCCAGGAAGCAGCCGGCCCCGCGTCAGCGCGGCCGGTCGCCGCGTCGCGCCCGGCCGGAGACGCCCGCCGCGGCCGGATCGTAATGTCGTAGCACGCCGCTAGAGTCCTGGCTGGCTGGGGGGACGCTAAGACACGCGGCGGGATGCACCGCGCGGCGGCGGCCCGTGCGGCACTATTGATCGATCGGTGCTGATTAGCCAGTGGGGTTTTCCTGCGTTCGGCGGCGGCGACCTAAGGAGGCCGGGGTGGCAGATCTTGAGGTGGTCGAGATCTGTGCCGGGGCGGGCGGGCAGGCCCTCGGGCTGGAGCGGGCCGGCTTCGAGCACGCGCTGGCGGTCGAGCTCGACGCGGCGGCGTGCGCCACGCTGCGGGCTAACCGGCCCGCCTGGAAGGTGGCCGAGGGGGACGTGGCCGACGCGGCGCTGTGGCGGCCCAGCGACTACCGGGGCGTGGCCCTGCTGGCGGGCGGGGTGCCCTGCCCGCCGTTCACCATCGCGGGCAAGCAGCTCGGCGCCACCGACGAGCGCGACCTGTTCGCGTGGGCGATCGAGCT
>Ga0209420_1001657_pt1 | contig 10396 bp, 8 predicted proteins | sample BlaSpr_A8_OM1_O1_FD_187972 | JGI IMG/M metagenome (GOLD analysis project Ga0209420, IMG submission 187972) | Forest soil microbial communities from Thunder Bay, Ontario, Canada - Black Spruce, Ontario site 2_A8_OM1_O1 (SPAdes) (version 2) | ecosystem: Environmental > Terrestrial > Soil > Boreal...
CCGTTGCCGCCGCTGCCGGCAGCTGCATCCCCCAGCTGAAGGTTATTGCCAGAGGGTTGGAATCCGTTCCCGCCGTTGCCGCCTTGCGTGAAACGTTCCCCGCCGCCGAAATCGTCTGGCTCACCCATCCGCGCTGGAAATCGCTCGTCGAGAGCAGCAACTTCGCTTCCGAAGTTCGCACCATCGAGAGCCGCGAGCTACCGTCCTTACGCGAAGCCATCCACACGGTACGCCAATCCGCCTGGGATGCTTCGATCGACTACCAGGGCCTGTGGAAGTCCGCGGCGCTTCCGCTTTTCGGCGGCGTAAAACGGAGAATCGGTTTTTCCTCACACACCATCCGCGAATTCGGGGTGCCGATCCTTTACACCGAGCGCGTGAAGCCCATCACGATCCACATCGCCGACCAAAACGGCGAACTCTCGCGCCGCGCCGGAGCTAGACGCTGCGTCGCGCCGGTCACGCTGCGTGTGTCGCCCGAAGACGAAGCTGTCGCATGCGCGCAGCTCCGAAGTGCAGGCGTCGATCGTTACATCGTCTTGAGTCCGGGCGGCGGCTGGCGCGCAAAGTGCTGGCCCGCCGAGCGATTCGGTGCGCTCTGCCAGAGCATTCGAAACTCGCTCGGTCTTCGCTGCGTCGTAAATTACGGGCCCGGCGAAGATGACTTGGCGGCCGCCGTGCGCCTGGCAAGTGGTGATGCCAACCCGCTGCTCTACAACGCCGAGCTTGGACCGCTGATGGCGCTATTGCGCTCCGCAAAGTGTATCGTCGGCGGCGACACGGGTCCCCTGCATCTGGCGATCGCGCTTGGCGCGCCGGCGGTGGCGATCTTTGGGCCGACCGATCCGGCGCGCAACGGTCCGTACCGCAACCCGCCCCGGTTCCAGAGCGACGCCCCGGCAGTCCCAGAAGGCCAGGACACCGATCCGTGCGATGGCGACATCGTCCTCCGCGCCTCCAACAGCATCACCTCCCACGTCCGCAACAACCAGACCGATTCCTCCATGCTGGCAATTACCGTCGAAGCCGTCTTCAAAGCCCTGCTCCGCCGTATCGGTGCGACCCCATGAGCGCGGGCGCCTTCTTCGCGCGCTGGCGGGTCCGCCTTGGCTATCCCCTCGCGATCCTGGTTTTAGTGTTCGCCCGCCCGACTCCGCAAAGCATTCTTTACGGCGCCCTTGTCGGTGGCATCGGCTTGTTCGTCCGGGCCATGGCCGCGGGCCATCTGCACAAGCAGCTGGTCCTCACCGTCACCGGCCCTTACGCCCATACTCGTAATCCGCTGTACCTCGGCAGCGCCCTTCTCGCGCTGGGCGTCGCCATCGCGACCCACTCCTGGATTTCTGCAGCCGTCCTGCTCGGCTATTTTGCCCTGTTCTATTCCATCGTCATGCGCCGGGAAGAAAACGAACTTCGCGCGCATCACGGCCCCGCATTCGACCAGTACGCTCGCGCCGTTCCGCTCTTCTTTCCACGCTTCACCCCGGCGAACCTCCCCGGCAGCCGCGTAGGCGCGTTCTCGCCAGCCCAATACAGAAAAAACCGCGAACATCGTGCCGCTATCGGCTTCCTCCTGCTCCTGGCGGTCCTCTTGCTTATTTGGCGGGTACGCCTGCCGTGAACAGTTGCGGTCGTTTTGCTTGCACCGGTACCGCGACACCGCCGCCCAGGTTGAGATCGGCAAGTGATTCCTCGTCCGAACGCGCTACTAAAGCCGAGCCGCGTACCGCCATGGAGAAGCGAGGTCTCGTCCCGTTCATCGGCGCTGCGGAGTTCGATCTCCTAGCCGCAGCCCCACGGCCGCCGCAATGGCTACGGACGGGAGTTTTACGGGGCGCGTTTCAATCGTACGAGTGTTTCGATGTGGAAGGTCTGCGGGAACAGGTCAAACAGGTGCATCTCCGAGATGTCGTAGCGAACCGCTGGCGCCGCCTCGCCGTCTTTCTTCTTCGCCGATCCTGTAAGCACAGCCAAATCGCGCGCCAGGGTCGACGGATCGCAGGACAAATAGGCAATTTCCGGAGCGCCCAAGGCCGCCAGGGCCGTTGCAGCGCCGACACCAAGCCCAGCGCGCGGCGGATCGAGCGACACGAAATCCGGCTTCTCCTGTGTCTTGCGCAAGAATTCTTCGGCATGCTCGTTGTGCGAAGTGATGGTCACGCCGGCGCTTTCGGCGTTGGCATAAAGATCCGTCGTCGCCGCCAGATTCGCGTCCACGCTGATGACCTTGCTGAATGCTTTCGCCAGGGGCAGCGTGAAGAATCCCACGCCAGCGTACAAGTCGAGTGCCACGTTGCCCTTCGCTCCGGCGGTCATGGTTTTGAGCAAATCCTCGACCATGAATCGATTCACCTGGAAAAAAGAAAGGTGGCTCACGCGAAAGCGAAACCCACCCGCCTCATGAATCAAAAATCCCGGGCCGGTCAGCTCAAACCGGTCCTTGCTCTGGTCCAGCAGCAACAAGCTCTCCGTCTTCGGAAGCGCTTGCCGGAACGACGCCGCTAGTTCCGCCGCCGACTTGGGAAATCGCTCGAACGCCACGTTCAACGCGATCTTTTCATCCGTTGAATCGACGAACGCTTCGATTTCCAGAACCTTCTCCGGTAAGTGGCCCGAGCGCGTCATGTTCTGCAACTGCTCAAAGGTCTTCTGCAAAGTAGGTGACAGCACTGGGCACACATCGATCGGAACGATCACCTTGCTCTCCGGCAGAAAATACCCGAGGGCCAGCGGTTTGGAATCGCGCAGCGCCCATTGCGCCCGGTTGCGATACCCGTAAGGTTCTGCGGAGTGTTCCTGTATCGGTCCATCCCAGGTGATGCGGCCCAGACGCGAAAGCGTTTCGCGCAGGATGTCTTTCTTCAACCGCAGTTGTTCGGCCGCCGGAATGTGCTGGTAATGGCATCCCCCGCAGGTTCCAAAGTGAGGGCAGCGAGCTTTCTGCCGCAGCGGCGCGGGTGAAGTAACCTCCTGCAACTGCGCCCAGATCAATTTGCTGCGCTTCTGCTTGACCGCCGCCCGCACCTCTTCTCCCGGCATCACGTACGGCACGAACACGGTGTTCCCATCGGCGTGCGACAATCCGTCACCGCCGTACACAAGCTTCTCAATCGATAATATTAACTCATCATGCATTTTGGTGCATCCCATTTCTGCGACGATTCGCGCGGCAAGAAAAGTGCCGTTTCAGGAAAAGTAGTAGAGACTCAATCGCGGCAACCCGAATTCTTCAAGCAACCGCTTGTGCGTGTATTGCCGATCGACAAGAGCCAGCTGCTCCGATTTCATTTGTCGCCGGTACATCGCCAGCTGGCTATCGACCTCGCGCCGGATGCGCAACAGCAACTCCTCGCTCGCATGCTGCGTAAGGATTGCTTGTATCTTCTCATCCAGGACGGTCAGCCGTCGCTCGAGGTCTTCCACATCCAAAGTTCCCGGAGTGTCCAGCAACGTAAAACTCGAATCCAAAGACTGCCTGATTTCCGCCAGCCGTACCGCTAGCTCTGGATGCGTTGCCCGCTGCGTCTCGGCCGCCTTAGCGATCGCCCCGGAGTTCCGCTCGAAGTAAGCCCGAAGCTCATCGCGCGAAAACGGTTCGGCAGCCGCGCGTCCATTCCCAGGCGCCTTTCCAGCGGCGGCTTCCTGATTCTCGGCCACCGCCTCCAGTATCGCATCGGTGCAATACGCCAGGCTCTTCAAAGGCTTCCCCGCGCCGCGCCGCGACCGGCTGTAACTCTCGAAAGCGCGATCAATGCCCTTGAGCACGGCTTCTAGCGGCACCCCCGCCTTCTGCCACGTCTCCATGATGGCCCAGTCCAGCGGCGACACCAGCAGGTGCGCGCCTCGCTTTTTCCAGAAATATTCTTCGATTTCGGTGAAGTAGTTGAAGTAGTTCCAACCGTCCATGTTGCGAACGCCGCCCGTACACTCCACGCGGCCTAGCCTTGAACTTTCTTGGCCTGGGAGGCTGCGCTCTTTGCCCCGCGCAGATCCGCCCCGTGGCGGTTTTGCGCGTCCGCGGGCTGGTTCTTTTCCCAGATCAGACGCAGACCCGTCAGCGTCAAGAATTCGTCGGTGTGCTGAATTTGCTTTGAGCCTCGCGCCACCAGGGAAGCTTGCCCACCGGTCGCAACCACGGTCGCTTGCGACTTCAGCTCCGCCTTGATGCGCGTCAACATGCCGTCGACCATGTCAATCGCGCCGTAATAAAGCCCGGCTTGCATGTGCGTAACCGTGTTGGTGCCGATGACGCGGCCAGGATCCTTGATCTCCACGCGAGGCAGCCGCGCCGCGCGTGCAAACAGCGCTTCCGACGCGATCCCGAGTCCCGGAGCGATCACGCCGCCCAGATACTCTCCGCGCTCGGAAATCACGTCGAAGGTGATGGCCGTGCCGAAATCCACGACAATGCAGGGTCCGCCATATTTGTGGAACGCCGCCACGCCGTTTACGATCCGGTCCGCGCCGACTTCCAACGGGTTGTCGACGAGGACGGCCATGCCGGTCTTCACGCCGAGTTCCACGAACAGCGCCCTCTGGGCGAAATAAATGCGCGACATTTCCGCGAGCGTCCAATTCATCGGCGGCACGACGGAGCTGATGATCACGCCGCCGATCGCGGCGCCGTCCAGTCCGGCGAGGGTAAAAAGATTGCGGGTCAGCACGCCGTACTCGTCAACGGTCTGCAGGCGAGCGGTGGTGAGCCGCCAGTTCGCGATCAACTCGTCGCCACGAAAAACACCCAACACCGTATTCGTATTGCCAACATCAATGGTCAATAGCATGCGTTGCCGCCAAAGTCTCCCAGGGACCAGTGATACCAATTCTTCTTGCTACCTTTGTACGTCCTTAGTGCGATCCATCGAGCTTCTGTCGGATACATTAACACTTCGATCTTCCGTCACATCGCCCGCGATAACCGTCACGATTGGCCCCCCGTCGCGCTGCACGAATAGCGAGCCTTCGGGGCTAACCCCCGCGGTCACGCCCGTAAAGCTGTCGTTTCCGTTCGTCACACGAACTCGCATTCCTTGTGCGAAGCTGGACAGCCCACAGAATCGGGTGATCACGCTCGCTCCGCCTTCACTCAAGAATCGATTGTAGTCGGTCTCGAATTCCCGCAGCAACCGAACCAGCAATTCCAGCCGGGATTGCTGCTTTCCGGTTTCGACACGCAGAGAAGTGGCGATTGCGCTCAAGTCCGTCGGAAACTTCTCCTGGTTCACATTCAGTCCGATTCCCACGATGACGAAGCGGATTTGCGTAGGCTCGGCGTGCATCTCCGTCAGAATTCCGCCCAGCTTCTTTCCGCGAAACACCAGATCGTTCGGCCATTTCAGATCGAGGTGCAATCCGGTTTGCGCCCGAATCGCAGAGTGCGCCGAAAGACCGGCCATCATGGTCAACAGCGGGGCCTGCACCGGCGCGAGTTGCGGACGCAGTAACAGCGTCGCATAGATTCCCGTCGCGCGCTCCGAGTGCCACGAGTGACCGGCGCGGCCGCGGCCTGCGGTTTGCTCTTCGGCAAGCACGACCGTACCTTCGGGCTCGCCGGCGTGGCCCAAGTCCAGCGCGACGCGATTTGTGGAATCCACTTTGAAGAAATGGTGAATTCGTTTTCCGAACAAGCTGCCTTTCAAGCGTTGCCGCAGCATGTCCGGTGTAAGAATGTCCGGCACTTTCTCGAGAAAGTATCCAGTATGCTGCTCGCCTTTTACGCGGACGCCCAATTCGCGCAAGCGATTCACCCAGCGCCAAACGGTCGATCGGGACACACCGATTTCTCGCGCGATGCGGGCGCCGCTGACGACGATGGTGGCGTTTTCCGCGAGCAACGTCAGCAGCGTGGCGATCCGCCGATCGGTTGTTCCCGGAACTGTTTGCTGTGGCTTGCGTTTGGCCATGAGAAGAGAAGCAGTGTAATCCTGATTGCCTGGAATCGCGAATTTGATGATCTTGGCTTTACCGGCAGCGTCGGGGCGATTTTCGCCGCGGACACGGAGCAGAGTGCAGCGGCCCCGCACCTTTGTAAAGAGGTCGGCAGGTTTGCCGCAGGCGTTGGGGAGTTTTATTTGGCGATGTCTACCAGCAAACTCAGGTCGGCGGCGGGTGCGGAATGGGTTAGCGCGCCTGACGACAGAAAATCGGCGCCGGTTTCGGCGTAGGCTCGAGCGTTTTCGAGGGTGATTCCGCCGGAAATTTCGACAATGACGTCGGGCCGCAGGTTTCGCGCGAGTTTGACGCAACCAGCCGCGGTCGCTGGCGTCATGTTGTCGAGGAGCACCGATTCGGCTCCGGCTTCCACTGCTTCGCGCAATTCGCGCTCGTCGCGCACTTCGATCTGAATGGGCAGGGAAACGTTTGCGGCATTTCCGCGTGGTGCAGCTATTGATTCGTATGCGGTCATCTCCTGCGGCCGCATCTGCGAGGAAGCATAGGCGTGTGCTTTATCGAGCGCGGGCTTTACGCCCCCGGCCACGGCGATGTGATTTTCTTTGAGCAGGATTGCATCGTAGAGGCCGATGCGGTGGTTCGTGCCTCCGCCCATCCGCACCGCATATTTCTCAAGCGTGCGCAGTCCCGGTGCGGTTTTTCGCGTGTCGCGAATTTTCGCGTTCGTTCCGGCGAGGCGCTCGACGAACCGATGCGTGAGTGTTGCAATGCCGCTCAAATGCGCCAAAAAGTTGAGCGCCGTGCGTTCGCCGGAGAGAATCGCGCGGGCGTGGCCGCGAATCCGCGCCAGTTCGCGTCCTTTACCGACGACTGCACCATCTTTGGCGAGCAGTTGAACCGCGACATCCGCATCCAGGGCCCGAAAAACGCGCTCGCCGATCGGCAGACCCGCGCAAACCAGCGGCGCCTTTGCGACGACCCGCGCTTGGGCGACCGCATCCGTCGGAATCGTGGCCAAGCAGGTAACATCGCCGGAACCAACGTCTTCGGCCAGGGCTCGCAGGATCAACTCATCGATTTCGGCGGAGTTCCAGTCCATGAAAAAGGGGTTAAACGCGCGACGCGGTGCTATCGATCTGACTCAGCCGGCTCCGCAATTTTTGTAATTCCAGCTTCTGCTCCGCCAGAGTCGCTTCCATTCCCAGCACGATTTTCTCCGGAGCGCGGCTGCGGAAGTTCTGGTCATCGAGCTGTCGTTCCTTCGATCCGATGGCTTTTTCCAGACCGTCGATTTCCTTGCGCAGGCGCACCACTTCACCTGCAACGTCCACGATGTCCGTCACATACGCGATGCGCACATCGAACCTGGATGTGGAACGAATGGCGCCGCCGGCTGCCGCGAGACGATTCGAGGAGACGTTCAGCTCCGACAAGCTGGCGAGTCGCTCGACGCCGTCGAGGTTCCGGGCGATCGTCGATCGGATGTATTCGTAAGAGCTGTAAAACTCGGCCGAAATTTTCTTTTTCGGGTCGAGCTTCATTTCGGCGCGAATGTTTCGGAGCTCCGCGATGACCTCTTGGAGCAAGCCAAACTCGTTTACGCGGGACTGGTCGCCCGATTCTTTGTACTTGGCGGCGAAAGGCTCGAGGGCGATCGATTTGTCTTCGGGACGCTGGGGCAATTGGTGCCACAGTTCCTCGGTGATGAAGGGCATGAAGGGATGCAGGAGGCGCAGCGCGCCGTCAAACGCGGCGAACAGGTTTCTCCAGGCGACGCACGCTCGCTCGCGGTCCGCGTTCAGCAGGTCGGGCTTGATCCACTCGATGTACCAGTCGCAGAAATCGCCCCAGAAAAATTGGTAGATCACCTGGGCGGCTTCGTGGAAGCGATAAGCGGCCAGGGCGGCGTTCACGGTGTTGCGTGCCGCTGCCAGCTTCTCGAAGATCCATTCATCGACGAGCGGAATACTGCCTTTGAAGTCGTAAGGCGCGTTCTCGCGAACCTCCGGCGCCGCCAGTTCCTCGAAAGTCGCGCCAGCGGCTTGCTCGAACTTGTCGAGATTCATGAACAGGAACCGCGAGGCATTCCATATCTTGTTGGCGAAATTGCGAGCGCTCGCGAGGCGATCGTCGGACAGGATGATGTCGGTGCCGGGCGCGGCCATGGATGCGAGGCAGAAGCGCATCGCGTCGGTTCCATATTGTTGATTCAGTTTGACGGGATCGAGTCCTGTGCCTTTGGACTTGGACATTTTCTCGCCGCCGGCGGTGCGGACCAGCGAGTGCAGGTACACGGCACGGAAGGGAACTTCGCCGGTGAAATGAATTCCCAGCATGATCATGCGCGCGACCCAGAAAAACAGGATGTCGTAGCCGGTGATCAGCAGAGTGGTCGGATAATATTTCTGGAAGTCGGGGGTTTTTTCGGGCCAGCCGAGCGTGGAAAACGGCCATAGTCCGGAGCTGAACCAGGTGTCCAAGACGTCGGGGTCTTGCGTCAGATGCTCGGAGCCACAAGCGGAGCACTTCGCAGGGGCTTCGGTTGCAACCGTCAGATGATTGTGTTCCTGGCAGTACCACGCCGGAATGCGGTGACCCCACCACAATTGGCGCGACAGCGTCCAATCGCGGATGTTGCGCATCCAGTTGAAATATTCCTCGCGACGGTTGTCGGGGACGATCTGGATGTCGCCGCGCTCCACGGCGGCGATGGCAGGCTCCGCCAACGGCTTCATCTTGCAGAACCATTGGGTCGAAGCGCGCGGTTCCACAACGGTGCGGCTGCGTTCGCAGATTCCGATCGCGTGGGTGTGGTCGCTAACCTTCTCGAGCAAGTCGAGCGCCTTCAAATCCTCGACGACTTTTTTCCGCGCCGCAAAGCGTTCCATTCCGGCGTAAGAGCCGGCGGCAGCACTCATGTGGCCGTCGTCGGTCATCACATCGATTTCGGCGAGATGGTGCCGGCGTCCGACCTCGAAGTCGTTCGGATCGTGCGCGGGGGTGATTTTTACGGCGCCGGTGCCGAACTCGCGGTCCACCATTTCGTCGGCGATGATGGGAATTTCGCGATTCACAAGCGGCACGATGGCGCTTGTCCCGACCAATTTCTTGTAGCGTTCATCCTCGGGATGCACCGCGATGGCGGTGTCGCCGAGCATGGTTTCCGGGCGCGTGGTAGCCACGATCAAGTATTCTTTGCGCCCGGCGACCGGGTAGCGGATGTGCCAGAGGTGCCCGGCGCGTTCTTCGTGGACCACTTCCAGGTCGCTCAGCACGGTCAGGCAGACGGGGCACCAGTTGGTCATGCGTTTGTCGCGGTAGATCAACCCTTCGTCGTACAAACGCACGAAGACTTCGCGGACCACGCGTGACAATTCCGGCGACAAAGTGAATTTCTCGCGGGACCAGTCGCAGCTTTCGCCGATGTCGCGCATCTGGCGCTGAATGGTGCCGCCGCTTTGTTCCTTCCATTTCCAAACGCGGCGTACGAACTCTTCGCGGCCGAGATCGCGGTATTGGATGCCTTGTTCCGCAAGCTGGCGCACCACTACGCGCTGGGTAGAAATCCCGGCGTGGTCCGTGCCCGGCAGATACAAGGTGTTGTAGCCGCGCATGCGGTGCCAGCGCGTCAGGATGTCGATCTCGGTGTGATCCAGCATGTGCCCGATATGCAGAGAGCCGGTCACGTTGGGGGGCGGAATCACGATGGAGAACACCGGGCCGGGCGCGCTCGCGTCGGCGCGAAACAGCTGTTCTTTCACCCAGAACTCCGCCCAACGGGGTTCGATTTGCTGCGGTTCATACGCTTTAGCGATTTCGCGAGCCATCCGGCCAGATACTCCTGGAAAATTCTTGCGCTGCCGCACGTGCGAGCGTCGCACGGAATTGGCAGACCAATCTTTGACTATACGAGGGGAAAGCCGGCACGGTCAATTGAACGAAAACGGAGCGTAAAGCTCCAGGCGGAACCTCTAGATTCGAAAGGGAATTACAGCTTCTTGTTCAGTTCTTCGCGGACGATTGCTTCGATGACCGGCTTCAGCATGTCCCGCGCTACTTCTTGTAGCCGGTCCTGGCTCATGCGGGCCAGCACCCGGGCCACGATGGCATCCATATCGAGTTCGGTCGCGCCGCGCGAGACTTCTTCGCGGGCGGTCTGAACCGCTTCGGGCAACGCAGAACCGCTGCCTGCGGAAACCACCTCGATTTCGTCGGGAGCGGCTGCGGTCGCAAACGAATTCGGCGCATCTACAGGCTCCGGGGCAAGCTCTTGCGCGGGTGTCTCGAAGCTTGCGGGCACAATCGGCGTATCCCAGGTGGATGCGAGCTTGCTGGCCTTTTGCGCTTCGGCGTCCCAGGGACTGGGAGGCGTTGAGAACCACGAAGGCGCGCTTGGCTTTTCGGGTTCCGCGATAGCAGCGGAGACGAAAGTGGCTTGTTCTTCGACCGGCACCGGCGCCGGCTACGGGCCGCCGCACAACAGCGGCGGTCGACCCTGCGCGGG
>Ga0209420_1001659_pt1 | contig 10386 bp, 4 predicted proteins | sample BlaSpr_A8_OM1_O1_FD_187972 | JGI IMG/M metagenome (GOLD analysis project Ga0209420, IMG submission 187972) | Forest soil microbial communities from Thunder Bay, Ontario, Canada - Black Spruce, Ontario site 2_A8_OM1_O1 (SPAdes) (version 2) | ecosystem: Environmental > Terrestrial > Soil > Boreal...
CCGAAGGTGTGGCGAACCACCACGCCTGAAGCGGCGATCGCCGCTCGCCAGGCGGGCTGTGTGAAGGCGCTGCGGCGAATCCTCGGTGATCGCGTCGGCACTCCCGCCTTCGCCCGCGCCGCCGAACTGCTGATTAAGGCGGCGATCAGCGCCCCGTCCGAGGGCCGGCCCATGTACGCCGCGCTGCGCGCGATCCCGGTCCCCGACGACGTGGTGGCCCGCTTGTTTCATGCAGGCTCCTTGCTGCGCGAGCACCGCGGCGACGGGCACATCGCGGCCCTGATGACCGAGGGTGTCGGCGGCCTTGAGGCTCACGTCCTGTTCGCCCTCGGCATGGACATGCCGGCGGAGAAGTTCGGACGCATCCACCACCTCCCGGCAGCGCAGCTCGCCGCCGTGATCGGCGGGATGCGCGATCGCGGCCTGATCGGGGATGACGGCTGGCTGAGCGAACCGGGCCGCGCCGTCAGACAGCGAGTCGAGGCGCTCACCGACGACCTCGCGGCGAGGCCCTACCAGAGCCTCGAGCCGGACGAGCTCGATCAGCTCATGGCCACCCTCGAGCCGCTCGCCATGCTGATACTCGCCGCCCAGGACTAGGACGAAGGCTCTGGTGGCTCAGGCCGGCTGCACCGTCCTGAGCCTGGGTGGTCTTGCCGGCTGGCCGGATTTACGCGAGCCTTGCCCGGCCCAGCGTTGCGGGGTAGCAGCCTGGGCGGCCGCGAGGGTGCTATGCCTGAGCTATGCCTGCTCCAAGCCGGGAGGATGGCCGGTGTGGCTTCTGAGAATGGTGAAACTACGCCTCGACGAGGATTACGAGTGTCTCGGGCAGCACGCCGTCATACGCCATCACTTCGGCCGCTGCATCGGTCTGCATCGCAGCCGTGAGAGCATCCATATCGGCCACGTCCATGAGCACCGCCACCCGGGTCGGGTTCTGCGGGTCGACGAACGTCCGGATGTTGGTTACCCCGAGAGGCCCGAAGAACTCCTCGCGCTTTGGCGAGGCAAGCCAGTGATTCTTGTCTTTCACATCGTGATGGCCAATTACGGTCGGCATGGTTCCCCCTCGAAATCTTGTGCCAGCGAACGCGGCTGACGTGCCGAACCTACACCTCAGGCACTTTTAAGCACAACACGACGATGCTTTCTCCTTGACTGATAGCTCGATATTTCAGGAATTGTTTTCTGGACAATAAGGCCTATGCTGCGTGATCAATCCCGAAGGAGGCTCGGGAAACACATGGTCGACTTGCAGCCGCCTCTCGCACGCACTCACCCGCATGAGGCGAGGCGCCGACAAGCGTGAGCCAGAACTGGACGTTCTGCACAACTGCGTATGGTCCACCGGCGCACCTGCTGGTGGATACCGATTCGGCAGGGAAATTGTTCGAGCCAAAGACAATGTGCCCGCTCAACACGCTAGGCGACCGCGTGGAATTTGTTGTGGCCCGCCCCGGCTGCGATCGATGCCCAGGAGGGCGGAGCTGTTATGGCTTCACGGCCAAACTGCGCGTCACAGGCCGTGCCGTGCTGGACCATGGAGAAGAGCGTGTTTGTTCGGGTTACCGTCGTCAGGCGCCTGCGTTCCCACTGGCACGCCCAGGTCCACGGGCGAGCTCCTTACCAGAAACGCTACCTAGCAGCAGAAGCGCTCGCTACAAGGCCGTTGTAGGGCCAGAGCGCTACCTGGTAGGGCCAGGAACAAGAAATGCCTGGTGGGCCGTACTGGATTTGAACCAGTGACCTCTTCCGTGTCAGGGAAGTTCGGAGTGTCTGTCGCCGTCGGGCTGAGTCGAACACGGAGCCCTTGGCCTGGGAGAAGGTTCTGGCTGGGTCTGGGGGCGGCTGAATGCGTTGGCTCCCATTTCTGGCTCCCATGGCGCTTCGCGCCGGGACCATTCGAAGTACCAAGATCATCGAGGGCTGCCTGGCGATCGATCCGGCCTGACGATGTTCAGGGGCAGGCCTTGCAGACCCGACGGGGGAGTGGCGCTTCTTCCGTCTGGGGGACCTCGGCCAGGACCTCGACCCGGAGGATTCAGTCGGCTGGCATAGATGCGTCGGCCGACGAACGGGCGCTGGGGCAGCTGGGACGCTGAGGCTCCAAACAGGCCAGCCATCCTCCGGGTCGAGTTCACCTCGCCGAGCCCGCTAGGAAACCTCTGCTCCGGGATCGCCATGACCGCGCTGCCGGCGAGGGACCGAAGCGTGTGTGCCACCCCTCAATCGCTCGTTGGACCGTGTAGGGAGGTGGTCGGCCCTGAGTGCGGGCCGAACACACGTTCCAAACCGGGTCGGGTCATTTGTGTCTGCGACGTTTAGCAAACCTTGGTCGTTTTGTCCGCGTAACTGTTAGGGTGATGCGCTGTAGCCGCTTAACGGTCGCGATGACACGGCGTACGGCGGGTCGCGCAAAGGGATAGCCGCGCTCGGTTCGGCCGACTGCGGGCATGTGCGGAGGTGCGATGGTTCGTGCGCTCGATGGCGGTGACGGAAAGTGCTCTTCCATACACGGAACGACTTCGCCGCTGCTCGCCGCGCTGCGGCCTGTTGCCAGAGCACTAGACCGGGAAGCTGTCCCGGTGGAGGCTAGGCAGCTGGCGGGTGATTCCGTGGCGGCCCCCTCGGGCGGCCGCCTGCTCCCGGAGCGTGGGAGACGAAAGTCGGCCGCATCCCCGCCGGGCGCCGCGGTATCGCTCGGCTCCGTCGAGGGACCTGCACGTGCTGGCGCGATGCGTCACAGTGCGGTGAAATTGTTCGGGAGATTCGCGAACAATTTGGATCGGCCGCAGGAAATCGGGAGGTGATGCCAGAAAACACGCCAGCATTTGCTTAGTAGCGGCCCGCCCTCGCTATTTACCCGCTCATGTGATTCCGGAAGGGCCATCGTATGTTTACTCAGCTTGCCGCTGCGACCGCTCCAGTGGCCTTGAGCACGCAGGGTCTTGTCACCTACCTGCAGGGGCTCTTCGGGCCGTTGTTCCTCGGTATCGTGGGGATCGTCGCAATCTTCTTCCTCTTCACTCGTGAGATCACCCGGTTCGTTCAGTTCATGGTGCTTGCCGTGGCCATCGCAGTAGTTTTCTACACGCCCAGCATCGTCCAGACACTTGCTACCGGCATAGCGAACGCGCTCGGAGTCCACTGATCCCGACTGACTCAGGAAGAAGAGGCGGGACGGGAGTGGATCTTCCCACTTATACGAGTATCTGGCGAATCGAAAAGCGGCTGTACAAGCTATACGATTTTCGGCTGCCAGCTCCTCTGCCGATCACCTGGATCGGCGTGTTCGTCGGGATAACGGTTCCCTATGTTGTGTTCCTTATTGCTGTCGGCCTGCCGTTCAACCACACCCTGGTGTGGCTTTACGTGCTGCCGCCCGGAGTCCTCACCTGGCTGACGACCAGACCGGTCATCGAGCATAAGCGATTGCCCGAACTGGTCGCCTCTCAGGTCCGGTACATGACCGAACCGCGGGCTTGGTGCCGGATGGCGGCCTTCGCGGAGAAGGACGATATCTTGGTGTCCGCGCGCGTGTGGCACGCACATCCGCCGAAGGTCCGCCCCAAGAAGGCGCCGGCCCGAGCCCGCCCGGGCGCACCCACGCCGCAAGCCGCCAGCACGAATGCGGCCGATGCCCGGCCTCCGGTCGTGACCGGGAGAGCGGCCTCGCCCGCTATCGCGGCACCGGCCCCCGATCTGGCCGTACCGCCCTCCGCGCATGTGCGCGTACCCGCGCGGGCATTGGCTCGGCCCGAGGCGACACCGGTGAAGGCAGCGCCGCGAGCCAAGCTCGCGTGGTCTCCGTGGCCCCTCGGATCCGCACCGGCGCCCGGGGCGCCGGAATCGGTCGGCGATCACGCTCCTGTGCCCAATCGCCTGCCGGCGTGGATGGCGCCGTCTCATACGGGGGGGACTCCGGATCCCGGGACGCTTGAGGTCTCCCACGACCGCGAAACCCTTAGCGGTCCGGACGGCCCCCCCAGGGCGTCCTTCGCTGCCATGTTCCGGCCGGAGCCGGCGGCTGCCTCGTCTCCCGAGCTCGCACTCTCCTCCGAGCATGCTTGGTTCCCTGAAGCCAGACCCTTTCCCGAAACCGTGGTGGCTGATATCCCCGGCCCCTCGGTTGACGCTCCTGAGCCTCGGGCTGAACCGCCCGAGCCCAGCGCCAAAGCGCCTGAACCCATGGCGGAGGCACCCCAGCTCCCCGCTGGGGCGCCCGGCACAATCATCGTCACGCTCAGCCAGCTGCGGAGCATCCGCGGCTGGTGGCGCCAACTCGCCCCGGCCGCGGCCGCGCTGCGCGAGCTGGGCGTCACCGGCCAGGCTGACCAGGTCGCCGCCATCGCCTACGCGATCGGCGCGGCCCGGTTCACGGTCAAGATCCCGTGTGTCACCTGCAGCACCCCGGCCCCGGTCAACGTCGGCATCGGCGACCCAGGCAACCCCGAGCCCAGCGGCGTGGTGTGCGGCAGTTGCCGCACCGAGAGCGCTGGGCAGGCGCTGGCCGACCCGGCGGGCCGCAGTGAAGCAAGCTGGCGGCACCAGGTAAAGGTGGTGCCCGTCGGCCAGGGGCCGGGTGAGCAGTACCAGGAGGTGCTGCACCGCGACCGGGCCCGGCTGCTGCTAGCGGGTCCGCGCCGGATCGCCGTCCTGGGTTGTACCAGGGGGGCAGGGCAGACGCTCACGGTCCAGATGACCGGCCACGTCCTGACCTCGCTGCGCGGAGCGGCGGTCGCCGCCGTGGATCTCAATCCCGGCGCCACCTCGCTGGCCGTCCGCCGTGCTCCGGCCGTCTCGGTCCAGGCGCTCCTGGCCGGCGGGCAGCCCGACGAGCGGGCCAGCGGCTCGGACGCGAGGCTTGAGGTGGTCGCTGACCTGCCGGGCACCAGCGGGAGCCCGCTGGACCCCGGTGACTATCAGCGGCTGGCCGGCCTGCTCGCCGCACGGTACCTGCTGACCCTGATCGATCCGGCGCCCGCCAGCCTGAACCAGGTGCTGCCGACGGCCGACCAGCTGGTGCTGGTCGTCCCGGCGAGTGCGGACGCGGCTGCCTCGCTGACCAGCACCCATCAGTGGCTCGGTGCGCACGGCCATGGTGAGCTGGCTGGCCGGGCGGTGACGGTAGTCAACGGTGTGAGCCGAAGCGCGATGGAGGACGTGCTGCGGGCCGAGTCCGTAGCCAGGGGCCGGTGCCGGGCCGTCGTCCGGGTCCCGTGGGACGAGTTTCTGTTTGCGCGTCCCGGGCCGCCGCCGGTTCCGCACCCGCAGAGGGCACTGAATCCCCAGACCAGGATCGCCTACACGGCTCTGGCAGGTGCGCTTGTGGCGGCCCTGGCCGAGGACTCGGCGAACACTGCGGACGGAAGGAATCCTGGTGAGCACTTGGACTAAGGGATCTAGGGGTACGCGGGGACGCACTCGGCTTGCCATCCGGTATTTCGATGATCGCATCCTGCTCACCGACACCCACGCGTGGGCGTACTACCGGATTCCCGCGGTGTCGTACGAGTTCACGACCCCGGAGGAGCGGGAGGCGCTGGCGACGAATATCACGGTCGCGCTGGCCGCGATCAGGATGACTGATGCCGAGGTCCACCTGCGCATCGCCCACCGGTCGTACCCGGCGCAGGCGTGGGCTACGGGGCTGGATGCGACGTCGGATGGCGGCCCGGGCTGGCGGGACTACCTGGAGCAGGCCTACGAGCACGTCTGGGCCAAGGATTTCTGGGGCAAGGAGATCTACCTCGGCGTCCGGCTCGGCCAGCGGGGCGTGCGGGCCCAGCTGACAGGTGGGGTGCTGTCGCAGTTCCGCAGCGTGTACGCGCACGGCGAGAGCGGGCCGGGGCTCGACGAGGAGGCGGTCGGCGCGTCGGAGATCGTCAAGTGGACCGAATCGGCCGAACGGCTCGGCCGGGCGCTGAACGCCAGCGCGCTCGCGGCCCGGCATGCCACCTCCGGTGAGATCGCCTGGCTGGTCAGGCACACGCTGATGGCGACGGCGACAGAGCCGGTGCCGTCCGCGACCAAGCGCCGCCGGTGGGGTGCGGGCGAGATCGACGCGCTGTTCGAAGGCCAGGTCCACAACGGGCGGACCCTGCTCGGCCTGGAGCACATGGGCGGGCAGTCCTATGCCGCGTTCGTGTCGTTTGCCCGGTTTCCTGATGTGATGTCGTTCCCGGATGGTGAGCCGTGGTTGCATTATGCGGATTCGCTGCCGTTCCCGGTGGAGGTCAGTTCCCGGATGAAGCTGATCCCGCCTGCTAAGGCGAGTAAGGACGTGAGCCGCCGGCTGGCGCATGCCCGGGATATGGATGCGCATATCAGGGAGGCGGGGGCGGAGGCGCCGATTGCGCTGGCGGAGCAGATCGCGGCGGCGCGGATGCTGGAGCACGGGATTACTAAGGAGCGGCTGCCGTTCGTGTACGGGTGGCACCGGCTGATCGTGACCGCGCCGTCCCGGGATCTGTGCGTGCGGCGGGTGGAGGCGGTGGTGGAGCATTACCGTGATATCGGCATCGACGTGGTCAATTCGACGGGTGATCAGTTCTCGCTGTTGTGCGAGTCGCTGCCCGGTGAGCGGATGCGGCTGTCTTCCTATGTGCAGCGGCAGCCGTTGTATACGATCGCGGGCGGGATGCCGACGGCGACGGTGGAACTCGGCGACCGGGTCGATGCGGGGGCGGGGTGGATCGGCCCGTATATCGGGGAGACGCTGGGCCGGGCCCGGTCGGTGGTGCATTTCGACCCGCTGGTGGCCGCGGCGCGTAACCGGCCGACGGCCATCGCGATTACCGGTGAGCCGGGCGGCGGGAAGACCACGCTGGCGCTGCTGCTGATTCACCAGCTGGCGCTGCGGGGTGCGACGGTGGCGGTGATCGATCCCAAGGGCGATGCTGAGTCGCTGGTGGAGTACCTGAAGGGGCAGGGCCGTAAGGCGCGGGTGCTGCCGCTGGGTGCCGCCGCGCCTGGTCTGCTGGATCCGTTCTCGTTCGGGACCGACTTGTCGGAGAAGCGGACGATGGCGACGGAGACGCTGCGGCTGCTGCTGCCGCGGATGAGCGAGGAACGCGAGAGCGCGATGATCCAGGCGGTCGGCGCGATCGCCGGGGCGGGGCGGCCCAGCTTGGGCAAGGTGGTCTCGCATCTGGAGGAGGCCGGCGATCCGGCGTGGAAGAACACCGGCGCGGTGATGCGGTCGATCTCGGAGATGCGGCTGGCCCGGTTGTGTTTTGCGCCGTCGGCGGGGCAGCAGATCGACGCGGAGGGCTGGACCACGGTGTTCACGCTGGCCGGGCTGACGCTGCCCGATACCGCCACCAGCCGCGATGATTATTCCTATGAGCAGCGGCTGTCGGTGGCGCTGCTGTACCTGGTGTCGCAGTTCGCCCGCAAGCTGCTGAACGGCATCGACCGGGCCGCGCCGAAGGCCATCTTCCTGGATGAGGCGTGGGCTATTACCTCGACCCCGGAGGGCGCCAAGCTGGTGCCCGAGGTATCGCGGATGGGCCGGTCCCGGAACACCGCGCTGATCCTGGTCTCGCAGAACGCCGGTGACCTGCTCAGTGAGCAGGTCACCAACTGCCTGTCCAGCGTCTTCGCGTTCCGCTCCACCGAGCGCGCCGAAGTGGCGAACGTCATGTCGCTGCTCGGCGTCGCGCCGTCGGATGAGCACAAGGCCGTGCTCCGCGCGCTCGGCAACGGCGAGTGCATCTTCCGCGACCTGGATGACCGGGCCGGCCGCATCGGGATCGACCTGGTCTCCGGCGAACTGCGGGACTGGATCGACACCAACCCCACCCGGGCACGCGGGCCCCGGCCCGGCCCGCAAGACCTGGGCCCCGGCAGTTTCCTCAGCGCGGACGCGGCGTACCCGGCGGGCACGTCTGCCGTCAGCGCGCCGGCGGCCGAGGCGCCGGCGAAACGGTAGCGCGTAAGCGCGCAGAACCAGGAGTTTTCCCGATGGCTGTCTCGCAAGCCCCGTCAAAGCGCCGCGCGCCGGGCCGCGCCGGCCGCCGCCGGCCGGGCCGCCGCCTGGCGCGCTGGGCGGCCGGGGTGCTGCTCACCGGCGGGGCGCTGTTCGCGATGGCGAGCCCCGCGCTGGCCGGCACGCACGCCAGCGCTCCTGCAGCGGCCCGGACCACCACTGCGGCTCAGACCCCGGTGCACCTCACCGCGCTGGTCACGCCGGCGGCGCCGGGGGGCGTGTGCCAGGTGCCGGGTATCGGTGACATCGGCGGGCTGGTCGGGTTGTGCTCGTCGGGGTCGGCCGGCCTGGTCGGGGACCTGAACAATATCTGCGAGCCGTCGCTGCCCCAGCCTGAGCCGGCCGCCGGCGGGATCGATGCGATGATCGAGCCGCCGGCCGGGTCGTCGGGCGGGAAGACGCTGTACGACAACTACGGCATCGCCGGGCAGTTCTGGGCTGCTCACGGCCTGCAGTGCTCGGATATGACGTCGCTGATCGGCAACAACGTGGCCGGGATGGTCTTTGACGGGGCCAAGTCCCTGGACCGGGTGACGATCACGGTGTACCAGTCGGCGGCGGGCAACAACATCTTGACCTGGCTGCAGAACGCGGTCGACAAGCTGATCAGCGCGCTGGGCAGGGCGATCTACTTCCCGTACCTGGCGCCGGTGGTGATCTTGGGCGCGATGTGGCTGGCCTGGCAGGGCCTGATCCGCAAGCGCGCCACCCGCACCATCGAGGGCACGCTGTGGATGGTGGTGGCCGCGGTCGCGGCGATCGCGCTGATCGGCAGGCCGGCCGATTTCACCGGTATCGGCACTACGGTCGCCGACGGCACCACCGGCGTGCTGAACACCGCGTTCTCGAACCTGCCCGCCACGCCGGACAGCAACTGCCTGCCGGTGGTCGCGGGTGACCCGCAGAGCGTGACGTCCAGTTACGCGTTCACTTCGGGTAACGGGCTGGTGGACAAGAACGCCGACGAGCTGTGGTCGGTGCTGGTCTGCAAGCCGTGGCTGTGGGGCGAGCTCGGCAGCACCGCCTACGGCACGCCAGGCAGCGGCACCCAGACGGTGGTGAACACCTACGGGCGGCAGCTGCTGTGGTCCCAGGCCATCGCGGCTAACGAGAGCCCGTCGGCGGCGCTGATCCAGGCCAAGCAGGCCACCTACACCGGCATCTCGGACGCCATCCAGACGAACGATCCGGCGATCTACCCGTTGTTCCAGGGCAACCAGTGGACCACCCGGCTGGAGATCGCGTTCGCCGCGATGTTCGCCGCGGTGGTGGCGGGCCTGCTGATCTTGCTGATCGCGCTGACGCTGATCGTGCTCAAGCTGGGGTTCTTGCTGCTGCTGGTGGCCGGGCCGTTTTTCTTGATCATCGGGACGCATCCGGGGTTCGGCCGGGTCATCGCGATCCGCTGGTTCGAGATGCTGGTCGGGGTGCTGATGAAGCAGGTGGCGGTGGCGATCACGCTGAGCGTGCTGCTGTACTGCTACTCGCTGATCATGGGGACATCGGATGCGGCCCTGCCGTGGGCGCTGAAGATCCTGATGATCGCGCTGGTCACGGTGGCCGTGTTCATCTACCGCAAGCCGTTCCAGCACCTGTTCTCGGCCGTCGGCTACGGTTCGGTCGGCTCGCACGAGCGGGCCGAGTACAGCCTGCGGCAGGCGGGCACCACCTTCCGCCGCTCCACGCTGGACGCCGCGACCGGGGCCATCCCCGGGATGGCGACCTACCGGGCCGCCCGCTGGGCCCGGCGCAGCCCGGGCTCGGCCGCCTCGGCCGGCGACGGCACCGTGGACGCGGGCGTGGCCGCGGGCACGGCAGCGGCCGCGCCGGACGGCACCGCGACCGGAACCGGGCAGGTCGTGGCCACCGCGTCGCGGCTGCGGCCGGATACTCCGCCCGCAGCCGACGCCGACGGGGACGGCGAGGGCGGCAGCGGTTCCCGCCGGATCACCGGAGCCGGCGTGTCGGTCCGGAGCATGCCCGAGACCGACGGCGCCGGCCGCACGGCACCGCCCCTGGACCTGCCCCCCCGGACCGGCGCCGCCGGCCCGGCCGGATCGTCCGGTGCGGCCTCGGGCTGGTCCCGCGGGGCGGGACGCTCGGCCGGATCCGGCCACCTGCAGCGAACCCGATCCCGCGCACCCTCCTCCGGCTCCTCCGGTTCCTCCGGCTCCTCCGGCTCCGCTGGTTCCTCAGGCCCGGCCGGGCCCTGGTCAGGAACCGCTCCCCGGACGGGAACCGCGGGCCGGACAGCAAGCGCGGGCGGGCCCGGACCCGCGCCCAGGCCGGGGCAGGGGACGTCTCAGCCATCGTCCCCGGCCGCGGCCTGGCCGTCGACCGGCTGGTCAGGTGCGGGCCCGCGGCAGCGGTCGGCGATGGCGCCCAGGCCCACTCCG
>Ga0209420_1001660_pt1 | contig 10381 bp, 10 predicted proteins | sample BlaSpr_A8_OM1_O1_FD_187972 | JGI IMG/M metagenome (GOLD analysis project Ga0209420, IMG submission 187972) | Forest soil microbial communities from Thunder Bay, Ontario, Canada - Black Spruce, Ontario site 2_A8_OM1_O1 (SPAdes) (version 2) | ecosystem: Environmental > Terrestrial > Soil > Boreal...
AAGACACTCACCCAGCCACAGGAGTTGGGATTCTACCTGCAGCCGTAGAGGCAGTGATCAGTGGCCAGTGATAAGTGACCAGCGACCAGAACGTCACGAGTGAGTCCGCCGGTTTTGCTGACCACTAGCCACTGACCCCTGACCACTGAATTCAATGTTTTCCAACCGCAGCAACTGGAAGCTCACGCAAAATCGCCTCACCGAAGCGCTCGAACAGGCGCATTCGAGTGGCGCGCGAGTGCTCGATCTCACCATCTCAAATCCCACGCGCGCCGGCCTGCACTATGATGAGCCGCAAATTCTGCAATCGGTATCCTCGCCGCAAGCCATGGACTACGATCCCCAGCCCAAAGGCTTGCCCAGCGCCCGCGCAGCCGTTGCGGCCTACTACCAAACTCAGCATGGTATTGCCCATGTCGACCCCGAGTATCTGATTCTCACCACCAGCACCAGCGAAGGTTATTCCTTCGTTCTGCGTCTGCTCTGCAATCCGGGAGATGAGCTGCTGGTTCCCAAGCCGAGCTATCCGTTATTTGAATTCCTCGCCGACCTGCAGGACGTCAAGCTCGTCCCCTATCCCCTGATCTACGACCACGGCTGGCAAATGGATTTTCCTTCTCTGCAAAACGCGGTGACGAAGTGCACCCGAGGCGTGGTCGTGGTCCATCCGAACAATCCCACAGGCTCTTATGTGCACCACGAGGAACAGGAATCTCTATACCGCTTTTGCCGCGAACGCGAACTAGCCCTGATTGCTGACGAAGTCTTTCTCGACTACGCTCACGACGGAGAAAAGCGACAAAGCTTCGCTGCTAATCAAGACGTGCTCACCTTCACCCTGAGTGGAGTCTCCAAGATCTCGGCACTTCCGCAAATGAAAGTGGCCTGGATCGTAACCAGCGGCCCCGCGCCTGAAGTTGAAGCCGCGAAAGCGCGTCTCGAAGTAATCGCCGACACCTATCTCTCGATGAATGCGCCCATCCAGTGGGCAACTCCGGTGCTGCTCGATCAGCGCAAAACCATTCAGCCGCAATTACTCGACCGCGTGCGCGCCAACTTGGCAGAACTCGACCGCCAGCTCTCTGCACAAAAGACATGTCAGCGTTTAAACGTCGAAGGCGGATGGTATGCAGTCCTGCGCGTTCCGGTAACCCAGACCGACGAAGAGCTGGCGCTCAACCTACTGCGCCGCAAGTCGGTGCTCGTCCATCCCGGCCACTTCTACGACTTTCCCAGCGACGGATATCTCCTGCTCAGCTTGATTACACCGAAGGATGAATTCGCCGAAGGGATTAGCAGGCTGCTGGAGGTAGTGCGCAATTGAATCCTGAAAGTCGAACGCCTCGTATCAGGGCACGGCTTTAGCCGTGCCGCACCAGAGCATCAGAAAGATGTGGGCTTCAGCCCCTGCGGTACAGACTGAGCAACACCGCTCACCGTTTCACCAGAAACGGATTACTCTCCCGCTCTTCTCCGATAGTAGTCGACGGCCCATGCCCCGGCACCACGACCGTCTCATCAGGCAAAGCCAGTACGGTCCCATGCAGCGACTGCATGATCTTCTGCATCGATCCGCCGGGAAGGTCAGTGCGTCCGACGGATCCGGCGAACAAAGTGTCGCCCGCGATCAGAAGTTTCTCGGCAGGGAAGTAAAGGCAGACGCTGCCTTCCGTATGTCCCGGCGTGTGCAAAACGCTGGCCGCGTGCGCCCCAGCCTTAACCGTGTCGCCGGTGCTCACGCTCTGGTCAATCTTGACCTCGCCTGGCGCAGCCATGCCGATCCACGCTGCCTGCACGTCCAGCATCTTAAGCAAGGCGTAGTCATTCTGGTTAAGCAGGATCGGAGCTCCCGTAGCCGCGCGCAGCTTCATCGCGCCTCCCACATGATCAATGTGGGCGTGCGTGACAACGATTTGCTTGACTTGTAGGTCATGCTTGCGGATGAGCGCAAGCACGTCCTCAATATCGTCGCCGGGGTCGATAACCATGGCTTCGCGCGCCGTCTCGTCGCCAATGATCGAGCAGTTGCACTGCAGCGGCCCCACGGGAAAGATTTCGTGAATCATGCTTTCATTGTAGCGAAGTGATGGCCCGATACCGAGACTGCCAGGACTCAGGAAGATTCGTGGGGGTGGGCTCGGGAAGGGCACGGCTTCAGCCGTGCCGCCAGATACCCCAACGGTTGGGCTTTAGCCCCTGAGGTTCCCGCTCCACCTTCGGACTTGCCTTGAAGCGCCGCTGGCGAGACAATACGCCAACGTGCTCGGAGGCTCCGTGGCGAAATACCGTCAGCATGGATATCAGGATCGCGACCGCGAACAAAAGCCGCGTGGGGACGGTCCGGAAAAGCAGCCACGGGAAATGCCTGCCCTGCTGCCCCTTGCCAGACGCGACTACAGCATGGGCCCAAAGCCCGTGAACATGCCCGGCACCCGCACCGTCTCCCGCTGCGCCCAGTGCGGCACTGTGCTGCAGTCAATCCCCCCCACGGGCCTTTGCCCTAAGTGCAGCTTCGAACTGCATTCCTGCAAGCAGTGCATGTATTTCGACCCGGGAAGCCGCTTCGAGTGCATGCAGCCGATCAAAGAGCGTGTCGCCAAGAAAGACGCCCGCAACGATTGCACCTTTTACGAAATTCGTGTAACCCGCGAAAAAGAAACTTCCACGCCTGCCAGCCTGCGCCCCAACGACGCGCGGCAAGCGTTTGAAAATCTGTTCAAGAAGTAAAGCCCGTCTGACTATGTGGAGACAGCGGCCCGGGCTGTCCGCTGGGCGAAGCCCGTCTGCGGCGCCCATTCAAGGTTTCTGCGTAGGCCGCAACAAAATCTCGCTCACGAACGACTGCGGACTCTGCGTAACCAGCATTCGCACTGCATGCGCCACATCTTCCGGCTGCAACATCTTTGCCGGATCCTTGCCCGCGTGCGGACTCAGCTCAGTGTTGGTCGATCCCGGGCAGACCACGGCCACGCGAATATTATGGCCGCGTAGTTCCTCCGCCACGGAGTAGCTAAGTCCATTCAAGCCCCATTTCGAGGCCGCGTAAGCCGCTCCGTTCGGCAGCGCATTCTTCCCGGCGAGCGACGAAATGTTGACGATGTGTCCGGAGCGCGCCCGAATCATCATCGGCGCAAACGCTCGCACCGCGTAGTAAACGCCCCGCAGGTTTGTATTCAGCACCTCGTCCCAGGAGTCCGGCGGGAGCTGGTGCAAGGGGCCATCGACTCCGCGAATCGCAGCGTTGTTAACCAGAATATCCACCCGCCCAAACAGGCTTTCGACCCGCCCAGCCGCCGCCTCAACTGACTGCAGACTGCCCACATCACAAGGGACCACCTCGGCCCTCCCCCCCGCCCGCGCGATAATCTGCGCTACCGATTCGAGAGCCGCGCGAGTGCGTCCGCACAGCACGGCGGTCGCGCCCAGCTTCGACAACTCCTTTGCAATGGCGGCGCCGATACCCCGGCCCGCCCCAGTAACAACGGCTACCTGCGCAGCCAGCGGATGTGCCGCATCCATTCGAGCAGAATCTTTTCGACCCGTATCCATGGAAAAGCCTTCCTGTCTATTTTCGCTCCGCACGGCCGAATCCGGCCCAACTGCAAGGCTCGAACTGTGCATCTTATACAATAGCTCCCGAGGCAAACTAGCTGGGCAAACAAGGAAGTCGCTTGCCTTCGGAAGAAGAGGTACTTATAATCCGGCGAAACCCGAACGATGGGTCAGTCGCTATTCGTCTCAACAGATGCAAATTGTCGATCCCGTAAAATCCAAGGAGCTACACTGATGAAAAAGATTCTGGTCACGGTTGTGCTGGGGATTGCTGCGCTGGCAGCGGCCCAGAACCCGCCTCAGCCGGCGCCGTCACAACCGTCCGCGGCACCCGCCCAGTCAGCTGCCCAGCCCGCGCAGTCGCAGCCCGCCGCAGCGCCCGCGCAGCCCGCAGCCGCGCCGGTTATTAAAGACCCAGCCGAGTACAACGCCTACGTCGGCGCAATCGGGCAAAAGGATGCCGCGCAGATCAGCGGCCTCGAAGCATTCCTTACCCAGTATCCCAACAGCATCATGAAGGTTGCTGCCCTGCAAACTCTCATGCAGGATTACCAGCAAGCAGGGAACCAGCAGAAAACCCTGGACATGGCCACGAAACTGGTGGCCGCGGACACCTGTAATGTGCGCGCCCTGACCATACTCTCCTACTTCGATCGCCTCAAGGCGCAAGGCGGTGACGCCAATGCCCAACAAGACTTGGTCGATGCCAAGAAGTACGCCCAGCAGGGGCTGGATTGCCTGCCAAAACTCACTAAGCCCGATGGCACGTCAGACGCCGACTTTCAAAAGTTGAAAGATCAAATGACCGGGGTCTTCAACGCCGCTCTCGGCCTTGCCGCCCTCACTGACAAGAATTACGACGATGCCAGAAAGTATTTGCGTGCGGCCGTCGACGCCACTCCTGACTCGCAAAAGGATTTCAGCGTGGTCTACCCTCTGGCCCTGGCTTACGCCGGACCCACTCCTCCTGACCCCAAACTTACTCCCGACCCGATCAATGCGATCTGGTTTGCAGGGCGCGCTTCCGTAGTCGCACCCAACGCGCAGTATCAGCAGTCCATCGAGAAGTACGCGAGAGGTCTGTACGTGAAGTACCACGCCGGAGACGATGGCTGGGCCGATGTCCTCGCCCAGATCAAGGCCAACCCGGCGCAGCCCGCCGGTTTCACCATTAAACCCGCTCCCACTCCAGCCGAACAGGCTCACACCATGGCGACCGCTACGGATCCCACAAAAATGGATTTTGGCCAGTGGGAATTCATCCTCTCAAATGGCGCCCAGGCAGATCAGGATCTGGTGTGGAACGCCATCAAAGGCAAGGCCGTACAACTCGAGGGTACCGTCATCAAGGCGACAGCGACGGAGTTCGACATTTCCGGAAGCCTCGACGACATTCAAGCCAACAAGGTGGATATCACTCTGACGTTTGAAGACAAAGTTCCCGTCAGGCTGATTCCAAAAGACGGCGTCACTCTGGACTTTCAAGGTGAGCCGGCTTCTTACACGCCAAGCCCGTTCATGATGACCATGGAGAAGGGCAAGCTCCTGAAAGCCGCTACCCCAACTCCGGCCAAAAAGCCGGTTCACAAACCAGCGGCCAACTAGTCGAGTCAACACGAACAAAAAGGCAGCCCGCAAGGGCTGCCTTTGAGTTTTTAACCGAACCTCACTTCCATCTCCGCGGTTCAAAACCTCCGTGCTGATTGGAGTCGCAGGACTTGGTTTTACTGGTCACTGATCACCGGTCACTGGCCGCCGCATTTCAGGGGCGGTACAAAGAGTCCGCGCCTTGACAGCCCGTTGCCCGGGGAGGACGATTTGGGCTGCTCGGCGCTGGCCGCATCGTTTTCCCACCTCGCGGTTCCCAGCCCAGCCACGCGCGATCTCTCCTTACGGTTTGCGGCGCGATTCCCGGATCTCGCACGACGGAGGATTCCAATGACGAAACTACAAGCTACTGAGCCCTTTGCTCTTGCAGCTGCGAAAAGCCGGAAAGCATGCAGCGTGGGGAACCCGGGCTTAGCGAAGATGGCCTGCTTCCTCTTTGTATTTTGTGTGGTCGCCGCGATTGCCACACCCGCCCAGACGTTCACAAGTCTGTTTTATTTCGACGGGTCCAACGGATCCTACCCCAACCCGCGCCTCTTGTCCAAGGCATCGACGGCAATTTCTACGGGACAACTGGCGGGGGTGGACTTTACGACAGTTGCATGTACGGCACCTGTGGCACAGTCTTCAAAATTACCGCAGAGGGCACGCCGACCACGCTGCACAGCTTCACCGGCGGTGGAGACGGGTCGGGACCTATGCCGGGGCTGGCTCTAGCCACCAACGGAAACTTCTATGGGGTGAACTCCGACGGAGGGAACTATGGCCACGGCGTGGCCTTCAAAATCACCGCTGAAGGCTCGCTGACCACGCTATTCGCGTTCAGTGACGGTGCTGAAGGCGGCAACCCTAACTCAAAGCTGATTCAAGCCACGAATGGGAACCTCTACGGCACAACCGTCATCGGAGGGACCAACGGCGACGGCGCGATTTTCGAAGTGACCCTGGCGGGCGCACTAACCCTGCTGCACGACTTCGACTTCACGGACGGCTGGGGACCCTCAGAACGCGGCGCTGGTTGAAGCTACCGACGGGGATCTCTACGGGGAAACTGCCGGTTGCGGCATCTCCAGTTCCAACTGTCCCCAGGCCACGGACGAGGCTTGCGGCACGGTCTTCAAGATCACTCCAGGTGGCGAGTTCACGTCGCTGGACAGGTTCGACGGGATTGACGGGGAAATCCCTTACGGAGGGCTGGTTCAAGGCAGCGATGGAAACCTTTATGGGACAACCTACGTCGGCGGCGCCTGGGGCAACGGCACCGTCTTCAAGATCACCCCAGGGGGCACGCTGACCAAGCTGCACAACTTCGACGGGACTGACGGTTCCAACCCCAACGGCGAGTTGATTCAAGCCACCGACGGAAATTTCTATGGGACAATATCTGCAGGCGGGGCAAACGGCGATGGCACGATTTTCAAAATCACCGCTGGAGGCATGCTGACCACGCTGCACAACTTCGACGGCACGGACGGCGTCCACCCTTACGGAAGCCTGCTTCAAGCCACCAACGGTACGTTCTACGGGACAACTTCCTACTGCAACCTCTTCGGCACACCTGGCGGCTGCGGCTGCCCCACGCTTGGCTGCGGCACCGTCTTCAGCCTGTCTACGGATCTCGGCCCGTTCGTGACTTTCCTGCCTGCAGCTCGTCCGGTCGGAGGCGTCGTGGAAATTCTCGGGCAAGGATTCACGGGAGCCACCGCCGTCTCCTTCAACGGAACCGCCGCAACCTTCACTGTCGAATCCGACACTTACCTGACCGCAACCGTTCCCGCGGGAGCGACCACCGGCTCTATCACAGTGACTGAGCCAGGCGGCACTCTCACCAGCAACAAAATCTTCTACGTGACGCCGCAGATCTTCAGCTTCTCGCCAACGAGCGGCCCAGCCGGCACCACCGTCGTCATCTCGGGTAATGGTTTCCTCGGAACGACCAGGGTCGTCTTCGCCTGCGGAAACGCCGCGACCTTCACCGTGGACTCTGACACGCAGATCACGGCCACTGTCCCCGCTAGCGCGCTGACCGGAGCAATCAACGTCGTGACTCCGGGCGGGCATGTCGGCAGCACCACCGGCTTCACCGTGACACGGTGATACGTTGGAAGGTCGGAACCGGAATTAAGAAGCCGCCTTTCATAAGGCGGCTTCTCTATTTCAGCGGGACTTGCTTCGAGCTCTTGAGCCCCTGGAAGCGATTGCGAGCTAGGGAATCCATCGCCTCTAGCGCACCCCTTTCTTCTCCCGGTCTCGATCCCGATCCAACGACACCGGCCGCGCGCTCCGGGGCGGACGTTTCGCTCCATCCCGAAGCTGCCGCACGTCGATCTTTAGTTCATCAATGGTCCGGCTCAGCGTGTTGCGGTGCATCCCCAACTCCCGCGCCGCGCGGCATTGGTTACCCTTATTTTCCTGGAGAACGGTGAGGATAAATCGTTTCTTGAATTCGCGCACACCCTCCGAATAAAGGATGTTGCTCTTATACATCTGCAGAATAAGTGCTTCTAGTTGATCTTTCACGATAGGTCTCTCTCTTTATTCTTTAATGTCGTTTTTTTAACTTTCACTCGCCCCGAACTTATTTTGGCCTCGAAGCGGGAGCCCCGTTCAAATCCTGCGGGGCCCGATGCAGAAACTCCAGCCCCTCATTGAATCGGGCCCGCAAGCCCGCCGGCGCCACCCATACCGCAGCCCTACCCACCACCAGGAAATACGGCGCCAACACCGACCGCTTCAACATGGTTGAAGTGGGCGTGAACGCGGTCAGGCCCATCAAAACCACGGTCACAACCAAAACTCCCTTTACCACTCCCAGCAACGCTCCCATAAAGCGGTCGAACCCGCTCAGTCCGGCCGCCTTCATCAACTTGCGTGCAAGCCGAGCCGCAATGTTGAACACCAGCAGAATCACAAAAAAGATGATCAGGAAACTGACAATATCCGCCAGCCACGCATTCTTTAAAAACGTCATGAACCAATCAGACAACCCGGGATACTTCCATGCGGCGACAATGTAACCAACCACCAGCCCAGCCATACTCAGAGCTTCCGCAAAGAAGCCCTGGACCACTGCCGAAATAATGCTCAGCACTATAACCGCGACAATCAGCCAGTCCGCCGCGGTCATCCTGCTCTCCTGCCTTCCGCTTCTCGCCGGGCTTTGCACCTACACGTCCAGCTTGTGTCCCGTAATCTGGAAGTAGGCGTCAAGATACTTTTCGCTGGTTCCGCGCGCTACCTCATCCGGCAGAGCCGGCGCAGGCGGCTGCTTGTTCCAGTGAATCTCTTCCAAGTAATCGCGAACGTATTGCTTGTCGTAAGATTCTTGCCCGCGGCCGGGCGCGTACTTGTCGGCGGGCCAGAAGCGCGAAGAATCCGGCGTGAGCACTTCATCCGCCAGCGTGATGCCCTTCGCCGTTCGTCCAAACTCAAACTTCGTGTCGGCGATGATGATACCGCGTTGCCGCGCATACGCAGCCGCTTTCTTGTAGATCCGCAACGTCAGTTCGCGCAACGTGCTGGACGTCTCTGTGCCCAGAATTTCACACATCCGGGCAAACGAAATGTTCTCGTCATGCCCGCTCACTTCCTTCGTCGCCGGAGTAAAGATCGGCTCCCCAAATGCCTCCGACTCGCGCAACCCCGCCGGCAGCTCGATCCCGCACACCTTGCCTGTAGCCTTATATTCCTTCCACGCCGATCCTGAAATGTATCCCCGCACCACGCACTCCACCGGAAACATCTCAGCCCGCTGCACAATCATCGACCGCCCGCGCAGCACCTCGGCATACTTCTGCAGCGCCTGCGGATACTGCTCCACGTCGGCCGTGATCAAGTGGTTCGGAACAATGTCAGAAAGAAAGTTGAACCAGAACAGCGAAATCTGTGTCAGCACCCGGCCCTTGTGAGGAATCCCCGTTGCGAGCACATAGTCGAAAGCCGAAATGCGGTCGGTAGCGACAAACAGCAGCCGCTCTTTATCCAACTGATAAACGTCGCGCACCTTGCCGCTGGCGTGGAGCTTGAGATCGGGAAAATCGGTCTGCAGCACTACGGGATCAAGAAGTTTAGGCGTCATGTTTTAAATTTAACAGGGAACCAGCGAGGCGTAATTTTAGCCCCTCAGAAATTTTTGTCAACGGCAGAGATCGCTCTGTGGAAGTAAATCCCTATCTTAATTGATAGAGAGGCCCTGCCTGCCGGACCCATCACACGCTTTCCCCCGCAAGCGTTGTGGAAAAGCTGAGGAAGAAAGTGGATAACATGCAGAAGCGCCAAGCCGCGACGTCGAAGTGGACAACCGCCATCGCCCGTCCACCGGCCTGCTCCGCCCTCGAGATCAACATTGACAACACCGACCTGCGGGATTAGTTTGTTTACGGGTCTGGGTTTACGGCTTGGGCGTAGCGACGTGATGCGATTTCGTTTGACATTAGTTTTCTTCCTGCTGGCGGCCGCAGTCTGCGTGTCCGTCATACCCCGGCCAGACTTGCCCGAGACTGCCTTCAACGAGGCTGACACTCCCGTAAATCTCGCTCCTCCGGTACGTCCCCGTATCCAGGTGATTTCTCCTGCCGTCAATCCCATCGCCGTTTTGCCGCCGCCGTCAAACCACTGCTCCGGTTGCTTCGTCAGCGGCGTGGTGCTCCAACCAGCAGTCACGCTCAGGCAGCGCCATCCTCGTTCTTTCCAGGATCTCCTCTGTACGTTCCTGATCTGAAGTCACTCCTCTATCCAACTGAATAGCTCGCTGTGCCCGTGCAACTGGCGCGCTCTTTGCCATCGCGTGGGCGCAGCAACGGACGAGTTCCCAAAAACCTGAATTCCGCGTACTCGCCCGGAAGTCTTGAGCGCAATTCCGTCCCAGCCGAATTCCGTCAGGAAGCCCGACCAGGGCAAAGACCGGCATTCGGCCAGTAACGGCTTGCGCATCAACGTTTGCACCGTTTCCCGGACCACTCTGCTGGGCATTAGCCAATTGCACTGCAGCCCAAAGAGCCATTCCGCATAGCAGCGGCCGTAATCTTGTGGTTGTCATAGGTCGCGATACCCTCCTATATCCATCTGCGCAAAAATTGGCGTTTGTGACAAGATAATTTTCGTCCGTTCGATATTGACCAGACTTTCCACTTTGCAACCCAGCCGATTGATGCCCTGCCCGGTCAGTATACACCAAGCCGCCTAAATCAAGGGCGCAAATTTTGCAACAGCGGCCAACCAA
>Ga0209420_1001661_pt1 | contig 10380 bp, 10 predicted proteins | sample BlaSpr_A8_OM1_O1_FD_187972 | JGI IMG/M metagenome (GOLD analysis project Ga0209420, IMG submission 187972) | Forest soil microbial communities from Thunder Bay, Ontario, Canada - Black Spruce, Ontario site 2_A8_OM1_O1 (SPAdes) (version 2) | ecosystem: Environmental > Terrestrial > Soil > Boreal...
ACTACGCATGGGGCAGCTTCGAAAGATTGTGCCGACGCACTTCCGACCATGGGATGGTCTTCGCCTTACCGGAGTCGAGTTCTGCGATGCGCTCGCCGATCTCAGCCTCCCAAGCCGCCTGCACACCCTCGTCAACTTTGCCGCCGAGGTTGGAAATCAAGGAATCGGCCAAGGCTTCCTGCTCCTCAATCGAAAGCGACAGCGCTTTTTCCAGCAGCCGGGAAACTTCCGGCGTCATTTGTGACATGAGTGCCTCGCTTGGATTATTTTAGCGCAGGTCAGGCGGGCCAGGTTGTCGGTACTATCGCTGCCTTTTCTCTCGCGGGGGAAGAAAGAGAAATGGCGCAGGCCGGCGTTTCGATAACTCGTTCGTTTTTGGATCGGGCTGCGCCATCAGAGGAACAAACGACCACGCAGGCCGCATAGTTCCTTCACATCTTTTCCTGCTGATAGGTGAAACTCTACCACTGGGGCATATTTGTCGCTGGTCACAATTGCTCAGTCCTTGAAATTAAGAGGAGCTGGGGCAGGGCGGAGGCGATGCAGCTTCAGGCATAATGGCTCTGCATGAAATCATCAGGTGACCGTCTACTGCGGCTGATTGCGGTATTCAAATTTCTCAAGGCCGGATTACTCATCGCGCTGGGCGTAGGACTGTTTAAGCTTATTCACCAAGATGTGGGGGGTGTGCTTGAGCACTGGTGTGAGGCGTTGCGGCTCGATCTGGGAAGCCATTTTGTCAATTTGGCTGTGGAGAAAGCGGCGCATGTGAGTCCGGAACAAGTGAGGAAACTCGGATTAGGAAGCTTTCTCTACGCGGGGCTGTTTCTGACCGAAGGAACGGGCTTGTGGTTGCGTAAGCGCTGGGGTGAGTGGTTCACCGTAATCATCACGAGTTCTCTGGTACCGCTTGAGGCTTACGAGATTTACCGGCATCCCAGCTATCTCAAACTGGCGGTGCTCGTGCTTAACATCGCCATTGTCGTATACCTGATCTATCACATTCGGAGCGCGCGCTCGGCTTAGCAGCAGAGCAATCTGGTGACCTGCTTGCGCGTGGCTGGGAGTGAATTTGCCAGCTCGGTACGGACTTCGCTGTATGGTGTGCGCAGAGACTTTCGTACGACGCTGGTACGTGACCAAGTTAACGTGTGCGGATGGAACAGCGTCCCTGGTTGTGGGGAAATGGTACCGAAGAAAAGAGCTTTGCTCGCTGCTATCGGCTCACGGCAAACCTACCGTCTAAGAATGTTTTGGAGGCTTTTCATGAAGAAACGAGTTCAGTCCTTTTGGTTTATCGGCGCTGTGATTTTGTTCCTGAGCGTGGGCGCGCTTAACGCGCAGCAAGCTACGCCGCAGTCGCCGTCCGCGGATCCGCAAGCACAACAGCCTCCGGCAACTCCAGACCAGACGCGGCCGCCTGCAACCCCGGAGCAGGCGCAACCGAACCAGACGCCGAGTCAGACGCCCGACCAGGCGGCGCATCGGGCTCCCGAGCCTGAGGCTCAGAGTGCGCAGCCGGAGGATGTTCAGAGCTTTACAGGTACGATCCTAAAATCGGGTGACAAGTATGTACTTCAGTCCAGCGGTACCACCTACGACCTTGATCATCAGGATCAATTACAGAAATACGAAAACAAGAAAGTTAAGGTGCATGGAACGCTGGATGCGAGTGGGAACCTGATCCGTTTGCAATGAGCTGGGGCTGAAGAAAATAAATAAGTGAAGGAAGGCCGCGAAGCGCGTGATCGCGGCTTTTTTGCGCGCGCTTTTTCACGGCTGGCGTCAACTGGCAGAGGCTCTGCAGCTGTGCAATACTGGCAACGACTCGGACGATAACACGTGCTGAAGTTGCCGGGATGGCGAAATTGGCAGACGCAGCGGACTTAAAATCCGCAGGTCCGAAAGGACTGTGGGGGTTCGATTCCCCCTCCCGGCACCAGATTGCGGCGGGCGTGTAAAATCCCGCTTCCAAGTTTGATTTTGTCCCGCCTTATTAATGCTGGCCTGAACGTCTGCTCCATCCGGATTCAATCCAAATTCAATCCAAATTCAGGAGCCACCCGTACTGGAGGTGAGGGTCAAGAAGCTCAATTCTCAGTAAAGATAAGGATTAGGACAATGAACAGGAAATTCGCAGTTGTGCTGGCAATGGTTGCCATCGCGGTAACTTCTGCCGTAGCCGGGATGAAGAATCCGGTGGTGGGTGGGCAGGAGATGTATCCCACTAAGAACATTATTCAGAATGCCGTGAACTCCTCCGATCACACTACTCTGGTGGCGGCCGTGAAGGCTGCCGGATTAGTGGACACGCTGGAAGGTCCCGGGCCATTCACAGTATTTGCGCCTACCAACGAAGCATTCGCGAAGCTGCCCGCGGGCACCGTGGATACGCTCTTGAAGCCCGAGAACAAAACGACGTTGACCAAAGTGCTCACCTATCACGTGGTTTCGGGACGGTGGAGCGCTGCCGACCTCAAGAAGCAGATCAAGGCGGGGAACGGGACGGCGGAACTTACGACGGTTGAGGGCGGCAAGCTGTGGGCGTCACTGCATGACGGCACACACATCATGCTGAAGGACGAGAAAGGTGGAACGGCGACGGTGACCATTCCGAATGTGTTTCAGTCGAATGGTGTGATCCATGTGATCGACACGGTAGTCATGCCCAACTAGTGTCTTGGCCAACAAAACGCAACGGCCGCCTGGGACAGGCGGCCGTTGCTTTCGCTAAGGCATAATTTCAACTCTACTGGTTGAAGGTTATCGATTCAAGAATACTTTCTTACTTCGCGACACCGACCACCCCGAAAAAGCCGTAGTAGTCGTTGGGTCCGGCAGTGAAGAAGAGTTGATTCTTCGCGCCATTGTTTGAACTTCCGCCGCCGAACTCGATTCCCCACAGTCCGTCGATCTTGATGTTTTTGCCGGACGAGTCTTGAGCAATACCCACCAGCTTTCCGGTAGTGAGGTTGTAACCAATGATGTTGCCGGTGGAGGTGTTATTGGTGACGAGCAGCGCCCCGCTCAACGGGCCGAAATCGCCAGGCGCAACTGCTAGCCCCCAAGGCTGATTCAAAAGGCCGTTGGAGACAAGCTGCTTTACCCGGACTCCGCTCTCGGTGAAGATGTCAATGTAGCCGCCGGATCCACCATTCGTGGCCGCGAAGGTAACGTAGACTTGTCCGCCGATGTCCTGGATCCCAAAAGGCGCGAAGCCCGGGGGAAGCGTGGTGTCGGTAAACGAGCCTGTCAGATTAAAGTTGCCGTCGTAGATGTCGACTCGGTTGTTGGCTGAATCGGCGGCGAACAGGGAGTTGCCCGCAGCATAGTTGGTGATGGCCAGTCCGGTGTATGACGCGCCAGAGCTCGTCGCAGCTACCAGGGTTGAACCGGGGTTGAAATCCGACCATCCCTGGATGCTTCCATCCAGAGTCGCGAAGAGGAAGACCGAGACCCAGCTGTCAATGGCAAATTCCTGCGACCCGTTGTAGACGATGCCAGTGGGCGTTCCGAAACCGGTGCCGCTGGCTGTAGGAACGACAACCTCGAGGCTTTGTTGAATACCAGCGCCATTGTAGAGAGTCGACCACCCTGTGGACTCGTCACTTATCCAGAAAGGGCCTCCTGGTCCGTAGGCCAGGCCCCAAGGGTCCCCCAGCAGAGGCTCGAGGTGCGTGCCCTTGCCGGCGACATCCGCATCGAGGTAGCGGACCTGATATTGCGCCATGGCCGAACTGGAAAACAGGACCAGCAAAAGCCCGAGAAGCGCAGGAAGAGCGTAAATGCGACAGTGAAGACGTTGCATGCGATTTTCTCCTTGGAAGAGCGTATTGCGAGTTATCGATGGATCAATGTCCAGATCCTTGCCGTGAGCCTGAATATTCAGGCCGGCGGATCGTTCGCAATGCTAAAGCGTCCTCTCGCGGTGGTTGTCAACGGAATGTCACCAGTTTGTACAATTCCTGTCTTTTTCTCACGGACGAATTCTTCCTGACAAAAAATGATGGCGTTCCGGTTGAGCGGAACGCCATCTTGGTTTCCATTATCGTTTGGATCGTCTTTTACGCTCCCGCACTGGCTGTTCTTGCCAGCGGTGGAGTACGCAGAGCTTCCACCACGTGGCTAAAGTACAACCGGTAAGAGAGGTGGATGCCATACATCACTGGGAAGACCACCAATGCCGCCTGCCAGCCGAAATGATGGCTTACCAGATTCGTCATTGAGGTCATGCCTGCGCTTACGACATAGTAGGGGAATGACAGTTGCGCGATGCTGAACCATACCCGGCGCATGGCCGTACCCTCAGCCACTTTGATGATGCCGGCTACGGGAGCGGTCTGTCCCAGGAAGAAAGCAGCGGTTGCCGAAGCCAGCATCAGAGGCTCCGATGCCCATGCTGCTTTGTTCAGCCAGCCTGCATTCCAGATCAGGTTCGCCATGCTGGTGGCGAATGCCATCATGCTGACGTTGAATAACATCTGTTCCGGCTTGAACTTGCTGCTCTGTTTCGGCCAGCACTGTACTACTGCGGATGTGCAAGCGATCAGGACAGCTTCGAGCGCGCTCAGATTCACCACTGCCATCAGCAGGAAGGGCAGGTTGACTGACATGTTGCCGTCGATGCCCGGCAGTTTGACCTTCATGCGCGAGGTCGCCGCCGCCAGTGCCAGTAGAGCAAGGGCGTAGACCGCGTGCAGAGTGTGGCTGGCCAGGCTGGCGTACAGAGTGGTTGCCGTTGCTGCCAGAGCCATCAGTGCGATACATGTTTGAGTTTGCCGTGTGTTTTTCATGATCCTCTCCTCTCTCTGGTTTTTATTTGCACACACGGTTACTGTTCATCGTCTCCAGCGTCGCTGAAGGCGGCATCGGTACTCGACACGCTTGCGCCCCAAACCACGCTGGTGGCTTGAGTTCCTGTGCCTGTGCTCGTGCCCCAAACTACGCTGAAGGCGCTCAACAGATTGTCATTCCAGGGCAACGAGGTGCCCCAAACCACGGAGCTACCAGTTACGTTTGTGCCCCAAACTACCGACGTGCCCCACACTACCGAAGTTCCCCAAACCACCGAGGTCGATGCCACGCCGCTGTTTCCCTGAACCAGGGAAACCACTCCCGTCGATGAGTTGTATGCCAGCGACGGAGACAACGCTGCGCCTACCGTAGACGGAGCGAGGTCAGTGGCGACGACCGCGTTCTGCATATCTACCATCCCCGAACCTACCGAAAGCATGTCGTAGAAGCTGGTGAAGCTTTGCGAAAGATGAGGAACGTAGGCGGAAGTGGAGCCGATAGAGAATGGCTTGTACGTATTTTTCATCAAGCGCGCCTTCACCTGATCAGGAGTCAGTGCGCTGTTCTGTTGCAGGAGGAGTGCCACCGCTCCAGCGACAAGCGGCGTTGCCATGCTGGTGCCGCTCAGTGTGAAATAGTCGTTGTTCCCGTCGTTACCAGTGACGAATTCGGCAGGATATTCTGCTTCCAAAGTCGCGCCCGGAGCGGACAACGATACGATGTCGTTACCGGGAGCAACCAGGTCAGGCTTTACCACGTGATCGTATGTGGTGGGGCCCTTTGAGCTGTAGCTCGCCAGGGTCTCGCCCGACGGAGAAGAAGATCCGTTGCTCTTCATCGCGCCGACAGTAATGACATAGGGGTCGTTTCCTGGGGCGGTGATCGTTCCGTATCCGTTGCTGCCATTGACGCTCAAGCGTCCGTAGTTTCCGGCGGCTACTACGACCACGATCCCTGCTTTCCAGGCTGATTCCACCGCCTGGCAGAGAGGATCCTGCGTGTAGCTGACGAAGATGCCGCGGCCGAGCGACAGGTTAATCACGCGAATGTTGTAAGTCGACTTCAAGGCAATCGCCTGCTCAATCGCCGCGATCACGTTGCTGTCGCTGCCGGAGCCGTTGAGATCGAGGACGCGAAGGTCCACGAGGTTTACGGCAGGGGCGACGCCGACGTAATTCCCGCCGGAGAGGTAGCCGTTGCCGCCGATGATTCCGGCGACGTGGGTGCCGTGACCGTACAGGTCGTACTTGGCTCCGTTCGAGTTCGAAGCCGCGGTACCAGTGAAATCCTGGTGATAAACCACACGCGACTGAGACTCGGTCGAGTTCAATAGATCTTTGTGGCTATCGTTGATGCCGCTGTCGATCACAGCTACGCCAATTCCCGCTCCGTTGTAGCCGGCCGTCCACGCTGCGGTGACGCCCGTAGCTACATCGCTCGTGTCATCCAATCCCTTCATGGGATGGTCGACGCTTACGGAGAGAACCTCGGGATCCGCTTCCAGAGCGGGCAGAGCGTTTACCGGAATGGTGAGAGCGATGCCCTTGACCATATGAAGTCTGTGGGTCAACTGGGCGCCGAGACGTTGCACTCGGCCTTCCTGCTCCGCTTGCGGAACTTGTTTGTATTGCACGATGACATTCACGGTTTCATTTGCGGCTGCGCCGTGATTGGATCGTGCAGCGATGGGGGCCAGGTCCGGGGCGAACTTGCCAACCGGTTTGCCGTCGCCTGCCCAAGTTTGTGCAAAGCTGGTCTCGGCTATAACGAGGAGCAACAGCATGCTCAGGCGTTTTCCCCAAGCAGCGCTGTGGCGCTGGCCTCGTTTCGAATTCTTTGCTTTCAGTGTCTGCGACATTGATCTCACCCTTCTGTGGCACAGAGGTCGTGCCCTACTCGGGCTATCTCTATGCACGGCCAGGGCCAATCGTGTGCTTGTAAGTTGTTGTATTTATTGGAGTTCGAGACGGGCGGATGGGAGAGCGTTGGGCCACCCTGTCCCGCCGTGAGGGGCGCGGGACAGCTTGTCCCGCTTACTTACGTACCCAGCGTCAGAGAGTTGCGGTTACTTACTTTTTTCGCTGGTGCGTTCTGAGTGGTTCATCTGCGACCTCTGGCCGCTCATCGCGCAGAGTTCGGGCAGGATTTTACCTCGGTCTACTCTTGAGGTTGCTGATTATCGGTCAATGAGTGCTATGGCGATATTACGTCAACCATGCAGACTATTTCGTGTGGGTTGTCTTCGATGCTCGACCATGTGTGGCCGCCCTCTGTTAGTTCGCTAGTATGTCGCCATAAACCCCGCCTCCGTGTCTTGCGAATCGATGAACGTTCCCACGATCGTATCTGAGTTATTGATCCCGGTTGGCCCCGTCATCGTGCCGTCCGGATCCGCCACCGTAATGAACGTCACCAAGTTACTCGCGTATCCTTGCAGTTGCTGGAGTTGGGGATTTACATAGCTTCCCACCACGTGACCTTTGTCGTTGATGGCAACCGCGCCGGTGGATGTCGTACCGGGGACGTTGACGGTCTGGTAACTGCCGTCGTGCAATAGAAAGCCGTGCTGTCCGTTCGCGTCAGTGAAGGTTCCGATAACATCTCCGGAGGAGTTGATCCCGTAAGGCTGGGTTTGGATCGCGTTCGGAGCATCCAACTGTTTGTACTTGCCGCCGCTGAGTTCAAATCCGCGGAACTCGCCGGTCTGACCAATATAGAAGCCGACGATCTGCCCCGCCTGGTTGATTCCATAAGCAATTGTGTCCGACGCTTTGGGAGCGTCGATCGCCGTAAGGGTTCCGTCGTGGTCCAGGAAGCCGTGTGTGACGCCGCTGCTGTCGGTATAAAAACCCACCATGTCTCCGGCATCGTTAATACCAGAAATCGTGGTGGAGTTCGCTCCGGGAAAGTCAATCGTCGTATATTGGCCATTGCTGAGCAGATAACCGTGCGTCTGCGAGCCAGCAATAAAGGATCCGACAATCTGGCCGATGTTGTTGATGGCGCGGGCTTGCGTAGAGACCGAGCCCGGCACTGTAATCTGTGTATACGTAGCTGTTGCGGCGCTTGCCAGCCCGAAGCCGAGAAGAACTATCAGCAGCACTGCATGAATTTTCGTCACATTGTGTTTGCGCATGAACTTACTCCGACGACCTGATTTCGCACGAGCTTGAGATGCAGGTTGAAGCCGCAAGGTGGCTTTTATTGTTCGGCCCTATCGATGGCTCCTGTCCGTGCTCGGCCTCACCTGTCGGCCTAAATGCAGGCACCCCGACCCTTGGCGGAATGATAGTCACTCAGCCAGTGGGGATCTGCGTATCGCAAACCTGCCCACCTCGCGCTCCCTTCTCCGAATCGGGCCATTACACTCCTTGAGGAACTAGGCCGACCCAGAGGCGGGACATTGGCTTGCACCTCCGGCGTCCGCACGTCCGCCAACGATTACTAACGCTGGTTATACTTGGAATGAACGGAGACCAACATGCATATTAACGAATTGCTGCTGCCTGAACTGGATGAAGAAATGAAAAAGACGCGCACGACCCTGGAGTGGGTTCCGGCCGACAAGAAAGACTTTGCGCCTCACGCTAAGTCGATGCCCCTGGGCAAGCTGGCGCCTCACGTGGCGCAGCTTGCGGGATTTGGGCTGACCATCCTTACTACACCGGAGTTGGACTTTTCCAAGGGCAGCATTCCACCTGTGCCATTCGAGTCTACGGATCAGCTATTGCGCGCCTTCGATGAAGGCGCGGCCAAAGTCCGCGCCGCTCTGCAATCGACTCCGGATGAAGCGTGGAAAGAAAACTGGAAACTGAGCTTTCAGGGCAAGACGATTTTCGAGGGATCGCGATTTCTGGCCTATCGCGAGATGTTTCTGAATCACCTGGTCCATCACCGCGCTCAGCTTGGCGTGTATTTGCGGTTGAACGATAAGCCTGTGCCCGCGACTTATGGGCCGTCTGCCGATGACAAGCTGGGGTTCTGACGGCGGAAATATCTATCGCGCGGCTGCTGTTTTCGTGTGCAATGGTGCGTTCGCGGGCAAGAGTCGCGGAATCGCCGCCATGAGCCGCTGCGTGTATTCGTGCTGCGGGTTAGCGAAGATCTGATTGGTCGTTCCGCACTCTACGATTTCGCCCTGGTGCAGAATAGCGATGCGGTCGCAAATCCCTGCCACAGAAGCTAGATCGTGAGAGATGTAGAGAATTGCCATTCCAGTGGAGCGGTTCAGTTCGCGAAACAGGGCCAGGATTTCGGATTGCGTAATAACGTCGAGGGCGCTGGTGGCCTCGTCGGCGAGCAGCAGCGCGGGACGGTGCATAACGGCCATAGCGATCAACACTCGCTGCGCCTGACCCACGCTCATCTGTGAAGGATACTTGCGCAGGAATTCATCGTCAGAGGGAAGGGAAACACTTTGCAGGGAATTTCTAATCGCGTTGGCGCAATCGGCGCTGGTTCCTGATGCATGCGCTCGCCACGCTTCCTTGAACTGAGTACGGATCTTAAGCGCCGGATTCAGAGAGGACAAAGGACTCTGCAATACCAGCGCTATCGAACGTCCGCGCAGCGCGCGCAGTTCGCGTTCCGAGAGTTGCAGGAGATCGGTGTCTTCAAATCTGATTGTTCCCTCGGCCGGCGAGCGCTTTTTATCGAGCAGGCCGAGGATTGCCATGGCCATCGTGCTCTTGCCCGAGCCACTTTGTCCCACCAGACCCAGTACTTCGCCGCGTTGGATTTCCAACTGCACGCCGCGCAGAACCGGAGGCTTGCCCGCATACCGCACGGAGAAGTGCGCCGACAGCAGAATCTGGTTTTGCGAAGCCTCAGACGCCATTCCTGATGTTCCTTAGTAGTTGCTGAGTTTTCAGACCCGTGTTCTTAGTCTGTGTTTTTAAGATCAGTGTGAATCCGTGTAAATCCGTGGCAAAGAAAGTTGTTCCTACTTCGCAGCGACGGTAAGCCTCTCAGCATTCCAGAAAGTCTGCGGAGAGAGAATCACCGGAGCGGCGCCGTGCACCGCCGTTGAAACCGCGGAAAGCGCGTTCTTGTTTATCAAGAAGATGAATGGCTCCTGCTCGACCACGATTTCCTGCACGCGGTCGAACGCTTCTTTGCGTTTCTTAGGATCGGCGGCGGAGGCCTGTGCGCGCATCAGGCGGTCGATCTCGGCCTCCCATGCGGTTTCCGGAGACTTCTGTTGCGGGTTCCAGGCATGATCTTCGGCCGAGCTTAGCCAGATATTCATTTGCCCGTTGGGATCAAGGTCGACATTGCGGAATCCGAGCATCGCGGCTTCGTAACTAAACTTCTGCGAAATGCGTTCGATCAACGAAGGAAAGTCGAGCGTGACGACGTTGACCTTGATGCCGAGTTTGCCTAGATCTTCTTGCACCATGACGGCCATGCGCTCTCGCGGTTTGCTCGCGTTGGTGACAATGGAAAACTCAACGGCGTTGCCGGCCTTATCGAACAACGCTCCGTTTTGCAGATGGAAACCTTCGGCTTGCAGGAGTTTAAGGGCTGCGTCGGGACGATAGCGCTCAGCTTTGAGATTGCTGTTAAACCAGAATTTGTTGGCGGGCG
>Ga0209420_1001663_pt1 | contig 10374 bp, 9 predicted proteins | sample BlaSpr_A8_OM1_O1_FD_187972 | JGI IMG/M metagenome (GOLD analysis project Ga0209420, IMG submission 187972) | Forest soil microbial communities from Thunder Bay, Ontario, Canada - Black Spruce, Ontario site 2_A8_OM1_O1 (SPAdes) (version 2) | ecosystem: Environmental > Terrestrial > Soil > Boreal...
GCCAGACGAAGGGGCCGAGCGCCTCGAGGAGGCGCTTGCCGAAGCCGAGACCGGGGTCGAGGACGATCTTGTTACGAGGAATTCCGGCGGCGAGGGCGGCTTCGAGCCGGTCGGCGCCGAAGTAGTCATCGTCGGCGAACAGCAGGTCATCCTTGGCCGGGAAGTGCACCGTTACGGTGCGCGGTGCGACGTCGGCGGCGTCGGCGATCGCCTTGATGGTCGTGGCGTCGTAGCCGTGGGCCGCGAACAGCTCCCAGGCCGTCTCCCTGATCAGGGCCCGGGTGCGTTGCTTCCGCCGCTCGTGCCGCGTCGTCGTCTCCGTCATGCGGCAATCCTAATACTACGCATGCAGTGTTGCGTCACTAGCAGATAATGCTACGATAGCAATCATGCTACAAGAGCAAGATTGGGTCAACCGTCCGGGCACCGAAAGGATCACCAGCACCATGACACACGGCACACGCTCCACCGGAAAGCTCACCCGCTCCGAGCTGGTCTCCCGCCTCGTTCGCGCCGGCGAACTGCAAGTGTCAGGCGAAGACCAAGCCGAGCTCGGTACCTACTTCGACCAGGAAGATTTCCGCTTCCACGCTCCCGGCGGCTTCGAAACCGACTACGCCGGGCTCACCGCGTACTTCGCTTCGGTTCGCGCCGCCTTCGACGACCGGAAGATCACGCGCGGCATCGTCGTGGCCGAGGGCAGCACCGTGGCGTGCCAGACGTGGATCGAGGGCACGTTCGTGCGCGAGTTCACCCAGTCGCCAGCCGGCCCGCTTCCCCCGACCGGCACCAAGGTCGTCATGGACCTGATCAACATCTTCCAGTTCGATGACGACGGGCGGCTGACCGAGGAATGGGTACGCACCGACTACCGCAGCCTCCTCTGGCAGCTCGGCGCACCAGGACGCTGAAGCCCGGAACCCGCCTTGCCTCCCGGCAGCCCGGCCGGCGGGAGTCCCCGCCGGCCGGAAGCCTGAGCTGATATCGACAGTAAGATAAAATATCGATATAATGAGCCGAACGATCCGTAACCAGGTAGTTCTCGGTGGCAGACAGCTGCGCCGATCCCGAGGAGTGGCGCGTGAGCAGTTCAGACGCGACGGTGACGGCCGGGACAGCCGAATCGGTCGGCGGGGGTGAAGCGGCCGGGATGCCCTCGCTGCGGCAGGCCGCCAGCGGCCTGGCCGCGGCCTTGAGCCAGGGCACGACGGTGGCCCGGGAGGCCGGCCGGCTGGGCGCCGAACTCACCCGCATCGCCTGGGGGCGGTCCGACGTGGCCCCGGCCCGAGGTGACCGGCGTTTCACTGATCCGGCGTGGGCGTCTAGCCCGTTGTTCCGGATGATCCAGCAGAGCTATCTCGCCTCGGCGCAGGCGCTGGACCGGGTCGTCGCCGAGATGGGCGACAGCCGCGGCGGTACCGTGGCGGAGCAAGCCCAGTTCGCGGCCAACATCCTGGTCAGTGCGGTCGCGCCGACGAATTTCCTGGCCAGCAACCCGGCCGCCCTCAAGCGTGCCTTCGACACCGGCGGCGTGAGCCTGGCCCGCGGAGCCCGCAACTTCGTCCACGACGTGCGCCACAACGGCGCGATGCCGTCGATGATCGAACCCGGTGCCTTCGAGGTGGGCCGGGACCTGGCCGTGACCCCCGGCGCCGTCATCGCCCGGGACGCGGTCGCGGAGGTCCTGCAGTACGGCCCGGCCACGGACACGGTGTTCCAGCGCCCGGTCCTCATCGTCCCGCCGCCCATCGGGCGGTTCTACTTCCTGGACCTGCGGCCCGGGCGCAGTTTCGTCGAGTACGCCGTCGGCCGCGGCCTGCAGACCTTCATGCTCAGCTGGCGCAACCCGACCGCGGAGCAGAGCCAGTGGGACCTGGACACCTACGCAGGCGCGGTATCAGCCGCCATCGAGGCCGTCCGTGAGATCACCGGCAGCCCGGATGTCAACGTGATCGGCTTCTGCGCGGGCGGCATCATCGCCACCGCCCTGCTCAACCACCTGGCCGCCACGGGGGACCAGCGCGTGCACAGCATGTCCTACGCGGTGACCCTGCTGGACTTCGGCCTGCGCGCCCCGATCAGCGCGTTCTCCGGACGGGGCCTGATCGCCTTCGCCGGCCGCCGGTCGCGGCGTGCGGGCATCATCACCAGCCGGCAGATGGGCAGCGCCTTCGCCTGGCTGCGTCCTGATGACCTGGTGTTCAACTACTGGGTGAATAACTACCTGATGGGCGACAAGCCGCCGGCCTTCGACATCCTCGCCTGGAACGCTGACGGCACCAATCTGCCCGGCGCGCTGCACGGCCAGTTCCTGGACATCTTCCGGGACAACCTGCTCGCCCGGCCCGGAGCCCTCAGCGTGCTGGGAACGCCGCTGCGCCTGCGGGCCATCACCGTGCCGGCCTTCGTCGCCGGTGCCATCGCCGATCATCTGACCCCGTGGCAGGGCTGCTACCGGACCACGCAGCTGCTCGGCGGGCCGGCGGCCTTCGTGCTCAGCCACTCCGGGCACATCGCCAGCCTGGTGAACCCGCCGGGCAATCCCAAGGCGCACTACTGGACCGGTGCGGCACCCGGCGCCGACCCAGAGCAGTGGCTGGCCCGGGCCGAACGGCACCAGGGCAGCTGGTGGGAGGCATGGTCCGACTGGGTGACGGCGCGGGCCGGCCACCGGCGGCCGCGACCCGAGGCACTCGGCAGCGAGCGGTACCCGGTCCTGTCCGCAGCGCCCGGGCGCTACGTGCGCGACCTGGCGGCCGCCTGATCCCGCTGCGCTGACGTCCGGCTACGCGGCGGCTGCCGCGTGCAAGACCGGGCGCAAGTCAGTGCCGGCGATGTTGGTGATCATCGGGTTGGTGGCGCCCGCGGCACGATAGCGGGCCACGCCCGCCGCCACGTCGTCCGGCTTCCCGATGGCGCAGAGGTCCTCGATCAACGCGTCGCTGATCGCGGCGCGCTGGGCACTCACGTCGGCCGCCGCGTCGTAGGCCGCGATGTCGGCCTCGTAGCCCGCCTGGGCGAACATAGCCCGGTAGAAAGGCAGGCCGAAATAGCGATGCAGCTCCGCTCGTATGCCCTGGCGGGCAACCGCGGGATCGTCGATGACAGCGCTCGGGACGGCGGCGCAGATGTCGAACCCGGTGAGATCCTGGCCGACCCGCGCCCGGCCCGCTGATACCTCCCGCACCACCACGTCGGCGACGTAGGAGGCGGGGCAGGCCCAGAGCACCACCCCGTCGGCGATCTCTCCCGCCAGGCGCAGCATGGCCGGCGACAGTCCCGCCAGGTAGATGGGGATGTCGGCCCGGGCCTTGAAGCCGTTGAACGCGAAGCTCGAGTTCCAGCGCTGGCCGGCCGGCGGCTCGTTGCCCGCCAGCAGGGCGCGGACCAGCGCCACGTACTCGCGCATCTCGGCCACCGGGTTCCCGATGTCCTGCCCGTGCCAGCCGCCCATGGTGGCCCGGTGACCTGTGCCAAGCCCGAGCCGGAAGCGGCCGCCGGACAGGTCGTCGATCGTGGCAGCCGTCTGCGCCATCGACGCGGGGGAGCGGTGATAGATCGGGGCTACCGCCGTGGCCAAGGTCACCGACGGGGCCAGGTGGCCGAGCCCGGCCAGGGTAGTGAACGAATCGCGGGCGGCGATGTGCGAGCAGTTGATCGAGTCATAGCCGAGCTGATCGGCCAGCGCGGCGTGCTCGCGCACGGTGGCGATGTCACCTGTCGTGGGGATCAGCACGCTCGTCTTCATGGGGTCGTCCTTGTCTGGTAGGCCGCGAACCACTGCAGGGCGTCCGGGTTGTCTACCGCGCCGGCCTCCATGACCTGGTGCGGGTCGCCGCCCTGGAGGATCCGCTTGACCGGGATCTCGAGCTTCTTGCCGGTACGGGTGTGCGGGATGGCCGGCACGGCGATGATCTCGTCGGGCACGTGCCGGGGCGAGGCTCCTTCGCGGATGGCGCGCCGGATCGTGCCGGCCAGCGTGTCGTCCAGCTCGTATCCGGGATTGAGCACCACGAACAGCGGCATCCAGTAGTCCCCCTCCGGTCGTTCGACCCCGACCACCAGGGCCTCGGCGATCTCAGCCAGCTGCTCGACCACGTGGTAGATGTCCGAGCTGCCCATCCGGATGCCGTGCCGGTTCAGCGTGGCGTCGGATCGCCCGTGCACCACCACCGAGCAGCGGTCGGTGATCGTGATCCAGTCACCGTGCCGCCACACCCCGGGATAGGTCCCGAAATAGGCCTCCCGGTACCGCGAGCCGCCTGGGTCGTTCCAGAAAGATACGGGCATCGAGGGCATCGGCTTGGTGACCACAAGCTCACCGACCTCGCCGCGCACCGGCTTGCCGCGCTCGTCCCACGCGTCGAGGGCCACCCCCAGGCAGGGTGCCGACAGCTCGCCCGGCCGCACCGGCAAGATCGGCGAGCCGCCCGCGAAGGCGCTGACCACGTCCGTCCCGCCGGATGTCGAGTTGACGCGGACCCGGCGGCCCACATGATCGGCCACCCAGAAGTAGGCGTCGCTGGGCAGCGCCGAACCCGACGACCCGAGCGACCGCAGCGCGGACAGGTCGTGGTCACGGGCCGGTTCCACGCCGGCCTGGGCGCACCCGCGCAGGTGCGCGGGGCTGGTGCCCAGGAGCGTGACGCGATGCTCGGCGGCCAGCGCCCACAGCGCCTCCCACGACGGGTAGCTCGGGCTCCCGTCGTAGCAGACGATCCGGGCTCCGGCCAGCAGGCCGGAGACGAGGTAATTCCACACCATCCAGCTCGGCGTGGTGTACCAGAAGAAGGTGTCCTGTTCGCCGAGATCAAGGCTGAGCGACATCGCCTTCAGGTGCTCGAGCAGGACGCCGCCCGTGCTGTGCATGATCCCCTTGGGCCGGCCGGTGGTGCCCGAGGAGAACAGCACCCATAGCGGGTGGCTGAACGGCACCGCTCGCGGTACCAGGTCAGCAGAACCTGCCGGGCCCGGCCAGCTGAGCGTTCCGGCCGCCGTTTCCGCAGGGAGGCCCAGCCGGGGAAACACGATCGTCGCGCGCAGGGTCGGCAACCGCGCAGCCAGCTCGCGGACTGGCCCGCGCCGGTCGAGTTCCCGGCCGCCGTACCGGTATCCGTCGGCCGCGATCAATACCGATGGCTCCAGCTGCCCCAGGCGCTCGGCCGCCGCGGCAGGCGAGTAGTCCTGGCCGCAACCGGACCAGACGGCGCCCAGGCTGGCCGTGGCCAGGAAGGCGATGACCGCCTCGGCCGTGTTCGGCACGTACCCGGCGACCCGGTCCCCGGGACCGATGCCCATATCCCGCAGCATCACGGCCAGGTCGCCGACCTGCTCGCGCAGCATCCCCCAGGTCAGGCCGCGGCTGACCGGCCCTGCTCCCGGCTGAGCGGATTCCCGCGCGTCGATCAGCGCGATCCGTTCCGGGTCGCGCCCGCGGAATACCTGCTCGACGTAGCTGACCTGCGCGCCGGTGAACCACTGGACATCCGGCATGACCGACCCGGACAGTACCCGCTCATGCGGGGTGGCCGAGCGGAGGCCGAAGTAGTCCCAGACCGCTGACCAGAACTCATCGAGCCGGTCCACCGACCACTGCCACAACTCCAGGTAGTCACCGGTCAGCCGGGCCCGTCCTTGCTGGGTGAGCCAGCGGGCGAAGCGCGACACGTTGGCGGCCGCGACGTCGTCCGGGGCCGGCACCCAGATCGGCTCGCCGTCCGTGCTCACCCGTCACCACCCGGCCGGGGAAATCCCGGCCCGGCGACCAGCGCGTTCCGCAGCTCACCCAGGCCCTCGATCGTGCTGACCAGCGTCGTGCCGGGCCGGAGGAACTCCTGCGGCTGCCGTCCCATGCCCACGCCGGACGGGGTGCCGGTGAAGATCAGGTCGCCCGGCAGCATGGGGCACACGGCGGAGATCCGGGCCACCAGCTCGGGCACGGAGAAGATCATGTCCCGGGTCCGGCCGTCCTGCAGCACCCGGCCGTCGACCGAGCAGCGCAGCCGCAGATCGTCCCGGTCCGGCAGCTCATCGGGTGTCACCAGCCACGGCCCGATCGGCCCGAAACCAGGAAACGACTTGCCCAGCGAGAACTGCGGCACCGGGCCGGCCAGCTGGACCGTCCGCTCCGACAGATCCTGGCCCACCATCACGCCCGCCACGTAGGACCAGGCCTTTTCCTCCGGCACCCGTTCCGCGGGCCGGCCGATCACCGTGACCAGCTCGACCTCCCAGTCCACCCGGTCGCTGGGCAGCTCGACGACGGCGGACGGGCCGGCCAGGCAGCTGCGGAACTTGGTGAACACCGGCGGCACGTCCGGCGCGTCGACACCGGACTCGGCGGCGTGCTCCCGGTAGTTCAGGCCGATGCCGAACACCTGAGACGGGGCCAGCACCGGCGCGCCGAGCTCCTGCGGCACCAGCTGTCCGGTGCGCCTGCCGGGGCCGGCGTGCTCCCGGGCCCATTCGGTGAACCGGTCCCACACCGCGAATACCTGGTCGGGATCGGCGCTGAACCTGCCGCCGCTCACGGTCGCGGCGTCGACCACCCCGTCGCCGTCGATGATCACGAGACGGCCATTGGCGCGCCCGATACGCATGAAGTCTCCTTCCGGCCGGGATCAGGCCGTGGGCGCGTGAGTTCCGGTCATCAGCGCGGCCAGGTCTTCGGGGTGGATGAATGACGGCGGGGGAGGAGGACCCCAGTTGTACAGGCCGCGGGCGCCTTCGACGACCGACGGCTGCCACAGCTGGTCATCCAGGATGATGTCCAGGTCGGAGTAGTACTCGGAGAAGTTGCCGACCGGGTCCTTCAGGTACCAGAAGAAGTTGGACCCGATGTGGTGGCGGCCCAATCCCCAGACGTGCCGTTCCGGATGGCCTTCCAGCATCGCCGTGGCACCCCGCCCGACCTCGTCGATGTCGTCGACTTCCCACGCGGTGTGATGCAGGAAATTCAGCGGTGCCTGCTGCACCAGCAGGTTGTGATGATCGGTCGAGCACCGCATGAACGAGGCCAGCCCCGGCACCCGGTCGCTGACCTTGAACCCCAGGCCCTCGGTGAAGAATCGCTGCGACGCCTCCTGATCCAGCGAGCCGACCACCACGTGCCCGAGCCTGCGCGGCTGGACCCGGCCTGTCCGCTCGATCGCGGGCGCGCGGCCGTTGGGCCGGTCGGGCCGGCCCGGCCCGTTCGTCGGCTCCTGCTTGGCGGCCGCCTCGGTGATCCGGGGACTGACCTGCACGCTGACCTGAAGCGCCGAGTTCGGATCGCGCACCCGCAGGCCTGCCGCGTCGCGCTCGAAGTCCACCCCCAGCCGCTGCAGGCCCGCCTCCACCCGGCCCAGGTCGTCGGGATCGTCGGCGCCGATCCCGATCTCCAGCAGCCGGCGCCGCTCGGCAGACCGCAGCGCCAGCTGCTCGCCGCCGTCGGCGGTGGCGAACACCAGGCCGCGGCCCGGCTGGTCACCAACCCGGCGCAGCCCGAAGTCCTCGTAGTAGGACGCGACCGCGTCCACGTCCGGGACACCCAAAGTGATCGATGTCAGGCCATGCAAGCTCATCGCGTCGCCGTCTCCCTCCGAGCGCCATCCCGGTCCACAGCCCAGGCGATGCACCAGGGCTACCACCCAGGTCTACGCCATTTCTGTCGACAGGTCAAGAAAATATCGATATTAGTAAGCTTCGGGCGAGACCTTCTCCGGCTAGCGGCGAGCGCGGGCTGCGACGCCGGTCAGTGCTCGAGCGCGGCGCTGAGGTTACCGATCGCGCCGAGCTGGGTGAGGATGACCGAGCCTTCTGGGTAGCAGTCGAACCGCTTGATCTTGCCGTCGATCAGTTCGAAGACGTCACAGCACGGTGCGTCCATCCGCTTGCCGGTCGGCGGCAGCGTCCCGGCGGGCAGGTGCAGCGGGCCGAGGTGCGTTCCCTGCAGGGCCAGCTGGACCACCACGATGTTGCCGCTGACGTACAGCTGGTACAGCTCGCGGTGCATGTCCGGGAACGCCCGCGCGTAGTTCTCGACCTGCACGGGGAGTTCGTCGGGACCCCGGTAGGTGACACCGATGGACTGGTCGGTGAACGTGCCGTCGTCCGTGAAGGCCGCGACCCATCCCTCGAGGTCCTTGTTCTCGGCGATTTTGTAGGCCTGCCGGACGATCTGCTCGCTGTCCAGTGTCATGCCGTTCTCCTTGACGTGCGGATCGGGACGAATTCAGGCTGGCCGCCAGGCACGTGATCGGTCATCACCGGAACCCGGTGATTCGCCTGACCGAAGACGGCGCGGGGCGGTATCGACCTCACCGGATCTCGCGTCAGAGCACTACCTATCTCGGTCACGTTGATGCCTGGCCGCACGCGAGCAGGCGGTTTATGCGGCCAGCGCGGTCAGCAGGGTGGGCGGGTCGTAGCCGCCGCGGTGGACGATGCCGTCGATGAACAGGGTCGGCGTGCCCGCCACCTGGCCCGACGCCAGGCCGCTGTCGACATCCCGGCGGATCCGATCCGCCGCTGTGCTGCTGGCCCGGTCCTGGTCAAACGCCGCGACGTCCAGGCCGAGCCGAGCGGCGTATCGGCGCAGGTCGCCGTCTTCGAGCGCCTTCTGCCGATGAAACAGCAGCTCGTGCATGTCCCAGAACCGGCCCTGCCGCGCGGCGGCCTCAGCCGCGGCCGCCGCGGCGAGGGCGTGCGGGTGGATACCGGTCAGCGGAAAATGCCGGAATGCGAACCGGATGTTCCCGCCCAGCTGGCGTTCGACTTGCTCGATCGCGTGGAACGCCTGCCGCGAGTACGGGCACTGGTAATCGCCATACTCGATGATCAAGTGGCCACCGGGCGAGCCGCGGACGTGGTCGACCTTCTCATCCAACGGCGCCAGGGCGAACTGGCGGTCGTCCGGTACCGCGTCGAGGGCCATGGGCGGCCTCCTGGGTGTGCGGGCAGATCCGGCTGGCTCGGCGGCTTAGAAGCCGACCGGCTGGCGGATGAGGACGACGTGGATGCGGCCGGGCAGTTCGGTGTGGATCTCCAGCACCTTCGGTCACCAGGCGAGGCGTGAGCAGCGCACCATAGCGATCGAAGACCACGATGGTGTTATCGCCTTCTCCGGACGGCCCGACGCCTGAGGAGAGGTAAAGCCGCCCGTCGGGCCCGAAGCCGAACCCGCGCGGAAACGGGACGATGGCCTCCGGCAGAAGGTAGTCTCCCTCTGCATCGAGGGCAGCAGGCATCGCACGTATCGTCTGCTGACGGCGCACGGCGAGGTAATAGCGGCCATCGGGCCCGAACTCTGCGCCGCCTGGGTCAAGCCCCGGTATCCGCCCCGAGTCGCGCACGACGTACCCGTCCAGATCCAGCGCCAGTACGCGGTCCTCGCCGCTATTCAGGTAGACCAGCGCGCCCGACGGGTCAAGGGACAGGCCGCGCGGATCGGCGACCCGCGGATCGCTGCTGAACGGCCCGGTGAAATCACCCTCGGGGCCGAAGCCGAGGACCGCGCCGTAGCCGTTGCCGTTGGCCCCGCTGGCACTGGTGACCAGGATGCGCATCACGACCCTTTCATCGGGACCTGCTCGGGCACGGACGCAGCCACCACGCCATCATGCGCCATGAACCGCGATCATGACGGGCGCCAGGCTCATCACCCCGACGACACGCTCACAAGATCAACTTAGGCTGAGTGGCATTGTGACATAGGTGGGTACAGCGCCTAAGATTCACTTGACGATTCAAGTCATGACAATATATAACTTGAACTCTCAAGTGACTATCAGTCGCGTAGCGCCGAAGGAGCCCGCACATGAGCGAGATCGCCAAGCACTGGATCGACGGTGAATGGACCGGTTCCGACACCGTCTCGGAGTCAATCAACCCTGCTACCGGAGCGGTGCTGGGCCGGTGGGCCGACGGCGGCGAAGCCGAGGCCCGCGCGGCCGTCGCGGCCGCCCGCCGCGCGTTCGACACCTCGCCCTGGTCCCGGGACCGCAGCCTGCGCCACCGGGCCCTGAACGAGATGGCCGACCGCTTCGACGCCCACGCCGAAGAGCTCGGCACGCTGGTGACCAAGGAGAACGGCAAGAAGATCGCCGAAGGCCTGTTCGAGGGGACATCCCCCAGCCCCACGCTCCGGCACAGCGCGGCCCAGGCTCTGACCGACACCGGCATCTCGGCCGAGGTCGCGCCGGGACAGTGGTTCAGCACCTACGCCGAGCCGGCCGGCGTCGTCGGCATCATCGTCCCGTGGAACTCTCCCGTGGCCCTGCTGATCCGGTCGCTGGCTCCGGCCCTGTCCGCGGGGAACACCGTCGCGGTCAAGATGCCGGGCCAGACCGCGCTCGTCGCCCACCTGGTCTCGCAGATCATCGCCGAGGTCACCTC
>Ga0209420_1001664_pt1 | contig 10371 bp, 8 predicted proteins | sample BlaSpr_A8_OM1_O1_FD_187972 | JGI IMG/M metagenome (GOLD analysis project Ga0209420, IMG submission 187972) | Forest soil microbial communities from Thunder Bay, Ontario, Canada - Black Spruce, Ontario site 2_A8_OM1_O1 (SPAdes) (version 2) | ecosystem: Environmental > Terrestrial > Soil > Boreal...
GAACCATCCCCGGCGAGGCCCGCGGCTCAGGCCGCGGGCCCGGCCGCCGGGCCGGGCGGCGCAAGACCGCCGTCCTGGAGGCCGCGTGCCGGGTGATCGCGGAACGCGGCGCGGACGCCACCCGGTTCGCCGACGTGGCCGCCTCCAGCGGCGTGCCGGTGAGTACCCTGCAGTACTACTTCGGCTCCCGCGAGGACCTGCTGGTCGCGGCGTTCCGGCACGCGTCCAGCGCGGAGATCGACGCCCTGGAGGCGGACGTCGCCGCCATCGCCGACCCGTGGGAGCAACTGGAACGGATCATCACCAGGTCGCTGACCGGGTACCAGCCGGACGCGCCCGAGGGCGGGCGGCTGTGGATCGAGTCCTGGCACTTCGGCATCCGCGACGCGGAGATGCGGGCCGACGCGCTGCGCGACAACACCGCCTGGCGGCGGCTGGTGGCCGACGTAGTGCGGCGCGGCATCGAGCGGGGGGCGTTCGGTGATAAGTACGACCCGGACAAGATCGCGGTGCTCACCATCGCCGCCGTGGACGGGATGGGCATCCCGCTCTCGCTGGCCGACCCGGAAATCACCCCGGACGGCGCCGCGCAGGACGTCATGGCCGTCCTGCGCGAGCTCCTCCACCCGGACCGGCGCGGATAGGCGCCGACCGGCCGGGCCGCTACTTGACGTAGGCGACGGGCTTGACCGCGGGGGGCTGCGGCAGCGGCTCGGACTGGTAGTGGGCGCGGATGCCCTCGATGTACCGCCGGCACCGCTCGGTAAGCCCCTCGGGCGTCTGCATGCGGCCCTTGGTGACCAGGATGCCCAGGTCGGCGCCGTGGAACCGGTACTCGCCCGGCCCGTAGACCCGCATGAAGAAGGCCTCGTCCTCCGTGGTGATGTCGTGCCAGTCGTTACTGACGTGCTCGAAGGTGAGCGGTCCGCCGTCGGCCAGGCGCCAGGCACCGGTCCGCGGGGCGGCCAGGATCCGCTCCACGTCGTCGCCCGGCTCCTTCATGATCAGCTGCGACCACACGTCAACCGCCGCCAGGGCCCGCCACCGCTCGTTGATCTCCTCGACGTCGATCGTGTAGTCGACGTCCATGAACTCCAGCAGGTGGAACAGGAACAGGGGCGCGTCGGCGTAAGCCCCGGCGGTGACGTTGGTCATCGAGGAGACACCCGATATCCGGGGGTTCAGCTCGCCCAGGTACACCTCGCCGGTGTCCAGGTCGACGAGCACGTCGACCTCGAGGAAGCCCTTGTATCCTTCGCGGGCGAGCCGGTCGCCGAGCTTGCGGACGTGGCTGATCGCGACGGCCCGGTCGTCCTCGGACAGGGCCTCGGGGAACAGGTCGTTGCCGCACCAGCCGCCCTTGTACGGGGTGAGCTCCGGATAGCCGGTCAGGTCGGTCATGAACGGCCCGACGATCGTGCCGTGCCTGGTGATGCAGGCCTCCACCGCCGCGGCCTGGTTGTTGATCCGTTTCATCACCTTGAGCTGCTGGCCCTCGAGGTCGGCCGCGCAGTTATCCCAGTCCGGTTCTGAGGCGATGAAGAACGTCGTCTTGCCCGAATCGCCGTAGGGGGTCTGCACCACCAGGTCGGTGCCCAGGCCGCCGCCGGAGGCCAGCGCGGTGAGCTCAGCGTAGCTGCCTGCCTTGGCCAGTACGTTCGGCACCGAAGGCGCGCCCGCCTCGTTGCCGAGCTGGGTGGTCACGATCTTGGAATCCAGCCGCCGCCGCAGCGAATCCGGCGGCAGGATCAGGTTGTACCCCTGCTCCCGGCAGATCTCCTCGGTCTCCTCGTCGAAGAACACCATCGCCACCATCGGCACGCCGCCGCGGCGGCGCAGGTGCTCCCGTACCTCGGGATCGCGCAGCAGGTAGTTGTTGATCTGCTCGCTCGACTCGAACTCGATATACGGCCGGTTCTCCGGCGTGAACACCCGGGGATGGTGACCGTCCCAGGAGTCGTAGTAGGCGATGTACTGAAAGTTGCGTACCCACCGGTCGATGCCGAGCAGGTTGAAGGCCGTCGGGCCGACGAAATAGATCGGCTGCTGATTGGTCCGGAAGAACGTGCGGATTTCGGCCATGCCGTTCAGATGCCGGCGAGCCTGCGATCCAGTGTCGTCAGCTGGACGCGCATCAGTCACGTAGCCTCCTCAGCGGGCCCGTGACCGGCCGGCCGGCAGGCCACGGCATCGTCCCTATAGCGCCAGGTTAGAGCGCCACCGGCCGGCCGTCGAGAAGGATCTTGCCGGCAGTGCCGGCTGCCCGCGCGCCGAGCACGGTGCGCGATCCTCAGATCACGTTCGGGCGCGGCGCGGGCGGCGGGGCGGTGTCGCCCCGCCGGCTCAGGCCGGACACTACGCCCGCCAGGCGCCGCCGGCCCAGCGCGGGATCGACCGGGCCGCGGCCGGCCAGCATCCCGCCAACGGCGTCGAAGGCCCGCAGCGTCTCCTCGATGAAGGCCGGGTTCTGGGCCTGGGGCCAGGTCGAGAGCTTCACGCACACCGTGTTCGTACGACGGCTGACGTGCACCATCTGGCCGTGGATACCGAGGCAGAGCAGGACGTCGCCGTGCTCGCCGGGCCGGAACCAGAACTGGTTGCGGTACCAGCCGCCGGGGAAGGACGCCTCGGCGGGCGAGGCGGCGAACGCGGCCCGCACATCGGCGTCCACGGCCCAGCCCTGGCGCAGCCAGCGCGGCGGGACAACCCGGCGGGTTCCCCCGGCTCCGTCCGGTACTGCTCCCCCGTCCAGCAGCAGCTGGCCGAACCTGGCCACGTCGCGGGCGGTGGCACACAGCCCGCCGTCGTGCACGGCGTCGCCTAGGCCGTCGTGCAGCAGGTCGGCGTCATGCTCGGCGCCCATCGGCGCCCAGACCAGCGCGGACATCAGCTCGGCCATCGGCTGCCCGGCCGCGCGCTCGCAGACCCAGCCCAGCACGTCCGATTCGGCCGAGCGGTACAGGAACCGGCTGCCGTGCGGCGCCTCGGCCGGAAGCGTGGCCAGGTACCGGTGCAGCCCGCGGGGCTCGCCGTCGTCCTGGCCTGGCTGCCAGCCGATCCACTCATCCAGCTGCCGGATGTCCGCCTGCGGGTTGGTGTATTCCTCGAGGAACCTGACGCCGCTGCGCATGTCCAGCACGTGCCGCACGGTCGCGCCGGAGTAGCCGCTGGCGGCCAGTTCGGGCACGTAATCGGTGATCGGGCGCTCGGCATCGAGCAGGCCGCGGTCGATCAGCACCGCGGCCACGCAGCCCAGCACGGATTTGGACACCGACATCAGCGCGTGCGTCTGCTCCGGGCTGCCCAGCGGCCCGTACCACTCGGTGACCAGCTTCCCGTCCTGGAGGACCACGTAGGCATCGGTGTAGGTGCCGGCCAGCACGTCGCCCACCGTCCCGGCGGACCCGTCGGCGCGGATGATCTCGACGGCGAGCACGTCGACGGGGGCCGTGGCGGCGGGCAGCGCTCGTGCCGGCCCGTCGCCACGCGACACGCGGTAGGTCGGCAGGATGTCGCGGACATGCCAGTATGCCCAGCGGTTAACAGGCGGATCTTGCCAGTTGCGGGCCGTGACCGGTATGCCCGGAACCTGAGGACCTGGGTCCAGGGGCATGAGCGGAATCTTAGTTGACTACCGCGCTGCTCCTGTTGGGTTAGTGTGGCGGAGCATGACGTACGACGGTGCCGACCTGACGACTCCGGCGGCCTCGCGCGACGGCGCGAGACCGCTCATGACCGGCTTCCCCCCGGCACCGGATGAGCAGGTCACCCTGGCCAACTGGCAGGATCCCCCGTTCAACCGGTGGGCGTTCCAGCACATGCGCGAACTGATTCCCAGCCAGCCGATCCCGGCGGCCCGGCCCGGGACGCTGCCCGTATCTGGCCGGCCCATGGGCAACCCCTCCCTGACCCGGGTGGACGGCAGCACCGCGACCCTGCAGGACGTGCTGGCCGGAACGTACACCGACGGTTTCCTCGTCCTGCACGACGGGCAGGTCGTGGCCGAGCAGTACGACACGGGCATGACCGCGGGCAGCAGGCACCTGATCATGTCGGTGTCGAAGTCGGTCCTCGGCTGCACCGCCGGGGTGCTGGCCGATCGCGGGCTGCTCGACGTGCGCGCGCCCGTCACGGCCTACGTGCCGGAGGTCGGCCGGTCCGGGTACGCGGGCGCCACGATCCGCGACCTGCTCGACATGCGGACCGGGGTGGCGTTCCGCGAGACCTACACCGCTCTGGACGCCGAGGTCCGGGTCATGGAACGCTCCATGGGCTGGCGGCCGGCACAGCCCGGCGACCCGGCCGGCGCCTACCCGTACCTGGCCACCCTGGGCACCGGCGGCGCGCACGGCGGCGAGTTCTGCTACCGGTCCGCGGACAGCGACATGCTGGGCTGGGCGTGCGAGCGGGCCAGCGGCATCCGCATGGCCGACCTGATCTCCACGCTGATCTGGCAGCCGATCGGGGCGGAGTCCGACGCTGAGATCACCTGCGACCCGCTCGGCTCCGCCATCCCCGACGGCGGCATCTCGGCTACCGCCCGCGACCTGGCCCGGTTCGGCCAGATGCTGATCGACGACGGGATGGCGCAGAGCCGCGCGGTCGTCCCGGCGTCCTGGCTGGACGACGTCCGCAGCCCCGAGCCGGGCGTCCGCGAGGCGTTCGCGGTCACTGACAATGAGCCCGTGCTGCCCGGCGGCTGGTACCGGACCCAGTTCTGGGTTATCCCCGGCCCGGGCGGACCCGTCCTGGTCTGCCTCGGCATCCACGGCCAGCTGATCTACGCCGACCGCGCCGCCCGTGCCGTCGTGGTCAAGCTGTCCACCTGGCCCGACGCGCAGAACACGGGCTACCTGGTGGATACCCTCCGGGCCTGCGCCGCGGTGGCCGCCTCCCTGTCGGCCTCGTGGGCCGGGGAGGCGGCCCCGTGGTGAGATTGCCGTGGTAAGGGGTTAGCTGCGTAGCTCGTCGAGGGCGTTGGTCCCGTCGTTCACGATCAGGATGCCGTTGCCTGCCGGGGCCATGATGATGCCGAACAGGTCGCCGGCCCCGTTCTTGATCAGGGCCCTGGTGGCCAGCTGCTTCCCGGCTGGGGTGATCTCGACCGCGTCGCCGTTGTTGCCGTTGACGACAACCAGGTCGCCGTTGGGCGCCAGCGTCATGCCCAGCGGGCCGTCCAGCGCGCCGCCCGCCGACAGGGTGGAGCCGGTCGCCGTGACCGCAGTGGTCCTGGAAAGCGCGTGCGGGATGGCCGAGACGCCGTCGGTCAGCGTGTCGTCCACGTACAGCGTCCCGTTGCCGCTCAGGGCCAGGCCGGTCGGGGCCAGGATGAGCGCGGCCTTGTTGGCCCGCCACGGGAAGTTGGTGCCGATCACGGTGCTGCCGGTCAGCCTGGGCGGCGCCGAGGCGCTGAGGGCCAGGTCGAGCCGGACTACGGTGCAGTTCCCGGTAACCGGGATGCCGTCATGGGTGGTGACGTTACCGCCCAGGGCGTTGGAGACAAACAGTTCTGCGGACGTAGCGCCAGAGCTCACCGCGAGATTCCACGGCCCGACGATGTCGCGGTTCGAGATCGTCTCGGCCACGGTGCCCAGGTCGTTCAGCACGATCAGGCACCCGGCGGGGTCCAGCCTGGGTAGCACGCCGCCAGACGTGGTGGGCAGGCTGCCCACCACGACCCAGCCGCCGGGCAGGATGCCCAGCGCGGTAGTCAGGCCGACGCCGCCCGGGCAGTCCCGGCCGGGCGGCAGCGCGGAGATGTTGGCGAACACGCTGATCTTCCCGGCCGGGGAGACCTGGACGATAGTCGTGCCTGTGCCCTGCACGTTCGACTTGTCGTTGAAGTTGCTCACCAGGATGTCGCCTGCCGTCAGCCGCCCGGCCGAGGCCCGGACGAGCGCGACGCCGTAGGGGTTGACGTCACCGTTGGCCGGGACCGTCGAGGCGACCTGAGTGGTCCCATGGAGTTGCCCGAGAAACGACCCGGCCGCCGGCGACCCTGGCGGAGCGCTTGGGGCATTCGAGATCTCTGAGTTGCTTGATGTAGATGTTGATGAACAGGCCGTGGCGGCCAGGCCCAGGCCGATCATGACGGACATGATTTTGGCAATACGCCAGGACTTCACCGTGCTCCCCTCCTGGAAAGGCCAGTGCCTTCCAAGTCAGCTGGAAAATCCGGACAGCTGCTATCCGTTCCGGGCAGGCGTCGGCCGGCCCGCGGTCCCGACCTAATGAACGAGCCAGCCTGGGAGCCGGTTCACCCGCATGCAGCGGCCGGCGTGGCGGCCCCCATGACGCCACGCCGGCCGGATGCAGGCAGCGCGGTACGGTCACGCCGTGCGCTGAGGTCCGGGCATCAGCCGGGTCAGCGCCGCCACCACCAGCAGCAGGGCTCCCATCTGCAGCACGCTGTGTTCGAAGGCCAGGTTGTACCCGTGGCTGATGGCCCCGAAGAACAGCACGCCGGTGACCGCGACCCCGACCGAGTTGCCCACCTGCTGGGCGGTGGACAGCGCCCCGGACACCGAGCCGGCCGTCGCCGGGTCGGCGTGGCTCAGCACGGTGGTGGTGAGCGGGGTAATGCACAGGCCCTGGCCGGCTCCGAGCAGCACCAGCCCGGGGAACAGCCAGGCCACGGAGCCTGCGGTGCCGGCGTGAGCGGTGGCCAGGTAGAGCGCGGCATCGCCCGACGCCGCGAGCACGGCCCCGGCCGCGATCACCTGGCGGCCGAAACGGACGGTCAGCGCGGGCGCCTGGAACGAGGTGATCAGGTAGCCGGCGGCCAGGAAAGTGAACACCCCGCCCGCGGCCAGCGGCGACAGGCCGCGGCCCTGCTGCAGGTACAGGCCGATGACCAGGTAACCCGCCGCCTGCTGGCACCAGAACGCGGCCTGGGTGATCAGCCCGGCGCGCAGCGGCCAGGCCGCGAACACCCGCGGGTTGAGCAGCGGCACCCCGCCGCGGTCCGCCTTGCGCCGCTGGTGCAGCACGAATGCCACCGCGAGCGGGACGGCGGCCGCGAGCATCAGCCACGACCAGGCCGGCCAGCCCGCCTGACGCCCGTCGACCAGCGGCAGCACCACCGCTACCAGGCAGGCGGTGATCAGGGCTACTCCGCCCAGGTCCAGCCGCGCCCCCTGCCCGGCCCGGGATTCGGGGACCAGGCGCGGGGCGGCCAGCAGGGCCGCCAGGCCCAGCGGCAGGTTGATCAGGAAGATCAGCCGCCAGCCCAGCCCGGCCACGTCGCCGCGGATGAGCAGCCCGCCGATGAGCTGGCCCGAGGTCGCGGCCAGCCCCATCACCATCCCGTAGACGCTGATCGCCCGCACCCGCGCCGGGCCGGTGTAGACAACACCGACGATCGACAGGATGTTGGGTGCCATCAGCGCCGCGCCTACGCCCTGCACGACCCGGGCTGCGACCAGCACGGCCGGGTCGTAGGCCAGCGCGCACGCCGCGGAGGCAGCGACGAAGACGGTCATCCCGACCGAGAACATCCGGCGGCGGCCGAACTGGTCACCGAGCCGCCCGCCGGTGACCAGCAGGACCGCGGTGGAGATGGCGTAGCCGGCGACGATCCATTCGATCGCGCCCTCGCCGGCGTGCAGGCCCTGCTGGATGGAGGGCAGGGCCACGTTCACGATGAAGAAGTCCAGGACGAACATGAACGTGCCGATCATCAGCACGGCCAGGGTGGACCAGCGGCTCCGCAGCAGCCGGCCCGGGAGCGACCGGCTGGGCGGGGGCTGGACGGAGCGGGAGGGAGTACTGGTTACTGTCATGCTCCCGAGCCTGCTGCCTCCCGTAACAGGAGAGTCAAGCCGTTAGCCGGGCGCCGCTCAGCCCTCGGCAGCTGGTCCCGCCGCGGCCGTCCGGAACACGGGCCAGCAGATCTCGGTCCGGTAGCCGTCCGGCGGATCCGGCTCGTCGAACGGCACGAGGTAGTACTCCCGGATCGGCCCGGCTACTCCGATGGCCCGGTCGGCCACCACCGTGCCCAGCGCCCCGTAGGTCTGGTCGGCGTCCCCGAGCGGCCCGGCATGCAGCATCACGGCCGCCTCCATCCGCGGGATGGTCAGCGGCTCGGCCCGCCCGTCCGCCGCGGGCCTGCCGTCCACCGGTACGAACGCGGTCAGCTCGGCCCGCTCGAGCTCGAAGAAGCCGGCCGGGAACAGCGCACCGCCCGGCCCGGCGGGCGACAGGTCGGCCCGCGCGATCCGGCCGTAGAGTTCCTCGAAGGCACCGGCGCCCCAGGCCCAGGCCTGCTCGGCCGTGACCGTCTCGCGGACCGCCAGGGCCGGAGCCGGCGGGATCGACCGGAACTCCACCGCCGGACGGTCGGCAGGTCCCTCGAGCAGCCCCCGCAGGCTGGCCACGCTCATCTGCATCTCCGCCAGCTTGGCCTCCATAGCGGTCAGGTGCGCGATGATCTCCTTAGTCCTGGTCTCGACGTCGGGGGCCTGCAGGACCGCCCTGACCTGGTCCAGCGGCATGTCCAGGTCACGGAACCGGCGGATGACCTGGGCCACGGGAACCTGGCGAGGATCGTAGAAGCGGTAGCCGGAGTCAGGGTCGATCCGGGTCGGCTCGAGCAGGCCCTGGTCGTGGTAGAAGCGCAGGGCCTTGATGGACAGGTGCGTCATGCGGGAGAAATCGCCGATCGACACCAGGGTGCTCATGGCGCAGATGGCTCCCTTCGCTGGGCAGTCATGGCCGCGATCCTGCACCCTCCCGTAGCGGGAGAGTCAACGACCGCGTCAGGTAGCCCGGACCGGTCCGGGGATGGGCAGCGGGCGCGGCAGGACGGGGGCCGAATGCACGATCGAGGTGGTGGTCCGGCCGTGCGGGGTGAACAGGTCAAGGACCGGCTCCAGGTCGTCGATCGAGTGAAGCCAGACCTTCATGAAGAAACAGTCCTCCCCCGTGATCCGGTAGCACTCGGTGACATTCGGCACCTCGCGGGCGATGCCGGGGATGAGCCGCAGCCCGCCGCCGGTCGGGCTGATCCTGACGATGGCGCAGATCGTGTAGCCGAGGGCACGCGGGCTGACCTCGGCCCGGTACGACAGGGTGCCGGTATCCTCCAGGCGCCGCAGCCGGTCCGCCACGGCCGGACCGGACAGCCCGACCCGCCGGGCGAGCTCGGCGACCCGCAGCCGCGGTTCGGCCTGGAGCTCGGCGAGGATCCGCCGGTCCACGGCATCCATCGCCGCCTCCGGTACTTCGAAGGCTTCACGCACGGATTTCCTTTGTTTCAACGGCATTTCCATGCTGACTCCCGTGCATTTGCCCTTCAGGATGACAGGTCTGCCTTCATATGCTGCCCCCGTGCCTGATCCTCCGCAAGTAGCCGACCCGGGCCAGCTGGCACAGCGGGTGCCGGCGAAGGCGTTCTTCCTGGTCAGCGCCATCTTTCATTACCTGGGGCCGTCGCTGGCGGTGCTGCTGTTCGCGCGGCTGGACGTGCTCGGGGTGGCGTGGCTGCGGATCGCCAGCGCGGCGGTGGTGTTTGTCGTCTGGCGGCGGCCGGGACGGCTGATCAGGCAGGTCCGGGCGCTGAGCCCGGCGGGCCGCCGGACGCTGCTGGCCCTGGGCGTGGTGCTGGCCGTGATGAACTCGGCGTTCTACCTGGCGGTGGCGCGGCTGCCGCTGTCGACGGTGGGCGCGATCGAGTTTCTCGGCACCGTCATCCTGGCCGCCGCCGGGGCCCGGACCTGGCGCAACGCCGGGGCGCTGACCCTCACCACGGCCGGCGTGGTCATCATCACCGCGATCCGGCTGGGCGGCCAGCCGCTCGGCTTCGTCTTCGCCTTCGCCAACTGCGCCCTGTTTATGGCCTACGTCGTGCTGGGCCACCGGATAGCCAACGCCGGCGGCGAGCGGTTCACCGGCATCGATCAGCTGGGCGCGGCCATGGTCATCGCCGCGGTCGCTGCGGCGCCGTGGGGAGTAGGCAGCGCGCTGCCCGCGTTCCGGCACCCGGTCCTGCTGCTGGCCGGGGCGGGGGTGGGCATATGCTCCTCGGTAATTCCCTACGTGTGCGATCAGCTGGCCATGGCCCGGCTGCCGCGCGCCACGTTCTCCCTGATGCTGGCGCTGCTGCCGGTGTTCGCCACCATCATCGGCGCGATCGTGCTGCGCCAGATCCCGACCCTCACCGATGCCGCCGGCATCGCCCTGGTAGTGCTCGGCGTCGCGCTGCATCAGGCTGGCCAGGAACACTAGAGAAAGGAATCAGCATGGATTACGTCAGGCTGGGATCGGCCGGGCTCAAGGTCTCCCGCATCTGCCTGGGCATGATGAGCTACGGCAGCCAGGCCGAACGGGCCTGGCACCTCGACGAGGCCGCGGCCGAGCCGATCCTCAAGGCGG